>Ga0224508_10003605_pt1 | contig 12788 bp, 11 predicted proteins | sample SF_Jan12_sed_USG_4_FD_170157 | JGI IMG/M metagenome (GOLD analysis project Ga0224508, IMG submission 170157) | Sediment microbial communities from San Francisco Bay, California, United States - SF_Jan12_sed_USGS_21 | ecosystem: Environmental > Aquatic > Marine > Sediment | place: USA...
ACCGCTTCTACCGCGGTTTGCCCACGCCGTTTGCGACCGTTCCCAAGGTGACGTGGTGGGTCCGGGTTGGCTCGGTCTCCGAGGCGGAAATCGCGTGGAGGGAATGCTCGTATTCCACTTTCTCCGACAGCGAGATCATCTTCACGGGCCCCGAGGAAGCGCTGGACCATCTCACGCGGCTCGGCGCCGTCAGCGACCGGGTGCACGTGGTGGCCGGCGAGGAGCCGGACGCGTGCGAAAGAGCTCTCCGGCTCGCTCGCGGCGAGCTGGTGGCACTTCTCGACGCCCGGACGCGCATCAACCGAGACGTCTTGGCAAAGGCAGTGGGGCATCTCGATGACGATCCTCGCTCGGCGATGGTGCGGACCGGCTACCGCTTTGCCAACGGTGACCGCTACCTCCACGCGTCTGATCTCACGGCCATCGACGGCGAAGTGGGGCGCCAGGGGCTTCCCTTCTTTGCGGTGGTTCGCCGCCGGGAACTGATGAAGAACTGGGCGGCGCTTGCAACGCCCGGCGTGTTGTGGTCTACCGTCGCTGGTCGCGACGCTCACGCCAAGCTGATGGTCCGCGAGCCGGCCACGATTCAGGCCGACGCCCCTGCCGTGCGAAAAGGAGCGGCCGCCCGGGAGTTGGTCGCGACGGGACCACACGAGCTGGCCCGGAAAGCCGTGCAACGCGCCCGCCGCACCAAAGCCGAGGCGCCTCAGGCGCCGAGGGCGGCTGACGGCCGCATACCCGTGGCCTATGTCGGTCTCACCGGAAAGAACAACCTGGGTGACGACGCCGTTCTGGCAGCTGTGGAACAACTCATGCCATGGGCAAACTTCGGCACGAATCACTCCGACCCGCGCCTCCTCATGGTCGGTGGTGGGACCCTCATCAACGGCCGGAGTTACTACCTCAACAAGATGCTCCGCCAGGACGCGCCCACCGTGGAGCGCGTGATGTTCGGCACAGGCGTTCGCCAGCCCGAATTCTGGGGCGTCACCGAGCCCATGGCCGACTGGTTCGGGTTCCTCGACTCCGCAGTGCTCTCTGGGGTGCGCGGCCCCGATTCCGTGACGAACCTCCGCACCCTCGGATACGAAAGAGACGTCGATATTCTCGGCGATCCGGCCCTTTCGCTGGTGGCCCCCGCCGATGTCACCAAGGTCGACGGCCGCGTCGTGGTGTGCCCGCTCAACACCGCCGGCAACCTGCACGGCGGCGACGACGGAGTCGTCCTCGACACGATTACAAAGACAGTCGCCCGACTGCGCGGCCAGGGCCACGAGGTCGTGATGCTGTCCGCGTACCCCGAAGACGATCGATGGATCATCGCGATGATGGACGATCTGGGAGCTCCCCTACCCTATTTTGCCGGCTATACCGACCTCGAAGAAAGCATGCGCGTGCTGGCTGCGGCCGACCTCGTGATTGGAGAACGCCTCCACGCGGCGATCCTGGCGGCTGCCTGCCTCACGCCGTTCGTGGCGCTCGAGTACCGTCCGAAGGTGCTCGACTTCACCAAGTCGATCGGCCAGGTGGAGGCGACCGTACGGACAGACGAAATGGGACGCCTGGACGAGGTCGTTGATCACCTCCTCGCCAACCGTGAGCAGGTCGCTGGTGCCATCGCCGGGCCCGTGACGGCCTTTCGGGCCAAGCACCGAGAGGCAGCTGACTGGATCGAGAGTTTCCTTCAGGATTCTTGATCACCGAAAACCCAACACCGCCCGAGAGGACGGTGTTGGGCGGAGGAGATTGGTGGATGTCAGCGAATGGGCGAAGTCAGGGCGAACAAGTGACGGTCGACATCGAGATGCACGAGTGCGCCGTTCGGCGGCAGAGCGGCCCGGTGTCTTCGCTTGCGTCTGACTGATCGTGCGAATGGCATGAGGTGCCTTCCTTCCGAGTCAGCTTGTGATTTCTTTCACAAGACAACGCCCAGGCGCCGAGGGTATTCCCGCGAAATGGCTAGTCGGTTGACGCGTCGGCGTGCAAAACACGCACCTGGGATCCCTCCGCCAACACGATGACGTGCGCCTGGCCATCGCCGCGTATCAGCGCTTCGATCGCACCAACGTCGCCATCTACGAGGGGGGCGTCGCCGAAGCTGGCTTCGATGACCCTTCCCCCGGTGATTTCACGGAGATCGTGGGCCGTGTGGCGCGTGAAACCCACCAACAAGATGGAAGGGCCAGGTGGTCCACTTTCTGCGGCTTCCTCGCCGGCAGGTCGTTCGAGCCGCCATATCGTCCAGTGATACCAGGCCACCAAGCCGACCGCGCCGAGGATGGCGATGGGCTCCCTGAGGCCCGCAAAGGTGGCGGCGGTATACGAGCCGTCGATTCCTGCTTGGAACAGCTCAAACAACAGGGCGATGAGGGCTCCGATCGCCACAACGCCACCGACGCCGAAGATGGCGATGAGGTAGCCGCGGCGCGCAACCGAGTGCGCTTGCTCGACACTCACGGTGCGGATCGGCGACCAATAGAGCCACCACGTAGGCAGAGCGACCGCCAAGGCAACGACCGCGCCGAGCACGACATCACGATCCGACAGGCTTGAGACGTCGGTCGTGCCGAAGAGAGCCACGAGCACGGCAATGATGAGAATCGTGACCGCTACCACGACGGCTGCCAGCGCCAGGCCGGCCATGACATACGTGGCTACCTCTCGCACGGTGCCGGTTACCCGTTCGCCACTGGTGAGCAATATGCGGTGATACCACCACACCACGCCGCCGACAAGACCCACCCCGAGCAACGCGGGGAGCGACTCAAACTGAGCTTCGAACGTCGCCAATGGATCACCGATGAACCACTCGACCACCCGGAAGAGCGCCCATGTGAGACTGACGAGCGCACTGGCGAGCGCAAGTACCGAGCCGACCATGATCACGAGGACCTGCCAAAGCGTCGACCGGTTCAGGTCGACACCGTTGCGAAGCCAGTACTGCCACCAAATCAGCGCGCCTACCGCCAGTGGCACCATGCCGACCGGCACATCGCGTCCTGCCTGAGCGATCGTGACCACGTCTGACAGCAGGATTCGGTCAACCGCCCAAGCAATGGTGAGCGCACCGCCGACCCACGCAAAGCCCAGGCCCAGCGTCGACCCGGCAATCGTTTCCAATGACTGTTGTGTGCTATCTCCAAAGGTTGATCGCAACCACCGATGCGCGGCGTACAGGAGGCCCCACACCGGAATGGCGGCGATGGCGAGCTCCGGGATCTCGGTGCCAGCCATGAGCCCGATGCCCACGGCGGTTCCGCTTCCGGCGGTCCAAGCGAGCGATACGAACAGCACAGCGCCGAGGTAGAGGTTCCAGCCGATGGACTCCCTCTCGCCGGAGCTCTCATCGCGCAGCTTGCGGAGCACTGTCCGCCCAATCCCGAGCGAGACTGGAACCGTCACCGTGAGGGTGGCCAGGGCCGAAGCGAGATCCTGCGTGCGGTCAAAGGTCTCGTTCCCGATGAGCAGCGCGATGAGATCTGCGAGCGAGCTGGCGGCAGCCATGACCAGGCCAAACATCAAGAGGTGGATGAAGAGCCGTCGGAGTGCGTTTGGCCCAGCAGCACTCGTCTTTTGACGGGACGACACGATGAAGAGGACGATGCCGACGATGATTGCGAGCCAAATCATGATTCACGCTCCCTTGAGAGGCCACATCCATAGGGCCAGTCTGCGGCTTCGATGCGCCAGTCTCCGTCGACGAGCACCAGATCGAAACTCGAGTCGTATCGCGAGCCTCCGAGTGCGCCCTCGGAGACCTCGGTAGTGACGACTTCGACGGTGGCGCGTGGACCGTCGACGTCTACTGCGCCAAGAGCAATCCTGGCGTCGTCGACAACCCAATCGACCTCGTCGTGCAGGCAAGGATCTTCGGTGTCGGCGACGAGGAACGAATCTGCCGAGTCGCGATCGTCGGCGAGCAAGGCCTGCAGGTATCCCTGCACGGTACCCTCAGGCGTAGACGGGTCGAGGTTGGAGACTTCCCGACCCAAGCCATTGAGCAACGCAACGAGCAGCAACACGCCGACGAGCGTTCCTCCGATGATGAGCGGTGTTCGTTCCTTCATAGGCCCATCGTCTCCCAAGATCGGGTGGCCTGCCATCCGGCTTCACCCTGATTCCATTGTCGGGGTGACTAGCGCTTTGGGGTAGTCCTTTTCGCCCTCGGCATAAGTCCCATCTCGAAACGGATCACGGCACACGCCACGAGATTGCCTCGGCATCCAGCAACCCGTTTTCGAGCACCGTCAGCAAGATCGCCGTGTGCTCCCCAGACGCGAAGCCGGTGGCAGGTGCGTAGCTGACCTCGATGAGCTCAGGGTCTGTCGGGCTCTCTTCCATCTGGTAGTCGAAGACGTCCTCGCCGTCGACTTGTACACGCGCATCGAACGTGCCGACCGGAGTGGTGAAGACGACTTCTGCAAACGAAGGTTGCACCGATCCGGGCGGAGGCGACACCGCCGCAACGTGGTCGGTGAGTTCGTCGATGAGCCAGATGCCTTCGGCGCTCCTCATCGGCACGGCTCGAACCCCTCCGGCTCCATCCATCTCGACGGCGCCGATCGGCTCATTAAACGATTCGCCAAAGGCCACGAATCGACACGTCGCAAATGGCCCTCCGGCAACCTCGGCGGCGAACGCAAGAAAAGCAGGATCCTCACCGTCGACGAACCGGGCCGCTCCGCCCTCTAGACCGAGCGGCGGCTGATCCTTGGCGAATGGGTGAACCAGTTCGAATGCCAGCTCATGATCGGCGGCCCCGACCGCTTCGGCGAACAGCTCAAAAACGGCACAGGCGTCACCAAAATCGATGTCTGCGGCGATCGTGGTTGGCGTGGTCTCCGTGGTGCTTTCCGACGTCGTAGACGTGGAGGCAATTGTCGTCGAGCTTGTCGTTGAGGTCGTTGAGGTCGTTGGGGGCGGCGGCTCGGAGGTTGAGCTGGTGGTCGGAGGCGGCGCAGCCGTCGCGGGAACCGTTGCGATGATCGTGGTTGAGGGAGGCACGGAGGTGGGAGTTGCGCCTCCCGAACACGCCGGCGCCACCAACAGGAGAGACACCAACAGCAACCCCGCCCGGCTCCTCACTGCCAAATGCTGCCACATACCCCACAAAGTAGCGCCACCGGGGACATTACATGTCGTTGCACTGCGATCCGCCCCGACCGGGAGCGCCCGAACCCACCAGAAGCGGGCGATCGGACCCCGGGCCCTTGTGCGGGTCTAGCCTGCGGCCTGATGCAATTTGGTGTGTGTTACTACCCAGAACAATGGCCGGAGCCCAGATGGGAGATCGACGCCGCGCTCATGGCGGACCTGGGCCTCGACCTCGTACGGGTGGCCGAGTTTGCTTGGTCGTCATATGAGCCGCAACGGAACCAGTTCACATTCGAGTGGCTGGACCGCGCTCTGGAAACGCTCACGCGTCACGGGCTAAGGGTCGTCATGGGTACGCCGACCGCGACCCCACCTGTGTGGCTGGCCCGGGAAAGGCCCGACATTCTCTCGGTCGGGTCAGATGGCCGCCGCCGCTCTTACGGATCGCGGCGGCATACCTGCACCACCTCGGCTGCCTACCGGGAGGAAGCCGCTCGTATCGTTGGAGAGTTGCTGGGACGTTATGGCAACCACGACGCCATCGTGGCGTGGCAGGTCGACAACGAGATGGGCAACCACGACTCTGCCCGCTGCTGGTGCGAGGAGTGCCAGGCCGCCTTCTCAGCCTGGCTACAGATGCGTTTCGGCAGTGTCGACGCCCTCAACGAAGCCTGGGGGACCGCTTTCTGGTCGATGACCTACCCCGACTTCGAATCTGTTCAGTTGCCCGTGCCGACCATGACAAGCCACCATCCCGCCCTTCGGCTCGCCCACGCCAAATTCGCGTCGGATCAGTCGATTGGTTTCCTCCGCTTGCAGTTCGGTCAGGTTCGAGCGGTCGTGCCTGACGGCGTGGCTATCACGACCAACTTCTACAGCGAGGACACAGCCGTCGACCAGCGCGCGGCAGCTCGGCTGAGCGGCTTGGCTGCGATGGACAACTATCCCCAAGGCCCGCAAGACCCGATGACCACGGCCTATCACCTGGACCTGACCCTGTGGGCGGGAGGCCTCGATGGATCGGCGTGGATCATGGAACAGCAGGCAGGGCCAATCAACTGGACGGAGAAGAACCCGCAGGTCCCGGACGGACAGGTGAGAGTGTGGGCTTGGCAGGCTGCCCTCCACGGTTATGACGCTGTCCTGTTCTTCAGGTGGCGGGCATCGCGCTACGCCCAAGAGATGTATCACTCCGGCTTATTGAGGCACGACGGCTCGCCCACTGGAGCGGTCGCCGAGATCAAGGCGGCCATCGCCGAGATAGCAGCTACCGACCTCGATACTCCAACGCCCAAAGTGGCGCTGTTGCAGTCGTACAAAGACGTGTGGGCCATCGAAATCAACCCACATCGGGCAGGCCTCACCCACCGATCGATGCAACTCGATGCCTATGTCGCTGCCCGCCGTCTCGGTCTCGATGTCGCCATAGTGGATTCCATGGACGACCTCTCCGAATTCGAGTGGGTGCTGGCCCCGGCGCTCCACATCACGACACCGGAGAGAATATCGGCGCTTGAAGCCGCGCTCGATGCTGGGGCCAAGGTGGTACTCGGCCCCCGGGCCATGGTCATGGATCGCGAGAACGCGTGGTCGGAGGAGGCCCTTCCTGGAGGCATGACCGGCCTACTCGGAGCCCGGGTTGTGGAGACGCTGAGCCAAACCGCTGATGTGCGGGTGGACCCGTGGGGGACGAAGGCTGGGATCTGGACCGAGGTGTTCGAAGTGAACGACGCCGAGGTGATCGCCACCTATTCGGGTGGCACCTACCTCGATGGGCGCCCCGCCGCGGTGCGCAAAGCCAATCTGTATTACGCCGGGTTCTCCAACGTCGCCTCATGGACCCGCCTGCTGGCAAGCCTGACCGGCCGGGAGCCTTCTTCGCGCCATGTGGAAACCTTCGAGCGCGGCGACCGGGTCTTCTCGATCGATCACAAGGCACTGACCGTCGAGAATCGCCGTGTTGATCACGCATCCGAGGCGCCTTGAAGGTCAAGACGTAGCCCACAAATGCCGATAACAGGCCAGATGAACCCCGACTCACCGCGCCCATCCCGAGCGTGGGTCGTTGCAATGGTGGCGACCCTCGTTGTCGCGGCCATCATGGCCCTCGGTGCGGTGATCATCCAAACCCGAGCAAACCGGCCCATCGGGGAGGGGCGGCTTTTCCACGCAGAGGCTTCGGCCGCAGCCGCGAGTCTGGGCTCAATGCCGGGCGCGCCAATCGACCAGCTTCGCCGAGTCAGAAATAGCCTCGAGATTGAGGCAATCGCGAGGGTCGACGGAGATGGGACAATCACAGAGGCGACGTCCGACAGCCTGATCGGTGAGTCGATCACCAATTCATTCCTCGCCTTCGCCCACACCGAACAGCGGTTCGGCGCCGTGGCCGTCACCGCACCTGGCTCCATCTTCATTGACGGGGTAGAGGAGTGGCCGGCTCAGTCAGCCTTCTACGCGGTGATGCAGCCGCTGGGAGACGGATCCAGCCTGTTGTTCTACTACGACATATCTGAGCTTCTCCAGCGCCGTGATCAGGCAGCCGGGTTCTCTTCCGCGGCAATCCGACTCGCCTCAGCCGCAGCCGCATTCCTCGCTGCCGCAGTCGGCCTTGCCTACAGCCGGTCCAAGTCGCTGCGCCGCTTCCGCGAGTTCGAGCTCGAGAACCGCATCCTCCGCGACCACGCAGAAGCTCTGGAGACGCGCAACCGGATCATCGATGAGGCCAGGGCTGAGGCCGAGCGCGCTCAGCAGGAAGCAGAGATGGCGTACGCCCTCGCCGACGAGAAGAGCCGGGTCAGAGCCGAATTCGTGCTCATGATCAACCATGAGCTCCGAACACCTCTCACTGCGGTGGTTACGGGCGCCGAGGTCCTGTCGACGACGGAGGGTCTCACCGATGCCGATCGCCAACAGATCACCGACGACATGCTCTTCAATGGACGGCGCTTGCAAGAGATCATCAGCCAGATGCTTGCGGTCGCGCGAATGGAGAACCGGGGCCTCACGGTGTCAATGTCCCCCCGGAGCGGCGGCGAGCTGCTCGAGTTGGCCGAACAGGCCCACCCGCGGCTCAGCATGGGCAGCGGGTTCAACGAGCTTGGCGGCGAAGTGGTCTTCACGGATCGGGCGACGCTCTCTCACCTCATCGGCTCGCTCGTAGACAACGCATATACGCACGGCGCCCGCTCAGTGAGCATTGGTGCCAGCCTCGAACTGGAGCGGCTGCCCCAGGTGACGATGGGTGACTTGCCAGACGAGCCGCTGTACCTCACGATCACCGACGACGGGCCGGGCATCGATCCCTCCTTCTTGCCACGCGCCTTCGAGAAGTACGAAAAGGCAAGCTTCAGCTCCGGCACTGGTCTTGGCCTCTATGCCGCGCAACTCATGGCCGACGCCATCGATGCCAGCCTGTCCATCTCGACATCTCGCCTCGGCACCAGCCTCATCATCGGGCTGCCGCGGACGGGCCGACTCGCAGGGTTGGCGCTGTGATGAGGTTGATGATTCTCGGCGTGGCCGCTGCCGTCATGGTCTCGGCTTGCGGTGGATCGCCAGACCTACTGCCCGAGCATGAGGTTGATATGTTCGAGTTCGGAATTCAATCGAAGGCCGAATGGACGCCGGCAGCGCCGGTCACTCTGACCAACTCCGGCGAGTTCTCACACACATTGGTCATCACTCGGGATGATGGTGGCGTGGTGTTCGCAAGTGATGTCATCGGACCGGGCGAGACGGCGACCGTCCGACTCGATCTCGAGCCCGGCGAGTACGAACTGTCGTGCCGGCTGGTGGCGCAGACGGAGGGCGGCGATCTCGTCGACCACTTCGAGGAAGGTATGCGCGCCGACCTCACCATCGTCGAGTGATCGACGCGAGACCGTAAGGCGGCCTGGCTACAGCACGCGTAAGACGAGAGCCAGCGTCGGGATAGCCGCCAGCGACGTTGCCAGAATCGCGGCACTCGCCACTTCACTCTCCAGATCGAACTCGAGCGAGATCAAACCGACCAGCACCGCAGTTGGCATGGCAGCCAACAGGAGCCCTGAATCACGGGCAATCCCCTCGAGGCCAACGGCGGCTGCCAGGGCCAGGAACACGAACGGGGCGATCACCAGCTTGGCGACCGCAATTGTCCCCAGGCGGCCGATGTCGCGAGTGAAATGGGCGGATGCCAACTGCATCCCCAGCGTCAAGAGCATCACCGGAATCATGGCGTCCGCCAGCAGCCCGATGAGCCTCGCCAGTGCCTCGGGTGGAGCCCATTCGGCACGGCTCGCAACCAGCGCGAACGGCGTCACAGCAATCGCCGGAGTGAGCGCGACTCGTTTGATAGCGTCACCGACGGTGCCGGACCGTAGTCGCGCCGCCATCGACACCCCGATGACGAAAGCTCCGATCGTCACGGACAAGAAATGAATGCTGGCTGGAGCGAGGGAACGTTCGCCGAGACCGAACAGAACGATCGGAAACCCGAGATTGCCCACGTTGCCAAACGTGGAGGCCATGGCGTCGAGCGTCCGCCGCTCCCCCGACTGGCGCCGCAGACGAAGAGTCATGAGCGCCCAGACGACGACCACTGTTCCCAACGAGGTGGCCATCATCTTTGCAATGGGGCCGTCGAATCCGGCAGGATCGCTGAGAATTCTGAAGATGAACGCAGGCGTCAGAATGCGATAGGCGATCGTGCTCAGGGCTTCGTATGGAATCCGCCACCGCCGTGCCGCCACGAAGCCGATGGCGGCGATCCCGAATACAGGAAACAGGACATCCGCGAAGATGCGGAAGAGGTCGAGCACACCGGCACCCTATACCGCTCCGGAGTTCCCACGAGCAGGTCCACGGCATAATGTGGCGGCTCGCTCGGAGAGCGATGCTCCCCCAGCGCCCCAGGCCACGAACCGAGTCGCCACGAACAAAGGCGAGCCCGTGGGAGCACGCGTGGCCAGCCCAACCATGCGTCGGAAGCCACGTGCGTTCCCCGGGCCCGCCCTCACCAGCGCCTGCTTCGCTCACCGGGAGGAGACCGAAGCGGCAGCAGCGCGAGGACTGGTCTCTGTGACCACGCCAGGTGCCGTGGCCGGTCGCTTTGCCTGGTGTTGTTCGACTAGATGAAGATGACCTGGGCGCCCTCGGAGATCTCCATGAAGTCCGAGGCAGAGATGATTCCCTCGACCCGGTCGTACAGCTCGTCTTCGCCGATGTGCATCATGTCGGCTGACATCCGGCACGCCCACAAGTGGCCACCGGAGTCGCTGATCATCTCCATGAACTCGGGCACGTCGGGGATGTCGATGCCCTCGATCTGCTTCTTCATCATGTGGGTCGCAAAGGCCGTCATCCCGGGCAGGCCCATCAGCATGGTCGGCATATGAGTGGCCGGGTTGCCAACGGGCGTGAACTTCAGATGACCCATGGTCTCCTTGTTGATCATGTCGAAGCCCCAGAACGTGAAGAAGATGTGCGTCTCGATACCTTCGCCAAGGGCTGCATTCGCCAAGACCAAGCCGGGGTACGCCATGTCGAGCGAACCCTTGGAGCAGATGATCATCAGCTTGCGATCGGTCTCGTCGTCTTCAAACGCCGGAAGCGGTGCTTCTCGTTGTTCGGTGAGTGTCATGCGTGGACGGTCCTTTCCTTACACGCAACCGGCTGGCTTCGGAAGCCCAGCGATGTACGCCATCTTCTTGGCTGGTTTCTTGGGGAACAGTGTGAACAGCTCCTTGGTGGGAATCGCCGCCGATGTGCTCACCCGTCGCAGCGTTGGCGTCACGCCCTGCTCGGTGAAATCAGAGCGCAAGAACCGGATCGCCTCCCAGTGGCGCGGCGTCATCTCAATGCCGATCCTCTCCGCCATGTAGGTCCCCAGCTCCTCATCCCATTCGTCATACTCGGTGAGAAAGCCTTCGTCGTCGACGTGGACTTCTCGATCCATCAGCGTTGCTGTAGCCATCATTTCTCCTTTATGAGTTCGGTCTTCTTGCCTACAAGGCTCATGTCATGGGGCAGTGGAAGCGGCGTCCCTGGTAGCAGGAGATGCCAGTACATCCACCGAAACGCGAGCTTGCCGAAGTGGTTGAGCTCCGATTCCTTCAGCAGGCTGAATGGGCCGATGCCTGGGACCGGGTACTTTCCGGGCAGCGGCTCCGTGTCGTAGTTGAAGTCGATGAGCATGCCTTTGCCGTCGCCGGTCTCGATGAAGCAGTTGGCGTGTCCGTCGTAGGAGTGCGTCATCTTCTTTCCGGCTATGAGTTGCTTGAAGTTCTCTTCAAACACATCCACCGAGAAGTGGGCAACCGAACCGGCCTTCGACGTCGGCAGATCGGCCGCATCTCCGATAGCGAACAGGTTGGGATAGTCCGCCGACTGGAACGTGTGCTTGTCGACTGGCACGTAGTTGAGCTCGTTGCCGAGACCACTCTTGGCGATGAAGTCGGCGCCCATGTTCAACGGGACGGTGACCAGCAAGTCGAATGGGATTTCCCGTTCGTCGTAGGACACGATCGCCTTCTTGTCCGAGTCGACGCTCTCGATGTAGAAATCAGATTCGAGAGCGATCTCTCGGTCGTCGAGCATCGATCCGAGCAGGTTGGATGCGATCGGCTTCGTGAATGCTCCCGACAGCGGCGTGACATAAATCAGCTCCACCTTGTCGCGGATGCCCTTCTTGCGGAAATGTTCGTCCGCCAGGAAGGCAAACTCGAGCGGAGCAACCGGGCACTTGATCGGCATCTCGGTGATATGCACGACGAGTCGACCGCCTTCGAAGTCGGCCATTCGGGCTGCGAGCGCCGCCGAACCGTCCATCGTGTAGAACTCGTGGACCGACTTGCGCCATTCCGGCCCCAACATCCCGGGCGTTTCTGCGGGACGCGGCGACGTGCCGGTGGCCACCACGAGATAGTCGTACGACACCTCCGTGCCGTCGGCGAGGGTTACCGAGTTGTTGGGAGCATCGATCAACTCGACGGCCTGCTCGACGAAATCGACGCCGTCGACGAAATGTTCGTCGCGTGCCTTGGTGATCTCGTCCGGGTCATTGCGGCCAAACGGCACAAACAGATAGCCGGGCTGATAGTGGTGACGGTTGGTCTCGTCGACGACCATCACCGACCAATCCGCGGTCGGCAAGCTGTGACGTAGCTTGTTGGCGATCATCGTTCCCGCGGTTCCACCGCCGAGAATGAGGAGACGTTGCATGGTTGGGCTCCTTATTACGTTCGGCCAGGAATATATGCGGTATTCCGCATACAAGCCAGGGTCGAAGGTCCCACGAGCCCGCCAGAAGTCCTATCCGGGATTGCGGAATCAAGAATGCGTAGCGCGCACCGGTGAACCCTCGTTACCTGCGGATTCGCTATGAGGACTTCGGAGCGAGCCGAGACGGGTGCGCACCGAAAGTCCTGGTCTCATCGACGAGGACTCGGCGCTTCCCTCACGGCCGACGACGACCTCATGCTGAAGCCTGCCCACAACATCTCAGGCAATACCGCCAGGTTCCATACCGGCTCGAGCCAGCTCCGCTTGGATTATGCATGGAGGCAACAACTTCAGCCCGCCGATACGTGAGCGCACTCACGGCGGCGCGGCGGCGGAGGTACGGTTACCGGTGGCTGCTCTTCATTGCGCCGCCGGAGTGATGGTCATCACGAAACCGCCGGCCACCTCGATGGGAATGTTCCACCTGGAACCCG
>Ga0224508_10003606_pt1 | contig 12787 bp, 12 predicted proteins | sample SF_Jan12_sed_USG_4_FD_170157 | JGI IMG/M metagenome (GOLD analysis project Ga0224508, IMG submission 170157) | Sediment microbial communities from San Francisco Bay, California, United States - SF_Jan12_sed_USGS_21 | ecosystem: Environmental > Aquatic > Marine > Sediment | place: USA...
GCCGAAAAATCGCCAAAAATCGCCAGAAATCGGATGCTTATCCTCATTTGATGCGCGAATCAGGCGTTTTGCAGACGAAAAAACCAGAAAAAACAGCCGGCATCGCCGAGCTTCGGTGCTCAGATGTGATTTGGGTCTACTTTTGGGTGATTTCACCGCCCGGAGCCGTAATTTGTGCTCTGGCTCACAGATGCAGGCTACGGGCACGGGTAGTCTTTGATCATGTCCGCGAAGTACTACACACAGTTCATTCTGACCGATGCTCAGTACCGGGACGGTAACGAGTTTTGCGGCGTTGTGGAGCTGAGTCAGCCGATGGAACACGATTCGGATGAGCGCGACATCGAAGCTATTCTGGCCCGCAATTTTGACCTGCAGCAGAGCGCTGTGCGACTGGTCAGCTGGTCGAGACTGCACTAACACTTCTGGCGTCTGATGATTTCCCCCTGACTCTCCCGGCCTCGGCCGGGAACTTTTTTTGTGCGCTTTTTGTGCGACAATGCGTCCCCCAAAACGCCACGTGTAAAGCACAATTCGAATGAGTCACGAAGACAAATATTTCCAGGGCATTCCTATCGTTCAGAGCGGCCGGAAGTACAAGACGGACGCTGGTTTTGCCGCCATCAAGAATGGCATCAAGGAAGGTCGAGCCGCCGAACCGCTGGTCCGCGGCGATAAACCGAAATGGCTGCGCGCCAAAATGCCATCGGGATCCGGTTACTCGGGCACTCGCAAGATTGTTCACGAACACCGATTGAGTACCGTTTGTGAAGAGTCGATGTGTCCGAATATCGGCGAATGCTGGAACGCCGGCACGGCGACGATCATGGTGCTCGGGTCAGTCTGCACAAGAGCGTGTCGTTTCTGTGCGGTGGACACCGGCAACCCGAAAGGGTGGCTTGATGCCGAAGAACCCTTGAATTCGGCGCGTGCTGTGAACCTGATGGGTCTCGAGTACGTGGTGATTACCTCGGTCGATCGCGATGATCTCGACGATGGCGGTGCCTCACACTACGCGGAGTGCGTTCGCGAGATCAAGAAGCTCAATCCGAACACGGCGGTTGAGGCGCTGACACCCGACTTCAATGGTGTCAAAGAGCATGTCGAACTTGTCGTCGACTCAGGACTTGAGGTGTTTGCCCAGAATGTCGAGACCGTTCGTCGCCTGACGCACCCGGTGCGAGATCCGCGCGCGGGCTACGAGCAGACTATTGAGGTCTTGCGGCATGCCAAAGCGCATCGTCCGTCGGTGCTGACCAAGACCAGTCTGATGCTTGGCCTGGGCGAGCGTGACAACGAAATCGTGCGGACGATGGATGACCTGCGTGACGCAAACGTCGACATTCTGACCCTGGGCCAGTATTTGCGGCCGACGGCCAATCACCTCCCGGTCGAGCGCTATGTAACGCCGGAAGAATTCAATGCCTATCGATCTGAAGGCCTTGAGAAAGGGTTCATCGAAGTCGTTGCCGGGCCGATGGTCCGGTCAAGCTATCGCGCTGAACAGGTGCTGCAAAAGAACAACGTCGGCATCGCCGTATAGCGTTTTATTCCCCACCAGGCAACCAGGATTCTTATGGGCCAGTTTCTTGCTGAATATGGATTGTTCCTTCTTAAGGTCATCACGATTCTAGCTGCGATTATTGTCGTCATCCTGGTCGCGGCATCGGCCGGGCGCAGGGCCAGTCATGAGGGTCTTGAAGTCGAGAACCTCAACAAGAAGTACAAGTCGCTGGCCGATGCTTTGAGCGCCGCGGTAATGACGAAGGGCGAGCGCAAGAAGACCGCGAAGGCAAGGAAGAAAGAAGAAAAAGCGGAGAGCAAGACGCCGTCAACTAAGCCGCGTAGTTTCGTCATCGACTTCAAAGGTGATCTCAAGGCCAGCGCTGTTCCGTCATTGCGCGAGGAAGTCAGCGCAATACTCGATGTGGCTGGTGACAAAGACGAAGTGATCGTGCGACTTGAGAATCACGGTGGCGTTGTCCATGAGCACGGCCTTGCCGCCTCGCAGCTGGCCAGAATTCGCGATCGCGACATTCCGTTACTTGTTTGTGTCGACAAAGTCGCGGCAAGTGGCGGTTACCTGATGGCTTGTGTCGCGTCGAAAGTGTATGCCGCGCCATTCGCCATCCTCGGTTCAATCGGCGTGCTTGCGCAAATCCCGAATTTCAACCGCATGCTCGACAGTCACGGCGTCGACTTTGAGCAAGTGACCGCGGGGAAGTACAAGAGAACGGTGACCATGTTCGGCAAGAATACCGATGAAGATCGCGCCAAGCTGAAGGACGAACTCGAGGACGTGCACACGTTGTTCAAAGACGCCGTTGGCAAGTACCGACCTCTGCTGGATCTCGACAAGGTCGCTACAGGAGAACACTGGTACGGGACGAGGGCGCTCGAACTTGGTCTCGCAGATGAGATCAAGACCAGCGACGAGCTCCTGAAAGAGCTGGCACCGGAGCGGGATTTGTATCACGTGACCTTTAACGTCAAGAAGCCATTGCCGAAACGCCTGATGGAAAATATTGACAGCGTCCTTGAAAAGGCAGACGCGGCTGGCTGGCGCCGCCGATTCGAATCGCGATTGCCGCGCTAGTCCCAAGGAACTGGCGTCCGCCAGGCTGGTCGAAACAGGGAGCGGGTCTCGGCTGCCCGGAGGCGCTATAATCCCGCCATATCTCGAGGAGCACTCAATCGCATGCAAAGATTCAAGTCACTGATTCCTATTATATTTATGACGATGATTTTGGCGTCTTGCTCGACCTCGCCGACGGGCCGCAGCCAGATGATCTGGAAATCGGACGCGGAGCTGGAAGCACAGAGTGCGCGGGCTTTCAATCAAATGCGGGCCGGAATGCCGCTGTCAACCGACCGCAAGAAGATCGATTTCGTCGCATGCGTAGCCGAAGCCGTTGTCGGCGTGCTCGAGCCTCCGTATAGCGATATCGAATGGGAACTCGCGGTGTTCGACAATGAATCGGTCAACGCTTTTGCGATGCCCGGTGGCAAGATTGGCGTTTTTACAGGCATTCTAAAGGTTACCGAGAACCAGCATCAGCTCGCCGCCGTGATTGGCCACGAGATCGCACACGTGACGGCGCGGCACTCCAACGAACGTGCCTCCAGAGCATCGATCACAGGAGTGGGGATCAACGTCGCGGCGATTATTCTGGGAGGTGGGCGGAGTGGCGCTACTTACACCGCTCAGCAAGCGCTCAATGCCGGCGCGGATCTGGGCATCTCCCTACCGCACACCCGCGGTCAGGAAAGCGAGGCGGATATCATCGGTCTTGAGTACATGGCCAGAGCGGGATTTGATCCGCGCGAGTCTGTACCGCTGTGGCAGCGCATGGATGATACGACAGACAATAAGCCCGCGGAATTTGTTTCCACGCACCCGGCAAGCGAAACGCGTATCGAGGCGCTCGTCTCTGAGTGGCCGAAGACACTGCCGTTGTATAATGAGGCCATCGCGGAAGGCCGAATCCACAACTGTACAAAAGAGTAGAAAATATTATGCGCAGACGCCTTGCTTTGCTGTTGGCGCTCCTGGCCATGAGCGGCTGCGCGACGCTGGACGATTTCTTTGCCAGCATCACAAAGGGCAGGGACTCCGGCGCAGTTGCGTATGAAGACCGCCCCATCGAGGAGCCGATCGCTCCCAACAACTTTCTGCTAACCCACGCGGACCAATCGGTGGTTGGGAAACCACAGGTCGTGTTCACTCGCGAAGAGGATACGTTGTCCGATCTGGCACGCGAATATGGCTTGGGTTATGACGAAATAGTGGCCGCGAACCCCGACGTCGATCCCTGGTCGCCGGGCGAAAATACGCCGGTCCTGCTGCCAACGCAGTATGTTCTGCCGAATGTGCCGAAAGAAGGTGTCGTTCTGAATATCGCAACCAAGCGATTGTTCTATTTTCCGGAAATGGCCGACGGCGAGCAGCAGGAGGTGCTGACGTACCCGATCGGCATCGGCCGCGTAGGCTGGGAAACACCGTTGGGTTCAACCAGTGTCGTATCGAAAGCAAAAGACCCGCAGTGGTGGGTACCCGCGTCAGTGCGCCGCGAGCATGCCGAGATGGGTAATCCGTTACCAGCCGTTGTGCCGCCGGGCCCTGACAATCCTCTCGGTACCCGGGTCCTCAAACTCGATATGCCGGGTTATCTGATTCACGGTACCAATCAGCCCTACGGTGTTGGCATGCGTGTGAGCCACGGCTGTGTTCGCCTCTACCCCGAGAATATCGAGCTTCTTTATGCGCTTGTCTCTGTCGGCGAGCCCGTCATGATCATCAACGAGCCGTATCAAATCGGTCAGCAGGATGGCGTTTTGTACTTCGAAGCGCACACGCCACTCGACGACGATGTCGTGTCGCCCGACGCACGTTTACAAGCGTTGCTGGACAAGCAGGTCGATATGTCCGGGCGGCCACTGAACGATCACCTGCAGGATCACGTCAAGTCGCTGGCCGAGTTGGCATCCGGGCTGCCCGTGAGCATCGTCATGTATGACGCCGACGAGTATGTTGCCCGAGCCCGTGTCGTACAAAATACGGTTGAAACGGATCCCGATGCGCTGACGCTGGCAGAAATTCGCGAAATGATGGACGAAGTCGAGGAAGAAGAATCGTTGTGAGCGAATGGCTCGATCTGATGCTCGAAGAAATTGCGCGCAAGCAACGTGAATCTCGAGAGGCACAAGAAGAGCTTGAGCGTCGCGAGTCCGCTACGAAGAAAAAGCCGCCGACACCAGTGCCTGCTCAGTCAAAGTAGCGCATGAACTCCTGCGGGATGTTGCCTGCCGATCGAGGTCGGTTCCCTGTTACGGGTAGCGGCCGCGAGTTGTAGGTATTCCAGAACAGGTAGCTTTCTCCAGCGTATTCCCGCGCCAACTGGTCATGCAGCAATGCGGCCATCGCCTTGCCCGTATACGTTGTTTCCAGCGACAGACCCAACTCATCATCCGCCACCTTCACAGCATTCTTGGTGACGCTGTCGGCGACCGCATAACCGCCCGCCAGGAAATCGTCGCGCCAGCAAATGCGGGCACGATCGGCGAGATCCAAGGGAATCGAAGGATCCAGCCGATGCAACATCGCTGCTGTCTTCCTCAAGAGGCGTTTAAATAAGCGTGGATTCGCAACAAAATCGTCGACGACCCGTATGGCGTGAAGTTCGATCGGCAATTCTGCCAGCGCCAGGCCAAGTGCGAGTCCGGCGGAACTGCCCATTGTGCCGGTTGCAATGTAGATACGGTCGGGCAGTGCGATCTCGCCGGCCGCGATCTCGCCGGCCAATTCCAGCCCCGCGTTGACGAAGCCGACAGCGCCCAGCCAGCTGGAACCACCGAGCGGGATCACCCATGACCTGCGGCCTTGCAGGTAGTGCCGAAATGTCGCGAGCGGATCGACGTTACCGCCATACCGGACAATCTCTGTGCCGATCCGGCGATGCATGTTGAGCGTCCTCGGTATATTGGGCGTTCGCTTCTGGTGCCGAAGAAAACAGGTGCATTCAAAGCCGAGCCGCGTTGCGAAAATTGCCGTGGCGAGCGCGTGATTCGAGCCTACTGCACCAAACGTCGCAATTCGTCTGGCGCCACGTTCTTGAGCCCGTTGAAGAATGTACTCGAGCTTGCGAATTTTGTTGCCGCCGTAGTACGCGTTGCTGACGTTGTCGTGTTTGACAGAAAATGCGCGAGATCCTTTTGGTGTCTTGAAATGAACGGTGGAAACCGGTGTCGGCAAATCGGCGATCGCCACTTTCCGCAGCCGATCGGCGAGCACGGGATGAGCGCAGGCCAGAGAATCAGACATGTCCCCAGATTATCGAAGTGCACTGCTGATCGCGAATGCTTTAGACTACGGACACGCTTATCTGACCCGATGCGGAGACAGGTTTGTCAGAAGCAGTTGACCATGGCATTACGGTCACGGAAATCGCGGCGATGGATCAGCCCATCGACGTATCAACGGAGACCACGGCGGCCTTTGTCGGTCGTGCGCTTCGCGGTCCCGTCAATACGCCGGTCCTCGTCAGGAACTTCGGTGAGTTTCGCCGTCGCTTTGGCGACATCTGGGCGCGTTCGAGTCTCGGCCCGGCCGTTAGACAATTCTTTGATCATGGCGGTGAGCGCCTGTATATCGTGCGTGTTGCAAACAAAGCGCGCGGGGCGATGGTCTGCTTGCCAGCGAGTGGTACGGCTGTCGTGCTGCGCGCCATCGAACCTGGATCGACCGAACGAATCCGCGCCGCTGTTGATTACGATGCGATACGCGAGGGTAACAATGAGTTGTTCAACCTGACGTTGCAGCGTGTCAACCCGACGACGGGTCACGTCGTGGATCAGGAGCTGTTTCGAAAGGTGTCCTACCGGGAAGGCGCCGAGAACTTCGTCGGCGACGCATTGTTGACGTCGACCCTCGCGCATCTGGAGCACCCGTATCCAACCCACAGACCCGAGCCCACGCCGCAACAGGGCGGGCGATTCGAGTTGTCGTACATCGAAGCTGCCCAGGCCGGCACGGATGGTTCGGAGTTGACCAACTATGACCTGATTGGCTCTCGTAAAGCACGCACGGGATTATTTGCCCTGGAGGATGTCGAGAGTTTCGATGTGCTTTACCTTTCACCGCGGGGCAAAGGAGTGGATGCGGGACCCGCCGCCATTCTTGCGGCGGAACTGTATTGTCGCCGTCGCGGTGCAATGTTGATTGTCGACCCTTGCGCCGAGTGGACGACAGCCGAGGAGGCTCTGCGCGGCGTCCGTGAGCTGGGATATGCGAGCCCGAATATGCTCGGCTACTTCCCGCGGGTGATGAACCGCGACAAGGCTGATGAGCCACCCAAACCTGTCGGTGGTGCAATCGCCGGTCTGCTGTGCAAACACGATCGAACCTATGGCCCCTGGCATGACCTGGACCAGCAAGGTATGGGGCTGCAGCGCAATCTGTTGCCGGCGGTCGACCTGGACGACCAGGACAGCCGCTTGTTGAATCGCGCCGGGCTCAATGTCGTCGCAAACGGCCCTGCCGGTCGCGCGCGGCTCGCAGGGTCTGTGACCATGAGTCGTGGCGCGCAAGCGCATCGTGAATTCGTGAGCCTGCCGGTGCGCCGGTTTTGTCTGCAGATAGTCAATACGATCGCGAAAGCGGTCAAGTGGGCAGTCTTCGAACCCGACGATGAGACGCTTGTGAAACGCATTCGCGCCCAGGTGCTCAACTATTTTTATTGCCTGGATGATCTCGGCGCCTTCGCCGACGAACGATTTGTCGTGAAATGCGACGCCGGCGTGAGCCACCGGGCTGATATCGAGGCGCACGGTGTAACGATCTTGTTGGATTTCCATCCGACCGGCAGCGAGGAACCGATCGCGCTGACCTTGCACCTGACGGCCACCGGCTGCCGCGTAGGCAGCACGGCTTTTGCGCCCTCGGCAGAAGATGGCGCCTGAAGCGACGCACGCTCATTTTGCATAATCCCGGCCGTGCTGAATCCACGGGGTGTCATACAAGCATCGCTCCCATGCCACCAATCAATCGGGAGGGGGTATGAGAGACAGTGATGTTCTGGATAAAAACCCGCACGTATCTCGATCGGCATTGGAAGCCATTCACGGCCAGGTATTCGGCTGGGCCCTCTCCCGTTCTCACTATGACCCGGTGGTCGCGGAGGACCTCATGCAACAGGCGTACGTTGAATTGCTAACCGGCAAGGCGCGTTTCGATAACAAATCTTCACTAAAGACCTTCGTTTTTTCGGTCGTACAAAACCTGGCGCGCAGCCGCTACCGCCGCATCGCATCGCGGTTACGACTGGTTCAGGCAACAGGGGCAGGGATGGCCGAGGACGTCGTTCAGCCCGTCGAGCCCGATGACAGCGCCGCGTTGTGGCGAGCGGTGCAGGAATTGCCGCGGCGGCAGCGAGATATCGTTGAGCTGGTTTTTTGCCGGGACATGACGATAGAAGAGGCAGCGCGGGTTATGGGCGTCACTACCGGGACTGGCAGGGTTCACTACGACCGGGCGAAAAAAGCTTTGAAGATGAAGCTGACCGACAACGGAGCAAGGTTCGATGACTGATTCTGATACCGCGCTGCAGGACGAGCTTCGCGAGGCGCAGGCAAGGGCGGAGCGAGATCATGTGCCGGATTTTGAGACCATCTGGACCGCCGCAACCGCGCAAGCCGGTATTGTGCGCAGGCGACAGCGTCTGTTTGCCGGGTCGGCGGCAGCGGCAGCCGTCGTTGCCATCGCGTTCGGCTTGCTGGTGTCGCCCGAGGAAGAGTGGCGCTACATCGATGCGGATGAATTACTGGAGACGACCGTTTGGTCGGCGCCCAGCGATAGCCTGCTGCCCGATCACCAATTTGACATATACGAGGATTTTCCGGTGCTCATCGAGTCAACCGAAACCTATGGAGGACCGTTGTTATGAAAAAGGGACTTTTGTTGATGCTGGCCCTGGCCAGTCTGGGCGTCGGCCAGGCATTTGCTGCAGAGCCGCAGAAGGACGTGTTCAAGGGCAAGTTGTTTCCGCCCAACGTCATACTGGAGCACCAGGCGGAGCTTGCACTGAGCAAGGAGCAATTCACGGCTATTCGGGCCGCCGTCGTTGAAGTACAGGCTGGCGTTGCCGAGCACGAATGGGACATGCGCGAAGCGTACCAGGCGTTGATGCAGGAGTTGGACAAAACGCCGATCGACGAAAACCGCGTGCTCGATCACGCCAATGTAGCGCTGCTGGCCGAAAACCAGGTCAAAAAGAAGCAGATGGCGATGTTGGTAAGACTGAAGAACCTGTTGACGGCCGAGCAGATCAGTTACCTCGAATCGGCACAGCAGTAACAAGACGCTCATAACGCAACGTGGTTCCTCGAACCCGCGAGCAAACGGGGCAACACTGTAAACATGAATCGTTTGTTATCAATCGTCGCGACACTGATGCTGGGCCTGGCCGGCTGTGGCGGTGGAAGCGGCGGATCTGCGCCGCCCCCACAGCCACCCCCTCCTGCGCCGGTGACGAAAGCAGAGGCATACCAGTTTCTCAACCAGAGTTCCTTCGGCGCGACCGAGACAGAGGCGGCGAGTGTCATCTCGATGCGTCAGGAGCGCTGGATCGATGACCAGATGCTGAAACCGGTGTCCAGGCAGCTGCCGCAGCTGCAGATGCTGCCGCCGCCGCAGTTTCCATTTGAACTGCACGCAGACCGCGTCGACATCTGGTTCCGCAACGCGTTGTACGGTGAGGACCAGCTGCGTCAGCGAGTCGCGTTTGCCTTGTCCGAGATCCTGGTGGTTTCACAACTGGGCGCGCTCGGAAATCTGCCTTTCGCGGTGGCCGATTACTATGACGTGCTTGCCGAGAACGCGTTTGGTAACTATCGCGATCTGCTCGAGAAGATCACACTTCATCCGGCAATGGGTGTCTACCTGAGCATGCTCGGTAACGAAAAGCCCGATCCTGATCTGAATATCCGGCCCGACGAGAATTACGCGCGGGAGCTTATGCAGTTGTTCTCCATAGGTCTCGTCGAGCTCAATATGGATGGCACAGAGAAACTGGACGGGCAGGGACAACCGATTCCAACTTACAACCAGGAAATCATCGAAGAGTTCGCTCACGTTTACACTGGATGGACATTCGCCGGCGCACCGACATTTCATCCCAATGTTTTTCTCTTACCCCAGGCGAGTCAGTATTTCCCCATGGAGTTATGGGAGGAATATCACGATACCGGTACGAAGCAGCTCCTGAACGGCGTTGTTTTGCCGGCAGGACAATCCGGCACGCAGGACTTGGCGGACGCACTCGACAATATTTTCAACCACCCTAACGTTGCACCGTTTATCTCGATCCGGCTCATCCAGAGGCTCGTTACGAGTAACCCTTCTCCGGGTTACGTGCGACGCGTGGCTGAAGCCTTCGACGACAATGGTGCCGGCGTCCGCGGCGACCTGGGGGCGGTCGTAAAAGCCATCCTGCTGGACGATGAGGCGCATCCTGCGATGGCTATGGAGATCGATGGCAAGGTCAAGGAGCCGTTGCTGCGCCTCACACAGTTGTGGAAGGCCTATAACGCAACATCGAACAGCGGTCGTTTTCCGCTGAATGCGTCGTACATTATCTTCGGCCAGGGGCCGCTGCAGTCGCCCTCCGTGTTCAACTTTTTCAGCCCGTTTTATGCGCCGCCCGGCGAGATTCGCGACAGCAGCCTCGTCGCTCCTGAACTTGAAATCGCGACCGAGTATCAGAATACGTTTTTCACGAACTACATGTTCTACCAGGTGTTTGCGCTGAATCAGACGAATGACGCGCTCGCTGACGACGATGTCTTTATTAATTTCGAAGAAGAGATGGCAATCGCGGACGACATCGATGCGCTCATCGACATGGTTGCCAACAAGCTACTCGCGGGCGAGATTTCTACTACTTTGCGACAGGAGATTGCCGGCATGCTTGCGCGTATCCCGGAAACGGACTCTGCCATACGAGCAGCGGAGACCATCTACTTTGTCGTGACATCACCGGAGTACGCGTACCAGCGGTAAGCGGCGGGAAGATCCACTATGAAAGCATTGAATCGACGTGATTTTCTCAAGACGAGTGGCGCAGCCGCCGTGTTCGCGGCGACGCCGGGCCTGGCGTACTCTCAGTTTGTCGGTGGCGCCGGGCCATTCGATGACTATCGTGCGCTCGTTTGTGTGTTCATGTTCGGTGGCAATGACTCATTCAATATGCTGGTGCCGAACACGCCCGCCGAATATGGCGCATACGCGGCGTCGCGGCAGAACCTCGCGATACCGCAGACAGAGCTGTTGCCGATCACGCCTGTCTCAACGTCAACGCCTGACTTTGGCCTGCATCCGACCATGGGCGGCATACGGGGCCTGTTCAACTCCGGTGAAGCTGCTTTTGTGACCAATGTCGGGCCACTCGTCGAGCCAACGACGAAAGAGCAGTACTTCAATGCTTCGGTAACTCTGCCTCCGCAATTGTTTTCACACAATGATCAGCAGGATCAATGGACGTCGTTGCGTGGCAATGTACAGAGCAAGACCGGTTGGGCCGGGCGCATGGCGGACCTGATTCGAACCGGCGTTGCGGACCAGCAGATGTCAACCAATGCGTCTTTGTTCGGTGCGAACCTGTTCCAGTCTGCCGATGAAACCGTCGCGTATGTAATGGGACCGGGCGGGCCGGTTCAGTTCGAGGGCTTTTCAACGGATCCGAACAGCATTCTTTTCGAGCAGCGCGAGGCGTTTCGGCGCGTCGTCGAAGCGCAATATGGCACGGTGTACGAGCGCGCCTTCGCCGAGGTTCAAAGACGCGCGATCAGCGCCGCCGACGCCGTGACGGGCGCCATCGAATCGGCGCCGCCGATCAACGCGGTATTCCCGCAGTCACAACTCGGTACGCAGCTCAACACTGTTGCGCGGCTGATCGCCGTGCGCGATCAGCTGCAGATGAAACGCCAGGTGTTTTTTGTAGCCACAGGGGGCTTCGATACCCACGATAATCAGGAAGCCGATCAACCAGGCCTGCTGGGCGGCATCAGCGATGCGATTACAGCGTTTCATGAGGCAACGGTAGAGCTCGGTGTTGCCGACAGCGTCACGACCTTTACCCAATCGGACTTCGGCCGGACGTTGACGTCCAACGGTGATGGCACCGATCACGCATGGGGCGGAAACCAGCTGATTGTCGGCGGGGCCGTCAATGGACGCGAACTCTACGGAAGCTATCCACTACTGGCCATCGACGGCCCGGAAGATGTCTCGGGAGGCCGCATGATTCCGTCAACATCGGCAGACCAGTATGCGGCCACGCTTGCCAGTTGGTTCGGTATTCCCGATGCCGACCTGGATGTCGTTGCGCCAAACCTCGCCAATTTTGCGGAGCGCGACCTAGGGTTTATGATCGCCTGATTCAAAGCCGGGAAATCCCGTTATGAGATTACTTGCCTCAGCCACCCTGGCTGCGGTTCTGATTGTGGCCGCTTGCGGTGGTCCGCAGGATCACGCTGCGCCTGAAGAAACAGCAATCGACGCGTCGGCAGCGCTGGCTGCGCTGTTTGACGACTATTTCGAGCGCGATCTTGAACTGAACCCGTTGACGGCCACTTTCATCGGCGACTATCGCTACAATGACCGTCTGGCGAATACCTTTAGCCCCCAATACCGTGCCGCCGTGACGGCGATGGACGAGGAGTTCCTGCGACGATTGTTGGCAATCGATCGCGAGCAGCTCGATGACCAGGACCGGCTCAGTTATGACCTGTTCAAGCTCAATAGAGAGCAGTCTCTGGAAGGCAATCAGTTTCCTTTCCATCTGCTGCCAGTCAACCAGTTTTACGCGCTCACGAACTCTTTTGTGCAACTGGGCAGCGGCACCAGCGCGCATCCGTTCAAGACGGTTAAGGACTACGACGATTTCTTGAGTCGCGCGGACCAGTTCGCCATTATTGTCGATCAGGTCATTACGAACATGCAGGAAGGCGCGCGCCAGGGCATCGTGCAACCTCGGATCCTGATGGAAAAACTGCTCCCGCAGATCGAATCACAACTGGTAGAGGATCCTAAGGACAGCGGTTTTTACGCGCCGGTTCGCGACATGCCCGATACGTTCAGCGGCGAAGATCGTGAGCGTCTCGAGGCCGCCTACGCGGACAAGATCAATAACACCATTATCCCGGCGTACCAGCGTTTGGGTAACTTCATCCGTGATGATTATCTTGCAGCCGCTCGCGAGACAGTGGGACTCTACGCTTTGCCAAACGGCGA
>Ga0224508_10003607_pt1 | contig 12787 bp, 13 predicted proteins | sample SF_Jan12_sed_USG_4_FD_170157 | JGI IMG/M metagenome (GOLD analysis project Ga0224508, IMG submission 170157) | Sediment microbial communities from San Francisco Bay, California, United States - SF_Jan12_sed_USGS_21 | ecosystem: Environmental > Aquatic > Marine > Sediment | place: USA...
ACTCGCCGCCCGGATACATCACGCCTTTGGGCATCCCGGTGGTGCCCCCGGTGTAGAGCATGTAGATGGACGCCGGGTCGCGCGTGATTCGTGGCATCGGCTCGTTGCCGCGAATGGCGCCCTCGAAGTCCACCGACCCGTCCAGCAGGCTCTCGGTGCCATCGTCGAGCTGGATGTACAGCTTGACCTTGGGCAGGCGATCGCGGATCTCCCAGATGCGCATCGCGTAGCAGCCCTGATAGACGACGGCCTCGGCGTCCGAATTGTCCAGCAGATACACAAGCTCGTCAGCCTTGTACCGGTAGTTCACGTTGATCGGGCAGCCGCCGACCTTGAACACGCCGAACTGCGCCTCGAGGTACTCGTTGCCGTTGTGCAGATACAGACCGACCTTGGCATCTGCACCGAGTCCGTGTGCGTCCAGGAGTGCGGCGATGCGCGCCGCCCGGTCATCGTACTCGGCCCAGGTCCTGTGCGTGTCTTTCGAGATCAGTGCGGTCCGATCTGGAACCGTATCCGCGATGGCCTCCCAGGCACTGGCAAAATGAAGATTCATGACTATCCCTCCACGGTTACCGTCTTCTACCCCGAGTTCCGGTTCGTTAGCAAGCGCCCGTTGGCACCAGGTCAAGCGCCCACCAACAGTTGGTGAAAATCACCAATCGCCGGGGTCGTTGGTGGCTCTGCCTGGGACCCGGAGAGGGCTCGCAAAACGGCCGCCAGGGCCCATGTCCCGGGGATTCTCGCCGGGTACCGCAGCGTTATCGAAAACTGGCACGACTATTGAATAGGTAAAGAATGATTGAGGATTGATGAAACGTTCAAAGGACCACCGTCATGTACCAAAGCAATCGACTCTCTCGCCTATCCCACCCGCGCACGTCGCCCACGGCGATCGCGTTGCTGGCTGTGGTTTTCGGAGTTTTCGGAGCGGTCGCGAGTACCCTGCAGCCGGAGACGGCAAACGCCGCGGTCACCGTTGATGCGGCGACCACGCTCTTGAACAACTGGATCTTGTGCTACTGGAACTAGAGGAAAATGGCCAACCCCACTATGAATCGCATCCGCTCGGGCATCCGGCTCGACAAAAAGAACGGTTGGATCGCAGGCATATGCGCAGGGCTTGCAAACTATCTCGATACCGACCCGGCCTTCGTCCGGGTTGGCGTGATCGTAACAGCCCTGTTCCTGCCGAAGATCGTCATCGCCACCTATCTGGTCGCCTGGCTGCTGATCGACGAGGGCTAGCCCTTCAGCAGGTTACCAGGCAACCATCAGCCGACGGTCCCTGGTCGTCGGCCTGGGCGGCCAGTTCCCTGAACTCCTCGGCAAAACCCAGCAAGCGTTCGAACAACCGCTCCTGCTGGCGCTCAGTGGCATGATTGAGCAACCAACCGCCGACTTCGCGGCTGAGCGCTTCATTGTGGTCGAACAGCTGCGTCAGCTCAGCGCCGTAGTAAAGCTCCCGGCTGGCCGCCAGCTGAATGTAGCCCTCGGCGAACTTCACCGCGTCCTCGCGCCTGGCCAACAGGCCCAACAAATCCGCCTGCCAGCGACGTCGATAGTCCGCCCACAGCACCCGTTCGGGTAGGTAACGAATCGACTGCGAGGTGAGGTATTTCCGCTGTTCGGGGCTCAATCGTCCGGCAAACTGCGAGAACATATCCGCTACCTCGTCACGCCACTGCTCCTGGGCGGACTCGAGGGTCATCTCCAGCTCGGGCTCGGCAACTTCCCGGTTGCCGGCTTCCAGTTTTTTCGGCAGCCGGGCAACCTGCTCATCGGTCATGGAGCGCATCATTTCAATGACCATGGGCGTCGCCCGTTCTTCCATCTCCTCGGCCCACGAGCGCATGGTGTTTTCCATTCCGAGGATCTCTACTTCGTCTATTCCGTCGGCCAGCGTGGCAGGCAGCGACTCGAGGAGGTCAGCGTACCTGGGCAGATGGTTGGTTCGATGCCAGTAGTGGATCTTTGCGAACTCGGCGTCGAAATAGCGCCGCTGCTCATCGTTCATGTCCAGATAGTCGCTCACACCCCAGCGCACAAAACGATCGAGGTTGTTGTAGGCGAACTTCACGCTGCAGCCCGAGCCCAGCACCAGCAGACACAGCAACAGGCTGACCGAGCGCGCGATGTTCATGGTGATGTTTCTCCCTGAGCGCGGCGCCAGTCTTCGAACTGATTGATCTCGGCGCCAACGATAGAGAAAACGTAACCGATCACCGCCACGTCATCCACCAGCCCTAAACCGAGCAGGAAGTCGGGGATGAGATCCATGGGCACCACGAAGTACAGCACCGCCGCCGCTATCGAGATGAGCGACCGCGTTGCCACCGCCCGGTAGTCGCCGCTGGCGTAGGCTTTCAAGAGCGCCACCAGCGCACTCAGCTGCTCTCGAGCCTCGCCGAGGCGCTCGCTAACCGCAGCAGTGTCGGCGAGCTTGCGGGCCGCGCGGCCGGTCAGTGCTCTGAGCTCATCGGGTGAGCGCAGCAGAATCGATGCCCGGGTGCGGTAGCGGGAAAATCCTTCGGGTTGCGGCAGTTCGCTCATCGTTCGCTCACGATCGCTCTATGAAGTTGAGTATCCAGCGCGCCAACACTGCCGCGTCGGTGTCCTTCTGGAACGAGGCAATGGCCTCCCGAAATGTCGCTTCACCGACGAGCTGACGCCGGTGTCGCAGCAGCGCCTCGGCATAAGGTTTCGAGAACTCCGGGTGGCCCTGCAACGTGAGCACCTGATCGCCGATCACGAAGCCTGCATTGGGACAGAAGTCGTTGCGGGCGATGAGCCGGGCACCATCGGGTATCTCAAACACTTGATCCTTGTGGCTGGACACCAGCGCAACCTCAGCTGCTGCGGGGTCCATCCACGGTTCGCGGCCGATCAGCTCTATGTCGTGGACGCCCACCCCCCAACCCACCGGGGCGACGGCGGTGTGACCACCAAAGTAGTGGGCAATGAGCTGGTGCCCGAAGCAGATTCCAACCACCTTACCACCCGCGTTGAGGACCTCGCCGACGAAGTTGGCGAGCGGCGCTATCCACGGTTCGTCATCGTAAACGCTATAGTGGCTGCAGGTTATCACGTAGGCATCGCAGCTCCGGGGTGCGGGATAGCCTGCACCGGCGGCAGCCACGTGCGCATCTATAGTGGTGAAGCGCGGGCGCCGATCGTCGACGTTGCCCAGCAGATCAACAAACATTTCCGGGTAGTCGCCGAACGTCGGCTGGAACTTCTCCAGCACCGAGTCTGCCTGCAGGATACCGATATGCATAGCTACGACTACCGATCAGATAATTTCGAAGTATCGTTCAAGTTGCCAGCTGTTGAGGTTGCGCTCGTACTCCGCGCACTCCCACAACCTGGTCATCACGAAGTGATCCACGAACGCATCGCCCAACATGTGCCGGGCATGCTGAGACCCATCCAACCGCTCGGCGGCGGAACGTAGATTGGCGGCGAAACAATGGCTCGCCGGCAGCGTGTCTTCCACATCGTAGGCATTGCCGGTCACCGCCTCTCCAGGCTGCAACTGCTCCTCGATACCGCCCAGAGCCGCCGCGCAAACGGCGGCCGCGACGAGATACGGGTTGGCATCCGCGCCCGGAACCCGGCACTCGACGCGCTGGGAGTGCTCACCGCCCGGAATCACCCGAATGGCCGCGGTTCGATTCTCCACGCCCCAGGTCGACGCTGTGGGGGCCCACGCACCCTTCACCAATCGGGTGTAGCTGTTGATGGTTGGCGCCACCAGCGCCAGGTACTCAGGCAGATAGCGTTCGAGCCCGGCCACCGCGTGCTTCTGAACAGCCGACATCTGGGCGGGATCCGCGGCGTCGAAAAACACATTGCGGCCCGTGTCATCCAGCAGACTGAAGTGAAAGTGACCGCTCTGCCCGGGGTAATCCATAGACCACTTGGCCATGAACGTCGCAAGACAATCGCGCCGATTGAAGAACACCTTGGCAAAGGTTTTGAAAAGGTTGGCCCGATCGGCCGCCTCAACCCCATCGGTTGCCTGCAACGCCGCCTCCCACACGCCGGGACCTGTTTCGCAGTGCAGTCCCTCGATGTCACAATCCAGCGACTGGCAATACTCCATCAGCCCGGAAAACTGCTCGGCCAGGCTGCTCGCGCGCAACACCGAGTAGCCAAAGTTACCCGGGGTCAGCGGCTGCAGGTTTCGATAACCTTTTTCCCGGATGCTGTGGGCGGTCTCGGCGAAAACGAAAAACTCGAACTCGAAACCGGCCTTCATTGACAGACCACTGCTCGCGAGACGCTCGAGCATCGTCCCCAGCCGCGTGCGCGGGCAAAGCGGGTGCGCACCACCATCGGCAGCCACAAACTCGCCGACGAAATAGGGGCACCCCTCGTCTACCAGCCAGCGCTCACTGTCGGCCAGGAGTCTGAAGTGAGCGTCCGGAAAACCGGTGTGCCAACCTGTATAAGGGAGCGCACCATCGGCGCCTGAGTCGTAAAGCTGATCGTCAACATCCCAGCCGAATACGCAATCGCAGAATCCACCGCCCTTGCCCATCACACCGATGAACTTGTCCAGGCTCACATACTTGCCACGAATCACCCCGTCAATGTCGGTCAGACCGAGCTTGATGTGTGCAACCCCGCGCTCGCGATATCGGGCCAGTCTCTGCTCCAGCTGCTCTGCACCATCTGCCATTTCATACTCCTGACGACGCACGTTCCTCAGCGCCGGACGCTGACTTTAACTCAGGTTAGGTTTTCCACGAATTCTGTGGATAACTTTGAGGATAACTTGCAGATAACACGCTCAAGCCCAGCAAACATGCCGGCGGCCGACCATTGATCAAAAAACGGCCACTTTCTAATAAAACTTTTATTTTCAATGGGTTATCGCATCAAAATGAGCAACAAGATGAAGGATTACCTCCATCTTCCAAGTGCGCGTGAGCATTCTGCGAAACTGTGAATAACCGTACGTTGAAGGGGCGTTAGTGGTCGCTCACAATCCAGCCTGCATCGCGTTTCATATCAGCTCGAAATCGGTGAGGTATCGGCGCCCCTTATGATAACCGTTGGACCCGGGCGCGCCATTGTTGGGGCCGAACTGCTGCTGCGGGTCAGGGATCCTCACGCTGATCTGCGGGCAGCTTGATCGCCACCTCCGGCGCGTTCACCGGCGAGATTTCCGTGAAGATGGCAGGGTCGAGCCGCCAGTCGAGGCGGACCCTGTCCGCTTCGATCTGGTGCGCGGCTTCGGCGTCCTGACTCACCGGCAGATCGAGATCGGCCGGCGGCTCGCTGGCATGCGCGGTCGCCGAGGCGCCAACGACCAACCCCGCAGCAAGCAACGAGACGGTTGAACGAAACAGGGCCCTAGTGCGCATATTGAAGCTGCCAGTAGAATTTTGGACCGTCATCATCCAGACCGCCGGTCCCTTTTGCCGCCACCGGCAATGCCCAGCTCAGTCGGCTCACAAGGTTCGGCAGAAGGTCAGCGTCCCAGGCCACGCCGATATCGCTGACATGCCCCCAGGTTGGCGCGAGTTCATTGCGAGCGTCCCCGTAGGCACTGTCCGCGAATATCACCAACTCGCCAAGCTTGATCGGGATACGCAAGTCAAGACCAACCACCACACCCTTATCGGCGATGAACGTATTGCGCTGAAATCCACGGCTCCGGGCAAACCCGCCCAGGGACAGGCGCCGCGAGCTCGGCAGGTGCGAATCGCTGAGCTGGCCCGACAGTCGCAGCGCAAGCTTCTGCTCGCCCGAGAGCAACGGCAAATCGATGGGCCTCCACGCATAAGCGTCAATGCCAATCCGCCAGAATGATTCATCCTGACCGGCAAATGCACCTTCGGAGAAGCGGCCAAGATCGACCGACGCGTTCATGCCTGCGGCAATCCGCTGGCCGTCCCAGATACGGTGGCCATGCAACATGGCAGTGACGAAGGTCGCCGCCTGATCCTCCTGGTCGCGCCAGGAAAATCGATGGTGACCCAATCCCGCTTCTGCCGTCAGGCTGCTACTGCGGCTGCGCCGCAGTGAACGCTGTACGGCAAAGTCCAGTAGCACCCCGTCACCATCCATGTCCGGCCCATCGCCGGCAGTGAAGCTGTTGCTTGCTACCCGCCCGCGAATCTCGTGCACGCCGCCAAGCGGGGTACGATATTCCGCGAAGCCGTAGGTCTGGTTGGCAGGGTCAACCGTCTGCAGCACCCCGACGTTCAGCAGATCGCCGGCACCGCGTGGGTTCAACCAGCTGGCTAGCACCGTCAAGCGCTCATTGCCCGTGGCATCGTCACCGTGATTGTCGGCCAGTATCCGTGCCGACCAGGTCCGCTGCTCGATGACGTCTAGTTTCAGACGCGTTTCACCCGGCTCGCTGCCTGGCTCGAAAGCCGCCTGCGCCTTCAGACCCGGCAGCTGATTGAGCTGATACAGGCGCCGCGCGATCGCGTCTTCGGTGACCGGCTCGCCGAGCGCACTGGCAAACCTGGCACTCACCAGGTCCGCGTCACCCCCGTTAACCACCACATCACCAAGCACTCCCGGCATGACCACCAACTCCACGATGTCCTCGCTTGGCTCCTGTGCCGGAACAAAGGCTACCGTCAGAAAGTAGCCCGCATCGCGATAGTGGTCCTGAACCCGCGCAGCAACTTCTTCAAGCTCGACCACCGACACGCCGCGGCGCGCCTTCTGGCCACGAATCATTTCATTGAGGTCCGCGGCGTCGGCCGCAGATAGTCTTGCCCCGGATTGGTGCACCCCAAGGGCATTTAGGAAGCGTCCTACCTCATCAAGCTCCGAGCCGGTGAATCCGTGGTTGCCTTCAACGTTGCGCGCACGGATCTCTGTCAGCGTCGATTCGATCACCGTATCAACGGCGGCCCGATCGATCCCGGGATAGGCTTCGAAGTCGCGGATCTGTACCGAGGCGACGTCCATGCGGGGGCTGGTCGAGGGGTTCGGATTGCGCTCGCTGACCGCACCAATCGTCGCCGCTGGCGCCGACGCCGACAGCAGCACCAGCAACAGCGCCAGCGCCAAGCCGGCGACCAGCCAGGCCCAGCCAATCCCGTCGGATTGCGCCGATGCCAGCGGCGGAGCTTGAATTCCGCCTGCAGGCGCAAAACGCGGCTGGGTGTCGTCGTCACCGATAGCGTCGGGTTGAAAGTTCTCAATTACTTCGCGCCGCGCCTGGCGGTACTCAAGTCGGCTGAACTCCCCGGCCGCGTATGCCTTCGCCACCCGCCGCAATCGCACGATCTCGGGAGCGAGCTTCATCAACGTCATGAGACTTCCCTCACCAACCGGAACCCGGTGACAGGATCTGGCTCGCCTGCATGGTTGCGGGCCGTGTGCGCCACACACTTGTTGATGGGGTCGTTGTAGGCACCGCCCAGAGCCTGAACCTGACCGAGGCTCGACACCCATTCCTGAACGTTACCGAGAACGTTGACCAGACCAAATTCGTTGGCCTGGCCGGTTCCTGCCGCAACTGGCGCCAGACCGCGCTGAACGCCGTTGATCTGAACACGGCAATTGCGATTCGGATCGGGTGCGCCTCTGGCAGCCTGCTGCCACTCGTCGAAGGTCGGCAGGCGATAGGTAAAGCCAGTCTGTTCGCTCAGCCAACCGGCGTAGCTACGCACCGCATTGACCGCAATACCGGTCACGGGGAGTTGCTCGTCGCCGGCTCCTTCACAGGCGCCGGTCTCCACGCAGAACGCGTTGAACTGACCCCAACTGATTTCGTGTTTGGTTATGGCGAAGCGACCCTGGCCGTCCGCCGTAGGCACCACCACCAACCGCGGACCGACGCCGCCATCGGACCATTTGTCAATGCAGTAGCCGCCGCGCCCGGATTGCCCGCCGTTGCCAACCAGGTAGCCCAGCCCGCAGGGATCGAGCTCGGTGCCGGCGAAGCCTGGGAGATCACCAAAGGTGCTGCGTGCCTCATTCTGCAACGCACTCGCCCGCTCGAGATCGAGCTCGGCCAGCTGCGCAAGACACCGCCCTATCTTGCTGCCGATGCGCCGACGTCCCTCTTCGGCGAGGCCCGCATCGCCGCTGACCCAGCTCTGATAGACCTCCGAGATGCCGGCAACGTCCAGGCGCAGACAGGACTCGTCGAGCACCGCGGTCAGCGCAAGGTCGAACTGCACCTCGTTCTCCCGGGCGAACCTCTTTTGCTCAACGACGGCAAAACTCACCTCTGCATCGGTGACCAGGCGCGCCACCCGTTCGAGGGTTACGGCATCGAAAACCAGGGCTTCGAGCTGCCGCATCGCGGTGCTGGCAAGAAGGAACTCACCCCCTGCCACGCTGGCTTGCAGTTGCTGCTCGAGAACATCAATGACTTCCAGCTTCAACGGCGCGACTTCGACGCTCGCCGGAAACGAACGCTCCACACGGGCAAGCTCGAATTCGAGCAGCCGGTACCATTCGGCCGACATGGCCGGCCGATCCAGCACATCGACCACGCGACCGACAAGGCGTTCGTGAAGGGCAGCGCCTGCCGCTTCGAGCTCGCCAAATCGTGCGGCACGCTGATACAGACTCAACGCCGCCTCCACGTCGTTGGTGCGCGCTATTTGCTCCGTATAAAGAGTGCGCACCTGTTCTCCCAGGCTCTGGCTCGACGGGCCCAACGCGTCCAGACGTTGTAGTGTTTCGAGCTCGTCAGCCACCTGCTGTTCCCAGCCGAGTTCGAAGTTCGGCTGATCCAGAAGAGCGGCCAGCCGCGCGACCTGGGCATCGACCAGGGTCGTCTGCCGCACCTCTTCTTTGACCTCGGTGAGCTCGGCGTCACCGATCAGATAATTCACGCCCAACGCCAGCGCAAAAGCGGCGGCGGCGGCCAGTGCGGATCTCGAACGCCACGGCGAGGGCTGCAGCAACGTTTGCTCCACAACGGCCACAGATTGTGGCCGTTCGTGGCGATTGAACTTCAGGCATTTTTCCAGCGCCCGCCATTGCCTACGCGAGAGTCGCTTCGGCTTCTCGGGTTTGAGCTGCTCGCGAGCCGCATCGTCGGCAGAAACCCTGCCATAGGGGTGATGGCCGGTGAGAACAAGATAAATCACCACACCCAGCGAGTAGATGTCATCCCGGGCTTCGGGATTGTCGCCGTTGAGCATTTCGCGGCTCGCGTAGGCCGGGGTCAAGGCAGCAAGCCGGCTCGGGTCGAACAGCGTGTCTTCGCCATCCGACTGGTTCAGCTGCACGGCTCGGGCGAGTCCGAAATCGAGGATCTTGGCATTGTTGCGGGGCGAAATATAAACGTTGCCTGGTTTGAAGTCCGCGTGCACGATCCCCGCTTCATGAGCATGGTGGAGGCCCGCACACAGGCCACGGATGACGTTCCAAGCCGTCTCGTCGGGCAACCCGTTGGGGTAGGCGCGAATCAGGTTCGCCAGCTCCTGGCCCTCCAGCAGCTCCATGGTGATGAACGGCACGTCGCCGTCCTTGTCGAAGTCGAAAATCGACACGATGTTCGGATGCGAGACCGCCTGCGACTTGGCTGCTTCGCGCTGCAGCGCGATGAATGCCTCCGGATGCTCACGGAAGTCATTGTTGAGCACCTTGACGGCAAGAAACGGTTGCCGGTCCCGGGCCTCGACTTTGCGCAGATCCTTGGCGCGGAACACCGAACCCATCCCACCGCTGCCGAGCTTTTCTTCGAGCACAAAGCGTTGCTTCAACACTCGCGGCGGATCGGCGTCGCCCGCGCCCTCCGTGGACAGGCTACGGGAGATGCTGGAGTCGGTGCGCAGCACCGTAATATCCTGCTGGCTGTGGTCGTCGCTCATCGCGGTTCCGGACGCGCGATCACGAGTGACACATTGTCTCTCGCCGCCCCGGCCAGACATCGCTCGAGCAAGGCTTGGGCGATCTCTTCGAGTCCATCGGCGCGCATCTCGTCGACCAGCTCGCCGCGTTCCAGCTCGCGGTACAGACCATCGCTGCAAAGCAGGAAGGTATCGCGGGGGTCGACATCGAATATAGCGACGTCCAGATAAAGCTCAGGCTGTCCGCCAACGGCACGCGTAATGATGTTGGTATCGGCGGCAACGGCGTCTGCCTCAGTGACCGCTCCGGAGTCAAGGAGGTCGGATATGGGGTTGTGATCCCTGGTTATCTGTTCGAGACGCGAACCACGCAGACGATATAAGCGGCTGTCTCCGGCCCACAGCACCACACCGACTCTGCCACGGGAAACCATGGCCACAACCGTGCTTCCTATGGTGCTGCCAAGGCACTCGGTTCGCGCATGCAGGCGCAGTTGGTTGTTAACCATCAACAGAGCATCTTCAACGGCATCCACCGCTTCGGCTAACGAGCCGTTCAACGGCAGGCTGTTCAACGCATCGGCGATAGCTGAGCTTGCGACATCACCGGCATGGTGCCCACCCATGCCATCGGCTACTGCCCACAGCCCGGCTTCCGGCCGGCTGAGCACAGCATCTTCATTGTTCTTGCGACGCTTCCCCCGGTGGGTTTCCTCAGCGCTCTGCCACCTCAGCTCCATAGTCCCTCGCTACACGTTCTCAAAGCGAATGGCCGCATCGGCAGTCAGCGGCTCGCCCAGACTGATCCAGCCTGTGCCCCACAACCGCATCTCGGCACGCCGCAAAAAGGTGATCTGCTCATCTTCGGTCTGCACGAACGTGCCGTTAGTAGAATGATCCACCAGCACGAAGTCGCCTTTGCGCCGTTCTATGTGGGCGTGGCTTCTAGACGTAAAGGTGCGCTGCACAGGCAGCTCCGCATCCACAGATGCTCCGAGTCGCAACAGCTCGGCATCGCCACTCAAAGTGGCGTGGCGATTCTGCCAGTCCAATACCAGTTGGGAACAGTCATGCGCGTCCATGTCGCACTCTCAAGACGACGGTGATCCGCCCAAGCATAGGTGAGCCACGACCCGGGGGATGGGACACGCATCACAAAGCGCTCCCCTGGGGAGGCCCAGTGACGGCGCCTCTCAGTGCGGCTCTTAGTGCATGAAGGCAAACATTTTGCGCCGATACCGCGACGCCAGATCGGAGCCCTTGGCCAGCAGCGAAAAGATACGAATCATGATGGTGCGACCGATGTCGTCACGGAAATCGCGGTCGGCCTGGAGGATCGCCATGGCATGCTCCAGCGCGAATTCGTACTCGCGCTGCAATACACCCCGCACCGCAAGTTGATAGCGGACTTCCAGATCCTCGGGATCATTCTGATGCTTGTCCATCAGCTCACCGATCTCGGCCATGCCTGCGCCTTCTTCGGCAAACTCCAACCGCGCCTTCGGGCGATCGACACCTTCGGTTTCTTCGGGAATTGCTGCGAGGACTTTTCGTGCGTCGTCGAGTTCACCCTGCATAAGCAGCACATCAGCAAGCTCGACTCTGAAGCCCTGGTTATGAGGCTCCTCGTTGATTGCCTGCTGCAGCATATCGAGCGCAGCTTGGAGGTCGCCCGCGTCGATGCTGATCTGCAGCTGGTCGTGGAGCTGATCGGCGGGCGACATCGTCAACCCTTCAAGCAACGCCTGCAGGGCTGCCTCGGGTTGCGGTCCGTCGACTTGCTCCACCAGTTGCCCACCTTGCACAACGCGAATGCTCGGCACCCCGGTAACCCGCAGATGCTGAGCAAGGGTTTGATCTTCGGCAACGTCGACCAGACCCAACAGCACCTTGCCTGCGTATTGACTGACGAGCGCTTCCAGCTGGCGCCTGGCATCTGCGGCTGGTGGAATCTGATCGGTCCAGAACAGGACGAGCACGGGCACCTGCTGAGAACGCTCAACAACATCCTGCTGAAACGATTGCGGGGTTACGTTGAAAACCAGGGCTTGATCGTTCATCAACTACTTCCGGAATTTGAATTGACGCAACGCCGCATGATACACCAGCCAACACGAGGGGGCAGGCGCACGTTTCACACCCAGTGGACGTTCGTTGCCGCAGCGTTGCACCCGCATCTCGTTCAGCATTCAGACAGTTTGGATTCAGCACCCATTCATTGCTATGCCGCTACATTGAGCCTGCCAACTCACAAATGGAGGCAGACATGATCAAGCGACATACAACACTGTTAGGAGCTTCAGCAATTCTTATCGGCCTCTGGGCGCCTTTAAGCGTTCAGGCACACGAGAACGACAACACGTGGCTCTACGTAGCGGGCGCCGTTGCGACGTACGCCCACTACAATGACCACGCCTACAACCACCGCGGCCACCGCTACAACAAGCACTGGCGCAAGCACCGCAAGGCTAAGGGTCACCACAGACGCGCGCACAGGCAGCATCGTCGCTGGCATGGCGCGCACTATCGTCACGATCGCCGCTACGATCGGCACCATCGGTACGATCGGCATGACCGGTACGACCGACATGACCGACATGACCGCCATGACCGGCACGATCGACGCCATGACAACCGGCGCGATGATCGCCACTCGGGCGGCCGTCACAGCTGAGCGCACGGGGCCGATCCCGGCGCGCTCCGGCGCCCCGGGATCGGCAACCGATTATTTCGATGAGCGGTCAAAAACAGGTAGCTTGCCAACAACAAAAGTTTAAGATGCGCCGATGCGAGCGCGGGATGCCAATTGCAGAGCCATCTCCTTGTTCCTCAGGCACATGCGGGAACGAGACATCGACGTGTCAATGCTCTGCGACGACCTCGATGTTTCGCTGACTGATATAGAAGATCCTTCCACCTGGCTCGACTGGGAAACCGCCTCGACAATCCTCGACAGAATCGCCGCAGCTGCTCGCGCAGCCGGTCAATGGGATAACCTGCCG
>Ga0224508_10003608_pt1 | contig 12786 bp, 14 predicted proteins | sample SF_Jan12_sed_USG_4_FD_170157 | JGI IMG/M metagenome (GOLD analysis project Ga0224508, IMG submission 170157) | Sediment microbial communities from San Francisco Bay, California, United States - SF_Jan12_sed_USGS_21 | ecosystem: Environmental > Aquatic > Marine > Sediment | place: USA...
CTCGGTTGCTAGCCCGGTCGCCCAGTTAGTCCGTCGCTTGGCGTACTCATAGAGCAGGCCAAAGCCCTTGATTGGATCGTCGAAGATTCCCTTGAGGGAGCTCGCCATCTCCTTCAAACGCTGCCCACGTCGTTCAAGGCGGTGAGCGCCACGAACAACCGCAGCACCTCGTTGGCGCCTTCAAAGATGCGATTGATGCGACTGTCGCGGACGATGCGCTCGTAGGGGTTCTCGCGCATGTAGCCGCCGCCTCCGGCCGTCTGCAAAGCCTCGTCGGCTGTGCGCCAGAGCGCCTCACTGGCAAAGATCTTGGTGATCGCAGCTTCGACCGAGTAGTCGTCGTATTCCTGGTCGGAGAGCGAGGCAACGAGGGCGACAGCGGACTCCGCGGCGTAGCAGTCGACTGCCATGTGACCGACCTTCTGCTTGATGAGGCCAAAGCTCCCGATCGGGCGGCCGAATTGCTCACGCTCGGTGGCGTGGTGTGCCGAGAGGGCGATGAGGCGTTTCATGGCGCCGACACAGCCGCCGCCAAGGCCCGAGCGGCCGCTGTTCAAGATGTTCATCGCGACCTTGAAACCGCCGTTGAGTGGCCCGAGCAGGTTCTCGCGCGGGACCTTCACATTGTTGAAGTAGGCGGATGTGGTTGCATTGGCGCGCAGCCCCATCTTCTCTTCGTGCGGCCCGACCGAGACGCCCGGGAGATCCGTGGTGACGATGAAGGCCGAAAGGTGCGAGCGCTCCTCCGCTTCGCCGGTCTTGGCGAACACGGTGAAGAAGTCGGCAATTCCGCCGTTGGTGACCCAGATCTTCGATCCGTTGAGGAGGAAATGATCTTCGTGCTCAACGGCGGTCGTCCGGATCGAAGCGGCATCGGAGCCGGCTTCCGGCTCGGTGAGACAAAAGGCGGCGATCATCTCACCGGTGGCCAGCCGGTCGTAGTATTTCGTCTTCTGCTCGTCGGTTCCGAAGAGTTTCAGGCCGCGCATCCCGATCGAGCTGTGTGCACCGATGGTGACGGCGACCGAGGCGTCGTGGCGGGCGATCTGCTGCAAGGTGCGAGAGTACGCCATGTTGCCAAAGCCCATGCCGCCGTGATCTTCCGGCACAATGAGACCAAAGAGACCAAAATCGCTCAGCTCCTGGATGAACTCGGGTGGCATCTCCCCCGCCTCGTCCCAGCTCCGGAGGTCGTCGCCGCGGTCCTCGAGCAGCGAGTCGATGGCGGCGACGACGTCGGTGACCGTCTCGCGCTCCTCCACGGCCATTTTCGGATAGGGGAAGAGGACGCTCTGCTCGATCTCCCCGGCGCAGAGCGAGCGGATGAAGCTGATGCTCTTGTCGGTCATGGGGCTACCTCCGGAGGGAGCATAGCGCCGTCGCCTTCAGGTCAGACGCTGAGTAGAACCGCTCGGCGCTCGGTCGCGGTGGCTTCCCAGGAACCCATTCAGAAACACATCGAGCGGCTCGCCGTGTGGGTACTCGTGGTCCTCGCCCCAGCCGTATGGCTTGGATTCTTGTCGCGGCCAAAAACCCCAAGGGCCTTGCTCGCCCGCGTAAGCGACGCGGCCTTGTGTGTCGATCACAAAGAGCCGTTCGGGCCAGCCGCTCCAGCGCTCGGCGACCGCATCGTCCATGGTGTCCACCACGACCGGAAAGGGCAGCTTCAGCATGGAGCACGTCTTAGCGGCAGCAGCGTTGCGAGCGGCTACGTCCTGTGCGTCGGTGACGATCGACCAACCGGAGTGCTCGACCGACCAACCATCGATCGGGTGTGCCTCCCGGATGTAGACCAGGACGAACTGGGCGCGGTCGTTGAACCGCTCGTGAAGTGCGAGGACGTCAACTGACGCCCGGGCGAAGGGGCCTCACGTGAGAGACGCGAAGATGAGCACGACCGGCCGGACGGCCCAAAGCGAGGACAGACGCAAAACACGTGTCTGGTTGTGTGCCTCCAACTCGAAGTCGGGGCTGTCGTCGCCCACCTGTGGGCAGTTGTTCCGCCGCTCCTCGATGAGCGCGTAGCCTTCCGTCTTGTTGGCCACGGTCTTGCCGGCGAAGCGATCCATGTTTCACCTCACGAGAGAGAATGCGGTGACAGGATACTTGTTCCCTTCCCGCGATGACAGGGGACCCTTGCGGACCAACAGCGGCGCCAAGACGACACGGAGATCGGCCGCTACATCGGGTTCGGTCGACACGGAGGTCGACCGCTACGGTTAAGGCTCGAGCTCCCAAAGCACACCGCGCGGTCCCGCGTTGATCACGGTCGAGGAACCCAGCTGCTCGTGCTGTCCGGCGCAGTGGTGGATATGCCCGCAGACCACCAGTGCGGGACGGGATTCGAGAATGACGTCTCGGACCGCCTGGCTGCCCAGGCTCTTGCCCTTCGCGTCCTGGTCGACCGTCCCCTTTGGTGGTGAGTGGGAGACGAGGACGGCGTCCGCGGGACACTCCGCGAGTAGCGAGGCGGCCTCTTCTTCCGTGAAGTCATAGCTCCAGGAGCCAAAGGGCGTTACGGGAACGCCTCCGCCCAGGCCAAAGAAGCTCTGGCCTTCAATCTGCGCAGCCGTGCCGTGAAGCACGTGGGCATCGCGCCACGAAGAACAGGCCTCGCTGAGCTCTTCGAAAGTCTCGCCGTTGCCGGGCACAAGGACGGTTGGGCAGGCCATCCTCTCGAGAACCGCGACGATCTCGTGGAGGCCTTGATGGATGGTCGCCAGATCTCCCGCCGATACGGCGACGTCCGCCTGGACGGAGAGCCGCACCAGCCGCTCGGTGGCTTCGAGGTCGCGGTGGAGATCGCTGAACAAGAGAAGCTTCATGATGTCGAGTCTACAGATGCGGGTTGGTGGCGCAATTCTGCTTGCTCGTTGTAGAAAGCCCGGTTTCGCTTTCTCGGTGATGCGAGGCGAGTTGCCGGCTTCGCGAGAATCGGCGACGCGCCCGCGCGGTTGAAGGGCTCGGTCGAGATCCCGGGCTAGCGAGCTGCGCGCTTCGGTAGAGAGAACCGCCTAACCGGCACCCATCTCGGGAGCGGCCGGCAGCGTATCCTGAGCAGGAAGATGAGGATCGCGATCTGGACACTTCTGTTGGCGGGTGGCGCGTTGCTGGCATCCGGCTCGCTGCCGGTGGTGGCACAGGATGGAGCGGATGAGTCGGAAACCGAGCCTCTGAAGGTGCGGGCGGTGATGCAGGATCGCCCCGGTGGTTCGATGAAAGAGGTGGAGGTGGCGGTCCATCCCGCACCCGTAGACCCGCCCACGGTGGCTGCGGCCGAGACCAAGCTGCCCGCCCGGGACCTGGTGCTCGGGGTGGTCGCGGACGGCCAGGCCGTCGCCTATCCCGTGCGCTATCTGGCTCTTTCCGAGGTGCTCAACGACCGTGTCGGGGAGGTGGGCCTGGCCCCCACCTGGTGACCCCTCACCGGCTCGGGCGTCGTGTACGCCCGCCGTGCTGCTGAACCTGGACATCCTGGGCCACGTGGGGAGCGCCATCTGACCTTCGACTTCGCCGCCGGTCTGATCCGGGACAACTTGCTGGTGTATGACCGCGAGACCGGGAGCCTCTGGTCGCAACTTGCCGGCGAGGCGGTCCACGGGCCGATGAAAGGGACACCCCTCGAGGTCGTGCCAGCCATCCAGACCACCTGGAAGCACTGGCGCGAGATGCATCCCGAGACCCGGGTGGTGGTGTTCCCCGCAGAGAAAGGCAAACCGTACCGCTATCGCAACTGGAGGCCAGGGACGCCGGAGCCGAAGAAGGGTCTCAAACACAGCGACACCTCGTCGCTGGGCCTCGGGTTGGTGAAAGGAGGGGAGGCCATCTACCTGCCCTTCCACGTTCTTCGGAAAACCAAGACTCCCCTCGAGTTGACCGTCGGCGGGCAGCTGGTGAGAGTCTTCTTCGAGCGCAAGGCACCGACAGCCTGGGCCGAAGACGCCGACGGGAATCTGCTCCCCGCGGTGCTGGCCTACAAGTTCGGTTGGCTGGACTTCCACCCGGAATCGCGAATCTTCGGGAGGTAACAGAATGAGGTCGACCGCTACGGGAAAGGCGGGATCGGTGTGAGAAGGTAAAAGGCGCATGCAGTGTCCGCAATGCGCGCGAGAAGCTCCCGAGGGTAGCGTCGTCTGTCCTTTTTGCACCCAGTCCCTCGCGGATGCCCACACTTCGAGGCCGAGTCAAGGCGTTCCGGGGGACCGTGCGACGCTCGAGAATGACGCCACGTTGACGCGATTGCCGGGTACCGGAGCGGACGAGCCCCGGACCTCGGCGAGTCCGCCGCCCAGCGTGCCCGCGGTGCCCCCGATGTCCCCGATGCCGCTTTCCGACTCCGGCCACCACGGGCGCTTTCTCCCCGGAATGATGGTTGCCGACCGCTACCGAATCATCGGTCTACTGGGGCGTGGAGGGATGGGCGAGGTCTATCGGGCCGACGATCTCAAGCTCGGCCAGCAAGTGGCGCTCAAATTCCTGCCGAGCAAGGTGACGGCCGACACTGCCGCCGTTCAGAGTTTGTTCGACGAAGTCCGAATGGCGCGCCAAGTCTCGCACGCCAACGTTTGCCGGGTGTTCGATGTGGGCGAGACGGAAGGGCACCATTACGTGTCGATGGAATACGTCGACGGCGAGGATTTGGCCTCGCTGCTTCGTCGCATCGGCCGTTTGCCCGAAGCAAAGGCCATCGAGATCGGCCGCCAGCTTTGTGCCGCGTTGGCCGCGGCTCACAACGAGGGCGTGCTGCACCGCGACCTCAAGCCGGCCAACATCATGCTCGACGGCCACGGACGCGTAAAGCTCACCGACTTCGGTCTTTCCGCCGTCGCCGAGGTGAGGGCCGGCACTCCCATCTACATGGCGCCCGAGCAGCTGGCGGGCGAGGAGGTCTCCATCCGGAGCGACCTTTATTCGCTCGGCCTTGTCCTGCACGAGCTCTTTACCGGCGCCCGGGTCTTCGAGGCCGACAACTTCGAGGAGTTGTCGCGCCAGCACGAGAGCTCGACCACGGCCTCGCGGACAAAGACGTCTGGCCTCGATGTGGCGGTCGATCGCGTCATTCATCGTTGCCTGGAGAAGGACCCGGCTAAGCGTCCGACGTCGGCCCTCGCCGTGGCTGCCGGACTGCCGGGCGCCGATCCGCTCGCTGCAGCTTTGGCGGCCGGCGAAACACCGTCGCCCGAGATGGTGGCCGAGGCGGGAGGCGAGGGCAGCCTTTCGATCAAGATCGCCTTACCGTTGTTGATCTTTGCGCTCGCGTGCGCGATCACGGTCGGCATCCTGCAGGCAGGCCGCGGCCTGGTGGGTTGGGTCCCCTTCGATCAATCTCCAGCCGTGCTCGAGGCGAAGGCGCTCGAGATCGTCGCCGAGTTGGGCTACGCGACGGACCCTTCAGACACCGCGTCGGCGTTTGCTACTGATCTCAGCCATATCGAGTGGCTCGATGAAGAGAACGCGGCCGAGGAGCGCTGGGACGTCATCACCAAAGGGCGCACGCCGTCGGTCCACTTCTGGTGGCGCAGCTCGCCGTCGGTGCTGGCTCCCGATCGCACCGGAGGCATCTCTCCGTCCCCGTCGGTGTCGCTCTCCAACCCGCCGCGCACCAAGCCTGGAATGATTTCCCTGCGGCTCGACACCGAGGGGCGACTCCTCTGGTTGGATGCCGTTCCCGACGAGTTGACTGAAGGACCAGCAGCCGCAACCGGTGGCCCGCAACCGTCGGAGGCGGTTGATGTTGCGGAGTCTCCAGCGCTGAAAGGCGAGGAACAGGGCGGTCCCGCGGTCGGTTGGTCACGGCTTTTCGAGCTTATGGATCTGAAGATGGAGGCTTTCAAGCGGGTGGAGCCACGAGCCACACCGGACCATTTCGCTGACGAGCGGGTGGCTTGGGAGGGCGACTACCCGGATGACTCGGGAACCTCTTTGCGCATCGAGGTCGCCTCCCTGGGCGGCCGGCCCGTGTCCCTCAGGATGTTCACGCCATTCGAGCCGCTCGAGCCCCCGACCACGGCGGCGTCATCGTCGAGCTCGGGAGGCCGGCTGGCCGGCGTCGCGACCGTGGTCATTCTGCTGGGCATCCTGCTGATGTTCATGACGGTGATCTTCGGTGGGCTGTACGTCGCTCAGCGCAACCTCCGCTCCGGCCGTGGTGACAGCCGTGGCGCGCGGCGGCTCGGCTTTGGCGTCGCCATCGCTCTCGCACTAATGTGGCTTTTGAGCGAGCATACGGCCTCGGCGGCCGACATCAATTTCTTCATGCAGATGCTGGTGTTCGTCACCGCCCTCGGAGCTCTCACCTGGGCGCTCTACCTCGCCGTCGAGCCATTCATGCGGCGGCATTCATCGCAAGCCCTGATCGGCTGGACCCGTTTCATTGACGGGCGATTGGCCGACCCGATGGTTGGCCGCGACATTCTCCTGGGGTGCGCGGCAGGAGCGACTGGCCGGCTCTTGGCCGTCGCGCCGCTGGCGCTGGGCGAGCGTCAGGAGACGATCGCCAACTACATCGGGCTGCCGCCCACCTCGCTCGCCGAGCTCTTTGGGTCGACTCTGGCCAACGCCGCCGTGTACGTGATCCTGGGACTCGGGATGTCGTTTCTCTATGGCTTGAGTTTTATCGCGCTCGGGCGCCGACCCTGGGCCGCCTATCTGGTCTGGCTGTTCTTCCTCGGCAGCATGGGCTTCCTGCCCGGCATCACCGTCAACGGCGCTCACCCGGCGGCTACGCTCCTGACCTCCATTTTCTGGGTTCTCGGCTGGGCACTGTGGCTTTTCGTTCTCTTTCGCCTCGGCATCCTCGTGTTCGTGGCGATGGCGACCACCAGTCGAATCCTCCAGGAGACACTTCCGTCGTTCGACTTCTCCGCCTGGTACGCCTGGAGCATGACAGCCGGGCTCCTGCTTTTCTTCGCCTTGGCCGCTTTCGCCTTTTATCGGAGCGTGGAGTGGAAGGGTGGCCTCGCCGAGGTGCTGGCCGGGGACTGAGGGCCGCCCTGAAAGACTCGGTGCCCCATTTCTCCGTCTCGTACAACAGCGTGATGGGTGATCTCCCGCACCGCAAAGTGCTGGATGCGCCGTTGGTCGGGTTCGAGCTTCGACCTTTTGGCGAGTTTCTTTGCGTCGCGCCCGACCATCGGCCGAAACAACCATTCGGGCACCACTAAGCGCCGCCCTACGCCTAGGAGAATCCTCTCGAACATTTCGCACCTCCGGGGGTCTCGATCCGAACCTAGAGGAGATTCCGGCCTCGGTCACCGCGTCGACGGGTGGTGTGAACCTGCGAGATAGAATTCATCTTTCACCGTCGTTAGCTTCAAACGAATCGTCTCAAACGCGGGGCGCCACCGTAGAATCAACGGAGAAGGCCCCGCGCTCGGCCGCCTTGTCGGCGGCAAACTTCGGCGGACGCACGCCGTAGATTCCGGCAGCAGGGGCGTGCGTTCCTGGAGAGACGTGCCCACCAAGAACAGCCCAAAGCGTTTCGAGCAAGCAGTTGAGCAAGCGGTCGAACGAATAGCTTCGCAAGTCGTGGAGCAAGTGGTGGAGCAGGTGACTCCACTCGCCGCCCAGTCGCCAGCTGTCGAGATGGAACGAGAGCGGCTGCACCGCGCCAGGAGCGAGAATCGCTTCTTCCTCCACCTGACGCTGTGGGCGACAGGGGCTGTCTTCATGTTCGGCATGGGAGCGATCGCATCGGGCGACCCGTTGGAGGTCGCTCCCATGATTGTGGTCTGGGCTGTCGGGTTGATGATTCACGGTTTCTTTTCCCTAGTCGTCGGGAGCGGCAGATCCGCGCGGCGGCGAAGCTCGTGGGAAACGGAAATCCGCCGTCAAGCAGCGCCGGTCGGCTCTGCTCCCGACCTGGAAGTGGCAGAGCTCAGGAAGCGGCTCAGTCGCGCCGCCGAAGACGCCCGAGAAGTCGTCCGCGACAGCGGCGGTCAGGCGGTGGCCGATGTGGCTCGGGGCGAGTCGCTGGGTCTCGCGATCATCGCCTGGCTCGAGGAAGCTCGCTATCTGTTGCGACGCGGCCGCGAGGTCGGCGAGTTGCGCCAGGAGGTGAGCCATTCGCTTTCACGCCCCGGAACCGAGGCCGAGCGTGCGGGTCTGAGGCGGCTGCTGACCCAGCTAGACGGTCGCGACGTCAAGCTCGCGTCGCTCGAGCGCGAGGCGGTGCGTCGGCAATCGGCCCTGGACTCTTTCATTCTGGCTCTGGACAGCGCTTGCGTCGCGGGAGCCAAAGGCGACGTGATGGCTGCGGTCACAGAACCAATCCGGGAACGGTTGAGCCTGCTCGAGTCGGTCGTGGCGTCCACCTCTGCCGGCGCCCTGGCTGGGGATGACTTTCGCGGCGGTCGAATCGAGGAGGAGGTGCGACTGGCGCGTGACCTCCAACGGTCGATCTTGCCTTCCGAGGCGCCAGCCGTAGCCGGGCTCTCGGTGGCCCAGCTCTACCGGCCTTCGAGCGAAGTGGGAGGGGACTTCTTCGATTTCTATTCGACCGCCGAGGACCGCCTGCTGGTGGCGGTGGGCGATGCCAGCGGCCACGGGCTCGACAGCTCGATGATCAGCAGCATGGCCAAGAGCGCTCTTTACACACAGGTATCAGCCGGGCGCAGCCTCGACGAGGCCATGTCCGAGTTGAACCGAATGATGTTCGACACACTGGGCCGTCGGCGGCTCATGACCCTGGCACTGGTCGAGTTCGATTCGACGGCTGGCAAGTTGGAATGGGTCAACGCCGGGCAGGTCTTCCCATTGCTGCGACGCGCCGGCGAGGTGCTCGAGTTGGAGCAGCCGAGCTATCCCCTCGGGGTGCGAGCGAGGACGGAGTACGAGACCACCGAGGTCGAGCTGAAATCGGGTGACCTCCTGCTTCTCATGTCGGACGGTTATGTCGAGGCAACCGATGAGGCCGGTGATTCCTACGGCTGGGATCGGCTCGCCGAGCGGCTGGGCGAGTTGGCTGGCGTCGGTCCGAAGGCCTTGATCGAAAGATTGGACAGCGACCTGCGGAGCTATCTCGGCGGTCGTCCCCCGGAGGACGACGTTACGCTGGTGGCGATCGGATTCGAGCCATGAGCCGGGAGCCGGTCATGAGATTTCGGACCTTTGTTCGCCGGCCGGTGCGAGGCACAGAGGAGCTGGCCTGGCTGCTCGACTGGGTTCGCTACCGGCGCGAGCGCACGGTCCGGCTCCTATGGTGGGGAGGCGGTCTGGCTGGAGTTCTCCTGCTGGTGAACCTGTTCGCGACCCTCCGTTCGAGTGGTCCCGAGCCAGTCGACAACTGGTGGTCTGTGGTGTTGGTCCTATTGCTCATCTGGCCGGTGGCAGTTCTCGCGGTCCGGTCCCTCTGGCTGCGGCCGCGAGTCGGGGCGGTCCAGAGTGAGTTGCTGGCGCAACGCGGGTTGCGTTCTCTCGAGATCCGGCTGGACACACGGGTCGAGCGGATCGGCGGACGTCTCGAGGCGCTCCGGCCGCGGGTGCCGGAGCTCGAGGAAAGGCTCACCGAAGGCCACTCCGAAGCGCGACGTCAGATCGAGCGATTTTTGGGGCAAGGCGCGGGCACCGCGGAGTCTGCCGTTCCGGAGTCTGCCGCTCCGAAGTCTGCGGATCCGTTGGCGCTCGTTGCCGAGTGTGAGCAGACCAAACTCAGGCTCGATGCCTATCGATTCGCTCTTGGCAACCTCGAGATCGACGCTCTGCTGCAGTCAGACTATTTCGACTCTCCCGCCGCCTCGACTGCGATGAGCAGGGCTCTCGGCCTGCTCCGACCGGAAAGGATTGTCGCGTCGGCCGGTATCGCCCGCGCCCGCAAACCCCGCCACTCGGGCCCGGAACGCAGGTAGTGGGCGCCAAGGCGGATAAGAAATTTCATACGGAGAACGGGCCGCTTCATCGGGCTCGGTAGACACGGAGGTCGACCGCTACATCGAGAAGGTCGGCAGGGGCGACGACCGCTACATTGTGAACTGCCGGCAGCGGCGACGGCCGCTTCAAGGGAGAAACGCCGATCGTCGGCAGGCCGGCGGATAGGATCGGAGTCACATGTTCCCGCTCCGCGATGAGAACCCCACCGCGAGACCCGCGATCGCGACGATTCTGATCGTCGGTCTGAACGTTGCGGTCTGGTTTCTGGTCCAGGGCATGGGTAGGGAGCCGGCCCTGGTCGAGTCGATCTGCCGGTTGGGTCTGATCCCGGGTGAGCTCCTGGGCCGGATCCCCGTGGGGTCCGCCGTGGCCCTCGGACCGAATTATTCCTGTGTCGTAGACGGCTCGGGAAGCCACTGGACCGCCCTGAGCTCGATGTTCATGCACGGCGGCTGGATGCACCTGCTCGGCAACATGTGGTTCCTGTGGATCTTTGGCGACAACGTTGAGGACGTCATGGGCCGGGGTCGGTTCGTCGTCTTCTATCTCCTCTGTGGATTTGGAGCCGACGCCGCGCAGATGCTGTCGAACCCCGACAGCGCCATCCCGATGGTCGGCGCGTCGGGGGCGATCGGCGGTGTGATGGGCGCCTACGCGGTGCAGTTTCCGAAGGCGAGAGTGCAGACCCTGCTCATCCTTGGTTTCTTCGCGCGAATGATCAACGTCCCGGCGTGGGGCATGCTCGGATATTGGTTCGGTTTTCAGCTGCTGATGGGGCTTCCGACCGTGGGGAAGGAAGAAGGGGGCGTCGCATTCTGGGCCCACGTCGGTGGCTTTGTCGCCGGCGTCGCGCTGGTCCTGCTGTTTCGAAACCCAAAGCTCGTGGCGGCGCACCAGGCGGCGGTGAGCAAGCGGCGGGCGATGCCGCGGGTCGGCTGGCCCTAGTCTGAACCCAGGAACCGCCTCTACGTTGGGGTCGTCTAGCCTGTGAGTTGGTACGGCGTGTAGCCCGGTGGAGAAATGCGGTGAGAAATGCGGTGACAGGCACCCCTTTCTGGTGAGAAATGCGTGCGAAATGCGGTGACAGGCACCCCTTTCGACCGAACTGTCTCTGCCGCTGGAAATGAGTAGCCTGTCACCGCATTTCGGACGCACCGCCTCGTAATGCAGCACAAACTCGCCCAGGTCGGCCAGCCAGAACGCGGCGTCGGGTTTGACCCGATGCTCGGAGAATCCCTCGGAGAAATGCGGTGACAGGCACCCCTTTCGACCGAACTGTCTCTGCCACTGGAAATGAGTAGCCTGTCACCGCATTTCCTCGCACCGCATTTCCTCGTGAGCTAACAGCTCGCGTATCTTCCAGCGCACCTGGCCGCTGCCCCCGTGTAGAGCGACATGACTGCGGCCGAGTAGCAGAGGTGCCGGAGGATTCTTGCGGGGCCGACAGAGTCAAGACCGGCGGGCAGGGATGCCGGCCGCTTCAATGACGATAGGCGCGACAGTCGGCTTGCATTGCTAAAGTCGATCTCTTGGAGGACTCGAATGACGGACGGTGACTCTTTTCTGCGGCGGTTGCTTGCCGCGCGGAGGGCTGCCTGGCAGGTATTGCTAGTGGGTGTGGCTATACAAATGCTCACCTACTTTGCCTATCTTGTGTTTACAGGAGGGGGGTTCGACGGTCTGATCGAGAGCGGCCTCTACGGCGACCTCCCACGCCAACAACTCTCGATAGCCTTCTTCGCCTATGTGTCAGCGCTCAAGCTGATCAACTTTGTCGTCCTGTTGGCAGCAGTCTTCCTGACTCTTTGGGTGCGGGCCATCCGCGGTCGGCAAACTCCCAAAAGCCCTTCGGAGTGATCAGAGCGCCCTTTCACGCCGCGAAGCCGAATAGAACGCTTTGGATCGGAACGGTGATGATGGCGCCCTGTCTCAGGGAGAGGTAGAGACCCTTCGGCTCCGGGTTTTCTCGGCGGTGAACGCGGGCCTCTTCTTCTGACCAGAAGAAGACACTCTTCATTCAGAAGTCATCGACGATGCAGGGGGCGTCGAGGTCGGCCAGGTCGATCAGCGGGACGAAGAACAACGGCCTCTCGGCAGGCCGAAGCACGCTGTAGCGCAGATCGCTGTCCAGCTCAAAGACGATCGGACGGTGGCTGATCGCGCACTCGGTCTCGACGATCGAGTTCAGATCCTTGTCCAACAGTCGCCCTTGCACGAAGGGCGTCGCCAGGGCGTCGGCCGCTCAAGCGGCCGAAAACTTCTCTCCCCGATCGATCCGAACCTGGTGTGGTGTCTGCTCGGCGGTCACCGGGTAGGCCCACACCACGTCCTCACCGCCCCGGCGGCACAGGAAGGTCATGCGCCGTTCGAGCTCGTCGAGGATTTGTCGCACCTCGTCGACGGGGATCTCCAGCTCGGCGGCAAACACCTCGGGCGCGATCGGCTCTCTCCGACGCGGGATCTCCCGCACCGCAAAGTGTTGGACGCGTCGCTCGTCGGGCTTGAGCGCCGGTCTCTTGGCGAGCTTCTTGGCGTCGCGCCTGACCATCGGCCGAAACAACCACTCGGGCACCGGCACCATGCGTCGTCCCACGCCTAAGAGAATCCTTTCGAACACGTCGCACCTCCAAGGGCTTTTGCCCGTCATGTTGGTTGGGCCGAAGTGGGTGTAGCGGTCGAGTCATCACTGATGGTCTCGACCGTCTCCTCACGTCGGTTTCCAGTTGTGAAGCTATCAGTAGGAGGGGAAGAATTGGTCTCTTGATGTGAATAGAATATGATCCAAGTATGAGCTATTCCCGAATCACCATCTCTCTGCCGGAGGGCACCCTCGCGCGCGCCGAACGCGAGCGCCGGTCAACCGGGGAGAGTCGAAGTGAGCTCTTTCGCCGTGCCCTCGAGGCCCTGTTCGAGGCCGAC
>Ga0224508_10003609_pt1 | contig 12784 bp, 12 predicted proteins | sample SF_Jan12_sed_USG_4_FD_170157 | JGI IMG/M metagenome (GOLD analysis project Ga0224508, IMG submission 170157) | Sediment microbial communities from San Francisco Bay, California, United States - SF_Jan12_sed_USGS_21 | ecosystem: Environmental > Aquatic > Marine > Sediment | place: USA...
ACGCAATTTATCTGATCGTCGTATTATTTACATTAAGTGCTGCCGGCATTAATATTACACTTCTAATAACTGCTTCAGCAGCCTTGTTTGTTGGATTGGGATTGGCGCTGCAGGATTTATTTCAAGACCTTATTGGTGGTGTATATGTCATAGTCGACAAGACCTTGCGGGTTGGAGATGTTATAGAAGTCAATGGTCGTGTAGGCCGTGTTACAGAAATAAAACTACGGACTACGAGGGCCTTGACACCTGATGATAAGGTCATTATTATTCCTAATCATAAATTCATAACTGACACAGTATATAATTACACACAAAACAGGAAAATTACTCTTGAGCATGTAAAAGTTGGAGTTGCCTATGGAAGTGATGTAGACCTTGTGAGGAGTTTGCTCCTCAAAAGCCTTGATGGAGTAACCGGTGTATTGACCAATCCTGAGCCTTTTGTTTGGTTTGAGGATTTTGGAAATTCTTCCTTATTATTCTCTGTGAGATTTTTTGTTGCAGATAGTTTTAAAACGCTTACTACCAAAAGTGCAATTCGCTATAATATAGATGCACTTTTTAGAGAACATAAAGTTCAAATTCCTTTCCCTCAAAGAGATGTACATATCATTGACCACACCAAAACCATTAATTAAACAAAAACCGCTATCCTAAAACAAGCATTTCTAACGTTACTACTTTTTAGTGCCACATGGATAGCATTGGGACAAAGTACTGATTTGGCTCGGATCGAATATTCTTCGCTGCCAGACAGTAAATCGGAAACAGAATCAAGGCGGTACCGAATCTTGATCAATGCACCGATCAAGACAGGATTGGATGAATACATGGTATTAGGGGGTGATTACAGTAATATTGAGATTAGACCCAGAAATCCACTTCCATTTGATGCTTCCTCTCTCCGAACATTGCATGTGATCGACTTTAATATGGGGTATATTTTCAAGTGGAATGAAAATTGGCGCTTTGTGGGGATTTTTAGTCCAAGGATTGCCTCTAATTTAGAAAGCACAATAGTACCAAATGATTTTAAAGTCAATGCAACAGCTACTTTATGGAAAGACCGCAAAGATGCCGAGAAACCATTCAGATTAGTACTGGGCCTAAGTTATAACAGTGCAACGGGTTTACCTATACCCTTACCATTGATCAATTACTACAGAAGATTTCACCCGAAATGGTCCTATACGCTTGGGATCCCTAAGTCCCAGTTCCGTTATTATTTAAGCGAAAAGCATATTTTCGATGCCTCTTTGTTTTTGGATGGCTATTTTGTAAATATTCAAAATGAGATACCCGTACCAGATGATAAAATCGCAAATGCGATCTCTTTGTCCTTGGTTGTTGGGTCAATTGGATATCAATTCAAGATTAGTAAGTATGTATCCTGGCAATCTTGGATTGGGCATTCCATTATTCAAAAAGGTGTGTTGAGGGATAATGATCGGAACAAGGTATTTGAGATTAATAGTGATCCCGGATTCTATTTTAGATCGGGAATCAAAATGTCAATATTTTAAATAAATCCATGGCAAAAATATTAGTAATTGAAGATGAAGCTGCCATCCGCCGTGTTTTGGTAAAGATCCTTACCGAAGAGAATGATAGCTATGAAGTTGAAGAGGCAGAAGATGGAGCTAAAGGCCTGGATCAGATCAAGAAAAATGATTTCGACCTGGCCCTTTGCGACATAAAGATGCCAAAGATGGATGGGATGGAAGTCCTCCAGTCGGCCAAAAAAATAAAACCGGAAATTCCTTTTATCATGATTTCAGGTCACGGTGACTTGGATACGGCTGTTCATGCCATGCGCATAGGGGCCTTTGATTATATTTCAAAACCCCCGGACCTAAATAGATTACTTACTACAGTGCGGAATGCCCTCGACAAAAAAGAGCTTGTTGTCGAGAATAAGACGCTTCGTAAAAAGATCAGCAAGAATTACGAGATGGTAGGCGAGGGCAAGGAAATTGAATTGATCAAAGAAATGATCGAGAAAGTCGCCCCTACTGATGCCCGTGTTCTTATTACCGGAGCGAATGGTACCGGGAAGGAACTGGTGGCACATTGGGTCCATGAGAAGAGCGATCGAAGCAGTGGTCCCTTTGTTGAGGTGAACTGTGCTGCTATCCCTTCGGAATTAATCGAAAGTGAACTTTTTGGCCATGTGAAAGGCGCGTTCACATCGGCAGTTAAAGACAGGGCCGGTAAATTTGAAACGGCAAATAAAGGCACCATTTTCCTGGATGAAATTGGGGATATGAGTTTATCGGCTCAAGCTAAAGTGCTAAGGGCCTTACAAGAAAATAAAATATCACGGGTTGGATCTGACAAGGATATCAAAGTAGATGTTCGTGTTGTCGCTGCAACAAATAAGGATCTGGCAAAAGAAATTGCAGATGGCAAATTCCGTGAAGATTTGTATCACAGATTAGCTGTGATCCTGATCAAGGTACCTGCCTTAAATGATCGCAGGGATGACATCCCTCTCCTGGTAGAGCATTTCGCTTCCAAGATAGCTAATGAACAAGGGACTGCGCAAAAGAAATTTTCCGCAAAAGCAATCAGCCTTTTAAAAGGATATGATTGGACCGGAAATATTCGGGAACTTCGTAATGTGGTTGAGCGCTTAATTATCCTCGGCGGCGAAGAAATCTCTGAAGGTGATGTTAAACTCTTTGCCAGCAAATAGGATTTCTTATAGGTTGGAGGTAAAGGGTTATTTTCCGCAGCTTTCTAACCTGCGAAGGGCATTTTCTGTTATCTCCTTGGTTCGGTAATTATAGTACTTTTTTCCGGGTGTCAAGTCTTTCCGCAATAACTCTTGCGAGCAGTGAGCATATATTTTAGAAGTAAAATCATAGGCTTCTCTACAGTTCACATTTTTTACAACTTCATCCAGCGAATTTTTAAAATTCAACAGGGCTTTATCGATCATATTATGAAGATCGTTCTCTTCCGGCATTTTTTGTGCAAGCTTTTCCTCAATGGCTGTTTTGGTATTCATGGCCAGGAGATCTGAAGCGTATAAACTTACGTGAAGTTCATCGTGTTTCTCTAAAGCCTCCAGGCTGCCGTAAGTGCTTTCAAGGGCACGCTTTAAAAGAATTTTAGCGCCTTTTAAAGAGCCAATCCTTGTGGCTTTTTTTAAATTATCTAATCCTTCATTAATACTTTTCAAAGCATAGTCGCATCCGCAGGCCTCAAATTGAGTCCTGGATTTTTCGATGGCATTTAATGCCTTGTAGGCATAGTACCGGGAAAAATTGATGTCCTCAGATTTAATAGCTTGTTGCGTCTGTGATTTTATATAGCCCAGATTGGAGCCAACATAATCGCATGCGCGTTTGTTGCCAATTGCTGAAAAGGGTATGAGAAAAAGGACGAAAAGGATCGTGTAGGTAGGTCTCATAGCATAATACTTAGGTAAATTTGGGTATTCCAAAAGTAGCCCAGGACCAATCCGACCCAATATTTATTCGATAAAACGTACAGAAGTTTCGTACAACGGAGAATTTCCCTTGAATTTCCCCGATCGTGGGTTCAAAATTGCTAAACACGGTTGCATTTCATCTGCTTTTTGAAGTATCTTACCCGACATGAAGCAAATAGATATTGACGCATACAAGGCATCTGCTGATTTCACCCTGGCCTCCCGGCCAACATACGAAATGCTCGATGAAACTGATAAGCGTCTGAAAAAAAACCTGGAAAAGATTCGAGAAGATCTGGGCGATTTTCAAAACACCCTATATGCACATGACAAATACGCTGTTCTTATTTGCTTGCAGGGAATGGATACATCCGGGAAAGATAGCTTGATAAGGGAGGTATTTAAGGATTGTAATGTCAACGGAGTTAAGGTACACAGCTTTAAAGTACCTACTGATCTGGAACTAAGTCATGATTATCTTTGGCGTCATTATATTGCACTTCCTGCCAAGGGAACATTTGGGGTATTTAATCGCACCCACTATGAGAATGTTCTGGTTACCAGAGTACACCCGGAGTATATTTTGAATGAACATATACCTCACATTCATTCTGTAGCGGATATCGATCAGAATTTCTGGGACCGCAGATTCGAACAGATCAATAATTTTGAAAAACACCTGGCCCAAAATGGCACACTCATATTCAAATTTTATCTGCACCTGTCTAAGAAAGAACAACGACAACGCCTTTTAAGAAGGCTTCGCCTGGATGAAAAACATTGGAAGTTTTCCCCTGGCGACTTAAAAGAACGCCGACTTTGGGATTCGTATATGAAATGTTACGAAGAAGCAATCAGGCGCACCACCTTTGACCATGCTCCCTGGTTTGTAATCCCTGCAGATAACAAACCTTCTGCCCGGGTTCTTGTGGCATCAATATTGTTGAATGCCCTGAAGAAATTCACGGATATTAAAGAACCTCAACTGGAGAAAAAAATAAAAGACAATATCCCATTATATAAAGAGGAACTGGAAAGCGATAAAGAATGAGAATACTGCTGATTATATTATTATTTGTTGGTTTTGCCTCACATGCGCAATCCGAGGATGAAATCAAGATAAAGGCCATCTATGATGCTGCCCTGACTCAAGGGAAAGCCTATGATTGGTTAAACCATTTGTCTAACCAGATCGGCGGAAGATTGTCGGGCTCTGTTCAGGCACAGTTGGCCGTAGAGTATACACGCGATCAACTAGATTCGCTGGGGTTGGATAATGTTTGGTTGCAACCGGTTATGGTACCAAAATGGGTGCGTGGAACTCCGGAATATGCCTACCTGGAAAGCAAGCCCGGGATTACCAATAGTGTCCCAATCTGCGCCTTAGGGGGGTCAGTAGCAACGCCTTTAGGAGGCCTAAAAGCAAATGTGGTGGAAGTGAAGGGTGCAGAAGAATTGGCAGCGCTTGGCAGGGAAACTATAGAAGGGAAGATCGTATTTTTTAACAGGCCAATGGATCCTACGCTGATCAATACATTCCAGTCTTATTCCGGCTGTGTAGACCAGCGATATTCCGGCGCTGCAGAAGCAGCAAAATTCGGTGCCGTTGGTGTCATCGTGCGCTCCATGAATCTAAGATTAGATGACTTTCCGCATACCGGTTCTATGAGCTATGGAGAACTTCCTGTAGCAGAACGGATACCTGCAGCTGCGATAAGTACGAATGGGGCTGAATTATTGAGTACAACACTTAAATTAAATCCGGGTATAAAATTCTATTTCAAGCAGAATTGCCAGCAATTAGAAGACGTTCAGTCATTTAATGTAATCGGAGAGATCCGGGGAACTACGTATCCCAATGAGATCATGATCGTAGGAGGCCACCTGGATTCCTGGGATCTCGGGGATGGCTCGCATGACGATGGCGCCGGATGCGTGCAAAGCATGGACGTTCTCAGGCTTCTTAAAGTAACCGGTTATAAACCAAAACGCACCCTGCGGGTCGTCCTTTTTATGAACGAGGAAAACGGATTGCGAGGCGGGAATGCATATGCTGAGATGGCCAGAAAGAAAAATGAAAACCATGTCTTTGCCCTGGAAAGTGATGCAGGTGGATTTACACCGCGTGGATTTTCTATTGATGCCAATGCTGAGAATTTTCAGTTGATTAAAGGCTGGCAAGCATTGTTTGAGCCATATCTTGTCCATATGTTCATTAAAGGAGGTAGCGGTGCGGATATTGGTCCGCTTAAGAACGGAGAGGTGGTATTGGCCGGACTTCGCCCGGATTCTCAGCGATATTTCGATCATCATCATGCAGAGAACGATACCTTCGAGCATGTCAATAAGCGTGAACTGGAACTAGGTGCCGCCGCAATGACCAGCCTTATCTATTTAGTTGATAAATATGGCGTAATTCCCCCTAAAAAAATTAAGGGTTGAGATTCTGGGAATCCCTATTGATAATACTACCTTTGCGGGCATTATAACTACATTATGAAAGACGGTATATACGCTAAATTCATCACCTCTAAAGGTGAGATCCAGATCAAATTAACACATGATAAAACCCCGGGAACGGTCGGTAATTTTGTGGCCCTTGCTGAAGGGAAAATGAAGAATACTGTACGTGGCGAAGGAAGCCCTTATTATGACGGCTTGAATTTCCACAGGGTAATTCCTGATTTTATGATCCAGGGCGGTTGCCCGATGGGATCGGGAACCGGAGATCCTGGTTACAAATTCGATGATGAGTTTCATCCGGAATTAAGGCATGAAGGACCTGGAGTACTTTCCATGGCTAATGCAGGTCCTGGAACAAATGGCAGCCAGTTTTTTATTACCCATATTGCTACTCCCTGGCTGGACGATAAACACACTGTTTTTGGACATGTAACCGAAGGTCAATCTGTTGTAGACGCCATTGAACAAGGAGATAGGCTTGATAAACTCGAGATAGTTCGTGTCGGTGATGAAGCTAATACATGGGACGCAATAGTGGCTTTTACTTCTTTTGAGAATTCACGAGTGGCAAGAGAAGAAGAATCGAAAAAGAAAGCAGAGGCCGCAATGAAAGAACTCACAGATGGGTTTGAAAAGACAGCATCAGGTTTGTATTATAAAATCCTGAAGCAAGGGGATGGGAACAAGCCTAATAAAGGAGACCAGGTCTCAGTGCATTATGAAGGTAGTCTTGTTAATGGCCAGGTTTTCGATTCATCCTATCAGCGCAATCAACCCATAGATTTTCAGATAGGAGTAGGGCAGGTAATCCCGGGTTGGGATGAGGGTATTAGTCTGCTTAAAGTTGGAGACAAAGCCAAACTTGTGATCCCTTCTGAATTAGGATATGGATCCAGTGGCGCAGGTGGTGTAATTCCACCGGATGCCATCCTTATTTTTGATGTAGAGCTCGTAGCCGTTTCTTAACGATTGCTCTGGCTAACATACGGGTAAAGGATCATTATAAAATTTAGCACGACCAGGACGATCAACAGGTTAAAAAATGATACCATGGGGATGATTATTTAGCAATTCTTTACTTAGCTAACAATTGATCAAAGCATTACCCTACTTGAGAATCTGATTCGTCATTGAGGAAATTGAATACAAACGATCATACTATGGATGCCAAGGCACTTGAAAAGCTGCGTTACCCTATCGGAAAATTTTCCAAGCCTGAAGAAATTATTGGCGAACAGGTCAATTCCTGGATACAAGAGTTGGATGCATTCCCTGACAAGCTATCGCAATTAGTCAACAGCTTATCAGAGGGGCAACTTGACACGCCTTACCGCCCGGATGGTTGGACTATCAGGCAGGTGGTTCATCATGTCTCAGATAGTCATCATAACAGCTATACACGTTTCAAATGGGCCCTGACTGAAAAAGAGCCGGTTATCAAACCCTATGATGAAAAAGGATGGGCCGAATTACATGATACAATGTATGCCCCAATAGCTATGTCGCTCGATCATTTGCGAATTGTGCATGCGAAACTGGTCTACCTGTTACGCGGATTGAAAGCACATGAATTAGAGCGGACATTTATTCACCCGGACGACAACAATAAATCCTCACTTAAGGAAAATATCGGTCGTTATGTCTGGCATGGAAACCATCATTACGCCCATATAGAAGAAACCTGTAAACGAAATAAGTGGCTCTAGGCTATAGCTTCTTACTCAATATGAACATTGGCCTTTCTTCCTCCTTTATGTTCTGGTAATGGAGTTGTTTTTCTCCAATGACGTCAAAGCCCTGACCTTGGTAGAAAGAAAGAGTTCTGCCTTTCTTCATAGTTTCTAGCCACAAAGTTCTGACCCCTTGTCTTTTTAATTGACCTTCTATAAGTCTAATTACTTGGCTCCCAATCCCTTTCCCGGAATAGGCATGAAGGATATAGATCTTTTCAAGTAAAACCGAAGGAGATTCAAGGGCGATATCTGAAAGTTCATTTACATTTAGCTTGACAATTCCTATCGGTGTCTCCTTGGAAAAAATAATGAAGTGTGATAGATTAGGGTCCTCTAATTCTGCCCGGACCTTTTCACGCGTATAATAGGTTTGAAAATATTCGACTGGGATTTTGTCCTTCCAGAGGTGAAGATAGTGCTCTTTATAAGTGTCTCTCCCTAATTGGATATAGCGATCAATGCTCTCGCCATCCAAGGGGCCTAATCTGATGGAAATATCTGCATCTAGGCGACTTTCCATTTTATATTGCAGCCAATGCTTGGTTTTTGGTTGGGATCTACTTTTTGGCCGGATAAGACGGCGTCAAGGGCATTTCTAATATCCCTTCCAGTAACCGGGATACCATTTCCAGGTCTGGAATCATCTAATTGCCCGCGATAAACAAGGCATAGCTCAGAATCAAAGAAGTAAAAATCAGGTGTGCAGGCCGCATCATAAGCCGTAGCTATCTCCTGGGATTCATCAAAAAGATAAGGGAAGGTAAAGCCTTCTACTAAAGCATTTTCCTTCATGAGTTCCGGATTGTCTTGCGGATAGTTTTCCACATCATTGCTTGAGATGGCAACAAATCCGATTCCCTTATCCTGGTAATCTTTTGCCAGGGCCACTATACCAGCATTTACATGTTTGACAAACGGACAGTGATTACAAATAAACATGATTACGGTTCCATGACTACCAGAGAGTTCCTTTAAGGTTTTTTCGGCCCCAGAAACTGTATCCGTTAAGGTAAAACCGGGGGCCTTTGTTCCTAAAGGCATCATATTGCTAGGTGTTCTTGCCATTTCTACTTCTTTTTATGTGTAACGATCCACCAAAGGTTTCCTGACGGGTCCTGCATACCACCATAACGATCACCATGGGGAAAATCCCGGGGTTCCATCACAGAGGTCCCTCCTATAGTCAGCGCACGTGCATAGGCTTGGTCGCAATCTGGGACATAAACATACAAACTTCCGGGTACTGCGCTGATTTCTTCTGTAGGCTCCCCCATCATGATGACAGAATCCCCTATTAATATTGCTGCGTGCATGACGCTCCCGTCCTCCCTGAACTTGGGTTTATCTCTTACCTCAGCTTCGAAAACTTTTTGTAGGAAAGAAATTAGAGATACTACCCCAGGAACTATTAAATAAGGCGTTACCCGATGTAGTCCAAATGGATTTAAGTTATCTGCCACAGTTTTCAATTATCATACATTTTACTATATAAAGATAATTCTTTTGGTATCAAACTCAGATCTTGAGAATTGAAATTAAACCGATTCCAGATTTTCTTGCATTATCCATCAGATTTAGCGTATTTCAAGACTAATTAGCCATTCAAAACTTCCCATGCAAGCCGATCTCAACAACGTCCAAATGGTCTTATCCACAGATACGTTGTGGATCTTAAATACTGCATTGGCGCTAATCATGTTTGGGGTTGCCTTAAATCTTAAAATTGCCGATTTTGCCAGACTTCTCAAACAACCTAAATCGGTATTAGCTGGAGTAAGCAGCCAGTTTATTATGCTACCGCTGGTAACACTCGGTTTGGTATATGTGCTTAAACCTGTTCCCAGTATAGCCTTAGGTATGTTTATGGTAGCGGCCTGTCCTGGAGGTGTGGTGTCTAATTTCTACTCGCATTTAGCCAAGGGGAATGCAGCCCTTTCTATTAGTCTGACTGCCATTGCGACGCCATTGGCCATCTTGATGACCCCAGTCATTTTAAGCCTGTTAGGATCTTCTTATCATCCTACTGCCAGGCTGCTTCAGGAGATATCAATATCGCCGGTAGAAATAGGCAAAGTGGTTGGATTATTATTGGGCATTCCTATAATTGCGGGGATGTTCGTACATTACAAATGGCCTCAATTTGCCCAAAGGATACGATCACCATTTAAGATCGCCTCTGTCATATTTTTAGTTGCCCTTATTGGTTTTGTCATCTACGGTAACAGGACAATATTTATGGAATACGCAGTTTTAGTGATTGGCCTTGTCATCCTTCATAACTTTGCTGCGTTGACTACAGGATTCAGTTGGGGTCAACTTTGGCGATTAGCTGCTCAAGATGTGCGTTCCCTGACTATTGAAACAGGGATTCAAAATTGTGGACTAGCCCTGTTATTGATTCTTACTTTCTTTCAGGAATTAGGCGGAATGGCTGTTTTAGCTGCCATCTGGGGCATATGGCACCTTATTTCAGGCATGTTAGTTGCCAGTATCTGGGCAAGATTCCCGGTCGATAAAAAAGCGCAAGTGTGAGATCTTTCTTGTACATAGTGGTAAAGTATATTGCACAACTTGGACTATTCCTGTACTTCAAGCGCATTGCGCTTCATCATACGGATCGTATCCCTAATAGTGGCCCAATTCTATTTTTACCGAATCATCAAAATGCCTTGATAGATCCGCTGATCATGGCCGCCTATTCTACGCGCAAACCTTTTTTCCTTACACGTTCAGATGTTTTTGCCAATGATATACTGCGCGCCTTTTTTGGTTTTTTACAAATGATGCCTATATACAGAATGCGCGATGGCAGGTCTAAACTCAGTAATAACGAGGCGATATTTGAACGCTGTTCAGACCTGTTATTAGACGGAAAATCTTTGGTGATTTTCCCTGAGGGCAATCATAATATTCAACGAAGAGTCCGTCCCTTAAGCAAGGGCTTTACGCGTTTCCTGTTTCGAAGTCTTGACAGGGATCCTTCCTTTAACCCGGCATTGATCCCTGTGGGTGTGAATTATCAGCAAGCTGCAGGATTTCCGGATAGTGCCGTCTTGTATTTTGGAAATGCAGTTTCGTTCCAGGATGTGCTTGTGCCGGAAGACAGACAGCAAACTATTCTAAAAACTAAAGAAGCATTGTTCGCACAATTAGTTCAACTCACAGGCCATATAGAAGATGAGGAAAACTATGATGAGATCCTTGCCCGACTAGAAGGCAGTAGTGTAGATTTTACAGATCCGTTCGCCATTAATAAATTAATCGCTTCCTGGCGGAAATTGCCCCAGAATTCTGCCAAAAAAACATCATTTTTTCTAAGGATATGGGATATTCTGTTCAGCAGTTTGAATTTTCCTATGATCGTGCTTTGGAGACTGGTTGTAAAACGACTTGTCCCTGAAATAGAATTTACAGCTACATTCAGATTTTTATATTCAGTCGTAATATATCCGGTCGCATATATATTGGGCTATGTTTTGCTTAAATCCTTGGTTTCCTGGGAATTTGCCCTGGCTTTTCTGGCCGGACACATATTGCATAACTTTCTCTACGTAAAATTACGCTGAAGCCCTACATCATATTGCCAAAGAAAATCGCATTCATTAGCAATTTATTAGTGCCATACCAAAAGGCGCGGAAATTGGTATTGTCCGTAAATAGAATGATCCTTCCCTTACCGAGTCGCTTTGCCCTAAAAGGCACGCTATTTTTTAAGAGCTCCAGGTTTTCTTCAGAAATATAACCACTGAGTAGCGGATTGGATGTATACTCAATAGGATTGTCATAGCTATTCTTTAGCGGCTCAATGTAAATGTTGGAATTTCTAAATAGTGCCAGATTTTCATTTTTGTAGCCATAATTCACGGGATGTGAACGATCTATTCTGGCTTCGAAAATGGCACCTCCGGTAACTTGAGCCCCCAGGTATTCGTTCTTTTCGTCGTAGGCAATATCTTTGGCAACGAGGGTGTCCTTTTTGAAATTTAATTTCATCAACTCATTAGAATTTAGCCAACTAGCAACGCTTCGATATCCGATCAGCGTTCCTCCCTGTTGTACCCAGGACTTTAATTTTTCAGCTGCTGATTTTGTCAGGCCAGAAGATCCCCATGTACTTGGGATGATGATATCCGTATAAGAACTCAGGTCGACAGAACGGAAATATTTCATATCAATCTTTGTGATCTTCATATCATAACGGGTGTCAAAAAGATGCCAGATCTCACCGGCATCATAGGCACGAATACCCTGGCCCACAAGAATAGCCACTTTTTGCTTTTTTACAGGATCAAAATCATTGCTACCCAGATCAATTCCCTTGGTTATACCTGTATTTACTCCGGTGATCTTAATTTGTGATTCGCCAGCTACTTTCTGTAAAAATGTATGCAGCGCGTCTGCATCTAATTTTTGATTTTGAACAGGGATCATAATAGTCCCGTAGTCATAGTTGATATCATTCAATGTGAATGGCGATTTAGCCACCTTGGCGCGAAGGCCTTTCTGAACGATTTTGTTAAGAGCCTTTGGCGTGTAATATTCATGCCATTCAAATAAATAGGCATATTGACTTTTATTGACCACTGCGCCTTTAGGTCTTTCCAATTTCTCAATAGCGGCACCTGCATTAGATAAGCTGGATACTTCGGCATAGTCAACGTTGAATGCCAAGGGGAATGTCCAGGCAGAAATATCATAGAACAAACTGTCTGTAAAAGTGGTTCGTTTTTCAAACATGGCTTTGATCAGTCTAAAATTCTTCTGATCCATCGGTACAACGTAGCTATTGCCCTGCTTGTGTTTCTTTCCACCTAAGGTGCTATTTTCGGCAAGCTCGTGTATCTTGATCTTATGCCGCTCCAAGATCTCTGCCAAATGCCACGCCTTGCTGGCATCTTTGCTATCGCCAAAGACGATGGCCTTTGTTTTTGATCGGGCCGCCTCGGTTCGCATATCGCTATAAAATTGCCTTTGGAAGTTTAGCAACTTGGTCCGCATATTATATCCGGCTTCAATGGTGGATAGGGCGGCAGTGAATTGATTGCGAATGGTGAATGGAAAGGTGAGAATGCCATTTTCACTTTCCTGAATGTGGCCCCTTGAACTTCCCTGTTCAAATAAGATCCCAATGCTGCCATTCACATCCGGG
>Ga0224508_10003610_pt1 | contig 12784 bp, 3 predicted proteins | sample SF_Jan12_sed_USG_4_FD_170157 | JGI IMG/M metagenome (GOLD analysis project Ga0224508, IMG submission 170157) | Sediment microbial communities from San Francisco Bay, California, United States - SF_Jan12_sed_USGS_21 | ecosystem: Environmental > Aquatic > Marine > Sediment | place: USA: California...
ATCGCTCGCTACGGCATCCCTTCGCGGGATGTGCTCTCCATGATCGAGGCGGTTGGAAACCGGCAAGCCGGGGAGATTCGGGAAGGCCAGCGCCGGTTCCCGCTCGCCGTGCGCTTGCCGGATGCACAGCGTACCGATCCGGACGCGTTGGCCGCGACGCTATTACCTACCGTCGCCGGGCCGGTCGTGCGCATGGATCAGGTCGCGCGCATCGAACGAACGGAAGGGCCGTCGACGATCCAGCGGGAATGGAGCCGACGCCGCATCACCGTGCAATGCAACGTGCGTGGGCGGGATGTGGCCGGCTTCGTGGCTGAAGCCAAGGACCGGATCGCCGGGCAGGTGAGGTTACCCGAAGAGTACACCGTTGAATGGGGCGGCCAATTCGAGAACATGGAGCGTGCCAATCGTCGTCTCAAGTTTATCGTGCCGATGGCGCTGGGTCTGATCTTCATCATGCTCTACCTCAGCTTGGGCTCGATCCGCGACCTTTTGATCGTGGCGACGGGCATCCCGCTCGGCGCGGTGGGTGGCGTCGGCGCTCTCGCCTTGCGAGGTCTACCGTTTACCGTAAGTGCCGGAATCGGGTTCATTGCCTTGAGCGGCGTTGCGATCCTCAACGGGTTGGTGCTGGTAACGTTCATCCAGCAGCAGCTCGCGGCCGAGGTGCCGCTGGAACAGGCTGTGCGAGAGGGTTGCCGGGTGCGCCTCCGACCTGTGCTCATGACAGCCCTGGTTGCCGCCGTGGGTTTCATTCCGATGGCCATCAACACCGGGGTCGGTGCGGAGGTTCAGCAGCCGCTGGCGACGGTCGTGATTGGTGGCATCGTCAGCAATACGCTGCTCACGCTCGTGGTCCTGCCCACGCTCTACACGAGTTTCCGCGAAGGCTGAATAGCTTCAACCTGTTGTGCTTAGTGGGTTTAGCGGTCCACGGTCCGAAGAATTCGTCGTTCGATGTGACTTTTGCGCAGGTGCAGCGGTCTTTCTCCCCAGAAGTCTCAAAATTTCGGCAAGTTTGAATGGGGGTAGTCATGACCGATCTTATGAATTCTCTAACTGAGTTCCTTGGACCGAGAGGATCCGGCGCTCTGGGCCACGCCCTGATCGGGCTGTTGATCCTCGTCGTCGGGTTGTTCGTCGTCAAGTTCTTGGCCGGAATCACCGCGCGCGTCCTGAAGCGGGTCGCTTTTCTCACCCGCAAGAACGCCGACGGTTCGGTAACCGACCTCGTATCGCCGCTGACGTCGTTGGTCAAGGCGGTGCTGACGGTCTTTGTCTTGATGGCCGTGCTCCAGCACTTTGGCCTGACGGATGTCTTGACGCCGTTGCGAGACATGGTGGACAAGTTCACCGCGGCCATACCCAACATTATCGGGGCGGGCGTGATTGGCTATGCCGGCTGGATCATCGCGAAGATCGTGTCGGATCTTGCGGCTATCGCGTTGAAGAAGGTCGACCAGCAGATCGCGCTGCGTACGGGCACTAGCGACATCAAGCTGTCGCCGTTTGGTAGCGCTCTTGTCTTCGGCGCCATCCTGTTACCGATCGCCGTTGCCGCGCTCGGCGTGCTGAACATCCCGGCCATTTCCGATCCGGCATCTGCCATGATTCAAAAGCTGATGGCTGCGGTACCCAATGTTATCGGCGCCGGGATCATTCTCCTGGTGACCTACTTCGTGTCGAAATTCGTCATCTACATGCTGACAGGCCTGTTGAAGGGCATGAACATCGATGCCTTGCCCGCAAAACTCGGCATCCAGGGTCTATTCACGGAATCCTTCACGCCGATACGCCTGATCGGCGGCGCCATCATGTTCTTTTCGATGCTCGGCGCCGGCACGGCTGCCATCAATTTGCTTCGTATCGACATCGTGTCTGCGATCTTTGCCCGGATACTCGAGTTCGGTGGCGGCCTGTTGATCGGTGGCCTGATCCTCATCATCGGCAACTTCCTGAGCTCGCTCGCGTACAAGAAGCTATCGGCCGACGGGACCACGGGTCTGGCCAATATCGCTCGAATCGCCATTCTAGGTCTGGTTCTGGCGATGGGTCTGAAATCGATGGGCCTTGCTGACAACATCGTCAACATGGCGTTCGGATTCACGATTGGTAGTGTAGCCCTTGCAGCGGCCATGGCGTTCGGCGTGGGCGCTAGGGATGCTGCAAAAAAGGTGGCCGATTCGTGGGCAATGAGAATTGGCAATAGATGAATCACCCCGTGGGCCGGCGGTCACTTCTCGTGAGCGCCGCCCACTGCTGCTTCTTCTTATCGTACTGCTGGCTTGCGCCGCGGATCGTCCCTTGGTGGAGAGTTTCGAGCAGGGCGATTGGCAAGCGGCGCCCTTTCGGATCACCTCGATGGGTGGCCAGTACGCCGCTCCAAGGGTTGGATTCGTGTTGAGGCTCGAGGGGCCATCCGGTCGTCGCTTGATCGTCGAAGGGACCGTCGAAATCGACCCGCAGCCGACGCTGGTTGGCGGGCGCTGGTTCGAAGAGAATGGCTCGACGGTCCGTTCGGGCGTCCTGTCCTCCGCGGCCCTCGACTATTTCGGAGGCCAGGGCGGGCGGCCCTCGCTCGGTGGGCAGTTCATCCTGTCGATCGACGACGCCACGATCTACCGCATCAACCTACCGCGGACCACTTTGACCGCCGAGCGGTAGCGTGTTCTCGCCGCTACGGCAGAACCGCATCGCGAGCCGCGGATCCCCACGAACCCGGTCCGGGCGAGTTACAGAACCCGCCGCCACCGGCGGTGTCCGTACGGAACAGGACCCAGACGGATCCGCCCGTCGTGATCGTGTGGCCCGCGGCCGTACTCGTGCCGGTCGTCGAGGTCACGTAAGACGAACTCAGCGTCGTCAGGTCGCCCTCGGCGTACGCGTAGGCGATCGTCCCGGCGGTCCACTGGAAGTTGTTCTTGCTGCCGGAGCCGTCTGCGGTGACCGTACCGACATCCGCCACGGCCGACGATGGACAGTCGACCTCGACGTTCCTGTAGGCCGTTCCGGAACACGTCGTCAGTGACGAGCAACGGACGTCCACGCCGTACCGGGTGTCGTCGGAGAGCGCCTGCAACAGGAGCGGATTCTCCGACCAGTTGCGGACCAACTCGTCGCCGGGGTCGTCGCCGAGTGTGCCTCCGTCCGCCAGCGAGTCGATCCAGAAACGGTATTGCAGTACGCCACCGAGGCAGGAACCCGATGACGCGAACGCGTTCAATTCGACCAACTGTCCGGGTGCGGCCAGCGGATCCGACGGATCGGCCACCAGGGCCGCCGTCACCGAGGTGCAGATCGCTCCGCAGCCCGGGAGAGTGAGGTTCTTGATGTCGCCGTCCAGGTCCGCCGGTGTCGTGATGGCGTCCTCGACGCGGAAGTCATCGATGAACCATCCGTCATCCCCGGGGATCGTGTTTTCGTAATTGAACTGGTCGAACCAGGTCGTGCCGACCTTGAGTGCGGTCACGAGCATGCGGATACGCACGTACTGCCCACGGAAGCTCTTCAGATCCACGGCGGACTCGACCCACGTACCGAGACCGACCGAACCTTCAAGCCCCGGACCCTCCACGGCGTTACCGAGGCAGATGTCACCCCCACAGTAATCCGAGTCCGTGTCACCGATGTAGGTGTAGACGAACTCGGGGAAACAGGTTGAGGAGGGACCGAACCGGCGGAACGGATCCGTCGGGTCAAAGAAGTCGTCCTCGTCGTTGCCGTCATCCACGGGATCGAACGAGCAGACGTTGTAGTTGTCTTCCCGTTGCGAGTCGTACTGGTTGACGACCGGCTCGACCTTGATCCAGTCTCCGAGTGCCGGGGACGAGGGTCCGAGCGTGGCCGGATCGGCAAGCTGCACGTGAATCACGCCGCCATCCGCCGAACGCCGCGGGCCGCTCGCCCCGACGGTGCGGAAGTCCAGCAAGCTGATCTGGTGTTTCCACGAAGCCCGGGGTTGGGGTACGACGCAGAGACCGGCACCGCCACAGTCGGTCAGCTCGGTGGCAGTCGTGCACGGCACGGTCGGAGCGTCGGAGCAGATCCTCTTGTAACCGAGCGAGATCGGAGCCGTCGTTTCCACGGCTTCCAGGACGCCCGTCGGCGTCGTGAAGCCCAGCGTCGCGTCGATGAACTCCGTGTACGCCAGCGATTGGGTGCCCGCAAACGCACGTTCCGTGTGGACGTTCCACCACGCCTTGTCGGCGTGCGCACCGTCCGCACCCATGAAGCAATCCTCGTCCTGCCAAGTGAACGACCAGACGTGGTCGGGGTCGGCGTACGAACAACGGTAGCCGTCGGAATTCGCCAACGAGCCGCCATTTCCACCCAAGCCGGCGATCCCGACGACCGGGCCCCCCGGTCCGTCGGCCGGGTTCAAGGAGTCGATGTTGTGGATCTCGAAGATGCCCAGGTCTCCCTGCCCGGGTCCCGTCACCTCGAAGCCCTCGATGACCTCGATCGGGAGTCCGCCACCGGTGGCGTCGAGATCAAGCGCGAGCGTCACCACCTGGTCGACGAGCGCCGTATCGAACTCGTCCGAACTGAGGAACACGTTCATCGTCGCACTGTAGGGCAGCAACTCTGCGTTGCAGGAGTCGCCGCCACCGGCGGTGCACTGCGTGTCGTTACCGCAGGCGTTGAGCCCCACCGAGCAGGTGCCCAGCCGGTCGGCTGTGGCTGCGACACGGAACTGGAACGCATCGGTGCTCGTCGTGATGCCCTCGTCCACCGTGGTCGTGGCCGGGTTGTCGGGCTCCATGACCGGGATGTTGATGATCGTGTCGAGGATGCAGTCGATCCTCGGATCGCTGGTCGCCAACCGCGCCTGGACGTTGTTCAGTTGGATGCCCGTCCGGTTGCGCAACGTGATGATCATGTCGACCGTCTCGTTGGTGTCCGCCCAGATATCGCCATCGCCGTTGTCGGTGAGTTGTGTGTCGATCAGTGTGACGTCTCCACCGGTCAGGACGATTTCGGTAAACGACCGCACCAGACCGAGGGCCTCGGCGAGCAGGTTGTTCTGGCAGACGTTGCCGGCCCCGTCGTCGTAGTCGAAGTAGTTGATTTCGACGACCGGGTTGCCGACGCCCTGCGCTTGCACGAAGACCACACCGGGCGAGTCGTACGTCGCGGACACCGGCAGCGAGCCGAAGTACTCGTTATCCACACAGTCCGCACCCAGATCGACGACACCATCCCTGCAGTCCAACGTCAGACGTTCACCGGCCGGTTCGTTCTCCGACTTTCCGGTGACACGCACGTCGGGGATGCCGTTGCCGTTGCAGTCCTTGGTGTCGACGCCCGAGTCGGTGTTGTCCCCGTCGTCGTTGCAATCGTTGGGCGACGGCGTCTGGTCCTGCAACGTGATGTCCAGGAACGTCGCGCTGTTGAACGTCGTACCGACCGAAGTGTCGAGATTGGCGCAGGAGCCGCCTGTCGCGCAATCGGTGGCGTCCACCACCAGCGAAATTTCCTGCCATTCGACCACGACGTCGTCGACACCGATGCCGTAGGACGTGGCGGGATCCTCCGAGCTAGGGTCGATCTTCTCGAAGTTGACGATACCGATGGCCGCCTGGAACCGATTCTTGGTCTTTCCGGCGACGTCTTCAACCGTGATGAAGCGTAGGTCGGGACCGTTGAACGCGGTGATGTCCATGTTGCGGATCGGACCGTTGGGTTTCACGTATTCGTCGATCATGCTGTTGGCGAAAACGCACGTGTAGCAGTCCGCGGCGGTCGAACAGGTGAACGGGTTCGGTAGAACGTTGCCGAACGTGTCTTCACACTTGGAAGAACCGTTGCACGTCAGCGAGACGTCGCAGTCGTTGTGAATCTGGCTCGCGCTGTTGGCGACGCATGCACCACCACCACCGGTGCAAACCGCGCTGGCGGCCGCGTCCGCGGTGCTGCAGTCCGCACCGTCCTCGGTACCGCCCACGCACCTCTCGACGCACATGCGCGCGAGGTCGCCGGGGCAGTGGCCGTTGTTCAGGTCGTCGTCGAGCGGGCCGGCCCAGCCGAACTCTTTCAACGTCAGCGGTGGGAATTCGGCGAACGTCCCTTCGAGGTAGCAGGCGTTTCGACCGTGGCGGTTGACCCCGATCGTACCGTTGTCCGTGACCGGCGGGTCATCCGTAACGGGCGCGAACATCGAGAACCCGTTGGTCAGATGCGGGTTGTTCTGGGACGTACCGTCGGCTCCGCCGCGGGGCGTGTAGCCGCCGAAGCCGATGTTGAGGATGTTCCCGTCACTGGTCAGATCCACCGGTTTGATCGCGTCGAGGTCGCCGTCGATTTCCCAGGTCCAGGCCACGTTGCTGTCTTCGAGGTCGATCGCCTGGTTCCAGGCGAAGTTCAAGATGTTCACGGAGTCGGCGGAAGCGTCAACTTTCTCCATCTCGGGAGTCATGAGCAACTCGAACCAGAGGCGTTCGCCCTCGTCTCCACCGACGGTCTCAATACCTTGACACTGCTCGACGGTGTTTCCGGCGCCGAGGCAGCCGGTCGCACCGAACGTTCCGATACGACCCGTGTGCCACAGCCCGCGTTTTGGCGCTGTCGCGGTGCAGGTGTCCGAACCGGCGCAGTCGGCGTCGATGTAGCACGCGCCGCCGGCACCGTTGCAGACTCCGGCGACCGCCGTTTGCCAACCGCAACCGCCGCTCGTGTTCCACACGTTCGTGACCTTGAAGTCCTGCGGATCGCGATCCTCCGATTCGGATTTGCAGCGGGGGATACCCGAGAGCACGTTGCAGGTCCCACCGAAGTTGTCGTTGCACGTGATGAGGTCGCAGGTGAAGCCGTTGACGTCGCCTTCGCAGTCCTCGGGAATGAGGTCGGGGTCACCGGGGTCGTCCGTGTCGGTGCACTGGGTGCCCAGCGGGACGCCACCGCACCAGCCCTGGGCATCGAATCTGCAGAAATCGCCCGCGAGCGGGCAATGGAGGGGATCAGCACAGGCGTTTCCTCCGATGTTGCACGTACCGATCGAACAGAACCCGTCCATCAGGTCGTTGAAGTTCTTGTCCTCTCCCCACTGGGCGATGGTGTCCGAGATGGCGTCGTCGTCCGTCGGAGCGGCGATACCGGTGAGGAACCCGCCGTCGTTGAGGTCGAAGTTCCACGGCGCGCCCGCCGCCACGTCCGCGTTCTTGCCGGTGGTCGTCATGTCGGCGAAGACGCGCGTCTCGAAACGGTAATCGCGGTGGAAATCCGCGAGGTTGGCGGTCGGGATGTTCGACGGGTCGCTCAGGGCCAGGGAGGTGTCTCCCTCGAGCAACTCGTTGTTGTTCCAATCGGCGAATTCGGTTCCGCCGGTCGGGAAGTCGGTCGAGTAGAGAACCGCCAGGGCGTCCGCGTCCAGCAGGGCACGGAACACCGCTACGGAGACACCACCCTTACCGGATGTCGGGGAACTGAGCTCCAGGACGAACTCGACCTCTTTCTTGTCCGGGATTGTGGAACCCATCACCAAGTTGTAGTTGATGCCGATGGCCGAGTTCGCCGGAAGCGATTCGACGACGATCGGGGAGTTGGTGATGTCGACTTCCGAGGCCGGACACGCGACGTGCCCGCCGGCGATGGTCCGGTTGGGATTGGCGCAGTCGGTCGTACCGGGCTGGCAGGTCTCCGGGGCCAGCGAATCGTTGGCCTCGACGCAGCGCAGCGCAGCGCTCATGTCGTTGATCGTCTCGCTCTCCTGCGAGCCGATCGCGACGCTCAGGATGATCAGCTCGTCTTCGTCCAGGTAACGATCCGGGAAGCCGAATTCGAACAGGCCGCGCGCGTTACGCTCGCAGCCGCCGTTGACGGCGATGCCCGTGTCGAACCCGAACTGGCCGAACGTGATCGCACCGGACGTGATGCGCAACTGGCAGTTCACCGAAGATTCGCTGATCTGGTCCGGAGTGGCGGCTCCGTCGCCGGCGTCGTCGTACGTCACGCGCAGCGTATCGCCGTCGCGGACGTCGAGCACGCCGTTGCCGGGGTCGCGGGCCGTCTGGTCCGTGAGGAACAGCGGATCCGCGTCGAATTCCTGAGTCCCCACGGCCTGCGTGAAGGTCAGGCCGGTCTCGGTATCGACCGCCGCCCCGCCACCCGCCGGGATCACTTCGACCGTGGTTCGCGCCGAAACGGCTGCCTCGGTGGGGTTCGAGCCCCCCTCGGACAGCTCGTTGACGCTCACCGTGGCCTGCGCGTTGCAGACGTAGGAACCCTCGTCGAAACGTACCGACGCACCCAGGCAGGCGCCGCCGGAGATGACCACGGCGTAGCGCTGGACCACATCGGCATCCGGATCCGGGATGAAGGCCGTTCCGTCGGGGTTCGTGTCCTTGACCTTGACCTTGACGGTCCACGTTCCGGCGACGATCTGCGTGTCGTCGCTCGGATCCGCATCCGGGATGTCGTCGTCATTGTCGTTGTCGAGGTCCGGCGTAAGGAAGATCGCTTCCGTGTTGTTCGCCACGTCGTGAGGCGAAAGTGTAAGCGACGCGCGCGTGCAGGTCTTGAGGCTCCACTGGCTGGAGTCCACGTTGCCGGTGTTGCCGAAGTGGTCCGGGCAATCTTCGGCATCCGCACCCGCGGTGTCGACAACTTTATCGCGGTTGTCGTCATCGGTGAAGTAGTTGCCGTAGTACACCGGGGAGCCGCCCGGTGCGACCAACTCGAGGTCGAGGTCGGTCTGCAGCGTTCCGGCGTCGGTGGCGTTCGGCTTGTCCATCCACACCAGAGCGACGCGAAGTTCTTCGTCGGTGTTGCAAACGGTGAAGGTCTGCGAGTCCTCCTCGCCGGCGACGAGGCCGTTGAGGACACCGTCGAGGCCGCTGAGATCGATCTTGCCACCGGGGATACCCCCATCGGCGACGATCAACCCGCTGACACTCGGGGCCCACGTTTGCAGCGGCAACACGTTGTCCAACTGGATTCGTCCGTAACCCTGTTCGTTGTTGAAACGGTACAGCGTGGGAGTGCCGACGCCGTTGAGGAAGTCGGCGGAGGCCACCGAAAGGGCCTTGACCAGGGAGCCGGAGATGTTCGCCACTTTGTTGGCGTCGACCTGCACGCCCGTCGGGTAGAACCCCTGAGCGAAATAGTCGCGCATCAAGAGCGCGGCGCCGGCGGCGGCTGGAGAGGCGAAACTGGTGCCCGCGTTGCCGTCCGTGATGTCGCACTGGATCGGTTCGTCCCCGTCGTTGTCCAGCGTGCGGCAGACGAACTCGGAGATCAGACCGAGGCCGTCGACATCGGCGCCGGGGGCCATGAGGATCGGCTGGACGCGGTCTTTCGAGTTGGCCGGGTCCAATTCCCAGGGCACCGCGCCGACGCGCGCCGGTCCGATACTCGAGAAGCCCGCGCGCGTTTCCGCGCTGTCGGCCAGGGCCGCGTTGAGGGTCGCGCCGACCGAGATGCCGTTTCTGTTGGTCGACGGGGCGATGACGCTTCCGAGATCCGGGAAGCCGTCGTTGTCGAAGTCCAGTCCGGAGTTACCGGCGGCCGCGAACAGCATCGCATCCCGCTTGTCGTACAGGAAGTTGTCGATTTGACGGGCGTCGCTGGGGTAGCCGTTCGCCGAACCGTAGGACAGGTTCACCACACGGGCGTCGTCCCCGCCGTTGCCCGTATCGGCACGGTAGGTCGCCTGCAGGAAGCCGGGGCAAGTCGCGCCCGGGCACACCGCGTTATCGTTCGCCACGATTCCGGTGTAGTAGTTCGGACCGATGGTGACCCCGGCGACGATCGGGTCGTTGCAGCTGGTCGCCTGCGGGGTCATATTCGCGTCGACGGCCGTCATCTTGGCGCCCGGAGCGACACCGTCGAGCGCCCAGGCGTTCTCCGTCGTGTCGGTCGCGGTGAAGGTGGTCGTGGAATTCCAGGTCGCCGAATCGACGATATTCGTCGCGTTGCCGACGGCCGTCGCGGACACGATGTGGCCGTGGGTATTGCCGCCCTGCGGCCCGGCGTCGCAGCCTTGATCGTCTCCGATTCCGCCGTAGTCGCTGGCCGGACGGTAGGCAACCACCTTGCGGTGGGTCGGGGATGCGTCGCACGCCGTCCCCGTGCAGGAGGGGTCGTTGGCGAGATCCGCGGCGTCGAGCTGGATGCCGGAATCGACGACCAGCAGGATCTGCGCGCTCGTACCCGAGACGCCGTTACCACTGCCGTTGACGCCGGCGAGGTGGTACGGGCCGATCGTGCCGCGTCCCTGGAAACCACCGGTCTGCATCGTAATGGTCGTTTCTTCACTGGCCAGGCGGTTGGCGATCAGTTCCGCGATCGTGGCGATCGCCTGGATCGAAGCCAACGCGCTCAGCTTGGCGCGGTCCATGGAAGCATGGATCGTGGTGCCCGCCACACCGGTGACTTCGCCACCGAGTGCGATGATGTCTGCGGCGACCAACATGGCGTCTTCACCCGGGAACACCTGGATGTCGAGGTCGTAAACGTTGGACAGCGCTTTGATCGGATTGGCCAGCGATCGCCGGCCGATCGCGGGATGCAGTTTCAATGCGGGCGGATAAGCGGCGACCGCGTTGACGCGCGCCTCGGTCTCCACCAAGTTCATCCCGGCCTGGTTCAGGCGCGCGACGATCGCGGTGGCCGGCATCCCACCGACCACGGTGCTTCCCGTGGAGGCGAGGAGACCGGCCAACTCCTGCGCGCCGCCTTCCGCCATCCATTGGCGATCGAGGTCGATAATGAAGTACTGCAGTCCCAACTCGGCGATCCGGTCGGTCGATTGCAGTTCAATCGGCAACCTCGACCGGAGTTCGTCGATCGGTATCGCTCCCACGAGCGTACGCAACATGCCCTGGTCATGCAGGCGGCTGCCGGTCGCGGTGCCGTATGGCGGCACTTGCGCGTACGGCCAAATATAGTTGGACCGTGCGTACATGAAAGGGGCCGGTGGTTCGGTGCCGATGGTTTCCTCAGCGTTGGGATCCACCCTCTGCACGCCCTGGCCCGGCTGCGGGTTTTCGATCGTGGGCGTCAGCCGGTCTTTGGCGCCGGCGCGGACCGGGGTCAGGGCGAGACTCGCGACAACGGCAAGAAGAACAAAATACCGCTGGCCGGAGAGTAAACGATTACACATGCCTGCTCGCTTTTTGGGCTCCGAGCGTCTGAGAAACAATGACTACATACCTCGAAACCGACCCTATTCGGAAACAACGATGCCCCAATCCTCGGTGAATCCATCCGCAGTAAACGGGAAAGGACAACGGATCAAATAAACGCTGTTTCGTCGGCCTTTGCTCGAGTGCCTAAAATCCCCTAAGCTACGCTCGTCCGAGTTCGAATCTCGGCTCCGGCACCGGAACTTGCGTAGGTAAAGTCTAGGAGGTTGGTATGGCCACCCGGTACGTCCCTTCGACGAGGGAACAGGCGTTCCTCGACACGGTCGAGAGCCCCAAGTACGACCGCCAGATGATCAACGGTCTCCGACCGTTTTTCAACGAGAGAGCTCCCGAAGAAATGAAGGGCTTTTACTCGGCGGCCGAGATCGCGGAACTCAAGGCCCTGAGCGGCACCGAGCGTGACGTCGAGGCCCGCATGCCGGTGAAGGTGACCCGCCATTACTTCGAGATGGCCAAGAACAGTCCGCGCTTGCAACGCCTGGTCAAGGCCAGCCCGGATGAGACGCTCAACCTCCAGGGCTCGGAGGATCCGGGTCACCAGATGGACTACAGCCCGGTCGAGGGGCTGCTGCACAAGTACGAGATGGGCCTGATGTACGTCATCTCGACCTGCTCGGCCCACTGTCGTTTCTGTTATCGCGAAGAGTTGATCGCGCAAAAAGATATCGAGCGTCTGGACGGGACCGTCGCAAAGAAGGGCCTCGCTCAGGTCGACGAGGTGACCGACTACATCAAGAAACACAACAAGATCGTGGCGGACAACGGCGGGCTGCACCCGGAGACCGGCCGCGAGAAGTTGCGCGAGATCCTTCTCTCCGGCGGGGACCCGATGGTCCTGCCCAACTCCAAGATCGCAGCGTGGTTCGCCGCACTGGCCGAGGTCGGCGTCGAATCGATCCGACTGGGGACGAAGGAGATGGCGTTCTATCCCGAACGCTTCGACGACACCTTCCTGGCGATGCTCGACAACTTCCACGAGGCTTACCCGAACGTCGGTTTCCGGCTGATGATCCACTTCAACCATCCGGAAGAGTTCTTGCTCAAGGGCGAGGACGGCAACTACCTCCAGAACCCGAACGGTTCGTTGAAGTGGAACCCGGTGACGAAACGGGCGATGGACGGCGTGGTCTCGCGGGGCTGGATCCATGTCGAGAACCAGGCGCCGATCATCAAGGGCATCAACGACGATCCGGATGCGCTTCGCCTCATGCAGCGGGCGCTTTATCGCGCAGGCGTCGGAAACCATTACTTCTTCTGCGGGCGTGACATCGTTGCCTACCAGGCGTTCAACATCCCGATCGAGAGGGCCTGGCAAATCCTCAACGACGCGCAGAGGGGCCTGTCCGGAGTCGAATCGCACGCACGCTTGTCGATCACGCACTACAAGGGCAAGACCGAGGTCGTCGCCGTGACCGACAAACCGATTCCCGGTCTTGCGGGATCGGAGAACGGCGTGGTGATCATGAAGATCCTGCGCAACGCGGCCGATGCTCCCGACCGGGGCAAGGTCTGTATCGTGGGTCGCAACCCCGAGGCGGTCTGGTTCGATGACTACGAGGACCGCGTGCTCTTCGACGAGGCCGGTCTTTACGACTATGCTCGAGTGCAGGAGAAGACGGTCGAAGCCTCGACCGGAACGGACT
>Ga0224508_10003611_pt1 | contig 12783 bp, 7 predicted proteins | sample SF_Jan12_sed_USG_4_FD_170157 | JGI IMG/M metagenome (GOLD analysis project Ga0224508, IMG submission 170157) | Sediment microbial communities from San Francisco Bay, California, United States - SF_Jan12_sed_USGS_21 | ecosystem: Environmental > Aquatic > Marine > Sediment | place: USA: California...
TGCTGGTGTTGGAGCGTAAACAAGGGCTGTTGCGGCGCCTCGCGTCCGCACCAATCTCGAAAACCGAGGTAATTAGCGGTAAATGGGGCGGACGCATGGTGCTGGCAGCCCTGCAGGTAACGGCCGCGCTCGCCGTTGGCACATTCCTGTTCAAAATGAACTGGGGTCCGGACATTGGCATGGTCGTCGTCGTGCTCGCCGCATGGGGCGGCTTCTGTGCGTCGGCTGGACTTTGGCTTGGCAGCATCGCAAAAACGGAAGCACAGGCCGCTGGATTAGGCGTACTCGCGGCCAACGCGCTGGCGGCACTCGGCGGCTGCTGGTGGCCGATCGAAGTGACGCCTGAGTGGATGCAACTGGTGCAGAAGTTTCTGCCAACGGGTTGGACGATGGATGCATTGCACAAACTCATCAGCTTCCAGGCCGGCGCTTTTTCGTCTATACCGAACGTCGTCATACTTGTGATAGCAACTGTTGTGATGGCCTGGCTTGCGATCCGGCGATTTCAGTATCAGTAACAGCACCGGCATCAATGGCTAGGCATAATCCAGAAAATTTTAGAGGCGTCACTCGATGAAAGCGGTCGTGAAAATGCTTGGTCTAATCTTGCTTTACGTTACGGCTGTACTACCGCATCCTGTCCTTAGGTCTGTGGCGAGGGCGTCTGGCTGGCTCATATGGTTGCATAACGGCAGATTCCGGCAGATTACCGTCCGGAACCTAGAAATCTGCTTTCCCGAAATGTCTGAAGATGCACGAACCTGCCTTGCGCGGCAGAGTCTACGAGAATTTAGTCTGAGCGTTCTGGAATTGGGGCGAACCTGGCTCCGAGCACCTGAGTATCTTTTGCGGCGCGTCACAAGCGTTGTTGGCGAAGATAATCTTCGCGCGGCAGTCGCTGGCGGGAACGGCGCGGTCATTCTTCTACCGCATCTCGGCAATTGGGAACTCGTAAATCCATTCCTTGCCAAGCGGTACCCAATCACGTCGTTGTATCGTGAGCCGAAATTGACAATGTTCGGTAATCTTATCCGCCACGCTCGGCAGAGGACCGGCGCTGTATTAGTACCAACAGGGACTACGGGTATTCGCGCGCTACTCAAAGCCTTGCGATCGGGCCAAAGTGTGTTGATATTACCGGACCAGGTGCCACGGCCTCCGCTTGGCATGTTTGCACCGTTCTTCGGGGAACCCACTCTAACAATGACACTGGCAACGAACCTAATCCATCGCACGCACGCGAAGGCCGTTTGTGCCTATTGCAAGCGCCTGCCCGGCGGCCAGTACGAGCTTGTGTTCCGCGCGGTGGACGAAAAAATATATGATCGTGATAGTACGACCGCTTTGGCCGCACTTAACCGCTCGATTGAGCATTGCGTACTAGAATGCCGAGAGCAGTATCAATGGGAGTACAAGCGCTATAAAATAATGCCCGGTCTAAAACGACGCAATTATTATTCGGCCGTCAACGACAACTCTAGTCGCGTCAAATAGAACTGGATCTAATTACGTCGAGCAATAATGACCGTTAGTTCGGCTTAACGACAAACAGCAGGTCACCGGCGTTTACCTGCGCGCCATTTGTCTGGTTCACACGTACAACGTGATAGTGGCAATCGCCCGAATAGACTTCATCCGCGCCATTGAAACTTGCCAATGAGATTGATGTAAACATTTTCATTGCCTCGACCTGGCACAGCGTCTGCTCAACGTCGATACTGTCGCCAACGCCCACATACGGCGGATCGGATGGCGAGGCGGTAGAATAGAAAATACCGGTTTGCGGCGACAATACCTTCAGCTCCGTCGAGCCTTCGATTTCGATCGAAGTGTCACCCACCGAAGCGCCCGTTCTTTGCATCTCATCGAGCAACTGTTCGCTGTCGATGCGATTCAGAAACTGCGGCAAGTAGTTCGTGTCGAATTCTCCGTGTCGAAATACTTCATCGTTGAGAATTCGCATTAACAGTGGAATGTTCGTGCAAATTCCTCGAATACTTATAGATCCCAGGTAGTGAAGTAATCTATCCATCCCATCCTGTCGATCTTCACCGTACGCAATGACCTGGGCGACAAGACTGTCGTAAAACGGCGAAACCGTCTTGCCACTGGAAATTGTCGCGATGACTTCAATGTTATCGGCATTTGGGAAGTCACAGACTTCCAGTGTGCCCGGCGTCGGTACGAATTCGATTTGCCCGTCGGCGTCATAGGCGCCCTTTTCCGCCGTAATTCGCGCTTCGATCGCGTATCCGTTTCGCTGAACCGCGACCCCTTCAATGCTTCCGCCTTCCGCGATCCGAAATTGTTCCTCGACAATTGATAATCCCGTCGTCCATTCCGTTACCGGATGCTCAACCTGCAATCGCGTATTCATTTCCATGAAATACAAAGCATTGTTCGCGAGATCATAAATAAATTCAATAGTGCCGGCACCCAAATAGTCGATTGCATTTGCCAACTCGAGGGCGTGCCGATACGCATCTTTCTCGAGGTACTTCGGCAACATTACCGATTCGGATTCTTCGATTACTTTTTGATTGTTTCGCTGCACACTGCAGTCACGTAAACCAAGAATGCGCGTATTACCATGCGAGTCGCGCAGTATTTGCACTTCGATATGCCGCAAAGATTCGACAAATTTTTCGAGATACAGGTCACCGTTGCCGAACGCACTCTTCGCCTCGGCGAACACGGTCATAAACGATTCGCGTATCTCCGTGGGGCTGCGCACCACTTTGATTCCTTTACCGCCACCGCCGTGTACTGCCTTGAGGACCACCGGGTAACCGACAGTTTCAGCGACCTGTGCGGTCGCAGTTGCGCTCGTCAGAATACCGTGACTGCCGGGAACCACCGGAACGTCATTGGATAGCGCGGTGTTGATCGCATTCGACTTGTTGCCCATGACTGCCATGTTTTTCGCGAACGGGCCGACCAGATTGATGCCGCGATCGCGGCAAGCGCGCGCAAATTCCTCATTTTCGGACAGAAAACCGATGCCCGGGTGTAAAGCATCGACACGCTCACGTTTCGCGATCGCGTAAACGCTCATCGCGTTCAAGTAACTTTCGTCAGGTGTTTGCCCGCCTAGACTCACAGCCTCATCGCCCTCGGTCAACATGTCGGTCGCCACCGAATCCATATCCGGATCCGACTGTACAAGCACGACAGATGTCCCACGTTTTTTCGCAATTCGCGTCAGCTTGACCGCCGTACATCCGCGCGCATGAATCAACACACGCTTGATGGGCCCCATCAAGTGGCGACCGTCGCCGACCTCGCCTTCCTCAGGCTTGCGCGCTTCGGGCAAATAGCTGCCTTTGAACACGCGCTCGATGACGTTTTCGACGGACTCCGTTGGCAACGGTATTGCCGGATCGACTTCTTTCAAGTCCTGATCCAGCGTTTCGGAAAATGGGAACTTGACCAGACCGCGCATTGCGCCAGGCACTGTTGATAGGTAGTTCGATACGATGCACTGTGACGGCAAGAAAGACGGTACGACGACGCGACCGGCAAACGGCATATTGGCACCACTAAAATAGTAAGTCTGCACCATTGGATGCGTAACGAAACTGGCTTGGGACCCTCCTGTGCAGTCACCGAAACCAAAAACGATAATCGGCAGGTCGTTATCGCGCACAAACCTTGTAATGCGATCATTCGATATCGCCATCGCGAATAACGCATTGGGCCCTTCTTTGGTTTGCATGCCGCCGGAGGACACGAAGCACACAACCGGCAGGCGCTGCTCCACGCATTCAGCAAGCAGGCGTGATAGCTTTTCGCTGCTGGCCATATCAAAAGCGCCAGCTTGGAAGTCGACATTGGAAATTAGCACGCCAACCTTCGCACCTGATCCAAAAGCCAACTCTGCGGTGCCGGTAATAACACCGCATGGTGTTTGCTGATTTGACAATGCGCGCTCGACAGAAAAGCGGAAGCCCGGAAATCCAACCGGATCGGCCGTCATCAAGTTGCCATCGAGCTCTTCGAAATTGGTGAAGAACCGGTCTCTAATCGCATCCGTTGACGCTAGCTTCTGTCGTTTGTATTTGTCAATTACGCGCTGTACCAGCACGTCGTTGTAGGCGATATCCAGCTGGTTCCAAAAGTCCTTACGCTTGCCGATACGCCGCGGGCGAATTGAACCATCATAGTTTCCCTTACCCTCCTGCGCATTGAGAAACTCCGGTATCAGCGTTTCGAAAATAAACGTGATCAACACCAGCAACGCGTCCGACAGTCGGGTAAATGCGACTCGTTTCCATTCCTCGACTTCGTTCAGGAAATCGCCGCGACCATTGAATTTGACGAAGTAACGAATCCACTCGGAGAACGTGTTGGCATTGGCCGCCAGGAATTTTCCGGTCTCTTCAAGTTCGTGATCACGTTTGACCTGCATGGCAGCTGCCGCGAGTGAGCTATCCAGCATTTGATGCATTGAATGTTCGGAGATCGTATGTGTTGCGCGAGCTTCTTCCGCGATATCCGCAAAGCCATTGACGATCGAATCGTATAATGCGTCAAATATCAATAAGTTAACGAACGTACTCTTCAGCGCCTCTCGCAGACCTTCATCGAAGATGACATCGCGGACCGTAACCTCCGCCGGCACTATCTCGTCAACATCCGCGCCGGACATCTCATATTCCCGAGATGCAAGGAGTTCGATAAGGCGTCGAAAATTAAACGGTGACGCTGTTTTCCAGCGATTGTATAGATAGAGTCCGAGCGTAAAGCATAGTGCCTCTTTCGCCACCGCAAAATTCTTTTGCGGTTCTCCGAGCAGCATAGAAGTGAGTCGACCGCGCTCTTTATCCAGACCTTCCTTACGTTGCCGATAGGATTTCAATGCCTTTGCGAGCTGTTCGTTGTAAATGACTCGGTCGGCATCCTCCATCCATTCATTGAACGCGACGGCACGAATATTTTGCGTGCGCTCTTCGAGATCTCCTTTAGGGATTTCAATATCAGCGAGACGTCCGTACGTCTCCGTCGTTGACGTCCGTATGCGTCGACGTAATCCCACATAACGCAGATGACGCGTGCTCAATCCAAATATATCGGGCACGGAGCGACGGGCATCCGCGAATGAAAAGCTCGACAATGCCCTGATTTTTTCGAGCTCGGCCGGCGGATTTAGATAACGACCGACAGCACGCTGGTATTGGCGCAACACAATCGGTTCCTGCGCCGAAAAATTTCGCGTCGCTTGTTCGATTGACTCAATGGAACTGCAGATCGCCGCCTGCAAACGCGATACATCAGGACGGTCATCCTCGGGTGCGTAGTCAATGACACCATCAACCACACCCTTTGCCAGAAGCTCATAAGATGACAAACCGACGTACCGCGCGCATTCCTGCCATGAGAGGTTGAACTTTCGCGCGATGCTGGCGAGACCCTTCGGCTGAATCGTGTTAAAAACACCGGTACGTACGCACAAAAGCAAATTGGTTGCCGCAAGCGGAATCGCACCGCCGGAATAGCCCAACCCATATACAATCCCGACCGTTGCAACTGGCAAGTTGCACATTTCCGCAAGCAATCGCGAGATCGAGTGCGCCTGATTATTGTGATTCGCTTCGGCACCGGCGTCGGCGCCTGGCGTGTCCATGAACGTAACAACAGGCATCGACAGGTCACCAAACTCCCGCACGAGCTCAGCCGATTGAAGATGATGCGCGGGCCCCCAAACCCCATTATTGATGGCGCGGTCCTGAACCAGAAAAGCTACGCGTCGTGGGGCCGAATCGAACACAAGTTCGACTTCTGCCGCATAAAGCGGACCATCTGAAACTTCGTTGATAACTTTGCCCTTCAGCTGACCGATGACCTGCTTGGCGCTCAATCTTGAGATTAGCTCGGCGGGCTCCAGGACTTCTGTTATGTAGTCATCGACCGGCAGTGCCTGCAACTCTTCGGCCTTAGCGCGGCAGTAGTCGCCTGCGAGCAACGCGCGAATTGGCGTACTGACGCTTGGCGGCCGGTTACCCGGAAACACGGAGTAGTCACGAGCATCATGCTCGGCTTTCTCGAACATCTCGTCCGGCAACCAGATAGACGCCTGGTTCACTGAAGATCGTCCCCAAGTTGTTGTTTTTTATCGCTAGAATTTAGATTCTATTTTTGGTCAGCCAACAAAGCAACCGACAGCGGCTTTATCTGCTGAAATGGCCCAGCTACGGCGCTTTTTGCCCCGCTACGAGCGGTTCTTTAATGAATCGCCGACGCAGTTCGTCGTCGGGAATCCAGCACTCGGCCTTTTTGCCAAACCATTGATATCGCCTGTTACCGATGTAGTCATACACTGGATCTGCAATAAATTTCGGTACCCAGACGCAAAGGTAATAGAGTAGCGACCATGCGCCGTCCAGCCTTTTCGCGATCTGCAGCCCGGCTCGCGACTTCCGGAACAGCATGCCGTCGGCGATCAGCAATACCGAACTCAGTTCGTCATGAGCATACTGATGATCAGACAACAGTTGCTGAGCCGCCACAGACTGCAACGAAGCGAAGCGAAATCGTGCGTGCTTGTCACGGCGAACAATAAAATGGACGGTACGTTCGCAGAGGTTGCAGGCACCGTCGAAGAGAACTACCGGATGTGCTATTTCGGCGTCCATAATGCTAGAAGGCCTGAATAGTCAGCAATATGTCAGTGCCGACATTGCTTGGGGAGCTCATCGTCCACCAACCGAAATGACATGTATTTTCGCTCCAGCCATGACTGCTTCGTGAAATGCTGATTAGCGAATTCGACAAAGCTATCCGGGTTGTCCAACTTGTAACTGTCACCACCAATACTGAGTGTGAGCGGCAGCGCCAGTTGCTCCCGGTAGGTGAAGTGCCGCTGAAAATCGAACAGAACAATTCCCTGCCCTTCCCTGGCGGCGTGCTGCAGTTGGGGATTGCTCGCATCTTCCAAATTGATCACTTTATCCTGGTAGGAAAATAACGAAATCGGTTCTCGAATGATGTAGTGGTTTGAAACACCGCCTTCGGTACGGAGTCCACTGAACATAGCCATCGTGCCGCCGGTTCCAAGGCCGATGTACGGACTGAAGCAATGCAGGAAAAACCAAATGGGCAACAGGTTCAAAGCAAAAAGAGGCGATTTCAGCCGATACGGATCATCCGTTTTCCGAATCTGGCCGTATTTGAATACCAGATACATAAGCGCAATCGCGAACGCCGCGAACAGGCTGTTCACAAGGAAGCCCTGCCGGGTCGTCACCAGATGAATCGCGAAAAAAACCTGCAACACGATGAAAAATATGGTCGCGACGCGAAAGTTACGTGCATTTCTGAGGACACGCGGAACGATTGGATCGATAACAAACCTCTCGCCAAATCCGGACGGCAAGAACAGCGTATGTAAAGCCAACGCGAAAGCGGAAAAATGCGCGAGAGTGCCGTAGCCTGATATACCAATAATGAGGTGGAACGACATGCCCAACAACATGCCAAAATACTTGCTACGGGCCGAAAGCAGCAAAAACATCGCGATCGACTCAAAAATCAACGTGCCATAGATTGCTGCGTACTCAAGCCAGCCGGATCCCAGTAGGTTTCGCAGGATCGGAAAGCCGCTGATGAACGGAACTGCGCAACTCGATTCCATACTCATGAAACCGGGATTGAACTTATGAAATGTCCCGTAGAAATACATGATGATGAGCAGCCAACGACCAATCGGGCTGAACACAACGAACATTTCATCAACCGAAACAGACAGCGTTCGTTTTTTCCAAGCGAAGTAGAGGAATGAAACCAGTATGCTCACATTGAGGAACAGTTCCATCACCAGATGATCGGCCACGAACGGAAATCTGAGACCGATGGCGATGAGCTGACCGACGCACATGATCATTACCGCCAATGTTTTGGTCGGATAGCACGCGGCAATAAATGCGGAGCCGATTGACAGGAAAATCAGCGGCGTTACCAGCGCATCGTATCGGAACCAATAATTGACGATATCGGTGGAAGACGAGGTGTAATGCCAAATAGCCGAAATAGCGAAAAGCCAGATAAATACCGTCGCGTGGCTCGGGCCTTTCACAGATTTTCCATTGTCTTGCTGCGCAACCATTACGCTAGACTACGTCCTCGCCCATCTCGACGACCAAGACAATGTCTCAATTCGTGAATCAAATCAATCAGTAAGCGGCGAAAAAGGAGTGCTGCTACGGGCGCGTTTGTTGTTAGAGTGGCGGAGAATCAGTCCGCGGTGCGAACCTGGTTGCGTCCGTTGTTCTTTGCCTCATAGAGTGCCGCGTCCGCCGCCTCAATCAGGGCGGATTTGGTCTTTTGTTTTTCCAGGGACGCGACTCCAGCGCTTATCGTAATTCGCAAATCAGATTTCAATGCTTCCTTCATAAATGGATGATTCGCGATCGTTCCACACAATGACTTGGCCAGAAGCGAAGCGGTTTTTTCATCGGTACCGGGAGCAACGATTACAAACTCCTCTCCGCCCCATCGCGCGACCAAGTCCTTATTCCGAACGTTCTCGCGCATTAACGAACTTATCTCACGCAAGACAACATCACCGTTTTGATGACCAAATTCGTCATTAAAGACTTTGAATTTATCGACATCAACAAAAATTAACGCTAGGTCGGCCCCTTCGACGACGGCCTTTTCTATTTCTTTGTCGAGAACTTCGTTGATGTAGCGATGATTGAAGAGTTCTGTCAATCCGTCTCGAATGGCGAGCCCGTGAAGAACTCGATTCACTCGAGCTAGCTCTTTGTTTGAAAGTTTCAACGAACGAATCAAGCGCGAGCGGTCCACCTCGAGATTGAAGGCATTGACTGCTCGTTTCGCAGCGGTCGAGATTAGCGAAAGATCTTCGAATGGCTTCAGTAGATAGTCATACGCGCCATGTTTTATCGCATCTATGGATGATTCCAATGAGGCATGACTGGTTATCATTATCACGTTGGTACGCGGACTCACCGTTTTGACGTGTTCCAGGACTGCAACACCGTTTATGCCGGGTAGTCGAATATCCGACATGACCAGCGCGAATTCGTCGCCTTTCAAACAGTCGATCGCTTCCTCGCCAGTCGACGCCGTCGTAACGATATAACCGTCGTCTTCGAGAACCTCAGCGACGACGCCCAGTATGCTGGCGTCATCGTCGACGATCAGGACCCGGGTTTCGGCCGGAATCTGAGCCTGCAGTTCCGCTTGTACCTCGGCGTTCATCGGCATATTTGACCAATTTTGGGCGTTCTCGGGCGTGACCGGCCGCACACTACACCGGCCAAAATAGGGCCCTAGGCCGCTTTCATAGCGCTCGTGGGCAGGCTTACGACAAATCGGGTGCCGCCACTCGGCGGGTCCTCAATCCGTATGTCCCCGCCGTGATCCTTGATGATGCCGTAGGTCACAGAGAGCCCGAGACCGGTGCCCTTGCCGGCCGGCTTGGTCGTGAAAAACGGGTCGAAAATCTTGCTACGAATAGCCTCCGGGATGCCTGGTCCATCGTCCTGAATTTCGATGATTAACTTGCCGCCATCACCGCTACGTGTACGCACAATAAGATTGCCCCCTTTATCTCCCATTGCCTGCTGCGCGTTGATAGCAAAATTGATAATCGCTTGCTGTAACTGATTCGCATTGGCGTCACAGGTCGGTAGGCTCGAGCCAAGCTCTCTCGTAATTTTTACATTGTTGACGCCCAGCTGATGATCGACGATTCTCAGGGCCGCGTCGACGACCGCATTCATGTCAGTCGGCTCAGTGGTCGCACTCTCCTGTCGAGCGAACTTCAACAGATTCGAAATGATGTCCGTGCACCGCCTGGTCTCTGTCTCAATGATACTTAGGTTCTTTTTGAAAGGGCTATTCTCGTCGAGCTTACGCAATGTCAGTTGAGTGTATCCAAGAATTCCGGCGAGCGGATTCTTCACTTCGTGTGCGATACCGGCGCCGAGCTGGCCAAACGCTGCCAGTTTCTCTGACTGAACAAGCGCAGCATTCGCGCCCGCGAGTTTTACGTCACGCTCACGAAGTTCATTAGTCATCTGGTTAAATGAATGCGAAAGTGCGCCGATCTCGTCGCTAGAGTCCGAGCTAACGGTGACCTCGAACTGACCCTTGCCGACTTTTTCAGCCGCTTCGGTCAATTGTTCCAATGGTCGCGACAGTCGTCGAGCAAAGACAAGACTTGCAGCGGCCGCTAGAGCGAATAGCAATAGTGCTGCGACGACCAAATTCGACAACAACTCCCGAGCCGTAAGGAAAACGACGGTACTCGGGATCTGAATAGTCGCCCATAATGCACCGTCCGCCAATGGCGCAAATGCGCCAATCATCGGCACTCCGTCTTCGACAAACTCAAGCGCCGTGCCGACGGCCGCTCCCGCGTCATTGTCCAACTGACTTATCCAGTGGCGCGCGGTGTTGTCGGACGGCAGGTCCTGTTGAAATACCGGCAGCCCATCATGGGTCACGATCGAGGCCTTGAAACCCCGCGACCGCTTCGTTACGGCCAGCAGCTTCGCTGGATTAATGCTGGCCGCCAGCACAAATGATTCTCGCACGTCCGTCGCCGGAATCTGTATTGTCAGTCTCACCAATTTTACGTCTTCTTTAATATGTTCCACCCTGAAATCGATAGTCTGCATCGCGCTTTTCGCCACAGGATCGCGGCGGTGATAATTGAGAAGGTCTGATCGGCTGACGTTAAGCCCTGTCAGAGCATTACTATCGAAAGCGGTAACTGGATCTGAATCACCGCGTTGCGCAGTGATCGCTACAATATCTTGATAATTTCGAAACAAATTCTGAATCACATCCTGTTTGGTATTTGGATCGAGGTTATCGTCGTAAATTACGTCGCCAAATGAACGCATGTTGGCAATGTAATGTCGTAGCAACGCATCGGTCTCCTCGGCAAGATGAATTGCCATGACAACCGTCAGATCGCGAATATATGTCGTTTTGTCTTTGCGAAAGAGATTAGCCATCGTGCTTGTATTGAGGCTCATCACGACCATGATGAGTAGCAATACCGTGAGTAACACTTTCACGCGAATAGGAAAATTAAATCGAGGCATGATCAATCACTCCTCCCTGGATTACCGGGGATATGGAGAACTTGTGAACTGTAAGCAACATTTCCAACCGCATCGATGGATTCCACGACAATCGATTGGGTACCGGGTTCGGGCGTAAAAACATATTCGAAGTTGCCGCCGGATGAGGTTTTTACGGCTTCTCCGAATACATAGACTTTCGCACCTGCGGCAGTTCTGCCGCGCAACACATAACTGCCAGCAATAAGATGCTGAATTGGCTGCAACTCCAACAAGGGCGGTTCGGAATCCCGCACGATGCTGATGCGACGCGACATGGATGGGGGACCCAATATCCAGCCAGCGCGGGCGCTGACTCGCCAGAAAAACTCTCCAGGTGCTAGATTGCCATGAGTAAACGACGTCACATCGAGATATTCATCGACGAGCAACTTATTGAAATCTGCATCCTTCGCAATCTCGAGCCGATAGCCCTGTGCATTGGATACCTTGCCCCACCGGAATCGCACCCGTGGCGGCACCCCTAGGTATTTCGCGACAGAATTGTTACTGGGTGCGTGAATCGGCGGCAATGATGGCAGTCCTTGGACTCCCACAGTCTTGCCGTTCTCGGCAATAGTGAGTCCATTGTTTGGGGAAACGAAATAACGTTCTCCAGCGACCGTTACGTCAGCTTGACCCGAATAAACTGCAATCGTCGATGATTGATCCGGGTTGACACTGACTCGAAAGTTCACGGCGCGAGCGGACTCATCTTCGGCCGTCAATTCAATCAAACCAGCAGGAAATTGCATGGCGAACGCCCCGTAGTCAGGATTGACGACGCCGGTCAATTCACCTTCGAGCACGACAAGTGCTGGATCACGACGTTCGAGAAACGGATCGGCTGCGCCACTTCGGAAGACAACCAGAGAGTTTTGGCCGATGCGTAATTCGTTGTCGACCCTGAAATCGACCCTGGCCCTGGAGTACGCGAATGTCTGCACGGCGTCTCGATTGTGAACGCTAGTCCCTTTGCTCGCATTGCTCCATGCAATGCTGTCGGCTGGACGTATTTTGACCTCACGACGAATATCGCCGAGGCGTGCGATAAAGTCGCCAAACTTACTGGCGTTTGTCCCGGCGAGTTCCACGTCGCCGGTCTTCGACGCTTCAACCAATACGGAATCTCTACTGGATATAATTTCGCTTAGTCGCGATCCTTGTGGAAAGACGACTCGAATCAAAAGGACGAGGAACAGTAGGAAAACGAATAGCGCTGCGAGAAGAATGCCAATATCCAGCACACCTCGGTAGCGTGCACGGCCCATATCACCACGATCGTTAGCCGGAATCACGACAGTATTTCGAAATGAGTCCACGACGGCAGCCATTAGAATTTGCCTTGTACGCGCATGAAAAGGCCTTTTGTTGAGAAGTCGTAGTCGACATACTCATTGTCAGATACATCCGAGAAGTTGTATCCAACGCCAAGGCGAAGCGGATTCAGACCCTCCCATAGAACCTCGGTCACGAATCCACTGCGGTGATCGTCGGCGAGATCCTGGCTCATCAAACGGTATTCCGTGCCGAGCAGGAATTTCTTCGGCATGCTCCAGTTGAGACGCTGAATTGACAGCGATGTTCGTGAACGCAATTCGAGTGGATCATCGTCTTCTTCACTCCAGCGGAGCGCCTGTTTTCCTACCCACTCAATGCGCTGAGACAACTGATACGACCAGTCGAC
>Ga0224508_10003612_pt1 | contig 12782 bp, 10 predicted proteins | sample SF_Jan12_sed_USG_4_FD_170157 | JGI IMG/M metagenome (GOLD analysis project Ga0224508, IMG submission 170157) | Sediment microbial communities from San Francisco Bay, California, United States - SF_Jan12_sed_USGS_21 | ecosystem: Environmental > Aquatic > Marine > Sediment | place: USA...
AAATTCGTTGCAATAGCCGGGCATTCGCCCGGCGCTTCAATTCGGTTTATTCATTTGTGACCTGAGATCAGCAAACGGTCTCACGGTCTTGCTGCTTTCTTCTGTCACGTTTTCGGCCAATGGCCCGCACAAGTCACTTGACTGGTGCACTGCTGAAAATGGCAATGCCATGATCAGTGCTTCTTCTACTATATCAAGGGGTCGGACTGCATCTCCTTCGACCTCCCAGATTTCGAACTCTTCCTGCAGTGTTGTCGAGGCTGGCGTTTTCAGCAGCAACATCTTCAACTTCGTCTCAAGCGACAGTTCGAACGGTTCGAGACAGCGTTGACACACTGTTGCAATGTCCGTTGAGATTTCGCCTTCCAGGGCCGGAATCTCGCGCCGGGTATCGAGCCAGGCGAATCCGAGTCTAATGTTTACCGGGGCAGCCCGCCAATCGCGCGGACGAATTTCCGCGGCAAGCGCATCGAGATCCGCCTCAATAATCTCGACCAGGCGCTGAAAATCTTCGACTTTTCCTTTTAATTCAAATACTTGACGTCGATCCGCCAGTTCTTCCGGCAGCGCGCGATCGAGCAATGGATTGGCCATGGCGGGCGCATGATAAGGACGGAACCTGCCACTGTCAAAGGGCCCGGGAGAATAGCTTCACATAATTTAACAAAACGCCCCGGGCATTAGGGTTAAACTGAAGAAAAAGTCCAACATACTGATACCAATGCAAAATCCTTCGGCCGCAACTATCGTTCTGGCGTCGTCTTCCGTCTATCGGCAGCACCTGCTCGATCGCTTGCTCGATAATTACGAGACTGTGTCGCCCGCGGTTGACGAGACGGCCGCTATCGACGACCCGAAGGAACTTGCGGCATACCTTGCACGCAAAAAGGCAGAAGCGGTATCCAGCGGATATCGTGAAGCGCTCGTCATCGGCGCCGATCAGCTTGCGGTGCTGGACGGCCAGGTGCTGGGCAAGCCTGGCGACCACCAAAAGGCGGTGGAACAGCTCTTACAGGCAAGTGGCAAATCCGTGCAATTCCTGACCGCAGTGTGCGTGCTCGATACGATCGGAAGACGCCGATATGAACACGTCGACAGTACGGTGGTTCGTTTTCGATCGTTCGACCGGCGACTGGCCGATGCTTACCTCAAACACGATGAACCTTACGATTGTGCCGGAAGTTTCAAGATTGAAGGGGCGGGTTTTGTGTTGTTCGAATCGGTGACAACAAACGATCCGACGGCTTTGGTTGGGTTGCCGATGATCTGGTTGTCAGGTCGCCTGCTGGAGCTCGGTTACCTCATCCCTTAATCAAAGGAATCGCGACTGAAGTCGCTCCCACGATGCTTTTGTGGGAGCGACTTCAGTCGCGATTCCTATTCCGGGCCAGCCCCTTTTCCAGGAATCGCTCCAGGTCATCGGCCAGCGGCGCCGTGAAATGCAGGTCATTGCCACTGGCATCCGGAAACGCGATAGATTGGGCATGCAGGAACAGGCGCTTCAGACCGAGTTTTCGGGCAACTTCGTTTTCCTCCGGATCCCCGTAGCGCTCGTCACCCGCCACCGGGTAACCCATGTGCAGCGCATGCACGCGAATCTGGTGGGTTCGACCGGTCAGTGGCTGGCACTGCAGCAGGCTGTATTTGCCAAAGGTTCGTGACAGTCGCATCTTCGTCTGTGCCGCTTTGCCGGCCCCGCTGACAACGACGTGCCGTTCCCCGTTTTTGCGATGTTCGACGAGGAGCGGCGCATCGACCAATTGCTCGCCCAGCTGCCAGTCGCCGATGACTAACGCGAAGTAGTTTTTCTCAACAGTGCCATCACGAAATTTCGCATGTAACTCGCGTAACGCACTACGGCGTTTTGCCAGAACCAGGCAGCCCGAGGTTTCGCGGTCGAGGCGATGCACCAGCGACAGGTCCCGCAAATCCGGCCGTGCCGCTCGCAACAGCTCAATCACGCCATGACTGATCCCGCTACCACCATGGACTGCCAGGCCACTGGGCTTGTTGATGACCAAAAGCCGCTTGTCCTCGTAAATCACCTGCTTTTCGAGGTCAGCCACCTTGCCCGCCGCCGGCGCCTCGGGACCGGCATTGATCCTTGCCGGCGGAATCCTGACTTCGTCACCGGCCTTGAGTTTGTACTCGGCCCGTACCCGACCGCCATTCACCCGCACCTCGCCCCGACGCAGAATCCGGTACAACCGCCCTTTGGGCAGGCCCGGCAGTTGCCGGCGCAGGAAGTTATCGATCCGCTGGCCAGATTGCTCGTCATCGATGACGACTTTGCGCACTCCGGTCTGCCGGGTGCCATTGCCGGTGCCTGTGGAATCATTCATAAAAAGTGACTTATTTTAGTGGGCTCAATGACTTATTAGGCATTGCCCGAACCTGATGCTGTGTTATATTACCTATCCGTGACGGCATTTGGATTAGTTTCCCCGCCGCGCGTTCTTTTAGAGCTCCAGACCGGCAGGTCCCGATCGACGAGCTATTTTTTAATTCATTTCTGGCCTTAGCCCTTGGCAAGACCAGGATCCACGGCAGCAAGCACGGTAATCCGGCGAGCGCCGACGCGGCAAAGCCGCAGGGTTTTAATGATCAATTTTCTGCAGGATCTGCAATTTCAAAGTCAGATCCGATTGAAGTTTGCCAGGCCAGGCCCGGGTGTCGATCACCTGGCGCTGCTTATGGCCATTCCCTGCCCCTCCGCATCGCCCTCATTTGGCCTGTCCTGCCCGCTGCCCGACAAATACCTAAAAGCAGGGCATTATGAAAAGAATGTTAATCAACGCGACTCAGGAAGAGGAGTTGCGGATGGCAATGGTCGATGGCCAGCGCCTGTACGATCTCAACATCGAGTTACCGTCTGGCGAACGTAAAAAAGCCAATATCTACAAAGGACAAATCACGCGCATCGAGCCCAGCCTCGAGGCCGCCTTCGTCAATTACGGCGCAGAACGGCACGGATTTCTGCCCCTGAAGGAAATCTCCAGCGAGTACTTCGTCGCGGACGTCGAGTCGGGCAACAAACCGAATATCAAGGAAGTCCTGAAAGAAGGTCAGGACATTGTTGTCCAGATCGACAAGGAAGAGCGTGGCAACAAGGGTGCCGCACTCACGACCTTTGTCAGCCTCGCGGGGCGCTTCATCGTACTGAAGCCCAACAAGTCTCGCTCCGGCGGCGTCTCCAGGCGCATCGTCGGTGAAGACCGCGACCTGGCGCGCAAATCGTTGCATGATGTTGAAGTACCCAAGGGAATGAGCGTCATTCTCCGAACAGCAGGTATTGATCGCAGCGAGGAAGAACTCGAGTGGGATCTCGAAAACCTGCTGGCCGTCTGGGAGGCCATCAAAAAAGTCGTGGTCGAAAGGCCCTCGCCATTCCTGATTTACCGCGAAAGCAATGCGATTGTCCGGGCACTGCGCGACTATCTGACCAACGATATCGGCGAAATCCTGATCGATAACGACGCAACCTACAAAGAAGCGCAGGAATTCGTCGAACAGGTAATGCCGCACAATCTGAAAAAGCTGAAACTGTATGCGGATTCAGTCCCCTTGTTTACTCGCTACCAGATTGAATCGCAGATTGAATCGGCATTCGCACATTCGGTGACGCTGCCATCCGGCGGCAGCCTCGTAATTGACCATACCGAAGCCCTGGTTTCTATCGATATCAACTCTGCCCGTGCGACCAAAGGCAGTGATATCGAGGCCACAGCACTCAATACGAATGTCGAAGCGGCGGACGAGATTGCGCGGCAGTTGCGGCTTCGTGACCTTGGCGGCCTGGTCGTCATCGATTTCATCGATATGGGTCCCCAGCGCAATCAACGCGAGGTTGAGAATCGCCTGCGAGACGCCGTTCGGCAGGACCGGGCCCGCGTGCAGATTGGCAAAATTACCCGTTTCGGACTGCTCGAAATGTCGCGGCAGCGGCTGCGGCCTTCCCTGGGAGAATCGAGCTATCTCGTGTGCCCGCGCTGCTCCGGTATCGGCAACATACGCAGCGTTGAGTCTTTGGCGCTCGCCATCCTGCGGATCATCGGCGAAGAAGCCCGCAAAGAACGCACCGCGAAAGTGGTCGCTCAGTTGCCGGTGGAAGTAGCCACCTATTTGCTGAATGAAAAACGTGACTGGGTGCAGAATCTGGAATCGCGGGAGGACACGCAGGTGATTATGGTCGCCAATCCTGCGCTCGAAACGCCCCATTACCAGGTACGCAGAATTCGCGATGACCAGGTCGAACTGCCGGAAAATACGGGCCTGAGTTATACGCTCGTGGACGCTCCGGATGAGGAAGAATTGCCGCCGGCCATGCAGGAAGCGAAGCCGATTGAGACCGCAGCTATAGCAACGGCCACGCCGATAACTCCCGCCCCGCCCCGCAAGAAGCCGCAAAAGAAAGGGCCTGGTTTCTGGGAGAAACTGTTTTCGATGTTCAGCGGATCGTCGGATTCGAAAAAGAAAAAGGATCAAAAACGACGCAACGAGCAGCGCAAGGCGCGTGGCAAATCCGACAGCCGCCGACGCGGTGGGCAACGGAATCGCCGTAAGAACGAGGGCCAGCGATCGAATGAAATTCGCGGCGCACAACGTACGAAGAAGACGTCCAAAAAGCGCGCAACAAGCGCTGACGCGAAAGATTCAGGCCACAATAAGAAGAGCGCCGGTACGAAAGAACGTTCGGACAAACAAAGCAAACCAGCGCAGGAATCCCGTGCCGGGAAGCAGGACGGTGAGCGTAAGACTGGCAGCAAACGCAGGAGCCGTGGCGGTCGTCGCCGGCGACGTTCACCGGATTCGGCGGAGACTACCGAGACGAAGACCGAAAATCAGCAGGCGCCCGTTGATGCGGTAGCCGAGGCTCCTGCAGAGTCACCCGACAAGTCCGAAAAACCGACGGAGAAAAAAGCCTCACGACCGCGCAAGCCAAGTCAAAAGAAGGCATCAGGTTCGCAATCTGCTCCGCAGCAGGAAGCAAAGGCAGAAAAGGAATCGCGTGCGGCTTCAGCACCGGCGAAGGAGCCGAAGGCAGAATCGGAAGCGAAGCCGGTCGTTGCGCCGATCGTTGCGCCAGCCGTCGAAAAGCAGCCTGAAGAATCGCGGCCGGCCGTAGTAACTCCGACGCCGGAGGCAAAACCGACTGCCAACGTCCAGCCGCAAGAGGTTCCGTCAGAGAATGCCGAACAGGCTAAGGCACCGGCAGCGGATATGCGGCGGGAACGACCGCAAGCAAGCGCTCCCGAAGCCAGGCCAGCGAAACCAGAGCCAGCCGCTGCGAAAACGGACTACGACGACACGCAACCTGAACTACCCGTACTGGCGGCGCAGAAACCGGCGAAAGAGCCGAAGGTGCCGGAGGCGGCAGCCAGCGGAAACGGAAATAGTGGCGACCAGCCAGAGGGCCGGTTGCTTCCTTGGGAGCCGGCGGCTCCGGTTGAGAAGGCTGAAGCGACCGATAAGGAAGTGACCGACCGCTAGCGGTCGTTGCTTAGCCTACATTTCTCTGCGAAGCGTCTCGAGCAATCCTCGGGACGCTTCTTCCACCAGGTCAAGCACTCGCTCGAAACCGGCTGATCCGCCGTAATAAGGATCCGGCACCTCGGTGACAAAGCGTGATTCAGCGAATTCGAGAAACAGCCGGACCTTGTTTCGATGCGGATCGGGAGCGCGCTCCATGAGAGCCATCAGGTTGTCTTCGTCCATGGCAAGGATGTAGTCAAAGCGCTCGTAATCGGCGTCGTCGACCCGACGAGCGCGAATACCCTTGAGAGAGACACCACGCCGTGAAGCAGCCGCCTGTGCCCTGCGATCAGGAGGCTCACCAACGTGATAGGCGTGTGTACCGGCAGAATCCAAATGTATGTCGTCCAGCAGCCCTGCATCAGACACATGTTTTCTGAAAACACCCTCCGCCGTTGGAGAACGACAGATATTGCCCATACAGACAAACAGGACGCTGTACCGGTACTCAGCCATGCGGGTCGCCTCGCTTTTCCTCCGATATCTTGCGCAGTATACGGTCAATCAGGTCTTCCGCAGCTGCATCGCTGATTGCAACCTCGACCGGGACATACCAACAGTTACTGGTGTCCAGCCAGCGGCACTTCACCGCATCTTTTTCAGTCATGACTACGTCAAGCTCGTCGTCAAATTCCAGATCACCTGGTATGATTTCGGCGTGGTCGGGTAATGGATGCCGGATCACTTCAATGTCGCGTGCTTCCAGCATGCGGAAAAACCTTTCTGGGTTCCCTATGCCGGCAAGTGCGTGAATCTTGACGCCGGCAAATTCGTCGATATTTCTGACATCTGAATTATCAAGCCGACAAAATGTAGACGCGACCAGGCGAAAATCCAGTGGCCGAATATCTGACGAGCGATGCAAAAGCTCTGACCTGCCGTCAGCTTCCCGCTGAATGAGTAGTTGATCGATTGTATTCAATCGTGAGATTGGTTCTCTAAGCGGACCGGCAGGAAGTAGTTGCCTGTTGCCATAGCGGCGTGTGCCGTCAATGACAACAATCTCGTAATCCCGATCAAGCCGAAAATGTTGCAGTCCATCGTCAGATACAATGACATTGGCGCCGAGATCGATTGCGAGATTCGCGGCTGCGACGCGATCGGGATGCACTACCACCGGACATTCACTGCGGATTGCAATCAATACCGCCTCATCACCAAACTCGGCCGGATCGCTTTCCGCTGTCACCTGCATCGGTTCGGCGCCGACTGCGCCACCATAGCCGCGACTGACGATCGCCGGTATCATTCCTTCTTCAGCAAGCCGTTGTGCGAGCCAGATGGCGACAGGCGTTTTTCCCGTGCCACCGACTGCAACATTGCCGACGATGATGACCGGGACGGATACACGATGCGAACGCAATACGCCTAGAGAAAAAAGAAATCGCCGGGAGGCGACGACAGCTGAATAAACTAGCGTGAATGGCAGCAGCAGCCAACGGAGCGACGAATCTCCGTACCAGATTTTTTGTGCCAGGTTATTGATTTTGCGACTCATCAGAAATAACCGTCAGATAACTCCACGCTACTATTCGTCAGCGAATTGCATTTGGTGAAGACCAGCATAGACGCCTTCTATCGCGAGCAATTCTTTATGTGTACCCGATTCAACAATTCGTCCTTTATCAAGCACAATGATCTGATCTGCAGACTCAACAGTCGACAGTCGATGTGCGATTACGAGTGTCGTGCGATCCTGCATGAGCGTGCTCAGAGCTTCCTGGATACGCCGCTCGGATTTCGTGTCCAGGGAGGAGGTTGCTTCATCCAGTATCAGCACGGGCGAATTCTTTAAGAGCGCCCGGCCGATCGCGATTCGTTGCCGCTGCCCGCCGGATAACAGAATGCCGCGATCACCAACAAGCGTTTCGAAACCGTTCGGAAGATCGTCAACAAAATCAATAACATGTGCAGCCTCGGCTGCCTGCAGTAATGCGGCTCTTGTGCACTGGCGTAACTGTCCATAAGCCAGGTTGTTGGCAATTGTGTCATTGAACAGGATGACGTCCTGGCTCACGAGGCTGATATTCGAACGCAAGTTGGCAAGCTCGTAGTCCTGGACCGAGGTACCGTCCAGCAAGATATCGCCCTTGTTCACGTCGTAGAACCGCGGTAACAGGCTAACGAGCGTCGACTTGCCGCTGCCGGATTGACCGACTATGGCTATCGATTTGCCAGACTCGACGGTAAAAGATACGTCTGTTAGAACTGGCGAATTTTCCTCACCATAGGAAAAACTGACATTGCGAAACTCGACGTTTCCTCGAATATTGTCGCTTCGGTAGGTGCCGGAATCGACCTCGTCTTGTTCGTCGATAATTCTGAAGAGGCTATCGCCTGCCGCGATTCCGCGCTGCAGTGTTGCATTGACATTGGTAATACGCCGAAGCGGTTGCAGCATCAGCATCATCGCGCCGAAAAATGACATGAAACTGCCGGGACTCAGCTCGCCATTTAGCGACTCGACGCCGGCCGCATAGATAACACCGGCCACGCCAATACCAAAAATTACCTGCGTCACCGCGACGCCCAGTGAACGCGATCGAATAAGCTTCAGATTTTGTCGAAAGTTTCTTTGGTCAACTTCGGCGAGCCGCTCGGATTCGTATTCGTAACCACCAAAGATTTTGACAACACGATTGCCGGTTAACACTTCTTCTGTTACCTGCGTTACCTCGCCTATTGAATCCTGGATGCGACCACTGTAACGCCGAAACGCTTTGCCAAGCACGCGAATGAGCACGGCGACGATTGGCAATAAAATTATGACAAACACAAACAATCGAACACTTTGGTAAATCATCACGCCCATTGCCGCAAACACAGTTAGTAAATCTCGAACCATGATGGTTACAACACTGGTCACCGACTCAGCAACCATTTCGACGTTGTACGTCATTCGGGACAGCATCGGGCCGGTGGCGTGCTTTTCGATAAATCGTGAAGGCAAAGTGAGAAACTTGTTGAATACATCACGACGCAATGAACTGATTACGCTGCGCCCAATCCATCCCAGCGATGCCTCGGTTGCGAAGCCGGCGATGCCGCGGCCGATAAAGATGCCGATAAATGCGAAAGGCATCCACCGTGCTGTTTCCAGGTTGTGCTCGACCAGCGTTTCATCCATGAGCGGTTCGACGAGCCAGACCATGGTCGCCTCGACGGTTGCCATCGCTGCCATGGCAATAACAGCGATCAGGCCGATGAACTTGTAGGGAATGACGTATCGCCAAAGACGACCGTAGATCTCTCTGACCCGCGGGTTGATTTTGCTAGTCACTGCTCGGCCGGTTCATTCACGGTCGCGATGCTGATTTTTACGAAGCCAAGTTTGCCGGCAACATCCATTGCCGTAACGACGAACTGGTGGCGAGTGTTCGCATCAGCACTAATCGTGAGCGGCAACGACGTGTTACCTCCCGATAACTTCTGCAATGCATTGCGAATAGTCTCGGGTCGATTATTGATGAGTTCCCGGCCGTTGACGAGAAACGTGCCCTGCTCCGTAATCATCACGTCGAGTTGTTCGGGTACTTCTTCGACAATTGCGGCGCTATCCGCTTCCGGCAGGCGAATCGATATTTGAGATTGCTTAACGAAACTCGTCGAAACCATGAAGAAGATCAGAAGCAACAACACGACGTCGATCAGCGAAGTCAGATTGACTTCGGGTTCCGCCTTCACACGCAGGTTCAGTTTCATTTTTTCTTGCCGGATGCGGGCTCTTGCCGCCGGTGCAGAGCCTCGACAAGCTTGATCGCTTCTTTTTCCATATCGACCACGAGCGTATCGACACGATTTCGGTAGTAGCGGTAGCCGATGAGCGCAGGGATCGCGACGGTCAGTCCTGCCGCCGTCGTTATCAGTGCTTCCGCAATACCCCCGGCGAGTACTGTCGGGTTACCGACACCGTGAGTCGTAATGGCTGTGAAGACCTTGACCATGCCGATAACGGTGCCAAGCAGCCCCAGCAACGGCGAAATCGCTGCGACGGTGCCAAGGGTATCGAGATAGCGCTCCAGCTCATGCACGACGTGCCGCCCGGTATCTTCGATACTGTCTTTCATGACGACCCGTTCGCGGTCGCGGTTGATCAATCCGGCCGCGAGGATCTGGCCCAGTGGTGATCCCTGGTGCAGGGTCTGGATCTGTCGCTGGTCGAGTGCATCTTTCTTGACCCAGCCCCAGACCTTGCTGGTCAGGTCTTCCGGAATTACCCGCTTCTGCTGCAGCGTCCAGAATCTCTCAAGCATGATTCCCATGGCGAGGATTGCACACAGGACAATCGGCGCCATTAACCAGCCGCCAGCTTTAACGATTTCAACCATATAGCCCACTCGATGGAAAATCGGAATATACAGTGACCGGCCCGAAAATTCTTCATTTGGACCAGCTTCGCGTTAGATTTCGTGCCAGTAATTTTGTGATTCCTGGCGTGCCAGCCTGAGCTTTTCCGGGCCGGTATCCCGGCAGATTCGCTGACTGATTGCCCCCGACGTTGCTGTTTCCAGTAATTGGGCGCCGGCGTGCTCCCAGCGACGCACCACATCAGCCTTCGGGAAGCCCCAGCGGTTGCCGAATCCGGCTGAAACGATGGCGATATCGGCGCTTAGTTGGCTAACGAAACCTGTGCTCGACGAGGTTCGGCTGCCGTGGTGAGGAACGACTACGGTGTTGACTGATCCAAGCAGCGACTGTTCGACGAGCGTCGCCTCGACCGCGGCTTCAATATCCCCGGTTAGCAGCAGCCTGAAGTTTCCAACAGCAACTTCGAGCACGCAGGACGCGTTATTGCCCTCCCAGCTCGCGTCCGCCAATGGATGCACGAATCGAAACTGCACATTGGCCGATGCCCACGCTGCAGCTGTATTGCAGCCAGTTTGCAGCAGGTCGATGTCGGCCAGCGTTTCTCCAACAAATATCGTTCCGATATCGAATTGGTTCGCGATGGCTGCAACACCGCCGGCATGGTCCTGATCGGCGTGGCTGATAACCAGGGTATCCAGAAATTTGATCCCTTTTAATTTTAGGAAAGGCATCACGACCAGTTCCGCAGTACTGCTGCCGCTGCGAAAGGACGGACCTGTATCGAAAAGCACTGTGTGGTCCTCGGTTCTTACTACAACGGCGAGTCCTTGCCCGACATCCAAAACATGGTAGTCCATGCAACCGAATGGCGGCGGGGACGGCCGATACAGGAATACTGAAACCATCGAAATCCAGACAAGCTTTCGACCGGGCCAGCCGGCTGGAAAAACCACGTTCAGAATCGGCAGCAGGGCAATCACGACCAGCAAGCCTGCGGGTGGCAGTACTTCCGCACGTAGTGACGGCATGTCCGCTGCGGTGGATACGAGCGCCAGCACGGCACGGATACTTTGGTAGGCGATGACCAGAAACCGATCACCGAATGCCTGTGCGGGTCCATCAAAAATCATGCCGATGAGACAAAAAGGGACGGTTATGAAATTGAACAGCGGCAGCACCAGGAGATTCATTAGCGGCGCGATGACGGAAACGCGACCGAAAATCAGGACTGTCAGTGGAAATAGTCCAGTGAGAAGTGCGATTTGCAGTACGCCGAGCCGGCGAAGATTCCCCACTGCTTTTGTGACCAGCGGGCCACCGCGTAACATCGGCTGGTGAAAGTAGCCCTGCAACAGCCAAAACAGAATGCCGACCGCAGCGAAGGAGAGTTTGAATCCCGGTGCATGTATTGATGTGGGCTCTGCGAAAAACAGGATGGTACAGGGGATTCCCAGCAACGCACCGACATTCAGCTTGCGGCGGAGCAGAACGGCAAAGGCCGCAAAAGCTGCCATCAGGAACGCGCGCCGTGACGGAACTGCCAAACCCGACACGGCAGCATAGACGCCTGCGGCAAGCACCGCGGTAAGCAGCGCCATATCGCGGACGTTTGTGCGCCGGCAAAAAGGCGCATAAAACGCCCAGGCAAGCAGAAAAACGCCACTCGCAGCCAGCCCGATATGCAGTCCCGAAATTGCCATCAGGTGACTCGTACCGGTCGTCGCGTATCTATCCCACTGCTCCCGGGTAATCCTGTGCCTTGCGCCAACGCCGACTGCGAGCAGGACGGCAGCGGCATCGTCTTCCGGAAGCAGTTGCGTTACACGTTCTACGAAGCGGCGCCGAATTTGTGGAATCATGCCGATCGCCGTTTCGGCGATTCGCCGATTGTCCTTATGCGCCACAACGTAGCCGGTCGCGGCAATCCGTTGTCGAAACAGCCAGCCTTCGTAGTCGAAGCCGGCAGGATTCGCGTAGCCATGCGGTCGCCGTAGCCTTACCCGGAGCCGCCAGACCTCACCTACGCCCGGTACGAGTTCGGGCTCGTACCAGCTCAGACGAATACGGGCCGGCAGGTCCGGTCTCTCATCCTGTTGCGCAATGAAGCGCAGTGATTCGTCGCGAATCGTTGGAAAATCGTCGACCCTGACGAGGATGCTGATCGTTTCACCCTGTAAGGCCGAATCGAGGCGATCATCGATGACAATCCATGCAGCGGCCCACATCGACAAAAAGCCGAGCATGAACCAGGCGAGGAAGCGTTTATCAGGACGATAAAGACTGATCCCTGCCAGCAAGGAAAGCGGTAGGAAAAATTCGTCAGCAGGTAGTGCGCGAAAAAGACCGAGCGAATATGCGCCGCTCAATAAACATAGGCACCGGAACAGCATATTCCGCTTCCCTGCGGTTTGTCGTTATGATGCCGCAAGGGAATCGGCGCAGCAGGGCTGTTGACCATTGCGCAGACTCCTGAACCGCGGCCCGGTCAACGATAGAAGCGAATCCGGTTTCAGATGCCAAGACGATTTTTTCGGAAGTTTGCGATAAAACGCGAAAAAGTGCGTGCGAAGTGGTACTTGAGCCCGTTTGATCATCTGTTGCACGACCCGAACCTGTGGGGCATACGCCGCCGCAACGTTGTGCCGGCATTTGCGCTTGGTTTGTTTGTCGCCTATTTGCCATTTCCGGGTCACATGCTGACTGCAGCGCTGCTGGCACTGGCGCTGCGCGTCAATATTCCGGTTGCGATCGTTGGAACCTGGGCCATTAATCCGTTGATTGTGTATCCCGCGTATTCCCTCGCGTACGATCTCGGTAGATTTTTGCTGCGCTTGCCGCCACAGCCATTTGATTTTGAGCTCTCCTGGGCGTGGCTGATCGACAGTTTTGCCTACATCTGGCAACCGCTGCTACTCGGCTGCGTATTGCTGGGCGCAATCCTG
>Ga0224508_10003613_pt1 | contig 12779 bp, 11 predicted proteins | sample SF_Jan12_sed_USG_4_FD_170157 | JGI IMG/M metagenome (GOLD analysis project Ga0224508, IMG submission 170157) | Sediment microbial communities from San Francisco Bay, California, United States - SF_Jan12_sed_USGS_21 | ecosystem: Environmental > Aquatic > Marine > Sediment | place: USA...
CAAGGCCGAAAAAGCGTTGGCCGCCTACACCCTGGCGAGCCTGACGGACGCCGAGCACGACGACGAAGGCCTGCCCGGGGAGTTGTTGATCGCCGAGATCCGCAGACTGCAGAACCAGGCAGGCGAGGTGCGCCTCGGCCGCGAGATCAGCCAGCGCGGGCTCGAGCAGATGCCGAACGGCGTGGTCGTGTTTTCGGCCACTGGCGATGTGCTGTTCATCAACAGTGCCGGCCGGCGGTTCCTGGGTTTCGCTGATTCGGTTCCCGCGGAGTATCACGAGCTCCTTACCGTCATTTCACCCCCGCTGGGTCAGAATTGGCGGGAACTGGCCAGGTCCGTGGTGCTGGAACAGCGGACGATCACCTTTGAGACACACGCCGCTACCGGCGAGCAGGTGGTGATTGAGGCCGCCCCTTTGACGGAGTCGCGCAATCCGGCCGACACCTGGGTCCTCACCATCACCGACATGACCGAGATTCGTACCGCCGAACGCGATCGCGAGGAGGCGCTGGCATTCCTGTCACACGACCTGCGCTCTCCCATGCTGTCGGTGCTCGCGCTGGTGCGAGCTTCCGACCGGCGCGCACCACTGGACACCATCAGCGACTACGCGCAACGCGCGCTGCAGGTGTCAGATCAATTCGTGCAGCTCTCACGGGTCCAGGCGCGCGAACAATTCGAGCGCTATGAGGTCAACGTGTTGTCGGTTTTACGCAATGCCGTCGAACAGATGTACGCGCTCGCACACGAGAAGCAAATAGATATCACCACCGACGACTATCTGGATGAGAACGAAGAGGGGGTGTGGCTCTCCGCGAACGGCGAGCTCCTGGAACGTACGTTCGTCAATCTGCTAGCGAACGCCATCAAATACAGCGAACCCGGCTCTGTAGTCGGCATCGAGATCGAGGATCGCGCCAGCGAGATATCCATTCACATCGTCGACAACGGAACCGGGATTCCAGAATCCGAAATCGACCACATTTTCGAACCGTATTTTCGCTCCGGCGCCGAGGAACTGGCCCGGGAACGCGGAGCGGGCCTCGGGCTGAGATTCGTCAAAACGGTCATCGAACGTCACGGCGGCACTGTTCATGCAACCAGCGTGTTCGGCGAGGGATCCCGATTTACCGTCACGCTGCCGAAACCGGCTGGTCAGCCGACCTGATATTCACGTTACGCCCCCTTTTTACGCCTATTTTACGTTTTTGGCTTGGCTTCTGTGCTTCTGGCCTTACTGTGTACAACTTCGATCTATTCATCAGGAGAGTTTGACGATGGGCAAGTTGTTGTTCGGATTGGCATTGCTGACCTTTGGGGCGTTCGCCCTCGCCGAGAATGGCGCCGGCCCGGAGAAAGGCCAGGTCTATCTGTCTGGCGGCGGTGTTTTCTACTCTTCTCCAAACGATATCGGCCTGGATGACAGTGCTTTCGGTCCGGGTGTCGGCCTCGGAATCGGGCTCACCGATCGCTGGGCTGCAGAGCTTCTGTACTCCCACTTTGATGTCGATCTCGAGTTTCTCGGCGCCAGCGGCGACGACACCACCGAGCTGATCTGGCTGGACCTTCTCTATCAGTTCGGGGGCTCCGACAAGCTGCAACCCTTCGTGCTCGCGGGTGGCGGGAAAACGGAAAGCGATCGCGGCGCACTGTCCAGCTTCGATGACACCCAGTTCAATATTGGCATCGGTGTGTTTCGATCATTGAGCGACCGAATCGCTTTGCGCGGCGATGTGCGTGCGGTTTACAGCGAAGAGGAAGACGACATTCAGCCGTTCGCCTTTGTCGGGCTGACGGCGTTTCTTGGTGACGTGTCCGCGCCGCCGCCGCCGGATACCGACGGTGATGGGGTAGCCGACCCCAACGATCGGTGCCCGAATTCGCCCCCAGGCGTGACCGTAGGTTCTGACGGCTGCGAGATTGACAGCGACGGCGACGGCGTCGCAGACAGCAAAGACCAGTGCCCTGACACGCCGCGCGGCGCGTCGGTGAACGCCAACGGCTGCGCACTCGACAGCGATGGCGACGGAGTGCCGGACTACAAGGACGAGTGCCCGGACTCTGCGGCCGGCGCAAAGGTCGATGAGCGCGGTTGCTATATCGAGCTCGAAGAGACCGTGACCATAGATCTGAACCTGGAATTCGACACCAATTCGGCGGACCTGCGGGCAGACCACTCCGCAGAGATCCAGCGTGCCGTCGACTTCCTGCGCCAGTACCCGACTGCAAACGCAGTCATTGAAGGACACACCGACAGCTCCGGTGCCGCCGACTACAACCAAGCGCTGTCCGAACGCCGTGCTGCCTCGGTTCGCTCCTATCTGGTGGAATCGGCCGGCGTCGGCGCAGAACGATTGACCTCCGTCGGCTACGGCGAAGCGCGTCCCAAGGACAGCAATGACACACGCGAAGGTATGCAACGCAATCGCCGGGTCTCAGTCGTGGTTTCCGGCACCCAGACAGTTCGCCAGTAACACAAACTAACCAACGGGAATGCACACATGATTTCAAGAAAGCACTTATCCATGGCAGCACTCATCTCGCTGACGCTGAGCCTCGGGGCTTGCGGACAAGGCGGCGACTCAGCACCGGATGCAGCCGCAGAAGCGGCCGGAAGCGCGTCTACCGAAACGGCAACCCAGCTAACGACCGAGGTGGGCGGCATGGTGGATGAGGCCACCGAGGCAGCAGCCGCGATCGCGGCTGACGAAGGCCAGGCGTTGATGGACGAGGCCAAAGACACCGCCGCGGAAGCGCTGGAGGGTGTGGAGGACGACGCCATGGAAGCCGCTCAGGACAAAGCCGAAGAGGTGATGGGCGAGCTGCCAGGCTTCAGCAACTAGCCACCGGACTATGGGCCGGTCGCGCCTCTCTGGCGCGATCGGTCTTCCGCTGAATCAACCGGCCGATATCCGAACAGCACGCTACCGTGCTCCAGATCGCGATATCCATAGCGGTTATTCGAGTTGGCAAAAAAAGTCTCGCAGCACTGCTCTCCCGGTGCTGCCACCGCAGCAACCACACCCGCCACCACATCGCGCTGGCTGCACCATACGCTCATCTGCCTTGCGTTGGTGGGCCGGTCCTCCGCGTTCACAAAACCGATGCGAATGTTGATGAACGACGTATCGGTGGTGTCGGCGAAGTGGCGCGCCAGCGCCTCGCCCCACACCTTGGTGCTGCCGTAAATGCCACGCGGCCGCGGTGGCATGTCCACGGTGATCAGCGGCCATGAATCGGGCAGGTCGTCGGATCGACCCTCTACCAGTGCCGCATAAGGCTCATCGTGCTCCCACCCGGCCACGGTAGCGCCGCTCGAGGCAAACACCACCCGCTGCACACCAGCATCCACAGCGGCCTGGAATACATGACGCGCACCTTCTACGTTGGTGTCACGCAACTGCTCCCAGCTGAACTGCTCGCCGGGGTGGGCGGCGAGGTGCACCACGACGTCCTGGCCATCGAACGCCGGCCGGATCGCTTCGAAGTCGCAGATGTCAGCACGATGGGTAGCGACGCCGTCGACAGCGCTGCGATTCAACGCCGTGAGTTCATGATCGGCTTCAAGTCCGGCGCGGACCGCGGTTCCGATCAACCCGCTCATACCGGTAACAAGGATTTTCACGTCGTCTCTCCGCTGCCTTCCACCAGCTGCGCCTCCCACTTGAGATACGGCACGTTGTCGCCCATCAGGAATGACCACATCATCGCATTGACCACTTCCGGCTGTTCCTGCTGTACCCAGTGGGAAACCCCCGGAAGATAGCGAATGGTCAGGTCCTGCACGAATTCGTCCGTCCCATAGGTGGTCTCTTTAGAGAGCGCCACATCGTCTTCACCCCAGATCACCAGAGTCGGCGTTTCAATGACCGGGTAGCCCTGCTCGCGCTGGCGTTTTGCGCCGCCGCCGCGAACCAGTGCGCGGTAGTAGTTGACCATGGCCTCCAGCGCCCCGGGCTGCGCGGCATTGCGTCGATAGACTTCGGTCACCTCTTCGGGAAACCTGGTCTTGTCCGCAGCAGAACCGCGAATAACTTCGCCAATGCCCCTGGCACCATTCCGGCCCGCCAGCCACTCCGGCAAGCCGGGAATCTGAAAGAACAGGATGTACCAGGATTTCTTCAGCTGCGCGAAGCTGCGCATCGAACGCTCCGCGGGTCCGGGATGGGGGACGTTACAGATGATGAGCTTGTCGAGGGGCCGCACCTCGCGCATGGCGAAGTACCAAGCGATCACCGCCCCCCAGTCGTGGGCGATCAGCACGGTCTCCCTGCATCCTGCCGCATCGATCAGACCTGCGACGTCGGCCAGCAGGTTCTCGATGCTGTAGGCGGCCATACCCTGCGGGCGCGACGAGTGGCCGTAACCCCGCAGGTTGGGCGCCCAGGCCTTGAACCCGAGCTCTGCAAGCATGGGTAGCTGATAGCGCCAGGAATAGCTGTGCTCAGGGAACCCGTGCAGACAAAGCGCCAGCCGATCGCCGGCTCCGCATGTTTCCACCTCGAAGCGCAGCCCGTTGGCATCGATGAATTCGGTGTTCACGTGTTAGCAACTCCGTTGCCGAGCATGTCGCGAAGCTGGAACTTCAACACTTTGCCCATGGCGTTGCGCGGTAGCTCTTCGAAGTAGCGCACTACGCGTGGGTGCTTGTAGCGAGCCAGTTGACCTTCGAAGCGCGCAAGAAGCGCCTGGGCACCGAGCTCGCAGCCCTCGGCGAGCACCACGCACGCCACCGGCACTTCGCCCCAACGTTCATCGGGTTGTCCAACCACCGCATACTCTTCAAGTTCGGGCATGTCGGCCAGCAGGTTTTCGATCTCGGCCGGGTAGATGTTCTCGCCGCCGGAGATCACCACATCCTTCTTGCGGTCGTCCACATAATAAAATCCTTCGTCATCCATGTGACCAATGTCGCCAGTATGAAACCAACCGTCGTTGTGGGACTCGTCCGTAGTCTCCGGGTCATCGAAGTATTCGCTGAACAGGTTCGGCCCCTGCAGCAGAATTTCGCCGCGCTCACCGGGCGGCACGGTTCGGCCTTCGCCATCTGCCACCCGCGCGGCGCAATGGATGGCCGGCTTGCCGGCGGCGCCAAGTTTGCGTCTGGTCTCGGCTAACGGCAGGCAGATGGCGGTGGGCGCGCTCTCGGTAAGCCCGTAGATCTGCGTGGCGGGTATGCCGCGCTCGTGCCACGCGTTCAACAACGCATCCGGCACCGCAGACGAGCCCGTGCCCACCATCCGCAGCGACGACAGATCCGCGTGCTCCCACTCGGGGTGGTGCACCATCGCAGTGATGACAGCGGGAACCGCAAGAAACATCGTGGGTTTGAGGGTCTGGATGGCTTGCAGAGTCTCACCAGCATCGAAGCGCCGCAGCAGGCTGACGCTGGCGCCCACATAGAAAGCGGGAGTGGTTTGAATGTTCAGCCCTCCCGAGTGAAACAGCGGCAATACGCTGAGCACGTGATCGGTAGCGCGCATCTCCTGGGCATGAATGGCGTTGAGTGCGTTGTAGAAAAGCGCGCGCTGCTTGTGCACCACGCCTTTCGGCTTACCGGTGGTGCCCGAGGTGTAGATGAGCAATACCCGATCGTCCAGCCCCCCCACGTCCACAAACGGCGCATCATCCGCGGCGGCGAGCAACTCGGACTGGCTCAACCAGCCGGTATCCGGTGCAGCACCCATGGCGACCATCTGCAGGTCGGGGAGGGCGGCGCTGATGGCCCCAGCGCGGGCCACGAACTCATCTTCCACGAACAGAAACCCAGCGCCGCTATGCTCCAGAATCCATCGGTGCTCGGGCACAGCGAGTCGATTGTTAAGGGGCAGAATGCTCGAGCCGGTGCGCGCGCAGGCAAACAGCAGCAGCACCAGCTGCGGGTTGTTCAGACCCAGAAACGCAACCCGGTCCCCTGGCCCGATGCCCAGGCCCTCGTGCAGCAGGTGGGCCAGCCGGTCTACGGCGCGGTCCATCTCGGCGTACGTATAGGACTCTTCGCCCAGAGCGAGTGCCAGCCGCTGCCCGGCCCAGTCGGCGTTGTAACGAATCCAGTCACCTAATCCGTTCACGGCAGGTCAATCACCTCAATCACCTCAATCACCTCAATCACCTCAATCACCCAAGGCTCTCCCGCCCCAGCCGTTCCATACAGATCTCCGGCGTCCAGGGCAGCATGAGCGAGCCGCAGCGAGAATCCCGATACAGCTGCTCGAGGCGCAGCGACTTGAACAGAGATCGGCCCCCGCAAACGCGGATCGCGAGCCGGCAGATGTCGTTGGCAAACTCCATGACGGTGTATTGCGCCGCGTATGCGCGCAGCCGCTCGTCTTTGCTCGGTTGGTATCTCGCTTCCGCGATCGCCTTCTCGAACAGCGCCCTGGCTTGCTCAAGTTTGATGCGCATCTCGGCCACCCCCAGCTGCTTGACCGGGTTGGACCGGGCAGCGCCCGCTGGAGGTCCGCCCTCGACCTCACCGCGCAGGTACTGACAAGCAAACTCAAACGCCGCCTCGGCAATACCCATATAGGTAGGACACAGGGTCATGAACATGTGTGGCCAGCCAAGCGCCGCCTGGTAGTAGCAACCCTGAGGCAACAGCTCGGCGCCGTCGGGCACGAAGATGTCCTCGAGTACCAGGTTGCGCGAAACCGTCGCCCGCATGCCCAGTACATCCCAGTCGCCGACCACCGAAAATCCCGGTGCCGAGCCAGGCACTGCAAGATACAGGGTGTTGCGCACATCCGACTCGACGCCCGGGCCCTGCTCTGTACACAGCACGCCGTAGTAGTCGGCGGCTCCGGATAGCGATGCGAAGTGCTTGCGACCGTTGACCAACCAGCCGCCGTCAACCTTCGCAGCATTGGTATCGAACGGTGCCTTGCCCGCGGCTGCTGCGCTATTGGGTTCCGAGAACGGTTGGGCAAAGATGTGGCCCTCCTCGACAACCCCGGCATAGATCCCAGCGCGTCGGGTTTCGTGAAGGTCGCGCGCTTCGCTCGACATCGGCAGATCGTCGGCCAGCTGGCCTGACCACATCATGGTGGATGTGTGCATGTTGAAGGTGAGCGCCGTTGCGCCGCACCAGCGTCCGAGTTCGGCCGATACGCTGGCGTAGGTCTCGTAGTCGGCTCCCAGGCCGCCGTAGCGTTCATCGATCACCAGGCCTAGGAAACCGGCGTCGCGCAGATCGGCGTAATTCTCGTCCGGGAACCTGCCTTCGACATCGTAGACGTGGCTGCGGGGGAGGAAACGGTCGCGGCCAAGTTCCCGGGCAATGCCGATCAGTTCATCTCGTTGCTTCATTTCAGTTACCTGGATTCAACCACCTAGAAAATCGGTCAGCGCGCTGCTGAACGATTCCGCCGCCTCAAGGTATGCGAGATGGCCGGCGTTCACCAGACAGACATAGCGGCCATCAGGAATCAGCCCCGCCATTCGCTCAAGCACCCGGGCCGGCGCCGTCTGATCCTGATCCGCCGCCAGGCACAGCGTCGGGCACGGAATCTGCGCCAACGCCGCTTCACAATCGAATCGCACCAGGGCCGTGAGCGCCTGGCGATAGACGCCCGCCGGCAGCGGGCTCATGGTGGCGACGGCTTTTTCGATGGCGGCCGTCATGTTCGGATCGGCAAACATCCCTTCGATCAGCGAACGGGCAAAGTCCGCCGGGGTGTGCCCTGCGTCTAACGGTTTCAGGCGCACATCGAGAAACTGCTGCTGCCAGTCGCCGCCCGGCTTGCCGAACCGAGCCGAGGTTTGCGCCAGCACCAGCTTGTCTACCCGCTCGGCGTGCCTGGCGACGAACGTCTGCGCCACCATGCCGCCCATGGAGTGACCCACCAGGTGCGCTCGTTGCAGGCCGAGATGGTCGAGCAGCGCGCCCAGGGCGGCACTCAGCGTGTCGAAGGTCATGTCCGCCATGGGTGCCGAGCCGCCGTAGCCGGGCATGTCCCAGGCGACACAGCGGAACCGATCCTGCATGGGTTCAATCTGGGCATCAAAAGCATGGCGATTGCCGCCGATGCCATGCAGAAACACTACCGCCGGCCCGGAGCCGGACTCCTTATAGCCAGGAACGACGCTCGCTACGCTCAAGCCAGGTCGCCCTGCAGCTCCCCGGCGCGCACCACCTGCTCGCCGTCCAACGCAACGGTACAGTTGCGCAACGGTAGATCGAAGTGGCCAAGGGTGTGGCGGCCCGCCACCTCGTTGGCACCCGTGGAATACAGGAAGTTGCCGGCGAACGCGCGTAGCTCGGTACCGTTGAAATCGTTACGGTCGTACATGGTCATGGCGTCCCAGCGTGCGGCGCTGTTCATGCCCCAGCCGAGGTGACTCACTGCGTACGCTTCCTTGTCACCCCAGGCCGAGAAATAGCTGCGCATCAGCTCTGCATCGACGCCGCTACCCTCAATGTTGGTGACGTAGTCCTGTTCGATGGTCAACGCCACCGGGTTCTCCAGGTAGCGTTTGAACGTCAGATTGACGTCGCCGGCATCGAGCACCAGCGTGCCGTTGACGCTGCCGGCGGCCGGAAAGCACAGGCACAGACCACCGGGCCAGTGGCTCATGATGCCCGGGCGCGCCACGTAACCCCAGCCACCACCGGCGACCGCACCTTCCAGTGACACTCGCAGCTCGGTACCGGCAGCCGAACTCACCGCCATCGCCTTCGCACCGCGCAGCATCTTCATGCCGGCCTTGACCTTAGCCTCCAGCACCTCATCGGGCTCCAGACGTTCCAGGGCCTCGGGGTGTTCATTGGATACCATGAGCACCCGGGCGCCGCCCTTCAAAATGGCCGGCAACTCCGGAGCATGCAGCATCCCCTCCACGGTGCAATCCACCACGAATCCCGCGGTAGACAGCGCAGCGATGACCGATGCAGAGTGGCCGATCACATCGGTAGCGCCGGTAGAACGCACCGGTACGACGGCGCTCTGGGGTGGGGTCGGGATGACAATGTGATAGGGCCTGGCGCCAAGCCGCAACAAGGCGAGCTCTGCCAGTTGGGGGTTGATTGACCGTGACTGGCTTTCCGAAAGGATCGCTACTTCTTCGCCCTCGGCCACCGCGCAGCGGCCAAACACCCGCGCAAAACAATCAATCCACTTACCTTCGATGCGTTCCTGCAGCATCTCGTCAATCCCCTCTCAATCAAACGTCGGCGAACGTCCTATTGTACAGATGTGGGGCTCTTGCCGTGTTGCCGGACGGAAGGGGGGGCAGGGTGCGCACTCACGTGCGTTTCGAAAAAGGAAGGTGGCTCACCCGGCCTGTGGCCGGGTGAGCGTCGCTGACTACATGCTCAGATCAAGAGCCTTGAGCACCTCAATGGGAACATAGTTGGCACCGTGGGCAATGCCTTTCTGCTCCGCGTAGCGGCCAACCGCTGAGATTGTACGCGGGCCCAGAATCCCATCGATGGGACCAACCAGGTAACCGTCACCGGCGAGGCTGCGCTGCAACGCCATCACGTTCTCAGGCGTAGCATTTACCTGGCACAGCACGGGCTGCCAGGTGAGCTCGGCATCGGAGATTTTCTCGGTGCGGGTTACCGTACGATACTCCTCCGGGATATTTCTGCGGCTCTGCTTTGCTTCCGCGACAAGCTTACGAACGGAAACCGTTTCATATTCCGCAGGTATCGTCACTTCGCGAGAGCTGGCCGGGCGTTTTACGACTCGCTTTTCGACGGTTTTGTATTCGGCAGGAACGTCAATCTCCTGAGCGTGCGCGGCCACATCAACCACACTTCGGGTAATGGTCTTGTAGCTGGCGGGTACTTCTACCAGACACATTACTTCACCTGTGCCGGTCACGTTCTGCGCCAGAACCGGATCCGAAAAACCACTGGCCGGTCCACGCTTCCAAACGGTGTAGGCTGGCTTGTCCAGCACCTGCTCGGTAACCGTCCGGAATGTCGCAGGCACCTGCACGATCTTCTTAGATGCAGGCTTGGCCAGCACTCGCTCGGTTACCATCTCGTACTCTGCGGGGATGATCTCGATCCGCGTGCTCGCCTCCTTGACCAGGACGCGCTCCTGTTCGTTCTCAAAGCGCGCGGGTGTAACTTCAACCACCTCGCTCGCCTCTTTCACCAGTAGCCGTTCCTCCAAAGTGCGGTACTTCTCGGGCTTCAGCACGCGTGCGTAACACTGTCCCGGCTTGGCATTGGGCGGAAACAGGTCGGTCTTGGTCGGCTGTTCCTGGCTCCGCAATTGGGATTGTAGATCCGAGATGCGGGCTTCCCGGTTCTCAAGCTCGCTCTCCAGCGAAGCAACCCGATCATCGTTCATTTCTGTGGCCCCAACGTCGGGGGTGGTTTGTGAGTAGCTGACCGAATCGTTCGTCTCCGCCCCTGCGGTGGCGCATCCAGTCAGAACAACGGTCGATGCCAGCAAAGTGACACCTCCAATCTCTTTCCAACTAATCACTGTTGAATCTCCTAATGTATGGACAAAAAATCGGTACTCGCGCACCGGTGCGTCAACAGTCCGCACACTACGCATGGAAAAACCCAATAAAAAGTCTCAACCCCAGTGTTTTACCGAGATTTAACAAATCGTAGAGGCGTCACAGCCGGATTGAATTGCTGAGCCTAAACTTCAGTAACATTCCTGGATCATGGAGCGCCCGTGCGACGGTTGCTTTTGATGTCTGCCGTTCTGGCGGCCGCGTTTTCGCACGCCATTGTTCCGGCCTGGACGGGGCCTGGCTCAGAGAGCCTCGTCAAACCGATTACCACCACGATTCGCTACGCCGATGGCGGGCAGCAACGCAACCAGGGCGCCGGATTCGTCGTCGGTACCCGTTTTTACACCGCTTTCCACAATATTCAGGCTGCTCCTCAACAGGTGCTGACCCGCCGTATCGTCATCGGCACTGTTAGCGTCGAGCCCTTCGCAATCGATGTCGAACACGATCTGGCCGTCTTTGAGGTTCCGCCCGAGCTGTGCGACAGATGGTGCAACGATCTCGCGATCGACAGGTTCCAGCCGACTGATACAGCCGCTGTCGCCTGGATCAGGCTGGATGGAGACAGCCAGCTCTGGAAACAGGGCCAGGTTACCAATGTCGCATTCAAGGCGCCCCTGGCGACCGACACAATCGGCGGGTGCGAAGACAATCTGGTGGTAGAGGTCGATAAACCGTTCATTCCAGGCAGTTCCGGCGGCCCGGTATTTGATGCAACCTCGGGGGCAATCGTGGGCATCATTCAGGGCAGCTTCACGACAATGAATGGTCGGGTGAGCGGATACTACAAGCCCCTGCAATGTGTCGCGTCCAGGCTGGAAATGGCTAGCCTCACGGACCGTGCAACCAGTGAGACGGGATTGTAAAAACGGCGTAAATACGTGCGCTGGCTGGTCAACACCGGATTATTCAGTATAAAGTGCGGCGACCTTAACTTGAGAAAAAAGGGGTCGCAAAATGGACATCCTGTCCGATTTTCTGTCTCCGCTGATGGGGCAACTAGGGGAGTTCGTGCCCGGCTTCATTGGCGCACTCGTAATCCTGCTGGTGGGATGGCTCGTCGCAAAGCTGGCCCAGAAGGGGACCTACAAGCTGGTCGCCGCCACCGGCGTCAGCGAGAAAGCAGCAGGCAAAGATGGCAAAGGGCTCAAGCTCGAGGACATCCTCAGCCGCTTTGTCTATTACTTTCTTTTGTTCTTCGTTCTGGTGTTCGTATTGAACACCTTAGGCTATGGCGCCGTGCTGGATCCTGTGAAGTCCATGTACGACTCGCTGCTGGCCGCGGTTCCAAATGTCATCTCCGCCGGGTTCATCGGCCTGATCGGTTACATGCTCGCGAGCATCGTTGCTTCGATTGCCGAGATGGCCGGCGACGGCCTGGAGCGGCTGATGGAGCGCGGCGGAGTAACCGGGATCGACATCTCGCGGATCCTGCGCATCGTGGTGTTCGTGCTGGTTCTCACCCCGGCGTTGCTGGCTGCGTTTGAAAAGCTCGACATCGAGGTGATTTCAGGTCCGGCCACAGAGATGTTGAACGCCGTGCTGAATGCGATTCCAAGGATACTGGCCGCAGGCGTCATATTGCTGGTGGCGTTCGTCGCCGGGCGAATTATCAGCGGTCTGGTATCGCAGATGCTGACCAGTATGGGCGCGGATCAGCTGCCTGCGCGCATCGGCGCAGAGGGCATGTTCCAGCAGACCAACTTTTCGAACTTCATTGGTATGCTCGCGTTCTTCTTCATCATGCTGTCCGCCGCGGTAACCGCCACGGAACGGCTCGATTTCGCGGTACTCAGCGTTGCCTTGAATCAGGTGCTGGCGTTCGCAGGCAGCATCATCGTCGGTCTGGTGATCCTCGGAGTCGGCAACTGGCTGGCCAACATGGCCTACAGCGGGTTGCAGAACGCCGGCAGCAGTCTGGCACCCGTTGCCAGATTCGCGATTCTGGGACTGGTACTCGCCATGGGGCTGAAAGCCATGGGCCTTGCTGACGAGATCGTACACCTGGCCTTCGGTTTGACCCTCGGCGCACTGGCGGTAGCGTTCGCGGTCGCCTTTGGTCTTGGTGGCCGTGATGCGGCCGGCCAGCAGCTGGAAGCCTGGATGGGCCGATTTAAGCAATAACCTGTCGATCGATCGGGTGTCGCGCCAAGGACTGCGCGGCACCCACCGCCCCCTCCCGCTGACTGAAAACACAACCAACCACCAAGGACCACCCCCTAACCGCAACTGCACGCTAACGGCAGCTGCGCTTCGGGGCAGCTATCTAAAGGCTGGAAAGTTCGGGCGAGGAAAGCGAG
>Ga0224508_10003614_pt1 | contig 12779 bp, 9 predicted proteins | sample SF_Jan12_sed_USG_4_FD_170157 | JGI IMG/M metagenome (GOLD analysis project Ga0224508, IMG submission 170157) | Sediment microbial communities from San Francisco Bay, California, United States - SF_Jan12_sed_USGS_21 | ecosystem: Environmental > Aquatic > Marine > Sediment | place: USA: California...
GATCCGGAGGCATTGATAGAGTCGTATGGCTCAGCCGTGAGCGTGCTCGCGGCCTCCCTTCTCGAACACCTATCGGATCGGAAACGCCGGGACGTCGACCAGAGGGTCGGTATGTATCAGATGGAAGGCATGAGCGATGACCTGGCCCGCGACCTGGTCGCTCTTGACTACGTTGACGGATTGCTGCCGGTGGCGGCCCTGGCGCGCCGCGAAGAAATCCAGGCTTCGAAGGTCGGCGGGATCTACTTTGGCCTCGTAGGCATCATCGACTTTTCGTGGTTGCAGGAGCGTCTGGAGGCGGCTACTTCCGGTGATCCGTGGGAACTCAGGGCTGCGAGGTCTCTCACGCTTGAGCTCGAGTCGGTGCGCACACAGATCGTAAGGCACCTGCTCACCGGACCCGATGCGGATTCCGAGCAGCCGCTTGAGACCTTCACGCAGCGTTGTGGAGACGGCCTGAAGCGAATCGGCGAGCTGATAGAAGAGCTGAAGGAAGACGGAAAGCCCCGTATCCCGGCGCTCATGGTAGCGATCCACGCGATCCGCGAGGAGTGCGGCGCCTGGGCCAACGGATCCGGCAACGGCAACGGGATGCACAACGGATGGCGGCCGACGCCATAATCCGACGCCGGCCGCCCCTGGTCTGCACCTACCAGCTCAGTAGGATGTCAGGTAACGAGCTACTTCCCAACTCGTGACCTGCGAGATGTAGTCGGACCACTCCCGCTTCTTGGCCGACACGAAGTTGTGAAACACGTGATCCCCCAATGTGTCGCGCATGAACGGGCTGTTCTCCAACTCGCCGATCGCCTCGCCGAGATTCGCCGGCAAGCTCTCGAGTTTGTGCTTCGCTCGCTCGGCGTCGTTGAGTTCCCAAACGTTGACGTCCATCGGCGGGCCCGCGTCGATCTCATTTCGGATTCCATCGAGCCCGGCAGCCAATTGCACCGCCAACGCCAGGTACGGATTGCAGCTGGGATCCGGCATTCGAAACTCCACGCGCGTTCCTATGCCGCGGCGATCCGGCACTCGAATCATCGGCGATCGGTTCTTGTGCGACCAGGCGATGTCGACCGGAGCCTCGTAGCCGGGTACGAGCCGCTTGAAGCTATTGACCAGCGGGTTCGTAACGGCTGCCAGAGCTCTGGCGTGCTTCTTCAGACCACCGATGTACCAGCGCATGCTTTCCGACAGCTGAAACTCACCATCAGGGTCAAAGAAGGCGTTCTCTCCATCCTTGAACAGCGACTGGTGCGTGTGCATGCCCGAACCGTTCTGGCCGAAGATCGGCTTCGGCATGAACGTGGCATGCAGGCCATGGGCGAGCGCGGCGTTTCTCACGATGAACCGGAAGGTCGTGAGGTCATCGGCCGTCCTCATGGCGTCCGCATACTTGAAGTCGATCTCGTGCTGTCCCGGCGCTACCTCGTGGTGGGCGGCCTCGACCTCGAAACCCATAGCCTCCAGGTCGTTCACGATCATCCGCCGCGCCTTCTCACCCAGGTCCACCGGCGTAAGGTCGAAGTAGCCGGCCGCATCATGGGTGATCGTCGTCGCCGCCCCGTTCTCGTCCTTTTGGAAGAGGAAGAACTCAGCCTCGACCCCCGCGTTCATGGTGTACCCCAGTTCGGCGGCTTCGCCCACAACCCTTTTCAAGACGAGTCTCGGGTCGCCCGCGAACGGAGTTTCATCGGTGTTCCACACGTCGCAAATCAGGCGAGCTACCCGAGCTTCAGGATCGCCCCATGGGAAGATCCGGAAGGTCGTGAGGTCGGGCTTGAGAAGCATGTCGCTCTCCTCGATCCGCACGAAGCCCTTGATCGAGGAACCATCGAACATGATCTCGCCTTCGAGAGCCTTCTGGAACTGAGAGGCCGGCACTTCGACGTTCTTGGTATGGCCCAGAATGTCCGTAAACGTCAGTCGGAGGAAGCGCACGTTGAGTGCCCGGCAGATCTCGAGCAGGCCCTGCGGATCGGGCGATCCCGCCAGCTTCGCACCGTAGTGAGAATAGCGGGTCGTCTCGACATGCTCGCGGGGCGCGGCAAACAGGGAATCGGCATTCATCGGCGCAACCTCTATCTGACTCGTGTTTGGGCCGCCGGTGAGATCTGTATCCCGCGACCGTTCGTATCGGACGCTCGAGAGTCTATGCAAAAGTCGTGCGAACGTCAACAGATATAGCAGAAAACGAGCAATATTGTATATTATTTATCATAAAGAGTACTATTAGAAGCACTTTCAAGTAACTAACACTATCTTTGTTGGATTATATGGCCGACTCGTGTTGCCTGACGGCTGCCGCAGACGGGGAAGCGTGGCCCTGGGGCAACGCCGGAAGCGAGGGAAAACGAAAAGGCGGGGCGAGAGACGAATCTCCCACCCCGCCAGTTCGACGGATCCTATCCGGTGAGTACCCGGATCAAACGGCTTCGGTTACGGTGTCCAGGTGCCTTCATCGCGCGCGAGCGGGCAGCCGGCCTCGTTCGCGTCAGCCAGGGCATCCTTGGTCAGCGAATACACCCCGGACTCGAACGCAGCCGCGACCATCGTCTCGACTTCAGCCTGCACATAGTAGAAGTCTACCGACTGCGTGTTCAACCAGGCTGCCGACGCATGACGAGCGAGCGCGTTGATGCCTCCGCCATTGGCATCAAGGGCTTCGAGCAACAAGACGTCGCACACGTCGTCGCCGCTCTTCAGCTCGGGATTGTCGACCGCGCAGGCGTCCGGAAACGCGTCGCCAAACGTGAACGTGTACGGATTCACCGACCAGCTGCCGAAGTGCTGCGACTGCTTCCAGTAACCCGGCGTGCACCCTTCGCCGCCGCGCTCGATCACCTTGCAGATCTCGAGGTCGTCGATCGCACCGGAACCGTTGAACAGGAAGTCCAGCGTCGTGCTGAACGCAGAGTTGACGTTCACAATCACGATTTCGACTGAGTCGGCGTAGTTGGTGGCACCATCCGTCATGGCCGCGGGGTTGCCGTCCGTCTCGAGGGCGATCCCCTCGCCATCGTTCTCCTGATCCAGCGCCGCGAAGCTCCCGATGGTCCAGTTGTCACTGGGGAACGTGAACCGCATAATGTCCATGACGTCGGCGTCGTTGGGGATGAAGACCGTATCATCCACGGCGGGAAAATCTGGATTTACCGCTGTCGTGGTAATGTCACCGTCCGTCTCACACGACTGGTGCGACAGTACGTTGCCAAGGGTGAGTCCACCGCTGTTCCCGGCGAGGACGAGGTCGTTGTCCACCGTACTCGGCACGCCGGTGTCGAACACGAGCACGTCACCCGTGCCGCAATCGAACAGCGGGTCAACCCAGCCCGCGAGGATCTCGACGGTGGCGACTTCGCCCAGGATGTTGATCGGCGCCGGGTTCAACGATCCGCCAACGAACTCGTTGAAGTCGATCACCTCACACTGGAGCTCCGCATCTGCTACCAGCAGGTTCTCGAGCTGGTACATGCGGAGGTTGTCAACCTCATTCGAGCCGTTGTTCGTCAGTCCCGCGGGGTTGTCGCTAATACAGGCCGAGAGACCGGCGGCCAATAGTAGAACCCAGAATCGATGAGCCTTCATTTCCGTGCCTCCCAGTACTTCAGGTTCGGCCGTGGTCAGGCGTGGAATAGTCGCCTCGCACCGGCCATGGTTACACAACACAAATACAAATCTATACTTTTGACACCCTGATGTCGAACGCCCATCCAGAGCCGCCGACAACCTGATAAAGCAAATTGACGGCCATTCTGCACGCTTCTGTTAAACCGTTACGGATAGACGAATTAAAAGAATGTGGAGCCAGCCCGCGCCTATTCGCAACTGTGGTTTCGCCTCCTCATGTGTTGCTTCAAAACGACAGGTTTGAGGCTCACCGTAGCCCCCTCGATGGCGACGGCATATGATCGAACGCATGAGCCAGCACAACCAGGTGAAGGAGCCAGGGGCCGGGAAAGCCGGGGGGAGGGCATCCTCCCTTCGATTCCGCCTTCTCGGCGGGATGCTCATCCTGCTCTTCCTGGCCCTGTTCGCGGTCGCGATGACGGTCTACATAGGGCTTCAGTTCCAGCTGCCGCCTCGCCTGCTCGGTGTCAGCGTCGCGGTCGTCATCGTCGCCGACCTTCTGCTCGTGTACCTCCTGGCCGATCACCGATTGTCTCGATTCGTTCTCGAACCGGTCGAAGGGATGGTACACGGATCTGAGAGAATCGCGTCGGGAGACGAGGTACACCGACTGGCCGGGTCGGATACTGCCGAGCTGGATCGCCTGGCCACCGCGGTCAACACGATGGCCGGATCCCTCATTCGAAACCAGACGGAGCTGGCCCACAATATCGAGTCGTTGGATGCCACCAATCGTGCGCTGTCTGACGCCCGCATGCGCCTGGTGCGGGCCGAGAAGCTCGCGTCGATCGGACGACTCGCCGCCGGCGTGGCGCACGAGGTGGGCAACCCACTGGGGGCGATCCTCGGGTACGCCGCCCTGGGGCGTAAGGAGGACCGGACAGAGCCCGAGTGGCTCCAGGGCATTGTCTACGAAGCGAACCGAATCGATCGGATCGTCCGGGGTCTCCTCGAGTTCGCCCGCCCGAAGGCAGCTTCAGCAAGCGAGATTGACCTCAACAAGGTAGCGGCGCGCACCGTGCAGATGATGACGCTGCAGGGGAGGTTCAAGTCGGCTGATGTCGAGACCGATCTGACCGACGGCCTTCCGCGGGTCCGGGCAGATCCCCACCAGCTTGAACAAGTCCTGGTCAATCTCCTGCTGAACGCCTCCGATGCGATTGAGGAGACAGGTACTCGAGGCACGATCCGGATCACCACCCGGGCGGCCAGAGTGGGCCATTCTCCGGCTGATGCTCGCCGCCGCCGGGCCAGCGATCCGCAGGGAACCGATTACTCCCACCTGCGACGCTTCGAAGGCGCTCTCGATCCGGGTCCCCAACAGGCGCTGGAGCCGGGAGACGAGGCCGTCGTCCTTATTGTCACGGATGACGGTTCCGGACTCTCCCAAGAAGCGGCGGCCCGCCTGTTCGAACCCTTCTTTACGACAAAAGAGCCAGGACGCGGCACCGGCCTGGGCCTTGCAGTGTCTGCCCGGTTGATCGAAGGCATGGGCGGGACGATCGAGGCCGACACCAGTGTCGAGTCCGGAGCGTCGTTTCGACTCCTGCTTCCACTGGGAATGTAGCGGGAGCCCACATCTGTATGAAAATACTGGTGATCGAGGATGACGCCGGCCTGCGCCGGACCGTGTCCTTGCTTCTTGAAGGTGAAAACTACGACGTCGATTCCGCCGCCGACGGTGCGGCCGGGCTGGCCAAGGCCGAGCAGTGCAATCCCGACCTAATCCTTGCAGATGTCCGGATGCCCGGCATGGACGGGCTGGAATTCGTTGAGAAGTACGCCGAAAAAGGCGGATCCGCCCACGTCGTGATCATGACCGCCTACGGCAACCCCGATACGGCGATCGAAGCGGTCCGCAAGGGCGCGTACGATTACATCGACAAGCCGTTCGCCCCAGAAGCCCTGCTGCTGCGAATCCGAATTGCCGAGGAGAACCGGAAGAAGGGCCACGAGATTCGGCGCCTTCGCAAGGAAGTCCGGGTCGAAAAACGCCACTCCGAAATCATCGCGTCGAGCGCCGGCATGCGCGAGGCCATTGCGCTTGCGGAGCGCGTCGCACCCCACCCGACGACGGTTCTCGTAACCGGTGAGAGCGGTACCGGAAAAGAACTGATCGCCCGATTGATCCATGATGCGTCGGGGCGCTCGGGCGCGTTCGTCCCGGTAAACTGCGGAGCGATTCCGGAGAATCTGTTGGAGTCGGAGTTATTTGGTCACGTGAAGGGATCGTTTACCGGTGCGACAGGCGATCGCCTCGGCCTGTTCGAAGAGGCGCATCGTGGAACACTGTTCCTCGACGAAGTCGGCGAACTCCCGTCGCAACTCCAGGTGAAGCTCCTACGGGCCCTGCAGGAGGGCGAGATTCGACGCGTGGGCGAATCGCAGCCGCGAAAGGTCGATGTTCGAACAGTCGCGGCGACAGCACGCGACCTCGAGGGGGAAACACAATCCGGCAACTTCCGCTCGGATTTGTATTATCGGCTGAACGTCCTGCGGGTGCACCTGCCTCCGCTGCGCTACCGGTCCGACGAGATTCCCGTTCTTTCAAAGCATTTTCTCGGTACGTACACGAAGCTGCTCGGCGTCGAAGTGACGGCGTTCGAGCCGCAAACGATGAAGCTTCTGCAGACGTATTCGTGGCCGGGCAACGTCCGGGAACTCGAGAATCTGGTGGAGCGAGCGACGGTACTGGCGGACGGGGACCTCATCACGCCGGCCGACTTGCCGGCTGCGGTTCGCGAGCCGAACGGTGTCACCCCATTATCGTCGGAGTCCCTGTCGAGCGACGAGCTATCGGTGAAGAAGCGATCCGCCGAACTGGAGAAACATCTGATCTCCAAGGCGCTGACCGTCACGGAGGGCAACAGAACCCGCGCCGCCGAGTTGCTGGATCTCAGCTACCGGGCACTACTGTACAAGATCCGAGATTACGGACTGGATGACTGATGGCCGGACGGCCACTCCGGGACGACCTGACAACCAAGCAGGTGAGGAAGACCAATGAAGCATGCATGGATCGCCGGCCTACTGTTGCTGGGGATTCCGACTGCCGGCCTGGCCCAGCAGGAAGGACCCACCGACGACACGCGGATGGAGCTGAACTCTCAGCGAGATAGCCTGAGTGCCCTGCTCCAACAGATGGATGTTGGCGACGATCGAGTGCCGGCGATGGAGCGCCGGCTCGCTGAATTGGAGCAACGGCTTCGCCTTGGCGACTTCCGGCCGGGGGACATCGTGGGACTGTCTGTCCGCGGCCAGGAGGAATGGACGGGTAACTTCCCGGTACAACCGGACCAGACCATCGTGCTTAGTGGCCTGCCGCCGATACAGCTCGCAGGTGTCCTGCATTCCGAGGCGCTCGACGTCATCCGCGGCATGCTCGGCAACGTGCTTCGAAACCCCGTCGTCGAGTTGGCGTCACAAATGCGAATCTCGGTGACCGGGCAGGTGGCCAGTCCCGGATTCTACGACGTCTCGGGAAGCCTGCTTCTGTCAGACGTGATCATGTTGGCGGGTGGTCCGACCCAGCAAGCCAAGCTGGAAGATGTCGAAATTCGGCGCCTGGGCCGGACGATCGCCAGCGGCAACGAACTGACCGCACGTGGTGCGACGCTTGATGACCTCGGACTGCAGGGCGGCGACGTGGTCAATGTCCCGGAGACAAGAGAGACGCTTCGAGCGTTTCGAACCGTCAGCATTGTCGTAGGATCGCTTGCCAGCGTGGTGTTCCTCATCACCAGGATTGGTAACTGACCTCCGCGTTTCCGACCGCCGAACTGGTTTCCGCTCCCGTCCCGGTGCTAGTTTCGACGCCGGTCCTGTCCGCACCTGTGGGAAGCACGCCATAGGACCTTCGGCGAGAAGGGGCTCATGGCTGATCTAAATTCAGTTAAAAAAACTACTTACGACTATAGCCATCGGGTGGCACGCGGGATGCTTCCAGCAAGACTGAGATCCGACCGATCCTTGCTGCGAGGCAGAATGTTGCACAATACGACGATACACGCCGAACGAGGTGGAACCGCGGCGGCCGATGGCCGGCGCTCGGACCGCCGCCGCCGGGCCCCCCGATTCGAGCGCCTGACGGCCGATGGCGTACAGAGCGGACGCGCTGTGCGGTCTCCGATTCGGCGAGTTGGCCGAACCGAGGCATTCGCCCTGCGTGTCGTCAACAATCTGGTGGCAATCGTCGCTCTCACCCTTCTGTCGCCGATCATCCTGATCATCGCGATTCTCGTTCGTATCGAGAGCCCAGGTCCCGTGATTTACCGGCAGACCCGCGTCGGGCTCGATCGCCGGAATCTGGATCAACGGGAGGCATCCATCGGCCGCCGCGTGAGCGACATTGGCGGGCAACCGTTCGAGATCGTGAAGTTCCGCACCATGCAACTCAATGCGGAGGACGCGAGCGGTCCGGTCTGGGCGACGGACGCGGACCCCAGAGTGACAAGAGTCGGGCGGCTGCTCCGCCGTACGAGGCTGGATGAGGTGCCCCAGTTCTGGAACGTCCTGCGTGGCGAAATGTCGATCGTTGGACCGCGCCCGGAGCGCCCGACGTTCGTTCAACAACTGCGCGACGAGATCGCTGGCTACCCGCTGCGGCAGCAAGTTCCCCCCGGGATCACCGGGTGGGCGCAGGTCAATCGTCCGCCCGACCAGACGGTCGAAGATGTTCGGGCCAAGGTGGATTTCGATCTCGAGTATCTGAAGCGGCGATCCGTGTGGTTTGATCTGTGGATCATGCTCAAGACGTTACCCGTAATGTTCGAACGCGATGGTTCAGGTCCGGCCCAGGACGACGTCGATGCGTAGTCCGGCAATCAGGGACATCGACGTGGGTGTGACCAACGTACTCCTGGTCTCCGCCCATGACTGGTTCGCGTCCGCTCTCCAGGCCGTTCTCGAGCCCGAAGGATTCGTATTTGCCCGCGCGCGTTCAGCACGCAGGGCTTTGCGAACGGTCGAGCACATGGAGCCGGAAATCGTGATCATCGGTGAACGGCTGCCGGACCTCGACGCGGCGGACCTTGCCAGTGCGCTCCTGACCGGGGGGCTGAAGGAGAGCGTGCCGATCCTCGTCTATTCTCCGAATTTCTGGCACGAACGGGAACAGGCGGCGGCCATGGCGGCTGGTGCCTGGGATATCATCAAAGAGCCGGTTCGGCCTTCACTTGTCGTCGCGAAACTGCGTCGGTTGCTCGAAATCAAGCGACTCATCGAGTTGACCGAAGAAAGCTCACTTACCGACGGCACGACCGGGCTACTCAACCTTACCGGACTCATGCGATCGATGCGCCTGTTGGAAGCTGCTGCTCAGCGCCACGCAGCTCCCCTCAGTTGCGTCGTGATTGGTCCGAGCGAACCCGGGATCGCGTCCGACCTTGAGCGCCAGAAGCAAATGGCCGCAGATCTGTGTCATCGCCTGGTTCGGGAATCGGATCTGTGCGGGTGGGTTGCTGAGGCCGACTTCGGTGTGGTGGCGTACAACACGACTGCGGCTGGTGTGACGGCGATCGTCCGGCGTCTCAACGCGTGGCTGGCCACCGGTCCGGACAGTGAGAATCTGCATCCGCTGAGCGCCGGGGTGGTCGAGTTTCCGGCGCCGGACGGAACGCCGGCGCTGCCGACGCCGAGGATCGACCGTTCTCCGCGCATTGCAAGCCTTTCACGACTGGCGGCCGCCCAGACCGCGCTGAGAGAAGCCCGCCACAGCGGCGGCGGCATTCGAATCGCCGAGAATCACTGACCGCGCCGCATGACCTCCAAGGTCCGCGGCATCTCCCGCAATGCGCGTTCTGCGGCTGACCGCCTGCTGCGCCCGGTTCGTCGGGCGAGGATCGCCCGAACGCTGGCCTGTCTTCCACAGGCTCCCTCCTTTCTCGTGGTTTGTCTGGGTAACGTGTGCCGCAGTCCGTATGCCGCCCATCGACTCCGGGAGGGGTTTCGGGTGCGGGGCCGGAGTGACATTCAGATCGAATCCGCCGGTCTAGCACTGCCCGGCCGACCGAGCCCGGCCAGCGCGAGAATCGCGGCCCGGCGTCGTGGCCTGGATCTCGACCAGCATGTTTCACAGCCAGTCGGCACCGAGCTTCTGCGGAAAGCCGATGTCGTGTTCGTGATGTCCGGCAGGCAGAAGAAGCAATTGCGCAACCGGTTTGGTTGCGTCGCCCCGATACTCCTGCTCGGAGATGCGGATCCGCATCAGCACATGCCTCGTGCGATCAAGGATCCGTTCGAAAGGCCGGAGAGGGTCTATGCTGTGGCTTACGACCGGTTGGATCGGTGCTGTTTGGCCATCGCCGACTGGATGTCAGCTGCGCACGCCCGCCCAGGAGCCCGTTGTGAGACCGAGAAAGCCGACGACCCAGCCGACCTGCGGGGTAAGCAGCCAGAGGAGACAGTAGACCACGCAGGGCGTGGCGATGACGGTCGTCCGAAAGCGGCGGCTGGCTGACGCGTGAAGACCCAAAGCCGCGGCAACCGAAAGGTACCCGAGGACTGCCAGCCACAGCCCGTCCACGGCCGTCTCATTGAGTCGGGGCCAGCGCGATCCCGTCAGCAGACGCCACGAGCGCCCAGGAGTCGCGAGAAGTCTGCACTCGGAAGCCCCGGACATGCTGGCGCAAATCTGTCCGGACCGGCGTTGCAGGGCAACGGAGAGGCGCTCACCTGGATTGGGGTGCGTGCCCGCGAACCGAAGCTCGGGCGACCGAAACCTGAACGAGCGAGATCTGCGCCGTACACGAACGACCAGGTCGTTACGTCGAGCTCCAAGGAGCGCCAATTCGTTTCCGCGCTCGTCGGCCATTCTGAAGATCGGAGCGAGCCGCGCCGGCGGGGACCCGGCCGTGAACTCGACGATCAGCGGATCTGTCCAGGCACCCGCCCGGAGATCGGCGACGGTCGCTTGATCCAGGAGCTGGTCGGGAAGCGGCCGATCGGCGACTCCGGCCATGTGCACCCTACCCAGATACCGATCCATGAACTCCAACTCCGGCGTCCATTCGCCATAGTAGGAGGAGGCAGGAATCTCCGGCTGGAGGAGAAGCAGTGTCACGGGCAGGGACACCGAGAGCAAAAAGGGGAGAGCAAGGGCGGCGACGATTTGCCGCGTATCCGCCCGGGGACGTCGGTCGATGTGCAATGCGACAACGATGCCGACGAGTCCTCCGAGCCAGTTGGCTACAAGGTCCCCGGTGGTTGGATGTCGCCCCGGAACGAGCACCTGGAGCGACTCTATGGTCAGCGGCAGGAGCGACACGAGCGCGAGCGCGAACATCCGACTGGATCGATATCGAAAGGCCAGGTATCCGATCGGAAGGAACAGGCCGATATTGAGAACCAGGTCAGCGCCGCCCTCGGAACCGCACAGCAGGCACAAGATGGGAATCTCTTCGTTGGCCGCCGGAGCCGGAAACAGCGTCACGCAGAGGACCGCGAGCGCCGCGCCCGCGAGCACGAGACCAGGTCCCTTGCGACCCTCCAGGTTACCTATTCGGATCACCCCCTCCACCCTGCGACAGTCCGGGACGGCCCGGAACGCAGAGCTGCTGTCCGGCACGAGGGCAGGCTTTGCCCTGATCGACTCGACTCCCAACCAATCACGTTACGGCCCCGTGCCCGCCTCGTGAAGACGGTTCGGCTGGAGCCAGGCCTGCGGTCGAATCAGCCCCCTCACCGGGACGTGGACTGATGTGTGGAATCGCTGGCACCGTGGGTGGGGACCTGTCGCGCGAACGACCGGCTGTCGAGCACATGGTCCAGGCCATCGTGCATCGGGGACCGGATGACAACGGAGTGTGGTCAGGAGACGAGGCTGTTCTCGGAAACTGTCGTCTGCAGATCATCGATCTGCATGGCGGCCATCAGCCGCTGACCAACGAAGACGGCAGCCTGTGGATCACGTTCAATGGTGAGATCTACAACTATCGCGAGTTGAGAGCCGGCCTGCTCGAGCGCGGACACGACCTGAGCACCCACACGGACACTGAGGTGGTCCTCCATCTGTTCGAAGAGCAGGGTGAAGCATGTCTAACGAACCTTCGCGGGATGTTCGCCTTCGCCATCTGGGATCGGCGAAACCACCGATTGTTTGCCGCCAGGGACCGCTTCGGCCAGAAGCCGTTCTACTACACCAGTATTGGTAACCGGCTGGCGTTTTGCTCCGAAATCAAGGGTCTACTGGTTCATCCCGACGTCTCGGTAGAGCCCGAGATGATGGCGATCGATTACTACCTTGCCCTGCGCTGCGTACCTCCACCCGTAACGTTGTTTCGTGGGATATCCAAGCTTGGGCCCGGCAGCCGGCTCGTCTGGAAGGACGGCCAGGTGGATGTGGAGCGATGGTGGTCCCCGTCGTATGCCGTTGAGACACACCGAAGCGATGAAGAGTGGATCGAGGGGCTGGTGGAGCGTATCGACGACGCGGTTCGAGTGCACCTCGAGAGCGATGTTGAGGTCGGGGCTTTCCTGTCCGGTGGCCTCGACTCCGGTATCGTGACGTCGTCAATGGCCCGCTTGACCGAGAATCCGGTGCGGACGTTCGCCGTCGGATCCGACGACGCAACGTTCGACGAGCGACCGTATGCCAGACAGTTGGCCGACTACTGCGGAACCCACCACGTCGAAAGCGTCGTAGATGAGGGGCAGTTCGAGGCGATCCCGCACCTCGTACGGTGTCTCGACGAACCGTCTGATCCGATCTCGGCATGTTTCCACGAGGCGGCCAGGCTGGCCTCTCGGGACGTTAAGGTCGTCCTCGGCGGTGACGGAGGCGACGAGTTGCTCGCCGGGTATGATCGGTACGCCAAATTCGACGTAGTAGATCAGTTTCGGCGCATTCCCGCCTGGGCTCGCAACGGACTGCTGCGTCCGGTCGTGGCGCGAATGAGACTCGGGTTCGGATATAAGGAAGTTGCCCAGAAAGCGCGGTGGCTCCTGGAAATGGCCGACGTAGAAGGCGGGCAACGCTATGCGCGGATGACGAATTTCTTTCGTTTCGATCCCTCGGAGAGATCCTCGTTGTACGGACCGACCCTACGCGCTGCACTGGAGACCTCGGACGCGGAACAGGCGATCGTCGATGCGTTCGACAGCGCACCGACAGGTGATGTAGTGCACCGGATGATCAATGCGGATCTTCAGATCCG
>Ga0224508_10003615_pt1 | contig 12769 bp, 7 predicted proteins | sample SF_Jan12_sed_USG_4_FD_170157 | JGI IMG/M metagenome (GOLD analysis project Ga0224508, IMG submission 170157) | Sediment microbial communities from San Francisco Bay, California, United States - SF_Jan12_sed_USGS_21 | ecosystem: Environmental > Aquatic > Marine > Sediment | place: USA: California...
CTTGTAATCTTTTGATCACCTCAAATAAAATCCCAATTACTTGTTTTTGTGCATCGATTAATTCATCTTTACTACTTTCAGACATATCTATGGAGTATCTTCTAGAATCTTTCTAAATAATTCTTTATACGTGGGATTTCATATTCTTTTTAAACATTGGGATTATTTTGTTATTTGTGAAAGATGCAAAACTGTACACGGTAATTACACCGTTTTCTGACGATGAAGTCAAGACAAAATGTAATCCGATAGTAAAGATGATTCTTTCAAGATTCTCAATAGTCGGGTATGAGTTTGACCCAAAGGAACTCATCAAGTCAAATAAAGAATCCATCGAATACACATGCACCATGGACAGTTTTAGAAGATATCACAGTATCGCGTTGGAGATTGGAGTGTCATCAGGAATTCTTAAAAAAAGAGATAATTTTGCAGAGAAAGAAAAGAATCTGGAAAGTTTATTCAGCCCTTTGGAGTGGCAGTTCACGAAGATAAAGTGTACACCGTGGAATATGGAAATAGCAGAGTACAGGTATTTACACATCCTATCGGAAATCCGTAGCTCAAGATAAGTCCAGAATTACAAAAATTATTGTAAATTCACAGAAACTATTCTAGTTAAATCAAAGTTAACAATATGATTTCATGAAAGTGAAGTGTCTTCATTGTTCTGAATTAACTGACGTACACTAGATTCTTTGATTTTTGAGGATGTCTTTCAATTACTTAGTAGGACTCTCCAAAGTTTCAAGTGAAGAAAAAGATTAGAAAAAGAATTCAAATTTGCTTGGAGATACAATATCTATGAAGATATTGGATGAGATCTATATTTTATAATAAATTTTAGGAAACATGAAAATAAACGAATGTAACTTGATTATGAATTTAATAACAGGCATACCGTCAAAAAAAAATAATGATATGGCCAACTTGGAATCAATTAATTTCAGATCTAAGAGATTTTAAACAAAAACTAAGTAATAATGAAATCAAAGGAATTGAATATATCAAAACATTTCAGAATGAGCACCCAATTTTAGATGGAGTCCTGCAAAGTGCAATTACGTGTTTACCATATCCAATTAATGATATTGCTAAAGGAATTTACGACAAAGCAGACAACCCAGTGGATGGTTCAATTCAAGTTTATGAATACTTGGATAGATTAGGACATCAACAGCAAGATCACTATGAACATGTGACAAACAAATTGGAACAAATGGATGCCAATATGGCAAATGAAGAAACTCAAATCGAGATTAAAGATATTTTGATATCTACAGGTGACAATCTCAAACGAAAACTAGATGATATCAGTAAAAAAATTAATGATATACATAAAAAAATAGATGGCGAAGGAATCTATGGTGAAGAACAAAACAAAGAATACATTTTGAGATATCTTAATACAGTTTTAAATACAAATGATGAAAACCTTACAGAATCTCCGAATATTGAAAATCGGATCATCGAAATAAAAAATATTGAATGGGTAGAATTTTCAGATCCAGAAGATCAGAAAATAAATTGGGATATTGATAATGGCTTGATAAATAATTCTAAAAATAGAGAATGCATGCTGGTTGCAAGTTACGGTATGGGGAAAACACGATACACAAAATTTTTGGAATATACATATGCTCAAAAAATAAAAAACGAACTAGAGCATAACAGTGATAGTTTAACGCCAATACCAATTTTGATAAAAGTTGAGGATCATATAAAATTCAAAGATGTTTCAGACATGAAAAACTTTGAAGTGTATGCGGGTTTTACTATTGACAATATAATTACATCAATCATATCGAAAAAAGAATTCAAGATATTGATAATTATTGACAGGATTGATGCGCTTTATTATGAAAATAATTTTGGGTTAATTGACGATGTTGTTAAGAGTTACAATTTCACTTACAATCTTCACGATAGATGTAAAAAATTAATGACCACTAGACCCGATATTGGAGTTGGTCAAGAAATAGGATCTAGCATGCCTTGCATAGGCTTGAAAAAACTTTCTCCAAATGAATCATTGGAAATAATCAACAAGGATACGAGTATAAATCAAAATGTCAATTTTGATAATCTTTTTCACAGTAAGACTTTTGTTGAAATTCTTGCAAAGCCATTTTTTTGTAAAATTTTGCCAGAAATCATCTCTGCCGATGATCTTCCAGCATATGATATTCTAAGTGAAAAAAATGAGAATGCTAGAAATGCCTGGATATATTTTGAATATGTAAACCGTATTTTGAGTAAAAAAAGTGGCAAAGATCAAGAAAAAGATCATGAAAACAGAACTTTGTTAAGGAAAATAGCTGCTTTGGCAACTCTGAACAGAAATAAGATAGTCCCATCAAAGACAGGAATTTTCTCGGATGCCATGAGTAATAATCTTGAAGAAATTTTTGGATTGGCTAAAGTGCCGAACTTGAATCAATTAAAGGCAATTGTCATGACACATGAAAGCATAACGGAATTTTTATTGGCAGAATACTTCTTAGAGTGTATTTGGACCGGAAAACTCCATCAATTGAATGTGGGATTTCCCACAAAACTTACAATTAGATTTCTAGGAGGAATAATCCAAATTTTATTTGATAGCAAAAATCCTATTTTGTCAGATAAAATTAAAAGAGAAATATTTGTTGGGAGTTGTTATCGGTCACAAGAAAACACACTAGAACCTGAAAAATCAAATTTAGAGCAATTTAATGAGTGTCTCATACACTTATTCAATCAAAAAGAACTTGTATTTACAAAACAAATTATTACAAATGAGTCCCATTCTATAAAAGATCAACATCGTCAAGTAAAAGAGAGAGAAAACAATACATCTAAAATTAATGCCATATGGAATGTTATTCCACTGACATTTGAACAGCCAGAGCTCTATTGGATTCAAAGATGGATAATTCTTTTCATAATAAATAAATCCAAACTTCTAACAGATGAGAATAAAAAATATCATGAACATATAAAAAATTCAGCATCTCAATTAATTAGGCAGACTAGTAAACAAATCCCATTTTATCTGAAAGATTTTTCAAATGCAGATTTTAGTGATACCGATCTATCTGGAAGTGATTTGTCCAGATCAGTTTTAAAAAATACTAATCTCAGTGGTGCAGATCTTACCGGGACGATCCTAACTAATTCAACTGTAAAAAAAGGTGGTGAGCAGGGAATTGTTGATTTTAGTGATGCACATATGTTTCACACTGACCTAGAAAATGCATATCTTCCCAATTCTAATTTTTCAGGATCTTTGATGTGGCAATGTGATCTTGGTTCATCTAATCTGGAAAAATCTGACTTTGATAATACCATACTACAATATGTTAGAATCAACAGAAGTACCAATATTAAAAAAACCAAAATGGATAATGTTGGAGGTTGGAACTCATTTCTTAACGATGCCATTGTTGATGAAAAAACAAAACATGTCTTTAAAAAAAGGATAAACAATTCTGAAGAAAACTTGTTAGATCCAAAATACGATCAATGGCTCATAGAATTAAAAAATCAGAACTTTGAAGATGTAAGATATTCTGCAATCATAGACAAGAATATGGGCGTTCAATTATTTCAGGATCATAAAGAACATGGAAATACCCCTTTCTTGACAAACAAAGATAAATGGATCATGGCACATTATTCATGGTTAAACTGGAAACAGAGAAATAGAATTGAATGTTCTCATGGACACCCTAGAATATCTGTGATTGCGTTTAAAAAAATAATAGTATTGAATGCCAAGATTGATGATTCAAAAATATTATTGGTTACTCTTAATGGTCAAGGAGATTACCAAAAAATTCACAAATGGATTGAAGAAAAACAAATATCCGGTGAACAAGAGACATATCAACATAATTCACATGATCTAAATAATGAAGACTCATTTCTTCATCCTATCAAATATTTCCACAATGAAGGTAATCTAATAAAATTCAGAGATAAAATAAAAGATCTTAAACTTGTTCTTTATGTCAATGTATTTAATCAAAAAGAAATGCTATTTCCACATGATGATCAAAAGGATAAAAAATTTGAGAATCAATACAAGTCAACCCTCAAAAATGCCTGTAAAGATACAATTGCTTCTAGTCACTGGAGACGAGAGGAATTCATAAGAGATCTTTTAAGAAGATGGAAATATAGGAAAAAATTTGAAAGAAAGCTGGGAGAACCGCTATATGCACACGTAACTTATGAAAAACGAGCAATAATTACAACATTACTCCAAAGTAAGAAACAAGAATTCCTTGCATTCATCGTTTCAGAGCCATGCAATGATTACAGAAAGATAATCCGGGAGTTACTTAATCAAAAACAAATATTCCAGAATAGCGACAGTAATTTCTGATTTTATTTAAAACATGGTTTTTTGAAACAATATGTTTTATGTCTAAACGAATTACAAATTATGTATATTTTAGAAGCAAATTCTATCCGGTTTGAACCTGAAAACATTGATTCAAAAATAAAACCATACGAACCAGCCAAATCGTCTGGTTCGAATCCGGTCGGGTCCGCTAGATTCCGTTTACAAATGTCATCGGGCCCTGAAGGATTCGACTTTTAATGCCGGGGGCGGGTTGAGCCTGAAAAATGCAAAACCTACACATTGATTTATGTTCTCAAGGGTTTTTGAAAAATAGTTTGACTTAGTGACTGTGACATAGATGCTATATTCTTTTCAACTGCGGTTTAGTTACTGATCACTGAAATGTATCCAAATTATCAGCTATACAAACACCATATGATAAAGTTAGTAGTTACTAGCATATACTTCTAATATATATGAGGATTTACAATTAATTTGTAAATTTTTGTAATTTTGAAAATATTGATTGTGCTTGAGAAATTTTTCCTAATGCATTTAAAATAATTCCATAATTTCGTGTAATGTAATGATTGTCAGGGAATTGATAGTAGAGTTCTTCAAGTATTTTGGCAGATTTCTCATAATCCCCATTATTGTAATAATCCATAGCAATCTGCATACGATCAAGTGCTTTGACTTCTTCAATTCTTGTCTTAATGGCAGAAGGATCATCAGGTTTAAAACCAATCATTTCATCAGGAGGAATTTCCATAATGAATTTCTTTGTTGAGTCAATAATTAATCCAGAACCATCTGATTCTTGAGCAATAGTATATACATGACTTTCTTTTGCAGTATCACCCATTTGTATTGCATAAATGAATTCATTCCAACCAAAAGTCATTAACTCACTAGAATTTGTAAGATTAGAAATCTGTTCATCGGATATGTGTTTTTTATAACTTTCCAGCATTGCTTTAAAAAATGGTTTATTGCTATTGATTGCTTGTTCTTTATTATTTTGGAAATTAGAAGGAATCATGTAGATGATTTGCTGTCGGCTAAATGTGTGAAATATGGTTGGAACGTCTAATCGAGAATTGAATTTACAGTATGGACATTGTGTGTAATGGATGTTTTGCGGAATAAAAATTGTATCATCGCCATATTTATGAAGAAATTTACACGAAGAATTAATGAAAGTTATAGTCTCACTAGTAAAATACATAGAACATTTTCCACATGGACCTAATCCTTGATTATACATGCCTTGAAATTCATTCATTTTTGAGATATCCGTAGTTTCTAAATAATCCAAACAGGTTGAACTGATAATCCAAAGAGCGTTTAATCCATATTTTGCAGAACGATATTTTAGTTGTTGTAAAAAATTAATTGCATCTGAAACATCATTACCTGTGTTTCTAAGAGTTGGTATGTTAATCATTACATCCATGTGTTCTTGTTCAAGAAAAGATTTTGTAGAAAGGCGTGTAGAAGTTTTATCCAAATGTAGCAATATTGAATTTGAAATGTATTTAGAAAATACTTGAGAGATACGAGACATGTCAGTAATAGAATGCAATTCAATTAGTAATTTTCCAGCTAAAAGTTTGTAGTTTGGATTGTTAATAGGATGATAATCAAACTGCTTGGGATCAGAATCAATTAACCTATTAATACGAGTACGTTTTTTTATATCACAAAAATCAAAAGCATTGGGGAATCTATCAAGTAAATATTTGTAATAGTGAAAGTTTTCCATTATTTCATTATCAAGTAAGGCATCATCAGATAGATCATTTCTGATTTCGATTATTTTGGCTTGGTTAAGATCAAAAAGATCAAAATTTATCATTGAATATATATCCAAATGTTGTGGTGGGCAAGTACGTTCAGCAAAATCAAATTCTGCAAAAAATGATGGATGATAGTATTTTTCAAAATTATTTGAAAATTCTTCAAAAAAAGATTTAGAGCCTAAAACTTTTTTGATTAGTTCAATGTTTGCATCACGCTTCTGCCTAGAATATAATCTAGTCACGATGATGCACCGATAATATTTTCATGATCAGGGGAAAATTTAATCGTAAATGTGGGACTAGACGTTACATGAGTAATATGTGATTCCTCAACATCGACAAATTCTATTACAAGTTGAATTTCATACCAATAAGGTTCTGTAGAATTTAATTTAACCGAAAAAGCATCAACATCACCTTTAGCATAATAAAAAGATGATTTATTTTCAGAATATATTCCTGAAACTATGTCATATTCTTTCTTGTTGGACTCAAGTTCAACTCTATAATGATATACAGATAGGGGAGCTTCAGGAATATACATCTTTAATTTATCATTTAAACCACAGTCAAGCACTTGAATTTTTATCGATGTTACCATCAAAGTTGAATTTCCTGGATTTGTTAGTTGAAATTGGAATTCTTTTACATCTTTAGAATCAAATTCACGCATAGTTGGATTTAGAATAATTAATTGGCCTTTTCTGGTCGTAGCAGTATGTATAGCATCAACTTCAGAAGATAACTCTTTGATATTCTTAGTAATATTTTGAATATCTTGTTTGGATTGAAGAACACATTGTTGTACCAAACTAAGTGTTTTTTCTTTTGCCATAGTTTCATCAATATTAGCTAATTCATTTTTAAGATAACGAAAGTGTTCTTCCCCACGATTCTCTGCTTGTTTCATATAATCTAATATTGCCAAAATTTTTTCCTCATCAGAACCATTAGACGAATTCATTATGCTGATTCCAATTTTATCAAATGGATAAGGCAACAATGGAAGTGCGCTGTCAATAAATTCCGCCATAATTGGATGTCCTTTACGAAAATCATTAATTAGTTGACTACTTTTTTTCTGAAAGTCTGAAAATCCATTTACAAATTTGGTAAAGGAAGGAAATTCCATAGGCTATGTAAAATTATTAAGTATAAATCATTTTGAAAATTTCACAATAATCTTTTACAATAATTTTTTTCTTACCAAACCTAGCCTAGATGGAACTTTTCTAGAGACAAGATAGTACCCTAGTCCGGTCGGGTCCGCCTACCCTCATCCAGCGGGTCACTACATGATGATATTCTAAATCAAATGGGTCATTATGTCTACATGCCAAACACTTCCTTGCACAAACAAAATCTATCTGTCCGATCTTTTTCCTCTTTTCTCTGTTTGATTGATTCGCAATATTCGTTCCTCTTTTTTAGATTCAAACACATTTATCTACGTAATAAAACACACTGTTCTGCTCTCAAATATGAAAAAAGATATTACTAAAAAATAGATTTAATAATTTAGGTAACAGTCCATGCAATTCCGTACCATGTATTTCTAGTACCAGACCACCTACGGATCTTTATGGTATATGTTTGTCCTGGAATGCCATCAAATTCGGTTATCTCATAACTATTGTCCCATGAACCACTATATCCCACTAGATTGTTTGAACTGTCATAAACCATAAGATCAAAATCTAAATCCAGTTTTGAAGAAACCGGAATAGATATACCAAATAATGAAAATTCTTCAATTTTGCTGTTCCATGTAAGTGCTACTTTTACGTGTTGGGCTTGACCATTAGTCGGAACCTTAATTTTGTATGAGAAATTGGATCGTTTATCCGTACCAAAATTATTTGAACTAAGAGTTCCGACATCCCACCCTCTTTGGGTAGCAGAAGCGTTTCTACTTCTTCTCCTTTTTGTAATATCTATGCTTTCTTCTGCATCTACTGCTCCTGATCCATCTGATGCATCATTACCTGTCGAAACATCATTCCACCACGTATTTCCACTGATATTGCGTCGTGCTCCTGCAAGCAATATTGCTCTGCATCCTTCAGGCCAGGATTTCAGTGTTGATGATTGATTTTGGAGCAAGGCAGTAATTCCTGCTACTGCAGGAGATGCCATACTGGTACCCGACTTTTCTAATCCCACAGTAGTTACACATATTCCATTAGCACTGATCTCGGGTAGTTCACGATCATTATGAGATGTGGATGGGTTTCGAAAAACTGAAGAACCAGACATAGCAGTAGCATTATCATTATGGTTTCCTACGGCCAAACTGTTGTATCCTTTGTGATTGACATACTCATCAGATGGAGGATCTATGTCATCATAGTCCCCATTCCAGTAGTTTCCTGCTGCTTGTAATATAGTAGGATATGGCCATTGTAAAACAAGCCAATCCTTGTATATGTCATCAAATGATAGAGAAGATGTTTTTGGTTCACTATCACGATGGAAGCTTTGGCTTACAACAGTACAGCCTTTGGTTTTTACAGCCCAATGTAAGGCACCAAGTTTTTTGTTGTTTGCAGAGTAAAGAATGCATGATGGGGCATGTCCTTTTGGTTTTCCACTTTCTTTGTTCTTTACAATAGCATGAGTATGTCGGGAATGTTCGGATTTATTTGATTGCGCAGGATCATAAAAACTGTTTATTACAAGATCGCCAGTGTCATCTGGTCCATTTTCCCATACTGCCACTTTTACTCCTGATCCTTTGTTACCAGTAGAATGAACATCATCAGAATTTGCTATGGATATAGAGTCATCAAGATCATCTATTCCTTTTGTTTCATGAAGGAAGATAGCGCTTATCTCTTTATTCTTTGCAAGCTTGATAATATCAGTTTTTTTGAGTGTTGCATATATGACAGGTGCAAACTCATCTCTTTCAAGTTTTCTTGGTTTGAATCTACGTATTTTGTCTTCATAAATTTTGGTAATTTTAGAAATTTGTTGCCTCATCTTTATTTCTTGTCGAGGTATTTTGTTTGATTTGGTTACAATTTTGTTTATTGGTTCAAAGATCTTTTGATTTACTCTAAGCCAAATAACAACATCTATTGATGCATTGCTTTTAACTTTGTTCAGATGCCAAAATAATGACTCATGCAATTTACCAAATTTCTTGAGTCTTTCCTTTTCTATTTTTAAGAGAAGTTTATTACCGTTTATTCGTCTTCCCCTTGAATCATAAGCTAGATCAACCGGTTTGCCTGTCTTTTTTGATTCGGCTTTTATGAACTCAACATATTTTTCCTTAGTTTGTTTGCCAATCGGTATACGTTTTGTACTAAAACGGCCAACTACTAGTCTGGATATGCCCCTAACTCGGATTCCTTTTGGAATTTTTGCCCTAGAATCAGATACGACAAATGGGATCTCATTTGGTCCTGCTATATTTTTCCTTTTCGAAGACCTAGTAGTATTAATTGTAAGCTTGTATTTACCAGGTGACATCGGTTCTAAAGGAATCCAAATTGCTTGTCGTCCATTATTCTTCAATTTTACATTTCCGTGAATCCCATGTACCTCAAAAATTCCTTGTGCATATTCTGTATCCACTGAAACATCTGTTTCAATGATTATCTGAGAAGTTGGAAAGATAATTTCATTTGGATCAATGCTTACTGAACGAACCTTGGGGGTTTTTAGTCTTCCAGCCACAATGATAAACGTACTTATGTAATTAATAAGTGGGAGCGATAAAAACCATAATGGAAATTAAGGGGCAATAACTATAGAAAAAATCTATTCTATGTAGATTAAGTTAATGGCAAAATTTTCGGATCAGAGTCATCACATGTAATGGTATTAAACTAATTTAACAAAACTTGCCCTCGGCATTGAACCTAAGAGAATTTTATGATTAAGAATACCGTTTAGATAGAGATTTAGGTGACTGCATCGATAAAAAGTGAACAGAATGCTGAATAAAAACGACAGGAAGCCACCGAGGGCGTTGAATAAGAACTAAACTAATAAATTTTCAAAAAGATGATTTGATTCCATTTTAAATTCCAAACTATTTCAAATATGTGAAAAATCATTTCAGCATATATTCAATTTAAATTTCTAAATAACATAATGCCAGAACCAGAAAAAAATTGGTAGGAGTTTGAAAGCACTCCAGTAACTTTCTGCGTAATTTTCTAGGATTCGACAGTGATCAGTGTGTGACACGGTCGGGTCCGCCTACATTTTGTGTCGAACCCTGTCTTAGCACCACTTTGTCGTTTGGAAGGACTGCAACGAATTGCCATCCCTTGATGATTAGTTTCTCTGCCTCTTCAGATGTTGTGACTATTTGCCTGTCAATGATTTGCAGTATATCTTGTTTCTGACATACTCTTGCACCTTGACAATCTCGCCCCCTGATAGTTTCTCCACATCGCCTTTGACTTTGTCTTTCACGCCTTCCTCAATGTGTATAATTTATTATCCATAATTGCAGATGCTAGATGCTCTCTTGGTGTCAGCATGTTTGATTTTGATTCCCACGAATTTGTAGTAGAATGATAAACCTCATTTTCTGCTAGAACTGAACCGTTGAATCCTCATATGGAATATAGTTTCTCATCAAAAAATTGTGTAGTTAGAGCCCTGCGTGGAGTAAACATGTATGAACCTTTTATCCACAAATTTGTCTGCAAATCATAAATCAATAACGAATCGTTGGAATCCAACTCTCAAGATATCTCCCAATAACGTAGTCAAATTGTGTACAATCCAATCAATTTTTTATGTCCATCATTTAGGTTGAAAACATGACAAATCCGTCAAAGTATGAACCCAAACATGATGTAATTAAAGAGTTGAAGACACTGATAGATGATAACAACTGGAATTCTCAGTTTGAAGAAGCACTAGAATCGGCCAATCAACTAGACGAATTGCACCTCGATAGACCAATCAAGACTCTTGAACAATATTATTCATGGTTGGACCGATTAGTTGAATGGATTCCACAGATAAGATCATCAGATCATCCAAATCATGTGGATGACGTATATCACAAATTTTGCAAGTTCTATTGGATTCTAGATCAGCATCCAGTACGGGAACTTCAAGGAGACATACGCTCCAAAGATGGAGAAATTACACCACTTTCTAAATGGATAGTCAGCTTTGCTAAATCTTGGGGATTATTCTTAGATACTCCTGAATCAACAAAATACATTAAAACATTTGAAGAGGATCCTGATTTTCACATAGATGATTATGTGGTTCCAGAATCTGGTTGGTCTAGCTTCAATGAATTTTTTGCAAGAAAAGTAAAGCCTGAAAGAAGACCTATTGCCGAACCAGAGAATGACGACATTGTTGTTTCTCCTACAGATTGCACTCCCGTAGTTTGGCATCGAATCAACAATGATTCAAAAATAATTGCAAAAAATCTAGAATGGTCCATAGAACAACTCTTGCAAGACAGTCCGTACAAATCTGATTTTAAAGGAGGAATGTTCATGCACAGTTTTCTTAATGTAAATGACTATCACAGACTTCATGTTCCTGTACAAGGAACAATAAAGGAGGCACGGGTCATACCAGGAAGGGCACATCTTAGAGTGTATGTGAAAAACGGAATATCTGTATCTCGTAATGTGCGCAGAAATAGTGAAAATTTTGATTTACAAGATAATACTGGTTATCAATTTACACAGATGAGAGGATTGATCGTAATTGATTCCCCTAAAGGACTTGTTGCCGTACTTCCAATTGGAATGGCACAAGTATCGTCTATAGTACTTGATGTTAAAGAAGGGGATTATCTCAACAAAGGTGATGAATTTGGGCGCTTTTTATTTGGAGGTTCAGACATTGTTATTCTTTTTTCAAAGAATCAGGATGTTCATATTACCGCAGAAGTAGAAAATCATTACAAACAAGGAACACAAATTGCCAAGATAAAATAATATTTCAAGTTGTGTTATTCTGAAAAACCACTATTAGTGCTCATTCTAGAATGATATGTTCATGAATTGTTATAAACCATCTCCAAAAAATAACTTGATATATTTAACTCAGTTTTCGTAGTGATATTGGATATTATTGTCTCTGCAGATGATGCTGCATCACGTGTTTTGAGAAAAGCAATGGAAGCATCAAATCAGGGTACATTTGCGGTGGGTGGAGTATTATTTCGTAATGACACTGGCGAGGTGGTAAAGGAATTACACAACAATGTTTTTGTCCAATTAAAGAACCACATGCCTTTCATTAAGGATCCAACTGCTCATGGTGAAAGACAGCTTGTTTCTTGGTACTATGATAATAAAAAAAATCTTAATCTTCCAGAACCTGAAAAAATGACATTAGTTACATCCTTAGATCCTTGTGTAATGTGTACAGGTTCCTTGTTGATAGCAGGGTTTAATGTGGCAATAATTGCAGTTGATGATTTTGCAGGAATAAATTATGATTCCAAGTTTGATTTCCACATACTTCCTGAACCTTTAAGGTCTTTAGCCAAAAAGAAATTTGGATACTATGCTTGTGGAATTCCAAATAATGACCCAAAAAAATACGTTAGAAAATACTTTGGTTCTAAATCTCTTCCATTCATAAATGACACAGTTTCTGCGAAAAATCTAATGGGATGCACTACAACATTTGTAAA
>Ga0224508_10003616_pt1 | contig 12766 bp, 11 predicted proteins | sample SF_Jan12_sed_USG_4_FD_170157 | JGI IMG/M metagenome (GOLD analysis project Ga0224508, IMG submission 170157) | Sediment microbial communities from San Francisco Bay, California, United States - SF_Jan12_sed_USGS_21 | ecosystem: Environmental > Aquatic > Marine > Sediment | place: USA...
CCTTCCCATCATCAACCGCCGCCAGCACATACCAACGCTGTCGTACACCTCGACCCGGGGCTCGCGTTCGGAAGCGGCACCCATCCAACCACGGCACTGTGCCTGGAATGGTTGGATGCGCAACCACTGCGACAGCGAACAGTGCTCGATTACGGGTGTGGCTGCGGTGTGCTGGCGATCGCAGCGCTGGTGCTGGGGGCGGAATCAGCGCTTGCAGTGGACAATGATCCGCAGGCGCTGCAGGCAACCCGGGACAACGCCTCGCGTAACGGAGTGAGCGCACGGCTGCGTGTCCAAGCGGATACTCAATGGAACAACCAGCAGGTCGATACCGTGGTGGCGAATATTCTCGCTGAACCCCTGATCCAACTTGCACCGCGTCTCGCGACAAGCCATCGACAGGGCGGCAAACTCGCCCTCACCGGGATCCTTTGCCCACAACAGCAGCGAGTGCGCAGCGCATACAGCACCTGGTACACCTTCGACGAGTCATTGCAGCGCGATGACTGGATCCTGCTCCAGGGAACGCGCAACTCGCACGGTGTGCACAACTAGTGTCTCGTCCGACTGATTCGTGTCATTTCAGCGTGACCACACGGATAGTTGTTCCTGCAATATCCGCATACTGTACGTCCGTGTACACAAGCGTTCAGCCACCAGGCACGCCGAGGAGGAATAGCCGAATCAGTTGGACAGGACACTAGCAGATTGTTGAAAAACTCGTTATTCCGCGGCCTCCCGGGCAGTGCATGCAAGAGGGATTACTCCGGGCATACTGCCATGCGGGGCCAGCTTGCATTAGAAATCAGGATCGCGACTGGTCTGGCGCGGTTCGCACGTTCATACTTGCGGCTTCACAGAGCAGAACCCGACCCGCTGCATGGCCAAAACCCCGCGGTACTTCGATGACCTCGACGGTGGTCTGGGTGGACCTGCGCAGACACAGTGTTCCGAGTGCCGTACTGTCTTCCGCGTCACCCGCGAGCAACTGGAGGCTGCCGAAGGCCTGGTGCGCTGCGGTGAATGCGGTAATGTTTTCAATGCCGGCGCAGCACTGTTGCGCGAACCCTACCTGGCGCCGGAAAATCCTCAGGAAAATCTCGATCTGACGTTCGACACACACGCGGATACCCGGCCGCGCACGCGTTTCTTTCTACCCGAGGTGGATTCCGCAACCCGCCGGCCCTCGGCGGGACCTGGTAAAGCGCTCTGGGTCAGCCTGGGCGTCATTCTAGCGGTGCTCCTGCTGATCCAGCTGGTCTACCTGTTCCGAGATTCTCTGGCGCTGGTACCGGGCATGCGTGGTCCGCTGGTCGCTTTCTGTGAGTCAACGGGTTGTACGATCTCGCCACGCCGCGATCTGCAGAAACTGGCATTGATTAATCGCAACGTCTATTCGCACCCCAACGTCCCCGGCGCATTGATTATCAGCGCAACGATCGTCAACAATGCGTCGTTCACACAACAGTACCCGGTGCTGGCGGTCAGTATGGCCAACGTACGCGGCACGACGCTTGCACAACGAAATTTCGATCCCCGTGACTATCTGCCGCTCGCCGACGTGGAAGCGGGCATGACCCCGGGCGCGCCGGTGAGCATTGCGCTGCAGGTTGCAGATCCCGGCAGCGATGCGATGACTTTCGAACTCGACTTTCGTTAAATACTACACTCGTCGCTTTTGCACTTCGCCCAATCGCGGTATGATTTTGACTGCCGCTAGATAACAACAAAACAGTTTCGAACCAGGTGCGAATTGGACCCTACACCATAGCGAACGTTTTGGCGCTTGCGCCAATGGCGGGCGTCACCGATCGACCGTTTCGCACATTGTGCAGGCGGCTTGGTGCGGGCCTGGCCGCCTCAGAGATGGTAGCGGCGAATGCGCTGCTCTGGGGAAGCAGGAAAACGCTGCAGCGTATAGACCACCGCGGCGAGCCGACGCCGCGAGTTGTGCAGATCGCAGGCGCCGACCCCCAAATGTTGCGTGAAGCGGCACTTTTCAATGTCGAACGGGGCGCTGAAATAATCGACATCAACATGGGATGTCCGGCGAAAAAAGTTTGCAACAAGCTCGCCGGCTCGGCATTGCTGCGCGATGAAGACCTGGTGGCACGCATACTAAGCGCGGTGGTCGCCGCGGTGCGGGTGCCCGTGACGTTGAAAATGCGTACCGGCTGGGACAGCGACACGCGCAACGGCGTGCGGATCGCGCGAATTGCCGAACAGTGTGGTGTCGCGGCACTGGCGGTGCACGGTCGAACGCGCGCCGACGCGTTTCGCGGTGCCGCCGAGTATGCGACTATCGCAGAGATAAAGCAGACGGTGAGCATTCCGGTTATCGCCAATGGCGATATCCGCACACCTGAACAGGCGCACGCGGTACTCGAACAAACCCAGGCGGACGGTCTGATGATCGGCCGCGCCGCACAGGGCAACCCGTGGATATTCCAGCAGGTGGCGCACTTTCTCGCATGCGGCGAGAAACTGGCGGCGCCCGACCCGGCGGCTGTATACGCGACGCTCAGTGAGCATCTGCAGCAACTGTACCGCTTCTATGGCAGTTATCGGGGCGTGCGAATCGCGCGAAAACACATCGCCTGGTACTGCAAGGAACAGCGCGGCGCGGCAGCATTTCGCGCGGGCGTCTACCGGGCCGAACGGCCCGACGAGCAATTGCGCATGGTAGGCGAATTTCTCCTCTCGTCTTCCCGTTACGGACCGCTCGCGGCATGACGCAGAAACGCAAGGCCGTACGCCGGCCGCCGCCCCTGAGCAGTTCGATCGAGAGCGCGCTGCTCAGTTATCTTGAGACTCTGGACGGCCACAAGCCCTGCGATCTGCACAAAATGGTGGTCGGAGAAGCCGAGCAGACACTGTTCAAAGTGGTTATGAAGCACGTGCAGGGCAATCAAAGCCGCGCCGCCGAAATGCTGAGCATGAATCGCGGCACCTTGCGCAAAAAACTCAAAGCCTACGGTATCAAGTCCGACTAGATCAGCGCCGCCACTATGATCCCCAAACATGCGATACGGCCGCGCCGCGCACTGCTCAGTGTGTCGGAGAAAAACGGTATCTGCGAATTCGCGGCACGGTTAATCGGCCACGACATAGAGATACTGTCCACCGGCGGTACCGCAAAATTGCTGCGTGAACAGGGTGTCCCGGTGAAGGAAGTGTCTGAGCACACGGGCTTTCCGGAAATCATGCAAGGCCGTGTGAAAACGCTGCACCCGCGGATCCATGGGGGATTGCTGGGACGCCGCGGTATCGATGACGATGTCATGCGGGCACAAGACATCGCGCCCATCGATATACTGGTAGTCAACCTCTACCCGTTCAGCAAAACCGTCGCATATCCGGACTGCACGTTCGAAGACGCTATCGAAAACATCGATATCGGCGGCCCCGCAATGTTGCGCGCAGCGGCGAAAAATCACAACGATGTCGCGGTGATCGTGGATCCGGCTGACTATGCGAGTTGCGCCGAGGAATTGGACGCCAACGACGGTCAGCTGAGCGGCGCAACGCGATTTGGGCTGGCGGTAAAGGCATTCGAGCACACTGCCGGATATGACGGCGCGATTGCCAATCATCTCGGACGGATTGGCATCGACGGTGAACGTGCGCCCTACCCGCGCACGCTGAATCTGCAGTTCGTGCGGGCCGAGGTCATGCGTTACGGTGAAAATCCCCACCAGAGTGCAGCATTCTACCGCGAAACCGATGCCGCGCCGGGCACGGTAGCCAGCGCCCGGCAGACTCAGGGCAAAGCGCTCTCCTACAACAACGTAGCGGATACCGATGCGGCACTGGAATGTGTCAAACAGTTCGGCGAGCCAGCATGCGTCATCGTGAAACATGCCAATCCCTGCGGGGTGGCGGTTGCGGAGGACATTTTCAGCGCCTACGAAGGCGCGTATCGTACCGATCCGACCTCTGCTTTCGGCGGCATCATCGCCTTCAATCGCGAACTCGACGAGCACACCGCCGCGGAGATCGTTGCGCGCCAGTTTGTCGAAGTCATCGTCGCGCCCGTGGTCAGCGAGGCCGCCCACGAAGCGCTGCACAGCAAAGAAAACGTGCGGGTGTTGCTGTGCGGCGAATTTTCCGACGTCACCGGCGGGCTTGACTACAAGCGCGTCAGCGGCGGGTTGCTGGTACAGGACCGCGATTACGGCATGGTGACCGATGACGAGCTGCGCGTGGTGACGAAACTGGCGCCCGACACGCGGCAACTCACCGACCTGTTATTCGCATGGCGCGTTGCCAAATACGTGAAATCCAATGCCATCGTGTACGCCAGAGATCGCTGCACTATCGGTGTCGGCGCAGGGCAGATGAGCCGGGTCTACTCGGCCAGGATAGCCGGGATCAAGGCCGGCGACGAAAACCTTCAGGTCGCCGGTTCGGTAATGGCTTCGGACGCTTTCTTTCCGTTCCGGGACGGTATCGACGCAGCGCATGAAGCCGGCATAGCAGCGGTCATCCAACCCGGCGGCTCGATGCGCGATGCAGAGACGATCGCCGCGGCCGATGAGCACGGCATGGCGATGGTCTTCACCGCCATGCGCCACTTTCGTCACTGAGCCGGCGCATGCCATGCGGGTCCTGATCGTAGGCGGGGGCGGGAGAGAACACGCGCTGGCCTGGAAATGCGCGCAAAGCGAACACGTCACAGAGGTGTTCGTCGCCCCGGGCAACGCGGGCAGCGGCGCCGAAGCCGGGGTACGCAATGTCCCCATAGCAGCCGACGATCTGCAGGGGCTGCAACGCTTCGCCAGCGAAAATGCAATCGGACTCACTATCGTGGGACCCGAAGTACCGCTGGTCGCCGGCATCGCCGATCGTTTCACGGCCGCCGGTCTGCCGGTATTCGGTCCGACGCAGGGCGCGGCGCAGCTCGAGGGGTCGAAATCGTTCACCAAGGATTTTCTAGCGCGCCACGCAATCCCGACCGCTGCCTACGAAACCTTCGACAACAGCCGCAGCGCGATCGCCTACATCGAACGTCAGGGCGCACCTATCGTTATTAAGGCCGATGGCCTGGCCGCCGGCAAGGGTGTGGTGCTTGCCGCTTCGTTACAGGAGGCGGAGGACACGGTTCACCAGATTCTCGATCGCCAGCGCTTTGGAACTGCCGGGCAGCGCGTCGTAGTCGAAGAGTTTCTGAGCGGCGAGGAAGCAAGCTTTATCTGCTTGGTCGACGGCGAGGACGTGCTGGCGCTGGCGAGTTCGCAGGATCACAAGGCACGCGACGATGGCGATCGCGGCCCTAACACCGGCGGCATGGGCGCTTACTCGCCGGCACCGGTAATCAGCCCGTCCCTGCATCGACGCATCATGACTGAGGTTATCGAACCCACCGTGCGTGGCCTGGCCAAAGAAGGAAACTACTTTCGCGGATTTCTGTACGCCGGCCTGATGATCGACGCCGATGGCGCTGCCCGCGTACTGGAGTTCAACGTGCGCCTGGGCGATCCTGAGGCGCAGCCGATTCTGCTGCGCCTGCGCAGCGATCTGATCGAGCTGTGTCTTGCGGCCCTGGACGGTTCGCTTGGCGACTTGCAGGCCGAATGGGATCCGCGCGCCGCACTCGGTGTCGTCATGGCGGCCGGCGGCTACCCTGACGACTACGAAAAAGGCGCGTTAATCGCGGGCCTGGGAGACGATGCCGAGGATCTGAAAGTATTCCATGCGGGTACCGCTGCGAACAATCGCGGGGTTGTAACCGCGGGCGGGCGCGTGCTTTGTGTCACGGCACTTGGTGACGACGTGGCGGCAGCGCGCGAACGCGCCTACGGCGCAGTGGCTAACATTCACTGGGATAACTGTTACTACCGGCGCGACATCGGCTATCGCGCACTGGATAGCCAGTAAGGAAAAAGGGGATTATTTCCCCTTCATTGCATCGAAAAATTCGCCGTTGGTTTTAGTCTGCTGCAGGCGACCGAGCAGAAATTCCATCGCCTCGATGTCTTCCATGCTGTGCAGGAACTTGCGCAGTATCCAGACTTTCTGCAACTCCTCCTGCCCCAGCAATAGTTCTTCGCGCCGCGTTCCCGAGCGCGCAACGTTGATCGATGGGTATACGCGCTTCTCGGAAATACGCCGATCCAGGTGCAGTTCCATGTTGCCGGTGCCCTTGAACTCTTCGTAGATAACCTCGTCCATCTTGGAGCCGGTATCCACCAACGCGGTGGCGATTATCGTCAGACTGCCACCCTCCTCGATGTTTCGCGCGGCGCCGAAAAACCGTTTCGGACGTTGCAGCGCATTCGCATCCACGCCACCGGTCAGGACCTTTCCTGAAGAAGGCACTACCGTGTTGTAAGCACGCGCCAGGCGGGTAATGGAATCGAGCAGGATCACCACGTCCTGTTTGTGCTCCACCAGGCGTTTGGCCTTCTCTATCACCATCTCAGCCACCTGCACGTGGCGACTGGCGGGTTCGTCGAACGTACTGGAGACCACCTCGCCCTGCACCATGCGCTCCATCTCGGTCACTTCTTCCGGTCGCTCGTCGATAAGCAGTACGATCAGGTAGCTATCTTGGTGATTGGCCGCCAGACTCTGGGCAATGTTCTGCAAAATCATCGTTTTACCGGCCTTGGGCGGTGAGACGATGAGTCCGCGTTGCCCCTTGCCGATAGGTGCCACGATGTCGATGACCCTGGCGGTAATGTCTTCGGTGCTGCCGTTGCCGCGCTCCAGTGTAAATCGATCCGTCGCGTGCAGCGGCGTAAGGTTCTCGAACAGCACCTTGTTGCGCGCCTGCTCGGGTGGACCAAAATTGATCTCATCAACTTTCAGTAGCGCAAAATAGCGCTCGCCTTCCTTGGGCGGGCGAATCTTGCCGGTGATCGAATCCCCGGTGCGCAGGTTGAAACGCCGGATCTGGCTGGGTGATACGTAAATATCGTCAGGCCCGGCCAGGTAGGAACTGTCCGCCGAGCGCAGAAATCCGAAACCGTCCTGCAGTATTTCCAGCACACCGCCGCCGAAAATGTCTTCGCCTTTTTTGGCGCGCGCCTTGAGGATCGAGAAGATAATATCCTGCTTCCGCGACCGGGCAATATTGTCGATGCCCATGTCTTGAGCGGTTTCGATGAGTTCCGATGCTGGTTGTCGCTTGAGTTCGCTGAGGTTCATAAGATTACTGGTCAGATTCAGTATGGTTTAGTCCCGGGTATCCACGGGCTGGATGACCAAAGGCCTAGACCAAATGGTTTTAAGTGGGGATTGTTCGGTAGTTAGAGGCGCTGTTGCCGGAGCAACGACCCAAATAAGTTAACACGTTACCCGTATCGGCGTCTACCGCCGGATCTTTAGATATTCGGCCACCACGCGCGATTGTGTGACGCGCATCTCAGCGCATGTCGCCGATTCCGGTGAATCGGCGACACCCAGGCGACTTCGGGGTGTCCGGTCCGGTGCGCTACGCGAGTGAGCTGTTCAGATATTGCTGTCCAGGAACGCGGTCAGTTGCGACTTGGACAACGCGCCCACCTTGGTCGCCTCGACGTTGCCATCTTTGAACAGCATCAGGGTGGGAATTCCACGAATGCCGTATTTGGGCGGGGTATTCGGGTTCTCGTCGATATTGAGTTTGGCAATCTTCAATTTGCCGGTGTAATCGTCAGCGATTTCTTCCAGGATCGGCGCGATCATTTTGCACGGACCGCACCAGTCGGCCCAGTAATCCACCAACACGGGAACGTCGGATTTCAGTACTTCGTCGTCGAAGCTGCCATCCGCCACATGCACGATATTGTTCACACTTTTCTCCGCTGATTGACTCGGTCCCCTCGCCACGATGCGCAACACGGTGTACGGAGGGGAGCGCAGGTTACCACGCCACCCGGAGGCGTTGGAACAACTTCCCCCAGCAAAAACAGGGAATCACCGTGATTTCAGCCGTTTCGCGCACCAGCAGCATATTGTTTGCGAACCGCAGGATGTAATCCCTTGATTATTAATGGTATTCGTCGAGCGGCCGAAGCATCCCCGGGGTCCGTCAGAAATGCGAGCAGCTGCTGGACTGGCTCGTGAGCAACGCCGGAAACGCTGATATCGCGTCACCGGCGCCACGCCGGAAACGCCGGGACGCTGCGTACTTCCGGTGCACCGTGGATGAGAAAATTGAATGAGCGGTGGGTTTCTTATGTATTCTTACACTCATGGAACACAACTCACACCTCACAGATTTGAGCTTCAGCGCTCTGCCGCTGCACGGTTTGCTGCAACAAGGATTGGTCGAAGCCGGCTTCGAATTCTGCACCGCGGTGCAGGCCCAGGCGCTGCCTTTGATGCTCGAGGGCATCGACGTCGCCGCACAAGCGCAAACCGGCACCGGTAAAACCGCAGCCTTTCTGCTCGCGCTCTTCGATCGCCTGCTGCGCACTCCGCCACCGCCCACGCGCGAGGACCGCCAACCCCGCGCATTCATCCTGGCGCCGACCCGTGAACTGGCCATCCAGATCCACAAGGATGCCGAACTGCTGGGCCAGTTCACGGAATTTCGCATGGCACTGGCCTACGGAGGGACCGATTACGAAAAACAGCGCCGCACCATCGCCGATGGCGTAGACATCCTCATCGGCACACCCGGGCGCCTGATTGACTACTTCAAACAGCGCATATACGACCTGCGTATGGTCGAGGTGGCGGTGCTTGACGAGGCCGACCGCATGTTCGATCTCGGTTTCATCTCCGATGTGCGCTATCTGGTGCGGCGCATGCCGCCGCCCGAACGACGGTTGAGCATGCTGTTCTCAGCCACGCTCACGCTACGCGTCAACGAACTCGCGTACGAACACATGAACAATCCGCGCAGCATCAATGCGGCACCGGAGAAGAAAACAGCCGATCAGGTGCACCAAAGCGTCTACCACCCTGCCCAATTCGAGAAAGCCTCGCTGCTGGTGGGCCTGATCCGTGAGCTGCAACCGGCTCGCAGCATGGTATTCGTCAATACCAAGCACGTCGCCAGCCGCCTGGAGTCGACGCTCCTCGCCAACCAGGTAGATGCCGGGCTGCTGTCGGGCGACGTACCGCAACGCAAGCGCCAGCGGCTTCTGGAACAGTTTCGCAATGGTGAGCTGAAAGTACTGATCGCCACGGACGTCGCGGCACGCGGACTGCATATCGCCGATGTCACGCATGTTTTCAACTACGATCTGCCGCAGCAGGCCGAAGATTACGTGCACCGCATTGGACGCACGGCGCGTGCCGGGCAAAGCGGCGAGGCCATCAGTTTCGCGTGCGAGGAATATGCGTTTTCGCTGCCGGAGATCGAAGACTACGTGGGTCACAAGCTCCCGCACGCCCAGATCAGCGAATCTATGCTGCCGGAACTGGCCAGGCCGCCACGCAAACCCCGAAAAACGCCGCGCCCCGACCACAAAGGCGCGCCTCGCAGGCGGCGCGCGCGCCCCCATGCTACCAAAGAAACTCTAACGCCTTGAGCACGTCGCGGCGGCTGACCTGTCCGACCATGCGGTTGCCTTCCATCACCGGATAGCGGCGCAGTTTTTCCTCCAAGAACAACTTGGCCACTTCGAGAATGCTGGTGTCGGCATCGACAGTGCGAACCTCACGCGTCATGTATTCGCTGACCAGGCCACCGTACTCACCGTGATAGCCGGCGTTCAGAGCAACTTTCAGACAATCCTGTTCGCTCAGTAGACCGACGAGATTGCCGCGCTCGTCAACTACCGGCGCGCCGGAAATACGATGCTCTATCATCGTATGGATGGCACTCAGCACGTTCATATCAGGCGTAAACGTCACCAGACTGGCCGACATGTAGTTTTTTACGGCAACCGAGTGCAACATGCTTAATCTCCTGACTCGAGTCGCTCGCGAACCGCCCGTCGCCGGGCGCAAGGGCTCGCGCACGCGCAGTTATTCATCCCCCCGCAACTCCCCCTGAGTGGCGCACGTCCGAGCAGCACACCGGCTGCCAATCCGACGACACACAGAATCATCACAATGAAACTGGCCACGAATGTGCTCACGATTGATCCACCAGGTATTTCGTAAACGCATCCGTATAGCGTTCGCTGAAACCTTGTTTTTCACGAATCACAAAGTATGCGGGCAGTTGCAGCTTGTCGGCAAGCGAGAACCCGGCCTGCGGCCCCAGCACCAGCAAAGCCGTAGCGAGCGCGTCGGCGCGCATCGCGGTTTCGTCCAGCACCGTCACGGAAGCCAGGGTATGCGTCACCGGACGCCCGGTGCCCGGGTTTAGAGTATGCGAATAACGCTTGCCGTCCACCGTGAAAAAATTCCGGTAATCGCCCGAAGTCGCGACGCCGCGATCGACAGGTGTGATAATGCGCTGCACGGCGCGCGCGGCCACGACCGGTTTCTCTATGCCGATACGCCAAAGCGCGCCGTTCTGATTGGTGCCCTGGGTTTTAATTTCGCCACCGATTTCGACCAGGTAGTCGTCGATCCCGCGGCGCTCCAGATACTCGACGACCCGGTCCACAGCATAACCCTTGGCGATAGCCGACAGGTTCAACGATACATCCGGCACCGTCTTGCGCACCGCGCTGGGGTCGGTGCGAACGGACAACTTCTGGTATCCGATCCGGCGTTGCGTTTCGGCAATCCGCTCCGCGTCGGGCAATCCGTTGGCGCCGGTGCTGCCCGCGAAACCCCACAGCTCGATGAGCGGCGCGACCGTCACGTCGAACGCGCCGTCCGTGAGTCTGGATATCTCGAGAGCAGCCGCCACTACGTCCACTACTTGCGGCGACACTGCAAACCACTCGGCACTGGCGAAACGATTGAACCGCGAAACTTCCGAATCCGGGCGATAGGTAGACATCGCGTTTTCGATCCGTTCCAGCAGATCTACTATCGCGGCATCCGCGGTGCGGCTGTCGAATTCGCCGTCGACAATCAGTTTCACGGTGTACTGCGTGCCCATGGTCGGGCCCTGCAACTGCACCAGTTGTGCGTCGCGCGGCGGCGCACATGCGGCGAGGATCAGCGCCAGGCTAACCGCCGAAATCGTCGAGCAAGATATTGTCATGTTCCACGCCCAGATCTTCGAGCATCCTTATCACCGCGGCGTTCATCATCGGTGGACCGCACATGTAGAACTCGCAGTCCTCCGGCGCCGGGTGGTCCCTGAGGTAGTTGTCATAGAGGACATCGTGAATAAACCCCGTATAACCTCGCCACTCGTCCTGGGGCTGCGGGTCGGACAGCGCCACATGCCATTCGAAGTTTTCGTGCTCCCGCGCCAGCATGTCGAAGTCGTCGACGTAGAACATTTCGCGCCGGCTGCGCGCACCGTACCAGAAGCTCATCTTACGCTTGCTGTGCAAGCGTCTCAGCTGATCGAATATGTGCGAGCGCATGGGTGCCATCCCCGCACCGCCACCGACGAACACCATCTCCGCGTCCGTCTGTTTGGCAAAGAACTCACCGAACGGGCCGGAGATCGTCAATTTGTCGCCCGGTCGCAGACTGAAGAGATACGACGACATCTTGCCCGGCGGCACATCATGCATACCGGGCGGCGGCGATGCGATGCGGATGTTCAGCAAAATGATGCCGCGCTCGTCCGGGTAGTTGGCCATCGAATAGGCGCGCGACACCGGTTCTTTTACTTTCGAGACCAGACTCCACAGATCATACCGGTCCCAATCGTCGCGAAAACGCTCGTCTACATCGAATTTCGAGTACTCCACAGTATGCGGTGGGCATTCGGTCTGAACGTAGCCGCCGGCGCGAAAGTCGACCTGCTCGCCCTCGGGCAGTTCCAGCACCAGTTCCTTGATGAACGTTGCCACGTTGTCGTTGGAACGCACCGTGCACTGCCATTGACGTACCCCGAATACTTCTTCCGGCACGTGAATGCGCATGTCGTGCTTGACGGCCACCTGGCAGGACAAGCGGTCTCCCTGAGCCGCTTCACGCCGGGTGATGAATGTTTCTTCGGTGGGTAGAATCGCCCCGCCACCCTCGAGCACCTGCACACGACATTGTCCGCAGGTACCGCCACCACCGCAGGCCGAGGAAACGAACAACTGCGCATCGGCCAACGCGGTAAGCAGCTTGGCGCCCACCGGCGCGAGAACTTCACGCTCGTCGTTGACCTCGATCCTTACGTCGCCACTGGCGACCAGTCTGGACTTGGCAGCCAGGATGACAAACACCAGGCTCAGCACTATGGCGGTAAACAGGCCTACTCCCAGAATGATTTCCAGCATCGCCGCTAAGTGTCCTGTCCCATAAATAACCTACTATTCTGAGCGCGTGTCGCGTTCCAGGGCAAGGCGTCGGCGGTGCAGGAATAGTTCCTCATATTTCAAACCGTCGCAACGCAGTCGTGGGACGCGACACACGCTCCCATCGTCTATTCATCAATGTTTGGGCAAGCCGCCAAGGGACCATCTGCGTTGTTACGCGCTTGAGCAATAGCTCAGGCTTTCCTCTGCACACGGTGCCTAGCACCTGACCCCTATGTACACGGATGTACAGTATGCCGATATTGCAGGAGCAAATATCTGTTGGCGGCTCGCAGAATGGCAGGTTATTCATGGGACAGGGCACTTGCTACAACTGAATACCGGAAAACGCCATGAAGCCCAGCGACATGAGTCCGACGGTGATGAAAGTGATGCCCAACCCCTGCAACCCGTCGGGCACGTCGCTGTACTTGAGCTTCTCTCTCACGCCGGCGAGTGCGGTGATAGCCAATGCCCAGCCGACGCCACTGCCAATTCCGTAGACCACGCTCTCGGTGAAG
>Ga0224508_10003617_pt1 | contig 12764 bp, 17 predicted proteins | sample SF_Jan12_sed_USG_4_FD_170157 | JGI IMG/M metagenome (GOLD analysis project Ga0224508, IMG submission 170157) | Sediment microbial communities from San Francisco Bay, California, United States - SF_Jan12_sed_USGS_21 | ecosystem: Environmental > Aquatic > Marine > Sediment | place: USA...
TCGTGTTCTCGGCGATGCCGTGACGGCGGGCGATGTCAGGCACCGAGGCGCCGGCTTCGTGTTCCTTCAGGATCGAAATTATTTTCTCTTCGGAGTAGCGCTTGCGCTTCATTTTGGGACCTCCCAGGGTCAGAATTATAGGGAAATCCCACATTCAGGGTGGCTCGAATTACAGGGCTACGGTCAATTCCCAACAAAAAAACCCACCTCACTTGAGGTGGCTGACCATTCTTACTTAGATCACCGGTTTTATCGCCGAGAACAAAAGAATATCTAGCTCAATCATTTTTATTTTATCGCGGGCCGCCGCTATTTGTTCTTAACCCTTGTCCGTCGATCTTCCTTATTCCATTTACCCGTTTCCCTCGGATTGGCCTGGCCCCAGGCATCTCGAGTTTTAACTTGTGTCAACTTCATTTCGTGCTTTCTTTCTGCCTCATCATCGGCCAGGGTAAACTTGGAGATTGTCGTATCTTCGTCAGCGTTATATTTTCTGAGTTTATTGGTAATACTTGCTCTCATTGACAATTCGCTGCGTATAGTCGATTTGCGACTTATCGCCGGTTCAGGGTCAACGGTTTCACTTTGATTCCCGCGCTTGAAAAGCCACTTGAACATATTGGGCTCCAAAATTTTTGGATATGGCTATCAATCGAATAGCTAATACTTATTGTTGCGAAGTACTTTCGTTAAATATAGTCTCTAACTCGGCGTCAACCATAGAAATAATTCACCATTAGCTTGTGAATTAGTGGAAATTCATAATTCTCCAGGCGAGAGTCCGTTATTGGCCGAAGATTGCCTCCTAGCCAGCTCCGTTGAGGGTCCGCTTACGAGAAATTAAACCCTCTAATCTTTTATTTAAACAGGCCTCAGGTATCAGGTTTGCTGATTGAACGTCCTTCCGCTATCCAGGACGTGATTCCATCCTGGACGTTCAATACATTCTTGTAACCTCCCTTCATCACCAACCAATTGGACAATGTCGCAGTACGATTCCCCGTTCGACAGATCACCACAAATTCCTCGTCCGGTTGGACAGTTTTTTCAAGCATTTCGACAAATGATTTCAGAAACCGCCCCTGATCGTCGAATGCGGTTGACTTGATGCTGCCATCGACAACACCTGTCTGTTTCCATTCTTCGGGACGACGGATATCGATTAGCTTGATGCCATTCTCAATTTTCGTCGCCAGTTGCGAATTACTAATACTGTCGAATGGTGGTGGCGTAACCGCGACCAGCTCGACCTCAAATATCAAGGTAGCGTTCGGTGGAATAACACCTCCGGCACCTTTTGCGCCGTAGGCCAGCGCCGGGGGGATCTGCAATATCCGCTTGCCGCCTGTCTTCATACCTAGAATGCCGATGTCCCAGCCTGGAATCACCTGACCTGCACCCAGGGTAAATTGAAAGGGTTCACCACGCCCGACACTCGAATCAAAAACCGTTCCTTCTTCGAGTTTGCCTGTGTAGTGAACATCGACAACCGAATATCGTAAAGCCTCGACGCCCTGGCCGAACTCAACCTCCTGGATTCCGACATCTGATTCAGCTCCGTGGGACGCAAGACTGGGTTGCGCTATAAAGATCAGGCAAAGGCAAAGTAAATACCTTCTGACATTAGAATGCATAAATAACTCCGGGTTGTGAATTTTAATCAGCTTAAATCGTTGGATTCGTAGCTACGATGCAGTATTTCTAGACTAAGGATATTGTCAATTGCAGCAAATTTATATATCGCGAAAGGGATGTACTCGATATTACGAATAATGGACATCCTAAGACAATCGTTCGAATAATGAGAAATTGGACGACCAATTTCTAGCAGATTCCAGTGTCTGCTCCTGGCCGTTTCGAGAAGCCTAGCAAGCTCGCCTGAGCGTCAGCTTTGGAGAAAACAGACACACAATTTCTGAAATCAACAACCGATTTTCGGGGCTCGGTCATTTTCTACGCTGATCACGAACGCTCCGTATTACGACTTTTCCTTTGTCGATGATAATCAGCGGATGCTAAGCTCCCGTTGAAGAGGTGCAGACCTAAAGATCGACGATTAATGCCTGTTTCCCGAGTGAGTCTCGCTATTCTACTACTGTCGCTAATCCCGATAGAAGGGGGTTCGCGCGATGCGAAAGCCATCTGGGACAGTCGTTGTGAAGAATGCCATGGAGACCCCGGCAAGTTTGCTAGCAAGTACCTCTGGGATATAGAGGGTCAGTTGCAGGGACAGCATCACGTTGATAACTTGAACCTGTTCATGCGCAATCACTATATTCCCGACCACGAGATCGATACCATTCGCATTATGCTGCTATCCCAGGCTAATTCTCCTGAACGGTTCAAATCTGAGTGTGGTGATTGCCACGGTGACGCCAAGGAATTTGTCGAGAATTCTCTCTGGGTTAGAGGAAGCGGAATCACGGGACTGGAGTCCGGTATGGAAGTCAGCGAGTTTTTACCGACACACCAGGAATTGCAGCCCAAAGACGTAATCTTTTATCGGAAATTGTTTGCCCGTATTGCAGGCAAACCCATCCCCTAAGCACCGATGCGAGTTTATTGGAATCGATTACAGATCGAAGCCTATTCTAACTCAGTGTCTCTTAATGGCCGTTCTCAGAAGCCCGCGAAGCGGATTTCAGCGTCTGCTTTCGGGAAATCAGATTCTACTTTACTAGTGACAGATCGCACATTGACCAACAAATGACACTGGCGAACGAAATCTCTATACTCAATCGATGAGTTCATACCAAGACCCAAGTTTTACGATCGGCATTGAAGAAGAGTATCTGCTAATCGATCCCGAGACACGGAACCTTGCCCACGATCCACCCACAACCATCCTTGAGGAATGCAGAAAACGGATCGGCGACCAGGTTACTCCCGAGTTCTTGCGCTCCCAAATTGAGGTTGGAACGAAAATCTGCACCTCGATTGCTGAAGCGAAAGAAGAGCTCCGTACGCTACGCAGTTGCATCCGCGAAGTAGCCGAGGCTCACGATCTTGCAATGATCGCCGCATCCACCCATCCAATTGCAGACTGGGATTTGCAGAAGCATACGGAAAAGGATCGTTATAACATCCTTGCTCAGAGTATGCAGACCGTGGCGCGAAGACTTCTGATCTGTGGTATGCATGTTCATGTCGGCATTGAGGACGATGACCTGCGAGTTGACTTGATGGGCCAGGTTAGCTACTTCCTGCCGCACTTACTGGCACTTAGTACATCCGCACCATTCTGGCGCGGTCGCGAGACCGGACTAAAATCCTATCGCATGGCGGTTTGGAACGAAATGCCGCGCACGGGCCTTCCACCGCAGTTCGATAGCTATGGAGAATACCGACGACTGGTCGAAATCCTTGTCGGCACGGGGGTCATCGAGGATGCGACCAAGCTATGGTGGGACGTTCGTCCAAGCGATAAGTTTCCGACTCTTGAAATGCGAATGACTGATATCTGTACCCGGATGGAGGACGCCATCAGCATTGCAGCCTATTATCGGTGTTTACTACGTATGCTATGGCGGCTCCGTCGTAACAACCAGCGTTGGCGTCAATACGATCGGTTCATGATTGCAGAAAACCGCTGGCGAGCATCGCGTTATGGTATTGACGAGGGGCTAATCGACTTCGGTAAGGCCAGGATCGTTCCTTTTCCCGAGTTGCTCGAAGAACTAATCACGCTCATTCGGGAGGACGCAGAATTCTTCGACTGCGTTGCCGAAATTGAACGTGCCCGTGAAATTCTAGAACGAGGCACGAGCGCCCACAAACAGGTCGCGGCTTGGCAGGAAGCTTGCCAGGCAGGTAAGGAGGATGCAGACGCACTTCGCGATGTGGTTGACATGTTGATCGAGGAAACGGCTCACGGGCTGTGATTATGGTGAGGAACCGTTGAGGCGTGAGTCAGAGAGACACACTCGTTAAACTGATCCGAGTGTCCGCTATTGGCCGGAGATTGCCTCCTACCAGGACTTGGCGAGCGCCAGCTTACGAGAAAGCTGTCGCTCAAACTCAATGTATCAGCCGGAATCACCGACCCACAACAGAATCTCGCTCGAGACGCAATAGTTAATATTGATGCGTATCAAAACGCACCCACAGACTCTGTGCTGAACGTGACACTCGTAAGGATTTTTGTATTTACATTAACAATAATTGGCGACTTGTGAGGGCGCTCTTTAACTTAGAAAGGAGGTCTTATCCCATGGGTAGTAAGAAATCTGAACAAATAGATGACCACCCCGATACTACTCCCGATGGCGAACCTTTGCGGGTTAATCGGATTACGCTGGTTGCTTAAGTGAATAGTTCAGCACGCTTCAGGGACAATTGACAGTTGAATCCCTTGAGGTTGTGGCAACAAGTAATTGATCATTCCTAGATTCACGATACTAGGTTTCCTGCCCGCAATAATTTTCCCAGAGTCGATATCTTCGATCCAGAGTGCGATGCCAGCGCATTGAGCAAGCTGGCTGAATCGAGCAACACCGATGTAGTAGGTGTGTCCGGCCTTAAGCGTTACATCAAAACTAAAATATCCTTCAGGATTTTTATTCCCTACCCCCCCAGCAGCTAGAAAACCTCGATAATAGCCAACTTGAATCATGTGATTTCCTGGCAAAACGGCTCCTTTATAACGAAACTTTTTGTCTCCATCGACAATAATATCCCGCTCCATTTGATTACCCAACATGAGGACTGACACTTCCCTTTCTGGCAATTCTGGGCCGTCATAAAGTTGAGTTGTCGATGCGCATCCAGATAAAAATAAGCCTACGATAGCAATTACAATGATTTGTCTAGACATTTCTCTCCTCCCTGTTGAAATTCCTGTATTAAAGTTGATCTTACACTCAGCAAGTGTTCTGGCGCAAAAATCGTTTGGCCCGCTATTGGCCAATAGGCGAAGCTCAATTGAGTTTAATAGGAGTCCGCTGCTGGCCGAAGATGGCCGTTGATCAATCCTGCTTGAGCGGCAGCTTTGGAGAAAACAGACGCTCAAATCCTAAAAATCGGCGGCGACTACCGACCCTAAGGAGACGCTAATGCCCGTGCTCTAACGTTCACCCAACGGCCATTTTCTCCGACTGCATGCGCTTGTTATGCGATATTTTGCTATTCCTGTTGAGCAGACAACCCGGGGTGTAGCTGAAATAATAAATTCATGTCGATAATTCACTCAAGTGGGTGATGCATGACTTGGATTTAATCTGGTAGTTTTACTCTTGAGAAATTAGGGTCACTCCGGAAAAGTAAAATGAATAATAATGCGAATGTAGAAATCGACATCATGGAGGGCCGAACCTACATAGTTGGCAGGGAGGGGCATATCTATATCAATGATGCATCTGTTAGTCGACAACATGCCGAAATAAAAATTATTGATGGAAAAATACGCCTGCGTGACCTTGACTCGACCAACGGCACCTATTTAGTAAAAGGTGGAGGTTTGGTGCAATTCAAGGAGGTATTTTTGAAACCACAACATACCGTCGCAATTGGAAAAAAAGTATACACAGTACAGAATTTGTTGGCGCTTATTGATGTTTTTGCGGCTTTTTCCGATAAAACCGGGCTGGCATTACGCCTGCGTGAGTAGCTGCTGAAAATATCACTGGACTAACTTATCCTTGGCCAAGTCCCAGTTCCCGCTGCCATCTGGCTATTCGGCACCGCCCTGATCGGTTTACTCGGATTTAGAGGTGAGAGTCCGCTACTGGCCAAAGGTTGCTACTGTTTAAAGATTTGTCAGCGTCTGCTATTACGAGAATATGCAGGATTAGATTATTGTATTCAGGCCAAGTGAGTTCTGGTGGCACCGCATCGACGACATTCATCTTTTTCGACTGCGTGGGCACCAAATTCAAAGGTGACATTAACTACCCGATAGTCGTGAAACCCCAGCCAGCAGAGAATACGGCCCAGTAGGGTTGGTAGTTTTACCATCTGATTCCCCCCACTCTCGACTAATAATGCTCATTTTACACGCAGGGACACGAATGTCTCAAAATGACCGAAGATTGTCTCCCACCGTAGTTTCGTGAGGGTCTGCTATTGAGAAAGCTGACGTCCAAACTCAACGCATCAGCGGCAATAACCGACCCAAAGCCGACTCTCACGGATTGTCATCGTTCCCCTTCGCGCATCCGGTCCTCGATCCAATCGAAAACGATCTGCCGGGCGAGAGGGAAGTTGTCCAACTGGCAATGCACCCCGGCTCCCTCGGCAGCCGGCGGTCCCTCCGTACGTCTGAATCCCTCTTGCCTATCGGGACCCCATCCGTATTTGGTCATACGTCAGAAACATGTAGTGGGCGTATTTCTCTTTTTTCTTGTTGCCGTCATCCCTCATCAGGAGCACCAGGTCGTTACCGTTGCAGCGGGTCGGACTGACACACTCTCCCCGTCTTATTTCGGTGCCGGGAACCGGGATTTCTACCGGCACAGGCTCGATACCAGCCTCTCCGCTCCAGAACCATAGGCCGAAATTCAATGTGCGGGCGCGGCTGGCTGGACCGGAGATGATGAGGAATCCTTCTAATTTAGGATCGTAAGCCATGCCACGCACTCCGTCGCCCTTCAGGTTGAGCAAGATCATTTCGCTTCCGATTGCGGCACGAGCGCCTCCCTCAAATAGGTCTCGTGGATTTTCGAGCCACACCAGCACGGCCTTGCCATCTGCCTGCGGAGAGCGAAATCCGATGAGCATAGCTTGCTCATTCCGGTCAAAGGCAAGTCCCTCGATGTTGAAGCCGCCCGCATTCTTGACGTCGGTAATCCCGACGGACTCGGCGAGGAGCGGATGCACCGCCGAGATGTCTGCCTTCAGATTGCCGTAAGCCGCCATCTCCCTGGGCTCATTCCCGTCCAGCTTGAATCGGATGAACTGTTCCCGCTGTGGATAGATCTTGCCGTCTTTTCCCCGCGAGTGCGATGTGATGGCGAAAACGTAGCCATCGTTGTCGATTGCCATGCCTTCAAAGTCGTCGGGTATGCGGGGCTTTGTTCTGTCCAGAATTGGTGTGAAAAAAGTTTCGACGTCGAGACGCTCCACCTCGAAGCTGCCGTCTCCCCGAAGGGTCAGGATTGCAACGGCGTGCGCCGTTTCATCCTCGACGACAAAGATGCGGCCGTCCGGCATCTGCTCGGCCGCCGAGGGCTCATAGATCCCCTTTATCTCGTGAAATTCTGAAAAAACTGGAAACGGTTGCTTGATTGTCATCGATTGTTCAATACCGGCCGGTTCGCTAAATTGGAGCGCAAGCGCTGATTACTGATGTATCCCGTCGAGCCGGCGCAACGATCGCCGGGAAACCGTTTGGTCACGTTTCATGGTCTAAGTCCCTGATCGGTCCTGCCCGATATCGATCCTCCGTAACACTACTGAGAGTCGGCTCCCGGTATGGGCGGAGCATGCAATATTAAACAATCAGCTTCGCCAGAATGTAAAGCGCCATAATCACGACCGCAGTCAATATACACGGAAACCAAATAAGCCAGAACTCTTCTCCAGGTGTCTTGATATTCAATGCTGATACAAAGAGTTGAGGCGGTTAATCGGTACAACCTAGTATCATAATGGCCATCATTGGTGTTGGCCGCCCTGCCCGCGATGGTGATCTTTCGTCGGATTGTCGCGAAATGGGCTGTCGGTGCTGGCCACGCCCGGGTTCGTAATATCCCCATGTCGTGGTGACAGTTGATTAAAATTCAACTAGTAGTGAATTTCAAAGTGCGAGAGTCCGCTTCTGGCGGAAGATTGCCTCCCATCAGGATTCGATGAGAGTCCGCTATTGAGAAAGCTGACGCTCAAATTCGATTGATCAGCGGCAATAACCGACCCGAAGCTGCCGCTGGGGGTATCACGTTGTTGCAAATCGCCATTAGCAGAAAATCCAATCTATTTTAAATTCTTTATCTACACTATTTGTTGCGAGCACAGAAATCTCACCTTTATATGTGATCAATTCATGCTGCCTGTGCCGCAGGGCCTGGATTTCGACTAACGCCTCGTTTATCACGAAGTATGTGATCATTGCGATGAACTGTTTGATTTAGACCATCAGAAATTCCGGCAGTTTTCAACGAGTTGAGCCCGTCTCGTGACATAATGGGGCAAATTGGACGCTGGCGGAACTGAAGCTATCAGGATGCTCCGCGCATCCATTTTGTCTGTCTTGCTCGGGACTGGTGGGATTACCTGGCTGATCAGAGTGAATCAGGTGAATAAAACCGCCTTAATTGTTGATGATTCTAAATCTGCGCGCGTCGTGCTCAAACGCGTTCTCGAAACGCATGACATCGATGTAGATACCGCGAAGTCTGCAGAAGAAGCACTCGACTACCTCACCGGTAATCGCCCCGACGTTATCTTTATGGATCACCTCATGCCGGGCATGGATGGATTTGAGGCAGTATCAGCCATAAAAAGAAATCCGGAAACGGCGACTATTCCAATCATGATGTACACCTCCAAGAAAGGTGAAGTGTACGTTGGCCAGGCGCGTGCCCTGGGCGCTGTTGGCGTGTTGCCGAAGGAGGTCGCGCCTGTTGAAGTTTCCAAAGTGTTGAAGTCGTTACATATCATTGGCGATGAAAAGCAGGAACAGTTAGGCGAACAGGCACCAGCGACCAACGATACCAGCGGCGAAATTGCTGCACTTGAGGCACCGGATCAAAATCTCAGAATTCTCATTCAGGACTTGTTTGAGCAGCAACGGGAAATAATTCACCGCGACATTCTCGATGGCTACGAAGCCATCTCCACACGGATTACAGACGAAATCCGACCGCCACCACCGGAAGAGCCCGACGAACTACCGATACCGGATGGGAAGGCACCATCAGGACTCATGCGTGCCGCCGTGGTGGTGCTGGCCGTTATCACCATGATCTTTGCGTGGCTTTACTGGCAAAGGGAACAAAGCTGGCAGGAAATACAGGCACAAAACGCCAAGTTGCAGCAAGCCCTCGAATCTCAACGCATTTCCAACGCGGAGGAGTTGCGGCTAGCCCTCGAATCTCAGCGCATTTCCAGCGCGGAGGATTCGCTGCAGGTCCTAGAGCAGATTGGTGACTTTCAACAGTCGCTGAGCGCCATGTACGCTGTGACCATCAGCAGTCTCGAATGGGGTGCCAACCAGGCATCGGAATATCGCTTTGGTGACCAGCCCCTCGGCGACGACCGTTTAAAAGTCGTCGAACAGTTGACTAATCATCTTCTAGCAATCGACTTCACGGGCACGGTGCGCATTGAAACACATGTTGCGAACTACTGCCTGAAAATCGACGGACCGGAAGGTTATGTACCCGCCGAAGACAGGATGGTGGCGGACTGCGACAAGATTGGCGTTGCGCCGGAGGAGGCTTATGAAATGGGCCTTGACCAATCCGTCGCGTTCGCCAACTTCATTCGACTTGCCGATGAGCGATCCGGCAGGCGGATTCGCTACGAGATCGTTTCGCTAGGAAATACCGATCCGCTTCTGGACTATCCGGCGACAACCGATGGCGTTTCCGCCAGAGCCTGGAATCGAATCGCTGCGTTGAACAATCGCGTGGTGATTTCCGTTAATCCGGACAACTAATGACGGATGTGAAGTTCTCTATTCGGCATCGTTTTCGTCGCGACGCTTTTCGATGAATTCCTGCGCAGCCACTAGATTGATACTTGAATTTACTGCTGTTTATGGGAAGTTTTACTTGTATATCGAGAGTCTGTAAATGGCCGTTTCGAGAAGCCCAGCACCTGCGTTTCAGCGTCTCCTTTGGAGAAATTTCCTGGTTAGGGAGAGAAAAATTCTTAAACTTCGAATTTTGCAGTAACCATCGGCAATAATTTCTCCAAAGCGGACCCTTGCAGAACAGTCAAAAATAATTCGAAATTAGCCTAAGCATTAACAACGATTGTTGGAGGGAGTGATTGGAGAACCCTACTGGTTTTCTAAGTTATGTTCTTGCAATATCCCTATAGAGATTATCGTTAGTGTGGTGGGATGAACGAGGATTGCAAGACTTTGCGCAGGCAAATCAAGCGTCTCAAAAGAGACATTAGCCTTCTAAAGCGCAGAAACCGACGAAATCAGAAGCATAAAGCAGAAATCAATGAGATTAGGCACTTTCTCGCCGGAGTGCACCTTTTTTTGTTGAGGCTGATGCAGGGCCATGTTCCATTCCGAGTCGTTGCTGAGCATTTGGCGTGTAAAGTGGATCAGAAGGACTTGCGCAAGCTCTACGATGCTGCGCTTGAGCAACCGAGGCACTTAAGCAGGAGAGCGCTTATTATTATTTTTCACCTATACGGGATTGATAATAAAACTATCAGGGAATTTCTGTATATCTCGAGGAATACGGTAAAAAGAAATATACGAAAATTTGAAGATTACGGAGTTGACTCACTCCTAGATAATCGACACAAGGTCGTTAGGAAACTAGAAGACCCAAAACTTCAAGAAAAGGTACTTTCGATACTTCATTCTCCACCAAAAGAGTTTGACTACAATCGAACGGTTTGGACATTAAAGCTGCTCAAGCAGGAACTTGAAAAGCAGGGATATTATGTTGGCAGGAATACTGTATCTAAAATTGTAAAAAACGCTGGTTATAGGTTTTGGAAGGCCAAAGAAGTGCTGACAAGCAATGATCCAAATTACCAAGAAAAACTAAAAGCAATCACAAAAATATTATCAAATCTAAAACCAACAGAGAGGTTTTTTTCAATAGACGAGTTCGGTCCCTTTGCAGTCAAGCAAAGAGGTGGAAGAAGGCTCGTTCGTCAGGGAGAATATCCAACCGTAGCCCAATTTCAACCAAGTAAGGGGTCGCTTATTGTTACAGCTGCACTGGAACTATCTACTAATCAGGTAATCCATTTCTACTCTACTCAAAAAAACACCGATGAAATAATTAAGATGCTACACAAACTCATTTGGAAGTATTCTGGCTGTCGAAGAATTTACATGTCCTGGGATCACGCATCGTGGCACTCATCCAAGGTTCTATTTGCCGAGATTACCAAGGTGAATAATTACAGATTCCGTAAGAAGTCAAATACACCCATCGTAAAACTGGCTCCCCTTCCAGCTAGGTCCCAATTTCTGAACGTTATTGAATCTATCTTCAGTGGGATGGCGGCAGCAATAATTCAGAACAGTGATTATGAATCTATCGACCATGCTAAAGAAGCGATCGATCGATATTTTATGGAAAGGAACGAATATTTTCTAGAACATCCCAAAAGAGCTGGAAACAAGATATGGGGCAAAGAAAATGTGCCACCCTCTTTCAAAGAGGGGCAAAATTGCAAAAATCCAAAATGGCGATAACAAATTGATACTCAATGCAATAAAACCTGAGCGTCCGCTCCTGGCCGAAGATTGCCTCCCTGTAGGATTTTGCGAGGGTCTGCTATTGAGAAACCAGACGCAGAAAATCGGTGAGTCAGCGGAGATAAGCGTCCCACGATTACACGATGGTCGCTATCAAGCAGTAATTCATCGCGGAATCAGCGTGATATCGTAGCGACCGTACATCATAGTTTCACCGTCCACTGTGCCAGCCTCGAGAAAAATCGAGTTAGGATCGTCCTCGTCAGCCTTCGGATCGTGTTTGAAATAAAACTCGGTATCCAGATACTGGTAGCCGTCATGATAGACCGTTACATGTACATGACTGAGCCGATGACTGTTGCCCGGAATCACGGAGCCGAACTGGTATAACCCCTTCTCGTTGGCGACTACCTCGCCCTGGTGATAACTCCAGTCGATGCCTTCACTGTCGGCGTGGCGGAATCCGATCACCACGTTAGGTATCGGGCGGCCGTCGATGCTGGTGACCCGTCCGCGGATACGCATGCGCTGGCCGCTGTCGCCCGGTTCCCACAGGTCGACCATCTCTGGCTTGCCATTGTGCGATTCGGCACTTACCGTGCCGGGTAACACCAATCCGAGTAGAATCAGGCATAGCAAATATGCTGAAATCTGCCGGCAGCAATCAAACTTAATCTTTAGCTGCATGATGCGATAATATCAGTTTTCGCCTAATTCCTCTTGCTACTGAATTTCGCGAACCTCTTGTGTCAGATCCTTACTTTTTAAACGCGTTTGGAAAAATTCGAGCGTCTGTTCCTGGCCGAAGATTGCCTCCCACCAGGGTATTTTGAGTGTCTCCTTTGGAGATAATAAACAATCAACCTGCGATCACCGGGCACGATTTGAAATGACTGGGTAAAGCCGATTTATCAACTCTGCGACAATTAAGCCGCAGATTACTCCTAAGGTATTTGCTGCCATATCCAGCCATTCACCGTATCGATTTACATATGGTTGCAATAATTCGATTGCGCCACTGTAAGCAATAAATAATAAACCGATCATTATCCATTTATCCGGTTTGCGTAAAGCTGTTGGAAACATAAGCGCAGCATAAGCTATGAGATGGTGGGTTTTATCAGTTCCTGGTACCGATGGTAGCGTTTCCAAAGGCCAAAGAGACAATGTTGTTATAACCAGTAGATTGACCATTGTGAAAGCAACCCAATTTGTTCGTATTAAGGCCAGTATTTTGATCATCCTGTTACGTTCATGTTATTAGCTCGATAACACATTATCGTGTAAATCGTGGGCGTCTGCTAATGGCCGAGGCTGTGTAAAAACTCCCCTGAGCCTCGCGCCAGGTTGCTCTTTAGTGGAACACTCTGTTGATCTCGAACAGGATGAAGTAACGCACGCCGATTTATTCAGGGCGAGCGAACTGGTTAGA
>Ga0224508_10003618_pt1 | contig 12764 bp, 10 predicted proteins | sample SF_Jan12_sed_USG_4_FD_170157 | JGI IMG/M metagenome (GOLD analysis project Ga0224508, IMG submission 170157) | Sediment microbial communities from San Francisco Bay, California, United States - SF_Jan12_sed_USGS_21 | ecosystem: Environmental > Aquatic > Marine > Sediment | place: USA...
CGGGAAGTCCTCGGCCATGGCCGGGGTCTTGCCGAGCTTGAGCGTCAAGGCCTTGATCGCCTGGAAGGTCTCTTCCTCGGTGGCGATGCCGCGGATCAGCTCGACCAGCTGCATGAGCGGTACCGGGCGCGGAAGGTCCGCCTTTTTTCTCCTCACCACTGTTGCCGGCTGAGAACAAATCACTCTTTGCGCATCCGCGCCCCTGGGAAATCCCGTCTCCCTGGATTGGTCGACGCTTCCGGGCCGACGTGACAAATCCCACATCCAACACACGCCAAATATGAAACGATAGCATCGGCTCGAAGTTCAGCCCTCGATGGGCGGTGGACTTCAGGCGAGAGGCCTGAGGGTCCAAAGTCCGGCAGGTAGCCAGAACCGTCTTTAGAATCAGGACCGCCTCATGGTCCTGTCAGCCTCGGCGCACCTGGACCAATGTTGAACTCTTCGGTTGGGTGCACGCCGCGGCTGCCACTGGCGCGGTTGCAAGGAGTCGAGTCAGATGAACGACGATGACGGCCCGGAACCGGGAGTGGGACTGTGCGACGTGGTCTGCGCGTGGCTGCTCCCCGCAGCGCTGCTGTTCGGCCTCTTTGTGTTTTCGGTCGTGCAACTGGAGATCTCAGGGTCCACTGAGACCGCCAGGAGCGACTATGCAGAAACGGCGGAAATGGAAAGTGGCCGGATTCGCCAGGATGTCTTACCCTCATACGCGAACAGAGATGGGCACTAACTGCTGTCGGTCGGACGGGTCGAGCCGAAAACGGCCGGGCACCTCGGTGCGAGGATCGCGGTTGGGGCATCGAATGCTTCTTTCGATGCTGCGATCCGTGAAGAGGCGCGAGTCGCAAGGCCTGCGGAGCAAAGCGCTGATCTCGGCGCAAGGTGGTTTCGGTTTCGCGTCACCGCTGCGATCGCGAGCAAGATTGGCCGTAATGGACCCGGGCCCGTATAGTTGAGTTCAAGATGCTCAGTGAGCTGCCGGCCGGGTCTTAGGGCCTGCGGTCATATCTCTTTCGTAGAGCGATCAAATGCGCGCGTATCGATCGGCAGCCCTCACGGGAATCGTCGTAGGAACGATCACCAGTGCCATCGCTTTGACCCCGGTCGGCCTTGCCATTGAAGACGGCTTGGGATTGCGCTGGTTGTTCCAGTTGAGGGGGCCGACCGAAACGCCGACGGACGTGGTGATTGTCAACACGAACGACCTGTCCTCCAGCCAGCTGGAATCCCACCATGCCGCCCTTCCGCAGAACTGCTTGGAGCGCCTGCGCCAGTCCCGCAAGGATCGGCGGCCGAGATGCCTATACACTCATCTCGTCGACAGCTTGGTGCGCCGAGGCGCCTTGGTTATCGTTTTCGATATTTTTTTTGGAGAGCCCGGGCTTGTGGAGGAGGATGAGGAGCTTGCTGCGGCGATCGGCCGGGCGGGTCGGGTCGTTCTTCTCCAGCGTCTCGAACTGGAAACGATGGGGTCGAGCGACTTCGTCGGTGAGTCCTTGTCTTCGCCCATTCCGGCGTTGTCTGATGCCGCAATCGGCCTCGGTCCGTTTCCGCTTCCCAAGGTGCCAGCCAGGGTCAGCCAGTTCTGGGCATTCAAGGCCAGCGCCGGAGACGTGGCGACCCTCCCAGCAGTCGCCTTGCAGGTACGCGCTGCAGCGTGGCTTGGCCACTTCATCCGGCGGGTCAGTCGGGCAGAGGATGATGGTCTCGGGAACTCCTTGCAGTATCCAGCCGAGCTAGGCGGCGCGCAAGAGATCGACCGGATCATGCGCCGACTTCGCCGCGAACTGAGAGCCGATCCGGCTATCTCAGATCGGCTGTATCGAGAGCTGGAGTCTGAAGATGCACCAGAAACCTCTGATGACGAGAAGGTACTGTTGACGGCGTTGGCGAGGCTCTACAGCGGAGAAGACAGCTACTTTCTCAATTATTACGGACCTCCCGGTACCATCCGCACCATTCCCGGCTATGCGATCCTGGGCGAAACCGCATCTGCCGGTCCTGGACGTGAGTTTGATGTTGCCGGAAAAGTCGTCTTCATCGGGCCGGTAGAATTATCGGCTGCGGTTCAACGAGATGGGTTCTATACGGTCTTTTCGCGCGCCGACGGTGTGGATCTGAGCGGTGTCGAAATCGCTGCGTCGGCCTTCGCCAACCTGCTCTCTGATCAAACGCTGCGACGCCCGAACAGTCTCTCGATCGTCGTCATACTGATCATGGGCTGTATTCTGGTGGGGGTCGGGGCGTATAGACGATCGGGCATCAAATTTGCCGCCGCCACCTCGGGCGTTACCTTCCTCTACACGGGAGCGGCAGTGCTCCTGTTTGTGGAGCGGGATTTTTGGATACCGGTGATCCTCCCCCCGATCAGTCAGTTTGTCACGGTCGGGTTTTGCCTGGCGCTGCGGGCGGGAATCCTGCGGTGGCCGTCCCGATCGGTTTACGGTGTTTGTCTGTTGACTGACATCGAGAAGTTCACGGAGACTACTGAGAAATTCAAGCCCAGGTCGACACGCCTATTTGAACGTCTGTCGCTACGTCTCGGGGTTAGAAATACCCCTCTCATGAAAGCGTTAAAGAAATACTTTAAACGACTCAGCAGTGTGGTCGAAGCCCACGAGGGTGAGGTCCTGCACCAAATCGGCGACAGTATGATTTGCATATGGCGTACAAGGGAACCGCAGCATGGTGCCGAACGAGGGAGAGACGTGGAACGGAGTCAGGACGTACGCGAGCAGGTCTGCGCGGCGGCCCTTGAGATTCATCAAAATGTAGAGACCTTCAACAAGACCATCACAATCTTTGATAAGAAAGGTGAGCGGCTAACATTCCCCACGCGCATCGGTATAGACATCGGCGGTTTCGAGATTGGCCACTTCGGAGGAACTTTTCGCTCGGAGTTTGATGTCGTGGGGGATCCTGCCAACACGGCATCAAGGGTGGAACAGCTGAACAAGCACTTGGGCACGAATATCCTCGCATCGCAATCGGTGGTCCGCGGCCTTGATCGGCGTTTCGTAGTGCGCAGGGTCGGGACTTTCATTTTGTCGGGCAAGAGGGAAAAGACGAGGGTCTGCGAGATCGTTCGCCGGGAAGATCCTCCCAGGCAGTCTCGCGACAAGTTTTTCCTACTCTTCGAAGATGCGTTGCTTTCCTACGTGAAGGCCGCGTGGAGGTCGAAACGGCTGCCGACAGCTGTGAAAAAACTAGCCTGGCTGAAGGTCGCAGAAGAATTCAAAGCGCTTCAGGCCGCCTATCCGGGCGATGGGCCCACCGAGTTTTTCAAGGATCGGGCTCAACGGTACTCCGAGGTTCCTCCCGATTGCGCCGTCTGGCCCATCAGAACGGTATCCGAAGAATCGGATCATTCGAAGGGACGCTGACGCGCGGCACAACCACCAGTATTAGATCGAGCGCAAATTGAACGCTATTTACTGGAGGCGACTTCGGCAATTTCAAGATCCGGAAGATCTATATACATTGATGGTATACCTATGTTATAGTATCTTCAATTCATTGGGAGAAAGGGCAGCTGTCGATCCGGAACCGGGCGGGAGATTCGCCGTTTCGTGATTACAGGTGTTACCGGGCGAATAGCCGATTTCGGTAGCGGGCTTGAACCGGCAAGAAATTTCAATGCAATGAACCCGGCGAAAATGCCGGGAACCAGGCAACACTAAAAGGCCGCTACGCAGTTTCCGGTTTTCGGATCCCCGAATTCTGCCCTTTGGCAGGTGGGGGTGTTGGGCCTACACAAACCTGCGTGGATTGCCGCGGCGACGCTGTGGCTGGCGTTATCGTCTGGACCTGCGCTGGCCCAGGCGCCGCTAGGCTGTCCGCAGCCGGTCGCGCGGATCGTCTCCGTCGAGGGCATGGTCGAGATCAAGGACGCTCCCGCCGACGAGTGGCGGCCGGTGGCGCTTGACGACCACGTTTGCCCAGGCGCCGCGCTTCATGTCGGGCCGCGCAGCCGGGGGGCTGTTCTGCTCTTGAATATCGAAACGGTTCTGCGCGTCGATCAGAACACAACCGTATTGTTTGCGGCGCCCCCTGAGCCGAAGCTCTCCCTTTTGGAACTGATCGAAGGAGCTATTTATTTCCTGAGTCGTACGCCGCGGTCACTGGAAATTCGCACGCCCTTCGTGAACGCCGGCGTGGAAGGCACCGAGTTCTTCACGCGGGTAGAGGCAGAGCAAAAGCGCACATTCATCACGGTCTTCGAGGGAACCGTCGCTGCGGCGCTTGGCCCCGCCGTGCTCGACGATCCCAACCGGTTGAAGCTGACAAGACGGCAATCGGCCGTCGCCATGGCCGGTGCAGCGCCCCGCCTGCTGGATTCGGGCCGGCCCGAGGACGTGGCACTATGGAACTTTCTGATCGAGCCTCGGGATGCGGTGCAGTGGACCTTGTACTACCCATCCGTCATCTTGGGACTGGCCGATCGAGCAGATCTACACCCGGCGCTACAGGACGCTCTCACTGCCCTTCGCCGCGGCGATCTGGCGGCAGCATTCGACCAGCTCGAGCTGACCCCCGGAGCCGAGCGAGACGACAGGTTCTACGTGGTTCGGGCGGGAATACTGCTCGCCGGGGGCCGTGTGGAGGAGGCTCGGCCGAACCTTGACCGGGCGCTTGCACTGAACCCGAGGAATGGGGATGCCTACGCGCTTCGCACGGTGATTGCGGTTACGCAGAACAGAAGAGAGGAGGCGTTGAGCTTTGGGCAAAGGGCGGTCGCCGAAAGCCCGCGGTCCTCGGCCGCCATGATCGCCTTGTCCTATGGCCAGCAGGCGAACTTCGACCTCGAGGCCGCGCGCGAAACGCTTCTTCAGGCCGTCGAGGACAGTCCGCAGGACGGTCTCGCCTGGGCCCGTCTGGCGGAAATCTGGCTATCGCTAGGTTATCGGCATGCGGCCCTGGCGGCAGCCGAGACGGCGGCCGAACGCGCGCCCGACCTCGGCCTGACAAACGTGATCCTAGGCTACGCGAGGTTGGGCCAAATCGACACCTCAGGCGCCAAGGCCGCGTTTGACCGGGCCATCGAGCTCGACTCGGCCAACCCCATGGCGCGGCTCGGCCTTGGGCTGGCGAAAACCCAGAGAAGTGACCTCGCTGAGGGCCGTGAAGAGATCGAGATTGCGGTGGGTCTGGCGCCGAACCGTTCAATTCTGCGCAGCTATCTCGGCAAGGCTTATTTCGAGGAGAAGCGGGCGCCCTTGGATGCCGAGCAGTTCGCCATTGCCAAGGAACTCGATCCGAATGATCCCACGCCGTACATCTACGACGCCATCCGAAAACAGACCGAAAACCGACCCGTCGAGGCATTGCGTGACATCCAGAGGTCGATCGAACTCAACGACAACCGGGCAGTTTATCGCGGCCGTCTGCAGCTCGACCAGGACCGCGCCGCGCGCGGCGCAAGCCTAGCGCGCGTCTACGACGACCTCGGCTTCCAGCAGCTGGGCGTCAACGCGGCGTCGAAGTCCTTGACCCTTGCTCCGGCCAACGCGTCGGCCCACCGTTTCCTATCGGACATCTACAGAGGCGTCCGGCGGCGGGAGATCGCGCGCGTGAGCGAGCTACTGCAGGCGCAGTTGCTGCAGGACATCAACGTCAACCCGGTGCAACCGAGTATCAGCGAAACCAACCTGAACATCATCACCGGTGGCGGTCCGGCCGCGGCTGGGTTCAACGAGTTCACGCCGCTCTTCGAACGCAACCAAATTCGGTTCAACGGGACCGGGGTGGCCGGTAACAACGACACCCTCGGAGGCGAGGCCGTGGTCTCCGGGCTGTATGAATGGTTTTCCGCCAGCGCGGGGGTGTTCCACAGCGAGACGGACGGGTTCCGGGCCAACAACGGCATCAATCAGGAGGTCTACGACGTCTACGCGCAGGCCGCGATCACGCCGGAGTTCAATATCCAGGCCGAATACCGCCACCGGGATTCCAAGGAAGGCGACCTCGCGTTCAACTTCGACCCCGATGATTTCTCCCCCAATCTGGCGCGTACTCTGGACCAGGACATCGCCCGCGCCGGCCTTCGTTATTCGCCGACGCCCAACTCGGACCTACTGGTTTCCTTCATGTATAGCGATCGTGAGGAACGTATTACGGACCTAGTGACTCTTGTGCCTGGCGTGCTGGACGGCTTCAAGGACAACTCGGTCGACGACGAGGGCTATCAAGTCGAAACACAATATCTCTATCGAAGGGACCGTTTTAACCTGACGGCCGGTTTTGCCTACAGCGAAGTCGACCGGACCAAAGAGGACGTTTTTCAGTTTATCCCTGGCCCTATTTTGCCGTCATCATCGAAATCCGAAATAAGTCATCCTCGCGGCTATTTCTACGGCAACCTCAACCTGCCGGTTCCCGTCACCTGGACGCTCGGCGTCAGCTACGACGACTATGATCAGGAGGCGCTTGAGGTTGAAAAAGTGAATCCGAAGTTCGGAGTCCAGTGGGACATCACCGACGACCTTCGCCTGCGCGGCGCGGTGTTTCGCACGGTCAAGCCGGCGCTCGTTTCCAACCGGACGCTCGAGCCGACCCAGATCGCGGGCTTCAACCAGTTCTTTGACGACTTCAACGCGACCGAATCCTGGCGCTACGGGGTCGGTCTCGACTGGCGTATTCTGAACAGCCTCTCCATCGGGGCAGAGGCGACCTGGCGCGACCTCAATGTACCGTTCTTCGAGGATGAAGATGCCGTTTTCGAAGATCAGGACGAGCAGCTGCACCGCGCCTACGCTTTCTGGACCCCACTGTCCGAGGTGGCGTTCAGCACCGAGTTCGTCTACGACCGGTTGAAGGCCGAGGAAGGAAACGCGACGGATTCCTTTGATTATCCCACGAAACTCGAGACCATCAGTATTCCCCTTGCAGCTCGCTACTTCCACCCGACAGGGTTCTTCGCCGGCACGTCCGTGACCTACGTCGATCAAGAGGTGCATCGCCCAGCCGGGTCCACGGGCGCAGAAGGCAGCGACCAATTCGTCGTCGTTGATGCCGCGATCGGCTGGCGCCTTCCGAAGCGACTCGGCATCGTCAGCCTCGAAGTGAGAAACCTGTTCGACAAGGAGTTCGAGTACCAGGACGATAGCTTCCGGGAATTCCAGAACGCACCCTCGATAGGCCCCTACATCCCCGACCGCACCATCCTCGGCCGGATCACCCTGAACTTCTGAAACGACGATGGAGATCCTGAACGATTGATCCGATCTTAGCGAAGCGTTTCGCGAGGCCGAGTCGGCACTACGGCAAATGTCGTGACTATCACCAAAAGGAGGGAAAAATGCACAGTAGCTTGAGAACCAAAATCGTTGCAGCGGTGGCCTTCGGCGTACTCGGTCTGGTTGCGTGGACTGCTGGGTCACTTACCACGGGGTCGCCGTCAGCGCCCGCCTTGGCACAGACGAGCATCGGCGGCGTTCAATCTGGTCAGGAGGTTTGTGCAACGATTGAGAAAGAGGTCAGGCGGGTATGTGAATCCCTCAACAAGGGCACAAAGGAACACGAAAGGTTCGACTTTCTCGCGCCCATGAGCATAGGTAGAGTCGCGCCCTTAGCTGTTTGTGCATGCGAAGACGTGAAGGTAACATATTGCGAGAAGGAAGGAGACTGCTCCCCGTTATCAGGGCGGGGGTTTGCCGGGCACAAGGTTTTCTTCGGAGCGACTGTCAGAGGCTCGCATTGCGAAAGCTTCTGCAGTTCCGCAGTGGGTGGCACGGGAACGGTGTACTATGATCAGTGCGTCCAGATTTGTGCGCAGTATTAACTAAGGGCGGCTGCCGCTCCGGCCGAGGTCGTCTGCCCATCGCTTTGGGCGACGGTTATGCGGGGGGGTGTTGCGTGGCGATATAGACCACGGATCCGTTCGATGCACGGTTCCCTTGCTTATGCCGCGCAATAGCTGTCCGTCATTCCTTGACGTGTCATTCTGTTCGTAACGGAGCAGGCAATTTTCATCTCGGCCCTTTGGCTGGCGAAGGTGCGACTGCGTAGATGGCAACCAATAACGGCTTGTAGCGAAGGTCGGCCGTCTCAACCAGGCTCCATCGCGTATAGCCTGAATCCTTCTGCCATCGTCTGCGATCAATTTGGCGAATCAAGCGAATGTTCTGACCCCGTTTGGTGGCCGCACGGCGACCTGATTTCAGAGTTGTGAGAGGGCATCACCTTGTCGGCACCGGCTTGTCGCCCGAGTAGTCGTAGAAGCCGCGGCCGGCCTTGCGGCCGAGCCAGCCGGCCTCGACGTACTTGACCAGCAGCGGGCAGGGCCGGTACTTGGAGTCGGCCAGGCCCTCGTAGAGCACGGACATCACGGCGAGGCACGTGTCGAGCCCGATGAAGTCGGCCAGCTCGAGCGGGCCCATGGGGTGGTGGGCGCCGAGTTTCATGGAGGTATCGATCGCCTCGACCGAGCCGACGCCCTCGTAGAGCGTATAGACCGCCTCGTTGATCATCGGCAGCAGGATGCGGTTGACGATGAAGGCCGGGAAGTCCTCGGCCATGGCCGGGGTCTTGCCGAGCTTGAGCGTCAAGGCCTTGATCGCCTGGAAGGTCTCTTCCTCGGTGGCGATGCCGCGGATCAGCTCGACCAGCTGCATGAGCGGTACCGGGTTCATGAAGTGCATGCCCATGAACCGCCCCGGCCGGTCGGTGATCGAGGCGAGCCGCGTGATCGAGATCGAGGAGGTGTTCGAGCAGACGATGGCCTCGGGCTTCAGGATCGGACAGAGCTCCCTGAAGATGTCCTTCTTGAGCTCCTCGTCCTCGGTGACCGACTCCACGACGACGTCGCAGTCCTTGAACGCCTCCAGGCTCGTGCCTGTCGAGATCCGGGCCAGCGCGGCGGTCTTGTCGGCCTCGGTGATCTTCTCGCGCGCGACCTGGCGGGCCATGTTGGCGCCGATCGTTTTCAGCGCGTCCCCAAGGCGCTCCTCGTCCTGGTCGGAGATCCTGACGTCGTAGCCGGCCAGCGAGCAGACGTGCGCGATGCCGCTGCCCATCTGCCCGGCGCCGATGACGCCGATCGACTTGATGTCAAGGGTGCCGTTTGCCGCGGTCTTCGTATCGGACATGGTCTTGGTCTCGTCGGTTGTTTTCTGGCTGGGTTCCCGGGCGGCTCACCCCAGTTCCTGTTCGAGCTCCGGAACGGCCTTGAACAGATCGGCGACCAAGCCGTAGTCGGCGACCTGGAAGATCGGCGCGTCCTCGTCCTTGTTGATGGCGACGATGACCTTGGAGTCCTTCATGCCGGCCAGGTGCTGGATCGCGCCCGAAATGCCGATGGCGATGTAGAGATCGGGGGCGACCACCTTGCCGGTCTGGCCGACCTGATAGTCGTTGGGGACGAAGCCGGCGTCGACCGCCGCGCGCGAGGCGCCCACGGCGGCGTCCAGCTTGTCGGCGATCCGCTCGAGCATGGCGAAGTTCTCGCCGTTCTGCATGCCCCGCCCGCCGGAGATGACGATCCGGGCGCTGGTCAGCTCCGGCCGCTCGGACTTGGTGAGCTCCGCCCCGAGGTAGGTGGCGAGCGCCGCGTCCGCGCCCGCCGCCACGCTCTCGACGGCGGCCGAACCGCCCTCGGCCGGAGCCGGATCGAAGGCGGTGGTGCGCACGGTAATCACCTTGACCGGGTCGCCCGACTTCACGGTGGCCATCGCGTTGCCGGCATAGATCGGCCGCACGAAGGTGTCCGGGGCCGCGATCCCGCTGATGTCGGAGATCTGCTGGACGTCGAGCAGGGCCGCGGCGCGCGGCATCACGTTCTTGCCCGAGGTCGTTGCCGGCGCCAGCACATGGCTGTAGCCCTTGGCCAGCTCGGCGATCAGCGGCCCCAGGTTCTCGGCCAGGCGGTGCTCGTACACGGGCGCGTCGGCCAGCAGCACCTTGGCGACCCCGGGTATGGCCGCCGCGGCGTCCGCGACCGCCGCGCAGCCCTGGCCGGCCACCAGAACGTGGATCTCCTCGGCGCCGGCGACCTCCTTGGCCGCGGTCACCGTGTGCAGCGTCGCCGGCTTCAGCTCCGCGTTGTCGTGTTCGCCAATGACCAGCACGCTCATCAGATCACCTTTGCCTCGTTCTTGAGTTTCTCGACCAGGTCGGCCACGCTTTCCACCTTGACCCCGGCCTTGCGCGCCGGCGGCTCGACGACCTCGAGGACTTCCAGGCGCGGCGCCACGTCGACCTCGAGGTCCTCGGGGGTCAGCTGCTCGATCGGCTTTTTCTTGGCCTTCATGATGTTCGGCAGCGAGGCGTAGCGCGGCTCGTTCAGGCGCAGGTCCACGGTGACCACGGCCGGCAGTTTCAGGGACAGGTTCTCCAGCCCGCCGTCGACCTCGCGCGTCACCTTGGCGGCGCCGTCGGCCAGCTCCAGCTTGGAGATGAAGGCGCCCTGCGCCCAGCCGAGCAGCGCGGCCAGCATCTGGCCGGTCTGGTTGTTGTCGCCGTCGATCGCCTGCTTGCCCAGAATCACCAATTCCGGGCTCTCGCGCTCGACCACGGCCTTGAGCAGCTTGGCCACAGCCAGCGGCTCGAGCGCCGCGTCGCTCTGGATCAGGATGCCGCGGTCGGCGCCCATCGCCAGCGCCGTGCGCAGCGTCTCCTGGGACTGGGCGACGCCGGCCGAGACCGCGATCACCTCGCTGGCGGTGCCTGCCTCCTTGAGGCGCACGGCCTGCTCCACGGCGATCTCGCAGAACGGGTTCATCGCCATTTTCACGTTGGTCAGCTCGACGCCGCTCTTGTCCGCCTTGACCCGGACCTTGACGTTGGCGTCGATCACCCGCTTGATCGGAACCAGGACTTTCATCGCTCCCAAGCCACCCCGCACTGCACAATGAAAATGAAAGAAAAACGCCGTGGGGCGCCCCGCCCGCACGACCACCCAGGGCCATCACGCCGCCCATTTCGCAGGCGCACAATAGGAGCATGACAGAACAGTGTCAACGCCGCGAAAGGCAAAGCCCCGCCTAGGTTTCAGCGGTGCGCGCCGGGCCTCCACAGGACATCCTTCGCGCCCCCGTCGTTGACGTGGCGGGCCAGCACGAAGAGCAGGTCGGAGAGGCGGTTGAGGTAGCGCAGCGCCTCGGCGTTGACCGCCTCTTGCGTGCTCAGCACCGTCGCGTCCCGCTCGGCGCGGCGGGTCACGGTGCGCGCCAAGTGCAGATAGGCGGCGCCCGGCGTGCCGCCCGGCAGGACGAAGGATTCCAAAGGATCGAGGTCGGCGTTGATGCGGTCGATCTCGGCCTCGAGGCGCGTGACCTGGGCGGCGGAGATCCGGAGCGCCGGCTTCTTGGGATCGTCCGTCTGCGGCCGGCACAGATCGGCGCCCAGGTCGAAGAGGTCGTTCTGCGCGCGGGCCAGGATCTCGTCGACCGCGCCCTCGCAATGCAGGCGCGCCAGGCCGATGCAGGCGTTCGCCTCGTCGACCGTGCCGTAGGCGGCGACCCGAAGGTCGTGCTTGGCCACGCGGCTGCCGTCGCCCAGCGAGGTCTCCCCCTTGTCGCCGCCGCCGGTGTAGATGCGCGTGAGCTTGACCAAGGGCTCAGCTCCCTAAAAAAGGGGACACAATACTTTTTTCCAAAGTGAAAAAGTATTGTGTCCCCTTTTTTGCCTTTTTCGGCCGTGCCATGTGTCAGCCCCGGCTGAGCCACATGGCGAGCATGAAGATCAGGATCGCCGAGCCCTGCAACGCGACCCGCCAGCGCATCAGCTTGTTGCCGTACTTGCGGTTGAACTCGCCGCCGCGCGCCATGGCGAACAGCCCGGCGAAGAGCACGGCGACGACGGCCAGCATGGCCGCCGCCAGAATGAACGGAACGTAGCTTTCCATGGCCCAGATATAGCGCGCGCCGGCGACCCGGGCCAGCGGAGAGTTGATCTCGGCCGGTCTGCGCCATGGACAGCCTGGAGCCGGCGGGGCATAGTCCGCTTGCCTTGCACACCACGAAAACGACGACACGGGAGCTGACGGACAAACCCATGGCCAGCCAAGGAGAACATCACTACACGGTCAAGACGGTCTGGACCGGCGCCGAGCAGGGCCCGGCCCGCGACTACAAGAGCTATTCGCGCGCGTACCGGTCCGAGATCGCCGGCAAGCCGCCGATCGACGGCTCGGCGGACCCGGCGTTTCGAGGCGATCCGGCCCGGCACAATCCGGAGGACCTGCTGGTCGCGTCCCTGTCGGCCTGCCACATGCTTTGGTATCTGCATCTCTGCGCGGTCAAGGGCGTCACCGTGACCGCCTACGAGGACTCGGCCGAAGGCACCATGGTGGCCGAGCCGCACAACGGCCGCTTCACCGAGGTCGTCCTGCACCCGGTCGTCACGATCACGCCGGACAGCGACGCCGAGGCTGCCGAGGCCCTGCACGAGCGGGCCCACGCGGAGTGCTTCGTGTCCAACTCGGTCAATTTTCCGGTGCGCTGGGCCGCGAAGATCGTCAAGGCCGAGGCACCCGCCGCCTGACCTCCGCGTCGCATACCAGATCCAAGAGATGCCGACCCAGCCAGCATGCTTCGAGACGCCGCCTCCGGCGGCTCCTCATGCTTCGTCCCTCGACAAGCTCGGGATGAGGAGGCTCAGCATGATCAGCATGAGGTGAGGTGCTGATATGAAACACCCATCCTCATCCTTGTATGGGGTTTTTGGTGTCAAGTGCTGAATTTGGGTGGTGGCCGGCGCGCGCGGTTGGTTTGACGATCGGAGGGGAGCCCGCCTTGTGGGCGCGAAGGCTCGCGCCGCAGCCTTGT
>Ga0224508_10003619_pt1 | contig 12762 bp, 9 predicted proteins | sample SF_Jan12_sed_USG_4_FD_170157 | JGI IMG/M metagenome (GOLD analysis project Ga0224508, IMG submission 170157) | Sediment microbial communities from San Francisco Bay, California, United States - SF_Jan12_sed_USGS_21 | ecosystem: Environmental > Aquatic > Marine > Sediment | place: USA: California...
TTAGAGCCCTATTCTTGACCACTCAACGGGACATACCGTGCCCAAGGGACTAGTCACCGGTAGCCCTGGGTGGTAGCGGCGTCGGTAACCTCACCCCCCGTGCGCAAACGAACGTTCCTGATCCCCGGCCTGTTCGTCTTCGCGGTGTTTCTCTTCTGGTGGAGCGCCTGGAGGCCGGGATTCATCGATGCGGACGCCATCGATCGTCTCAGCCGCCTCCACGGATTCGAGCTGACAACGGACGACCCACCGCTGTACACCGCCATCCTGTGGCTGATCTCGTTGGGTGGCCGATCGGCGGCTCTGGCAACGTTCTTGCAGGGAGCCGCCTGGGCTACGGTCGCCGGCGTGTGGTCCGTGCGGCTAAATGCCCTCGGAGCCCACCCCTGGGTGGCGGGGATTTCCGTTGGTGTGGTTGGCTTGCTGCCTGCCGTCGTGGTTGGAATGCTGGGGCTGTGGCTGCAAAGCGTCTTGGCGTTGGCGGCCGCCTGGCTGCTCACCGAGCTGGCGGCATCCGAATGGACGGGCAAAAGAACAGTGCGTTCTGGCATCGCCATTGGTCTCGTTGCGGCCCTCGGACTGGTCGGTCTAATAGCGGCCGCAGTTGTGGCGACGGTGTTGCTCATGAGCGAGCACTCCCCTCCCGCCTCCGCGGCGCGCCAAGCCATGGCGATAGCCGTAGGCATCGGTCTCGTTGGCTGGCTGGTGCTCCCTCTGGGAATGACCAGGGGCCGCTCCGAAACCCCCGTCATCGCAGCGGTGGTCGCCTCTGCCCTGACCCACCACACCGACGATTTCCCGCAAGGCCAAATCGCCGAGCTGACGGCGGTGGCCCCTCTCGAGGTTTGGCAAGAGCTCTATGACTGCGCAGATCCAACGTTCCTCACGCGAGATCGGGAGTTCGATGCCGAGGCGATATCTGCCAACCGCTGGCGCGCCATCGGGTTCGGCGCCTTCGCCCGGAATCCTTTCACCGCGATCGGCCAGCGCCTCTGTGCAACCGTGTCCCTGATGACGCCCGCCCTCCCCGGCGACTCTCGCTACTACCTGCCGGCCTACACGGTGTACCCCAACGACATCGGCGTCGAACGGGAGCCGCTGCTCTCGTTGTCCCTCGATTCGACCAAGGCGGTCCTCATCCGCAGCCAACAAGCCGACCGGCTGGTGTGGTGGTGGCGTCCGGCGCTGCCGATCGCCGTCGCGGGCCTGGCGTACGTCTTGCTAGCGATCAAGCGCCGTCGCATGGCGCTGGGGGCGGCATTGCTCGTTGGTCTGCTAGCTGGAACTTTCGTAGCCGGACCGCTGCCCGAGTTTCAGGTAGCCCTGCCTCTCTATCTGACCGGCTGGATGAGCGCCACGTTGCTGACGACCCTCCGGCGTACCTAGCTAGTCGGCCATCTCCTCGGCCAGTGCAACGAGAAGCCGCACGCCGTAGCCGGTTCCCCCTTTGGTCACGTAGCCGTCGTCGGCCGTAGCTCGCGCCGGGCCGGCGATGTCCACGTGGGCCCAAGGTGTCTTGCCGACGAATTCCTGCAGCAGGTGCGCTGCCGTAATGGCTCCACCCCAGCGCGGGCCCGTGTTCTTCATGTCGGCGACATCCGAGTCGATCTTCTTTCGATAGTCGGCAGGCAGGGGAAGCTGCCATATCCGCTCGCCGCTGCGATCGCCGGCCGCCGCCACGGCCGACGCTGCGGCGTCGTCGTTGGCGAAGTACCCGGCGATCTCCTCGCCAAGAGCTACCTTGCAGGCGCCGGTCAGCGTGGCTACATCCACGATCAGGTCGGGCTCGGCTTCGGCGGCAAGGCTCAGGCCGTCGGCAAGAACCAACCGACCCTCGGCGTCGGTATTCAGGACCTCGATCGTTTTGCCATTGCGGGCGGTGATGACGTCACCGGGGCGCATGGCGTTGCCGCCGGGAAGATTCTCCGTTATCGGAACGAACCCAGCCACCTTGACGCGCAAACCCATCTGTGCGATCGCCTTTATGGCCGCGATCACGGCGGCGCCGCCCGACATGTCGGTCTTCATGTCTTCCATCATGTTGGCAGGCTTCAACGAGAGGCCTCCCGAGTCGAAGACGATCCCCTTGCCAACTAGCGCCAGGAACTTGTCGGCGCCCTGCGGCTCGTACCACATCTCGACCATCCGTCCTGGTTGGAGAGCGCCCGAGTTGACGGCGCCCAACCCCCCAAGGCCCATCTCGGCGATGGCGTTCTCGTCGTGCACCACGACTCGAACCCCTGCCGCCTCCCCCTCGGCAACCGCTTGCTCCGCCATCGCTATCGGGCTCTTGGCAACGGGGGGTTCATTCACGAGATCGCGCGCCAAGGCCACTGCAGCTGCGATCGTGGCGCCGGTAGCGGCGGCCTCGAGGTCGCCGTTGGAGGCAGCTGCCAGCTTGACGATCTCGGTCAAGGACGGTTTGGCCTCGGATCGGTACTTGTCGAACCGGTATTGGCCGAGCAGAAAGCCCTCAGCGAAAGCCCGCCCACCGGCGAGCTGGTGCAGGGTCGTCACTACAGACGTGGCTCTGGCGACTCGCCGTGCGGCGGAGCCAGCAGCCTTGCGCACAGCTTCGGCGTCGGGGTCCTCTCCGACACCGACCAGCAGAACAGATGACCAGGGAGCATCCGGGGGCGCTGCCAGCTCGAGGAGCTGACCAGGCTTGCCGCTGAAGTCCGCACGATCGAGATGAGCTGTGATGTCCCCGAGAACGGCGACGGCCTCTTCAGCTCCTGGACCCCATTGGCGATCTGCGAGGACTGGTACGACCAGAACATCAGCTGCCTCGAGGCCATCGGCTGCATTGAATTCGATCATCTGTCCTCCTCGGTTCGAACGGTTTGCCATTCGGGCTCGGCGGCACGCGCCTCCATGTAGAGGAGGTCGGCCAGCCGGTTCAGGTACGGAACGACCTGGCTGTCGGTGTTGCCGTCCAGTGCGGCCACCGCCCGCCGCTCGGCGCGGCGAGCGACAGCTCGGGCATTGTCCAAAGCGGCGGCCAGCGGGTTGCCACCGGGAACGATGAACTCGGTCGGCATGCCCGACTCCTCGACGATCAGGTCGATGCGCTCTTCGAGCACGGCGACCATCGACGTCGTGACCAAGGACACGCCATCCGACAACTTGTGGCGATTGGCGGGGGCGGTTGCCAATTCGGCTCCCACGACGAAGAGCTGCCTCTGCAGATCGAGCAGCCGGACCGCGGTATCGGAGTCCGCAAGGGTCCTCGCCACCCCCAGCGCAGCAACGGTTTCATCGACCGTTCCGTAAGCCTCGGGACCGAGCGCGCTCTTGGCAACACGGCCGCCGTAGTAGAGCCCAGTCGAGCCGTCGTCGCCACCGCCTGTGTAGATCTTCACGGCGGCGCAGTCTAAGGAACCGGCTAACCGGCACCTTCGAGCACGATGCGTCCCACGACCGACGTGCCTACCGCAGTGAGCATCGCCAAGTAGCTGAGGCCTGTCGCCGCCATGACGGCCGGGTAGCCCGTCTCCTTGAGTGAGAACCTCACGGCCACGAGCAGGGTGCCGGTTGCGATCGCCATCACGACGAACGCCCAGCCGAGGACGGCGTCCTCGGTCGCCCATCCGAAGACGCCGAAGGCGGCCATCAGAGCCACTTCGGCGCCGAGGCCGATCATGGCCAACGAGTCGAGGCGGAACAGTGCCCACCGCGGGAGTCGCGGATCGACGAGATACCAGTGACCGAGGATCATCTCGGAACTGACGCCACCGAGGAACACGGCAGCAGTAATAGCCCCCAGGACCCCTGATCCACTCGCAGATATCAGAAAGCCAAGGCAGGCGACGGCGAATGCAGCCGCGGAACGGGCTGGCTGCCTCGCCACAGCGGCGGCTGCCACGAGAGCTAACACGCCGATGAGGGGGGGCACGGCGAAGTCGATGAGGAGGGCGGGTAGTCCGAATAGCGCCGCGGTGAAGGCGGCCAACCACAGGAAGCCGGGGCCCACTATGCGCCACAGCGAGACGAGGGCGGCGGCTCCGGCCAGGCCACCGGCCCAGGCCGCCAGGATGTCGGCAGCGACGAACTCGGTCAACGGCCGAGCCAGACCGAGATACGCGTGGCGATCCCCTGTGGCGTGAGCCCTAGATCTTCGGCGATGTCCTTCCAAGGGGCAGACGCTCCGAACCGATCGATGCCGATCGTGAGCCCGCCGTCGCCGACCAGGCGGTGCCAGCCCGACGTCACGCCGGCTTCGATCGAGACTCGTGGTCCGGCACCGTCCAATACCTCGCTTCGATAATCCTCACCCTGGAGGTCGAAGACCTCGAGGCAGGGCATGCTGACGACCCGAGCAGCGATGCCCTCAGCCGCCAACAGGTCCGCGGCGCCCAGCGCCACCGCCACCTCGGAGCCGGTCGCGATGATGACAACATCCGCTCCCTCTCGCAGGACATAGCCACCGCGCCGCACACCGCCATGGGGCCGATCCAGCACAGGCAAGCCCTGGCGAGTCAACACCAGCGCACAGGGTCCATCGGTCCGGTTGTATGCCAGTTCCCATGCCTCGACGGTCTCGGTGGCATCGCCGGGACGGATCACCCACAGATTGGGGATGGCGCGCAGGGCCGCGAGATGTTCGATCGGCTGGTGGGTTGGACCGTCTTCCCCCAGGAACACCGAGTCGTGGGTGAACACCCAGATGCTCGGCGCGCCCATGAGGGCACCAACGCGGACGGCGCCTCGCATGTAGTCGCTGAAGACGAGGAAGGTCCCGCCGTAGCCTCGCAGGCCGCCGTGAATACTGATTCCGTTCACGACGGCACCCATGCCGTGCTCACGAACGCCGAAGTAGATGTTGCGAGCGGCAGGCGATTGCGGTCCGAAGTGGTCTGAACCCTCGATGTCGGTCTTCGTCGACCCCGCCAGGTCGGCGGAGCCACCGATCAACCCGGGCGCAGCGGCCGCCAGTGCGTTGAGGGCCTTACCCGAGGCGGAGCGGGTTGCGACGGACTCACCGACCGCGAACTGCACGCTGAGGCTGACATCGGGAGCATCGTGATAGCGGCCCCAAAGATCGACGAGCTCGGTGGCGGCCGCGAAGGCAGAGTCGCGGGCCTCCTCCCACTTCTTGCGAACCTCGGAGTTCGCCTGCATCGCCGAGGCGAACATCGCCCTGACCTCGGGGGGTACGAGGAAGGTCTCGTCGACCGGCCAACCCATGGCCTCCTTGGCTCCAGCGATCTCCTCGGCGCCGAGTGGCGACCCGTGAGCCTTGGCTGTGTCTTGCTTGGTCGGGGCACCGTGTCCGATGTGGGTGCGACACAACACGAGCGACGGCCTGTCCCCCTCCGAGATGGCGGCGTCCGTGGCCTCGGCGATGGCGGCACGGTCATGCCCGTCGACCGAAACTGTGTGCCAGCCGTAGGCGTCGAAGCGCTTGGCCACATCCTCGGTGAAGGTCCACTCCGTCGGGCCATCGAGGCTGATGCTGTTGTCGTCAAAGAAGAACGTGGCTTTGCCCAGTCGAAGATGGCCGGCCAAGGATGCCGCCTCCGACGCGACGCCCTCCATCAGGTCGCCGTCGGAAACGAAGGCGTACGTGCGATGGTCGATCAGATCCGAACCGAAAACACCGTTCAGGTGCCGTTCGGCGATCGCCATGCCGATCGCGGTGCCGAAACCCTGGCCTAGGGGCCCCGTTGTCGTCTCGATACCAAGGTGCGGCTCGCGCTCGGGATGGCCGGGGGTAGGGGACCCGAGGCGCCGAAACGCCTTGATGTCGTCGAGGGTGAGGCCAAAGCCACTCAGATGGAGCAACGAGTACAACAGCATCGAGGCGTGGCCATTCGACAGGACGAAGCGATCACGATTCGGCCACAGCGGGTCGGCCGGATCGACCCTCAGGTATCGGGTCCACAGCACCGTCGCGATATCCGCCATGCCCATGGGCGCGCCCGGATGGCCGGACTCGGCCCGCTCGATCGCATCCATCGACAGAGCCTTGATCGTGTTGACGGAAAGCTGATCGATATCCACCACGTTCATGCTACGACCACCAGCTCGTGGCTGGACTGGTTGAGATTGCGAGGACCATCGTCGGTGGCGACGACCACATCCTCGATCCGCATTCCCCATTCGCCCTGTTTGTAGATGCCGGGCTCGACGGTGAAGGCCATGCCCGGTTCCAGGGCTTGCTCGTTCCCCTCGACCACGTAGGGATCCTCGTGGATGTCGAGGCCGATGCCGTGGCCCGTCCTATGGATGAATAGGTCGCCGTATCCAGCGGCCTCGATGATGGCCCGCGTCGCCCTATCAACCCCCTGGGCCTCGGTCCCAACCAGCGCCGCGTCGACACCAGCCTGTTGGGCCTCGGCAAGAACGGAGTACGCCGCGGCGACCCCCGAAGATGGCTCGCCGACGCAGAACGTCCGAGTCGTGTCGGCGTGATAGCCGCCGATGGTCCCCCCGAAGTCGATCACCACCGTGTCGCCCTCGGCGATGACCCTGTCGCCGGCACCATGGTGCGGCGAAGCACCGTTGGGCCCGGACCCGACGATCGGGTCCCAACCCTTGTCGTGGCCCTCCTCCTCGCACATCGCCCTCACCTCGGATGCCAGGTGCTTCTCCGGCCTTCCGGCAAATTCCGTTTGGGCTAGTCGCTGAGCGACGCGATCGGACGCAGCCCCCGCTGCCGCCAGTGACTCGATTTCGGCTTCGTCCTTGATGGCCCGCAGGGCTGCAGTCACGTCCGAGGCCTTCCCGAACGCGGCATCGGGCATCGACTCCTGCAACGCCATCACGAAAACGGCCCATGTCTTGTCGCCGATCGCCACCCGGCGAGGATCGCCGGCTAGACCGGCAACGATGGCGACCGGGTCGTCTGTCTCGTCGTATGGCAGGATGTCGATCGCCCCAACGTCGGCGACCTTCATCGCTTCGAGTCGCGGCACAACCAAAGAAGCCGGACCGTCGCCCAGAACGACGGCCATCGTCAGCCGTTCCAGCTGCGGAGCGTCGTAGCCGGTGAAGTAAGGAAGATCGGCCCCAACCGACAGCAGCAGCGCATCTACGCCAACACCTGCCATCGCCGAGCGCGCTCGATCGATGCGGGCGGAGTAGTCGGCCGTCATGGGCCGGCGGCCGCTTTGGCCGACTGAGCGTGATACGAAGACCGCACCAGCGGACCCGACTCGACATGAGACAACCCGAGTCGCTCCCCCTCGGCGGCATATCGGAGAAACTCGTCGGGATGCACGTAGCGGTCCACCCGGCGGTGCCGGCTCGTCGGTCGGAGGTATTGACCGATTGTGATCACATCAACGCCAACAGCTCTCATATCGGCAAGGGCGCCCTTGACTTCGTCTTCCGTCTCGCCCATCCCAACGATGAGCCCCGACTTGACGACGCCGGCTGGATTGCGCCACTTGGCCCTGGCCAACAACGCAAGGGACCTGCCGTAGTTGGCCGCAGTTCGGACATCGCGCTGCAGCCGCAGCACTGTCTCGGTGTTGTGGTTGAGAACATCCGGCTTGGCCGACATCACGATGTCGAGGGCATCCTCATCGCCCTTGAAGTCAGGAATGAGTACCTCGATGTCGCAGTCGGCAAGCTGGCTCCGGATCTGATCGACCGTCTCGGCGAAGATCGCCGCCCCTCCGTCTGGCAGGTCATCGCGGTTCACCGATGTCAACACTGCATGCTTGAGCCCCATGGCGACGACGGCGTCCGCTGCTCGCCTGGGCTCGTCGAGGTCGACCTCCCCCGGTCGGCCGGTCGCCACGTCGCAGAATCCACAGGCTCTCGTGCACACCTCGCCGAGCAACATGAGTGTCGCCGTCCCCGAGCTCCAGCACTCGAAGATGTTGGGGCAACCTGCCTCTTCGCAAACCGTGTTGAGGCTCTGGTCGCGCATCAGTCGCTTCAGGTCGCGATAGCCATCACCCATCTCTGCCCTGACCTTCATCCACTCCGGCCGCTGTGGCTCGCCTGGGAGGAGACCGCGCGGAGTCAGCTCCACATCCACGGGGCGACTACCAAAGGTCCCGGCAGCGACCAGCTCGTCGATCTCGAACGGCCGGCCTGCCCCTCGAGCGAATGCCCCGAGTTGAACTTCGGGAGCGGAACTCCCGAATGCCGCGGCGAAACGTGGGATGAGCAGCTCAGCGACTTCCTGGATAGACACCGGCCGGCCGGCGAGATCGGAGATACTCGTGACCTCCCGATCCGCTATTCCACACGGGTTGATGTTGTCGAAGTACGACAAGTCCGTCGAGACATTGAGGGCGAATCCGTGCATCGTGGCCCGGCGGCTGATGCGCACTCCGATGGCTGCCACCTTGCCGCCCTCTGTCCACACCCCGGTCAATCCTGGCTCTGCCCACGCCTTGACATCCAGATCACCGAGTGTCGCTATCAACACTTCTTCGAGATGCCTCACATACCCAGTCACGTCGGGGCGGCTCCCGAGCGAGACGATCGGATATCCAACGAGCTGGCCGGGACCGTGATAGGTGATGTCGCCGCCCCGATCGACATCGAAATACTCGGCGCCAACAGCGCCCAGCCTCTCCTCTGAGATCAGCAGATTCGTCCCGTCTGCGAAGCGGCCATTCGTGTAGGTGTGCGGATGCTCAAGCAATAAGAGGTAGTCGTCTTCAGTCCTGCCTGTGACCTTGCCCTCGTGAACTGCCTTCTGCAGATCCCAGGCCTCGGCATACGGCAGCCGGCCAAGCCAGCGAATCCGGAGTGTCACTGCAGCTCTTGTTCCCAGTCCCAGTTCTGCAGGTTCTCCTTGATTCGAGCGAGGAACAACACGGCCGTCGAACCATCGAACGCTCTGTGATCCCAGGTGAGCCCCAGATACCCGATGTGGTGGATGCCGATGGCGTCGGAGCCGTCCGCGTTCGTTATCACGGTCGGCCGCTTGACGACCGTATCGGTACTCAGGATCGCAACGTTGGGAACCCCGATGATCGGAGCGGACATGAAGGAACCGAACGGGCCAGGATTGGTGATCGTGAAGGTGCCTCCTGCGACGTCGTCAGGCTCAAGGTCGCCGCCCCGAGCCTTGGCGGCCAGTCTGGAGATCTCGCGAGCAATCCCACGGAGACGAAGCCCGTCCGCACCTTTGACGGGAGTGACTATCAGGCCCTCTTGATTGAGGTCGATGGCGATGCCGAGATTGACCTGTCTATGAAAGACCTGGTGCCCTTCCTCTAGGAAAAAGGAGCTATTCACCTTGGGGTATGCAGCCAAGGCATCGATCGTGGCCCTGGCGATGAACGGCAGGTAGGTCAGGGAGAAGCCCTCTTGAGCTTTCCAATTCGCCCTATGCGCTTGGCGAACGCGCTCGACGCTTTCGAAGTCCACCTCGATCGATGTCCAAACATGCGCGGCCGTCTGCTTGGCCTTGATCATGTTCTGGGCGATACGGGTCCGCAGTCTGTCCAGCGGAACGATCTCGTCGGCGCCGGGCGCCGGTGCCGCCACAGCGGGCTCTTCCGCCGTGCCGACCGGCTCCTCCGCGATGTCAGCGGTTTCCTCCGCTACGCCGACAGGCTCTGCGACATCGGCTGGCGGCTCTGGCAGGGCTGTGGGTGGCGGGGTCCCTGAGACCGAGCCGGCCGGCTCCGATATCGGCTCACCAGCTGCGGAGGGGGTCGGCGCTGGAAGCGTCTCAGCCTCGGCAACAAGCGGGGTCTCCTCGACGAGGCCCTCCGCCGGAGCCTCTTGTGGCTCCGGTGCCAACTCCGATGCGGCCGGGGTTGGCACCGCGCTCGGAGCTGCGGTCGGGGCGGGAGCGGTCGCACCCTCGACGTAGGCCACGACGTCCTTACGGGTTATCCGGCCTCCACGCCCGGTGCCGGTGACCTGAGCGAGGTCGACGCCATGTTCGGAAGCGATCTTGCGCACGACGGGCGACAAGTTGGCGGGAACGGCACCAACCTGGGTGGCCGCAGCCGCGGCTGCGGCGGCGCCAACCGTCTCTACGACCGGAGGTGGCGGCGGCGGTGGTGGAGGCGTTTCGGGAACGGCAGCGGGCGCCGCATCGGCGACCGTGGCAGTGGATTCCCCGGCCTCGCCGATGATGACGAGAGGGGTTCCGACCTCGACGGTCTCGCCCTCGGGCACCAGGATCTCCAAGACGACACCGGCCGCAGGCGACGGGATCTCCGTGTCGACCTTGTCGGTCGAGATCTCGAGGAGCACCTCATCTTCCGCGATGGTGTCGCCGGGCTGCTTCGCCCAGCTCAGAATCGTTCCTTCCGTGACCGTCTCCCCCAGCTGGGGCATCGTGATCGTCGTTGCCACATGAACTCCTTTAGTGCAGGCTCTTACCGGTCGCCGCCAAAAGCGTTTCGCCGACCGCCTCAGCGACAGTCGGATGGGCGTGTATGAACGCCGCCGCCTCCGATGGCAGGGCCTCCCACGCCACCGAATACATCAACTCATGAATCAGCTCGCCGGCAAGGGGCCCGGCGATTGCGGCCCCCAGGATTGGGCCGTCCTTCTCCGCGACAACCTTCACTGTGCCCATCGTCTGTCCAAGGATGATGGCTCGGGCCGCGCCGCCAAAACCGTGGGACGTCTCAACGACGTCGTGTCCATCCTCGACAGCTTGGGCCGCCGACAGTCCAACTGTCGCCAGCTCGGGCCGCGAGTAGACGACCAGCGGTATCGCCCGGTAGTCGACCGGAGCAGCCTCGCCGGTAGCGATATGGGTTATCGCCGACATGCCCTCGGCGAAACCGGCATGCGCCAGCTGCGGGGTTCCGGCAACCAGGTCGCCAACGGCGTAGAGCGAAGGCTCTGCGGTCTGCATCGTTGCCAGGTCGACCTTGACGTACCCGCGTTCCACTTCGGCCGTCGTCGTCTCGAGACCGACGCCATCGGTTACGGGGGCCCTGCCAACCGCAACCAAGACAACGTCGACCTCCACGGAGTTGTCGCCAGCCTTCAGGGTGACCGATTTCTCCCCAAGTTGTGGGGGCTCGACCTCGACGCCGGTCGTGATATGGACCCCACGGCGCTTCAGTGCCCTATGCAGGTGCTTGGCGACATCGGCGTCGGTACCGGGGAGTATCTGATCGAAGAGCTCGAAGACGTGCACCTCGGAACCGAGGTCGGAAAGCATCGAGGCGAACTCGAGGCCAATGGCCCCGGCGCCGATTATCCCAACCCTCGCCGGCTGCTCGTTCCAGTCAAGAGCATGATCTGACGAGACGATGCGGTCTCCATCGAACTCGAAACCGGGGATAGCCCGGGGAATCGATCCTGTGGCCAGGATCACGTGGCGACCCTCGACAACGCCACCCCCGACCTCAACCTTGCCCGGCCCCGCCAGCTTTCCGAACCCGTCGATCATCTCGACACCTCGGGCCTTGAGCAGCCCAGTCAGCCCTTTGTGGAGCTGGGCGACGACGGCGTCCTTGCGGCCCTTGCCGGCGGTCCAATCGAAGGTTGGCTCGCCGACAACAACTCCGTGGTCGCCGGCATGGCGAACCTCATCGAACACCTCAGCGGAGTGGAGCCAGCTCTTGGCGGGGATACAACCGCGGTGCAGGCAGGTCCCGCCGATCTTGTCCTTCTCGATCATGGCCACAGAGAGACCGAAGTTATGGGCGTAAAGGGCGGCTGCATAGCCGCCGGGTCCGCCGCCGAGAATGACGACGTCGTACACGAAACCTCCGGCCGATCGGGCCTCCGAGGCTAGCGCGACACCGTTGTTCCCAGGAGGGGCCGCGGCGCCGGCTGGGTTACGCTCCGGCTCATGCAGACCAGGTACCTCATCATCGCCGCGGCCGTCTCGGCGCTGGTGATCCTGGTCGCCGGCGCCGTCTACTTCGCCACGCTGTAGTGCCCTAGGCCGACTCGTCCTCGCGGCGCCTCGTTGCTCCCACCAGCAGCGACCCAAGGCCGAGCATCAGCGCCGCCAAGAGCAGGGCGGCACCGCTGGCGAATCCTGTGAACGGCAGCTCCTCGGGTGGGTTCGCCGCCAGCACGAGCGGGAAGTCGGCGGTGAGGCCGGCTCCCGCGACCAAAGCGTCAAGCGTCAGCGGAATGTTGGCTGGGCCGAAGTAGGAGTAGGGGAAAGGAATGCCTCCAATAGTGACAACGTACGTGCCGTAGGGAAGGCCGGTGAAGAGGTAGTAGCCGAGTAGGTCGGTGGTCTGCGTGCCGAAGTCGATGTCATCGGCCGTGCCCAACACGCCATCAAAGCCCGCCCAGAGCACGGTCAGATCTACACCACCGATGCCAGGCTCAACTGCGCTCGGGCCCTGCGTTCCGTCTCCGTCGGAGTCGTACCACACAGTGTCTCCGACGACACCCGACCCGATGAAGCCGAACTCGCCGTGCAGTGAGCTACCACTAGCGACGCTGCCCGTGAAAGAGGAGTCGAGACCACCGTCGGGGTCGTAGGTAGGCACTAGGCCCTCAGGCAGCGTGGTGGTGTCGACGGTAACGGTGTAGTCGCCCGGTGGGAGATTCGTGAAGAGGAACCCACCGAAGGCGCCCGTCGCTGCACTGCCGACGAGGGTTCCAGAACCGTCGTAGAGAAGAACAGTCACGCCCGGAATCCCAGGCTCTCCGGCCTCAGGCACCCCATCGCCATCGATATCAAGCCACACCAAGTCGCCGATCTCGACCGGCGACGCCCCGAAGTAGTGAGAGTCGTCGCTGGGCGGAACCGGCGGGTTGATGCCCGTCGGCGGCGTTGCAGAGCCAGTTGCGGTGTTGTGGTACTGGCCCGCAGTGGAGGTGCCGGTGGCCACAAAGATCCAGGTCTCACCCGGT
>Ga0224508_10003620_pt1 | contig 12761 bp, 12 predicted proteins | sample SF_Jan12_sed_USG_4_FD_170157 | JGI IMG/M metagenome (GOLD analysis project Ga0224508, IMG submission 170157) | Sediment microbial communities from San Francisco Bay, California, United States - SF_Jan12_sed_USGS_21 | ecosystem: Environmental > Aquatic > Marine > Sediment | place: USA...
AAGATCGGGGTGGCGCCCAGGCCCGAGCCGTCGAAGACGAGTCCGGTCTGGGCACTGCCGTCGAAGAAGAACTCGCCCACGTCGCCCAGGCCCGCGCTGAGGGTGAAGCTGGTGCCGTCGGTCGGATCGAGCACGAGGGTGTCGGCGACCGAGGCCGAGTCGCGCGCTGCCTGCACGGCTTCCTGGAGCGAGCCCGGGTCGTTCTCGATCACGGTGGTGACCGGGAAGGTGTCGGCGGCGGCTGTCGCGGCACAGACCGAGACCGCGAGAACCACCAGCGGGGCGAGCCAGCCCCGGGCCACCGGGCTCAGGTCATGCTGGGCGGGTAGGGCAGCAGGGCCAGGTGCCGGGCCCGTTTGATGGCCAGACCCACCTCGCGCTGCTGCTTGGCCGTGTTGCCGGTGATCCGGCGCGGCAGGATCTTGCCCGTCTCGGACAGGAAGCTGCGCAGCAGCTTGGCGTCCTTGTAGTCGACGACGAGCGTCTTGTCGGTGGTGAGGCGCGAGACCTTCTTGCGGTTGAAGCCGCCGCGCTTGCGCTGCTTGCGCTCCTTCTTGCGCGCCTTGGCGCGCAGCCGGGCCTTGACCGAGCCGAAGCCCGGACCCCCCGAATCGCGATCGCGGTACTCTCGATCGCGGTCTCCGCGCTCGCGATAAGGACGACTCTCTTCCGCGGACAAGGCGCTCCTCCCTTAGAGGCGCGAGAGCATAGAGGATCCCTCTGGCCCCCGCCGCCGCCCTGCTAGCCTCCGCCGCGATGTCCGAAGAGCCCTTTCCCGTCACGCGTTTTGCCCCCTCCCCCACGGGCCACCTGCATATCGGCGGCGCGCGGACGGCGCTGTACTGCTGGGCGCTGGCCCAGGGGGGCGGCCGCTTCCTGCTGCGGGTGGAGGACACGGATCGGGCGCGGTCCAGCGAGGAGGCGGCCGGGGGGATCCTCGAAGACCTGGCCTGGCTGGGCATCGCCTGGGACGAGGGGCCGGAGCACGAGGCCACGGACGGCCGCCACCTGGGCGGCGACCCGCGTGGGGTGGGCCCCTTCCGCCAGGCGCTGCGCCTCGAGCGCTACGTCCAGGCGGCCGCAGGCCTGGTCGAGCGCGACCTCGCCTACCCGGCATTCGACACGCCCGAGGAGCTGGAGGGGCTGCGCGCCGAGGCCCGCGCCGAAGGGCGGGGCTTCCGCTACCGCCGTCCCGCGGGCTGGGACCGCGACGCGGCCCTGGCCCGCATGGCCAACGAGCCCCACGTGCTGCGCTTCCGCATGCCCCAGGGCGCGATGACGGTGCGCGACGCCGTGCTCGGTGAGGTCGATTTCGCCGAGGAGGTCCTCGACGACTTCGTGATCCTGAAGGCCGACGGCTTCCCCACCTTCCACCTCGCCGTGGTGGTGGACGACGAGGCCATGGGCGTCACCCACGTGCTGCGCGGCCAGGAGCACCTGAACAACACGCCGCGCCACGTCGCCCTGCAGCGGGCCCTGGGCTACCGCGAGCCGGTCTACGCCCACCTGCCGGTGATCCAGAACGCCGACGGCTCGAAGCTCTCGAAGCGCGACAAGGACAAGCGGGCGCGCCAGGGGCTGCGCGAGCGGCTCGCCGCCGAGCCCGAGGCGCTGGCCGGCTTGGCCGGGCCGCTGCCCGAGGCCGAGCTCGAACGCTGGCTCGGCGACAAGCGCTCGCAGCTCGAGCCCACCGCTCTGGCCGCGCTCGCCGAGCGCCTGGCCCTGGCCCTGCCCTGTGTCGAGGTGGAGGACTTCCGCGCCGCCGGCTTCCTGCCAGAGGTGTTGTGCAATTACCTGGCACTGCTCGGCTGGAGCCCGGGCGAGAAGGACGCCGACGGGCGCGATCTCGAGCACTTCGACCTCGACTTCCTCGCCGAGCGCTTCGCGCTCGAGCGGGTGGGGGTGGCCAACGCGCGCTTCGACGCCGACAAGCTGGCCGCCTTCAACCAGGACGCCCTCGCCGAGCTCTCCGACGGCGATTTCTTCCGGCGCTGGAGCGAGTGGTGCCAGCGCTATGCGCCGTCCGCTCTCGAGCGCGACGTCGACTGGCGCCGGCGCCTGGCCGCCATGCTGCGCACTCGTTGTCGCAGCCTCGCCGACGCCAGCGACGCCGACGGCCCGGGCGGCTTCGCCTGGCGGGGCGACGACGAGATCGAGTGGGAGCCGAAAGCCGTGGCCAAGTGGCTGGCCCGCGGTGAGCCCAGCGGCTGGCAGCGCCTGGAAGAGGCGCGCGACGCCCTGGCCCTGCTGGAACCCTTCGAGCCGGAGGGCATCGAAGCTCGCATCGCCGCGCTCGCCGAGGAGCGCGGCGTGGGCATGGGCAAGCTGGCCCAGCCGCTGCGCGTCGCCGTCACGGGCAGCGCGGCGAGCCCGCCCCTGGGCGAGACCCTGGCGATCCTCGGGCGCGAGTCGGTGCTGCGGCGCATCGAGCGCTGCCTGGCCGAGTGCCGCGAGAAGGAGTGAGCGTGCCGAAGTACGACTACGACCTCTTTTCGATCGGCGCCGGCTCGGGCGGGGTTCGGGCCAGCCGCATCTCGGCGGGCTACGGCGCGCGGGTGGCCATCGCCGAGGAGCGTGAGCTGGGCGGCACCTGCGTCAACGTAGGCTGCATTCCCAAGAAGCTCCTGGTCTACGCCTCGGCCTTCCGACGCGACTGCGAGGACTCGGCCGGCTTCGGCTGGACGGCCCCGCCCGCGAGCCACGACTGGAAGACGCTGATCCAGAGCAAGGACATCGAGATCAACCGTCTCAACGGCATCTACGCCCGGTTGCTCGACGACGCAGGGGTGACCCGCATCGAGGGCCGCGCCCGGCTCGTCGACGCCCACACCGTGGCCGTGGGCGGCGAGACCTACACCGCCGAGCACATCCTGGTGGCGACGGGCAGCTGGCCCAGCTTCCCCGAGATTCCCGGCATCGAGCACGCCATCTCCTCCAACGAGGCCTTCCACCTCGACCGCCTGCCCGAGCGGCCCATCGTGGTGGGTGGCGGCTACATCGCGGTCGAGTTCGCCGGCATCCTCCACGGCCTCGGTGCCGAGGTCACTCAGCTCTACCGCGGTCCGCTCTTCTTGCGCGGCTTCGACGACGACGTGCGCCGCCACCTGGCCGAGGAGCTGCGCGGCCAGGGCATCGATCTGCGCTTCGAGTCGAACATCGCGCGAATCGAGAAGGCCGGCGACGGCGGGCTGCGCGCCACCCTCGAAGACGGCAGCACCCTGGAGGGCGACACGATCCTCTACGCCACCGGCCGCCACCCGCTGACGGTCGACCTGGGGCTCGAGTCCGTCGGCGTGAAGCTCGCGCCCAGCGGCGCCATCGAGGTCGACGGTTATTCGCGCAGCTCGGTGCCGAACGTGTGGGCGATCGGCGACGTGACGGACCGCATCAACCTCACCCCGGTCGCCATCCACGAGGGCATGTGCCTGGCCGCCACCCTCTTCGACGGCCGGCCCACCCAGCCCTGCCACGAGAACGTGCCCTCGGCGGTGTTCAGCCAGCCACCGATCGGCTCGGTGGGGCTCACCGAGGCCCAGGCCCGGGCGCAGTTCGACGCTGTCGACGTCTACCGCACCCGCTTCCGCGAGCTCAAGCACACGCTCTCGGGCCGCGAGGAGCGGACCCTGATGAAGCTCGTGGTCGACGCGGCGAGCGATCGCGTGGTGGGGGCCCACATGGTGGGCGACCACGCCGGCGAGGTGATCCAGGGCGTGGCCATCGCGTTGGTCTGCGGCGCCACCAAGGCCCAGTTCGACGCCACGATCGGCATCCACCCCACCTCGGCCGAGGAGCTCGTGACGCTGCGCGAAAAGGTCTCCGACTAACGCGAGTTCAGCGCGTTGACGTCCCAGTCGTAGTCGAGGAAGCGCACGCGCGCGCTGTTGCCGTTGCTTCGCAGCCAGGTTTGTTCGGACTCAGGCGCGTAGCGCGTGGCGAAGGCCCGTGCGCCGCCGGCGGCTTCGAAGTCCTCGGCGAACCAGTCGAAGATCTTCGAGAGCCACACGGTGTTGGCGGCGCGGTCGACGCGCAGGCCCTTGCCCTCGCTGGCCAGCCAGGTCTGCATCGCGTCGTCGAGCTGGGCGTCGAGGCGCTCGGCCGCATAGGGCTCGCGCCGCAGCGACGGACACGAGGTGGAGGCGCAGACCACCGCGGCGTGGGCGCGCGGGTCACCGAGTGGCCGCACGATCTCGTGCTCCACTTCGTCGAGGCTCACCGAGCGGCCGCCGACCCGACCGGCGGGTCGCTTCCAGACGGGCGAGAAGAGCGAGCCGACGTCGCGGATGCTCTCGACCGGCCAGTTGCGGGCCACTACGTCGAGGGCGAGGACGTTGTAGACGTTGATCCAGAAGGCGAGCTTCTGATCGCGCGTGTGCAAGGCGGCGGGGTCGGCGCCGTCGAGGCTCGCCACCAGCCGCTTCCAGTCGGCCGAGCGCGCCAGCGCCGGGTAGTCGACGCGGGTGCCCACCAGGTCGTCCACGGCGCGGGTGTGGCGCTCGAGCAGGCGGGAGTAGAGCGCGGGGTCGAGGGCCGAGGCGGGCGCGGCCAGCAGGGGGGCGAGGGCGATCAAGACGCAGAGGCGAAGGCGCACGGCGGATCTCCAGGCGAGGGCGTGGCGTGAGCTTCTTCGATGCCCCGGCCGGCTCCGCGTTACGGCCTCGAGGGCCTCAGCGCACACCCTCGGGTCGGGCTAGCCTCCCGAACTTCCAGATTCCATAGGGGAGAACAACCGTGAGCAGCCTGCACGACTTCGAATGGAAGACCATCGACGGCGACCCGATTTCGCTGGGCGACTACGCCGGCAAGGCCGTGTTGGTCGTGAACGTCGCTTCGAAGTGCGGTTTGACCCCGCAGTACGAGGGGCTCGAGCGACTCTACGGCAGCTACCGCGAGCGCGGACTCGAGGTGCTGGGCTTTCCCTGCAACCAGTTCGCGGGCCAGGAGCCGGGCAGCGACGCCGAGGTGAAGAGCTTCTGCTCCACGAGCTACGGCGTGAGCTTCCCACTCTTCTCCAAGCTCGAGGTCAACGGCGACGGGCGCCACCCGCTCTACGCCTGGCTCTGCACCGAAGAGGTCGGGCCCGAAGAGTCGGGCGACGTGAAGTGGAACTTCGGCAAGTTCCTGGTGGGCAAGGACGGGCGACTGCTGGCGCGCTTCTCGCCAAAGGTGGAGCCCGAGGCCCCCGAGCTGGTGGACGCGGTCGAGTCGGCGCTTGGCTGACGGCGACGCGGCGGGCCTCGAGCCGCGGCGCGCGGCGCGGCGCGAGCTGAGCGAGGCGCTGCGGTCGCTGCTCGACGTGATGGCCCGGGCGCCGGCCGAGGTGTCGGAGCTGCGCGAGCTGGCCGCGAGCGTGCGCGGCACGGCCGCGCGCTGGGCGGCCCTGCCCGAGGAGCGGCCCCGCGAGAACGAGATGCTGGCCGGCATGAGCGACTTTCGCGAGCGCGGCCCGATCGTGGGCCAGGCCAACCCCATCGCGCCCCCCGCGCGCTACTGGTTCGACGAGGCCGCCGGCGAGGCGCGCGGCGAGGTCTGCTTCGGCAACGCCTACGAGGGCGGGCCCGGCGTCGTGCACGGCGGCTTCCTGTCGGCGGTGCTCGACGAGGTGCTGGGCTTCACCACCATCCAGTCGGGCAAGCCCGGCTTCACGGGCGAGCTGACGGTGCGCTATCTCGGCCCCACGCCCATCGGCCGGCCGCTGGCGATCGCGGCGCGTTACGAGCACAGCGAGGGTCGACGCATCTATGCGACGGGGGAGCTGCGCGACGGCGACCGCGTGACCTGCCGCGCCGAGGGCCTGTTCATCTCGATCGACGCCGAGCGCTTCGCGCAGATGCAGCGCGAACGCGAGGAGCGCGGCGGCGGTTCGGGACGAACCGACTAACGCTGCGCCGGATCGGGCTCGCCCAGCCGGTGACGCTGCAGCTTGCCGGCGGCGGTGCGCGGCAGGGCCGAGGCGCGGTGGAAGGCGACGGGCACCTTGTAGCCGGCCAGGCGTTCGCGGCAGTGGGAGCGCAGGCTCTCGGTGTCGGGGTCGGCGCCGGGCTGCAGGACCACCCAGGCGGCGGGGCGCGCCCCCCACTCCATGTCGTCGACACCGGCCACCCCCGCCTCGGCGACGTCGGGGTGGGCGAGCAGCGCCGCTTCCACCTCGGCGGGGTAGACGTTCTCGCCGCCAGAGACGATCAGGTCGCTGCGCCGGTCGAGCACGATCAGGCGCCCCTCTTCGTCGAGCCGGCCGAGGTCGCCGGTGTGGAGCCAGCCGCCGCGCAGCGCGGCGGCGCTGGCCTCGGGGCGTCTCCAGTAGCCGTTCATCAGGGTGGGACCGCGCACCCAGATCTCGCCGGCCTCGATGCGCAGCGCCGTGCCCGGCAGCGGCGTCGCGCCCACTTCGGGGGGCGCGCCCGGGGGCCGCGTGGCCACCTGCGAGTGCGCCTCGGTGAGCCCGTAGGTGGGCGCCACCGGAAAGCCAGCCGCTTCGGCGCGCGCGACCAGCGGCGCCGGGCAGGGGCCGCCGCCCAGCAGCAGCAGGCGCAGCGTCGGCGGGGCCGGCGCGTCGCGGCGCGCGTCGAGCAGGCGGGCCAGCATGTTCGCCGTGAGCGAGAGGCAGGTGATGCCGTCGCGGTCGAGCGCCGCATCGACCTGCTCGGGATCGAAGCGCTCCTGCACCACCACCGCGCTGCCCGACAGCACGCTGCGCCACAGGATCGACAGGCCGCCCACGTGAAAGAGCGGCAGGCAGGCGAGCCAGCGGTCGGAAGGCAGGGCGCCGAGGTGGAGCGCCGAGGCCAGGGCGCTGGCGAAGAAGCCGCGCGGGCTGAGCAGGGCGCCCTTGGGCGCGCCGGTAGTGCCCGAGGTGTAGATCAGGGTGGAGGGCTCGCCCGCGTCGGGCGGGGCCGGTGGCGCAGCGTCGCTGGGCGGCAGCGCGGCGAGCTGGCCGGGATCGCGCAGCACCTGCTCCGTCTCGGCGTCGTCGAGCTGGGTGGCGATCTCGCGCTCGCTGAGTCGCGTGTTCAGCGGCAGCAGCAGCGCGCCACAGCGGCGCGCCGCGTGGGCGACGACGGCGAAGTCGAGGCCGCCGAAGCCGACGGCCACCCGGGCGCCCGGCTTCACCCCGGCCGCGCACAGGGCGCGCGCCACCTCACTGACGCGCCGGTCGAGGTCGGCGTAGCCGAGGCGCCGGTCGCCCTCGCAGAGGGCCAGGGCGCCGGGGCTGCGCAGCGCGCGTTCGGCGAGCCAGTCCGAGTTCAGGACCTCGCCGCTCACGCCGCAGGCTCCAGGCTGGCGGGCCGCTCGCCGCTCACGTCGCGGGCTCCAGGCCGGCGGGCCGCTCACCCGGCAGCGCCGCGGCCAGGCCCCGCGCGGCCGCCGAGCCGATCGGACCGTCGAGGAAGCCGCCGACCACGACGTCTGCGCCCGCCGCGCGCCCGATCGCCGCGATCCGGCGCGCCGTGCGCAGTCCGCCGACCACGGCGGGTTTGAGCACCCAGACGTCGGCGGCGGCGCAGGCCGCGATGCGCTCGGCGGCGCGCTCGTCACACAGCGACTCGTCGACGGCGATCGGAACCGGGCCCGTCTCGCGCAGCCGGGCCAGGGCCTCGACGTCGGCCACCGGCTGCTCGACGTAGCTCGGCGCGAAGCCCGCCAGCTCGGCCAGGGCGCTGCGGGCCCGGGTCTCGCTCCACGCCGCGTTGGCGTCGAGTCGCAGCTCGACTTCGGGCGGACAGACCTCGCGCAGCGCCGCCACCCGGGCGAGGTCGTCGCCGCCCGCCGCGATCTTCAACTTGAGCGCCCCGCAGCCGGCGGCGAGCGCGGCGCGCGCCTCGTCGCGAAGCGCCGCGGGCTCGCGCTCGCGCAGCAACGACGCGAAGGAGACCCGGGCCCGGGCGCGGCGCCCTTCGATCCGCGCCAGAAAGTCGGCGAGGCCGAGCCCCGCGCGCTGGGCGGCCAGGTCGTGAAGCGCCGTGTCCAGCGCGCCGCGCGCCGACGGCGCCTTCTCGGTCGGCGCCTCGAGGCGATCGAGGGCCGCGTCGAGGTCGGCGCAGTCGGCGCAAATGGCCTTCGCGCCGCGCGCCAGCGCCGCCCGCGCCTCCTCGAGACTCTCGAGACCGAAGCCCGCGAGCGGCGCGGACTCGCCCCGTCCACAGTGGCCGGCCTCGTCGTAGAGCCGAACGCCCACCCCGCGACGCTCGCCGATCTCGCCGTGGGCGGTGTGCAGCGGTCGCCGCAGCGGCACGGCGAAGTCCTCGAGCGCGAAGCGCGTCACCCTCATCGCGAGGCGGCGATCCCCACCGCGAAGAGCAGCGAGAAGAGCAGGGCGAGCTTGGCCGTGCCGGCCAGGGTCTCGTTCAGGGCCGTGCCGCGCTCGCGCTGCAGCGAGCGGTCGAGGCGCCAGGCCAGCGGCGCGGCGGCCAGAGGCAGCGCGAGCCACGCGCTCTTCTCGGCGATCGACCAGATCAGGGGCACGGCGAGGGACGCCGCGAGCAGACCGCGGTAGAGCGCCCGGCCCGCGCCTTCGCCGAAGCGCACCGCAAGCGTGTGCTTGCCGGCGCGGCGGTCGGTGTCGGCGTCGCGCACGTTGTTCACCACCAGCACGGCGGCGGCCAGGGCGCCCACCGGCAGCGAGGCCGCCAGCGCCGGGCCCGAGAGCCAGAGTGTCTGCACCCAGACCGTGCCGCAGACCGCGCCCACGCCGAAGAACAGGAACACCGCGACCTCGCCCCAGCCGTGATAGGCGAGGGGGTAGGGGCCGCCGGTGTAGGCGAGCCCGGCCGCGATCGAGAGCAGGCCGAGGGCCAGGATCGGCCAGCCTCCCACCCAGACCAGGTAGAGCCCGACGGCGACCGAGAGTGCGAAGACCGCGGCCGCGGCGCGCCGCACCGCCGCGGGGCTGAGCCAGCCCTCGGCCACGGCCCGGGCGGGGCCGACGCGGTCGGGTGTGTCGGCGCCGCGCTCGGCGTCGAAGACGTCGTTGGCGAAGTTGGCGCCCACCTGCAGGCACAGCGCGCCGAGCAGGGCGGCGAGGGCGGGAAGCGCCCGGGCCTCGCCTTCGCTCCAGGCCACGGCGCTCCCCACCAGCACCGGCGCCGCGGCCAGCGGCAGCGTGCGGGGGCGCGCGGCCAGCCACCAGGCCCGCGCCGGCGTCGGCCGGGCCGCGGGGGCTAGGGACGCCACGGGAAACGCTTGAAGTCGGGCTCCCGCTTCTCGACGAAGGCGTCGCGACCCTCCTGGGCCTCCTCGGTCATGTAGAAGAGCTGGGTGGCGTGGCCCGCCAGCTCCTGGATGCCGGCCTGTCCGTCGCAGTCGGCGTTGAAGGCGGCCTTGAGGCAGCGGATCGCGAGGGGGCTGTGCTCGAGGATGCGGCGCGCCCAGGCGACGCCGGCGTCCTCCAGCTCCGCGAGCGGCACGACCTTGTTGACCAGGCCCATCTCGAGCGCCGCCTCGGCGTCGTACTGCTCGCAGAGATACCAGATCTCGCGGGCCTTCTTCTGGCCGACGATGCGCGCGAGATAGGACGAGCCGAAGCCCGCGTCGAAGCTGCCCACCCGCGGTCCGGTCTGACCGAAGCGCGCATTCTCGGCGGCGATGGTCAGGTCGCAGACCACGTGCAGCACGTGCCCGCCACCGATCGCATAGCCTGCCACCAGCGCGATCACCGGCTTGGGCATGCTGCGGATCAGCTTCTGCAGGTCGAGCACGTTCAGGCGCGGCACGCCATCGTCGCCCACGTAGCCGGCGTCGCCGCGCACCCTCTGGTCGCCGCCCGAGCAGAAGGCCTCGCCGCCCTCGCCGGTGAAGAGCACGACGCCAATGCCCTGGTCTTCGCGCGCGCGGCTGAAGGCGTCGATCAGCTCGAAGAGCGTGCGCGGGCGGAAGGCGTTGCGCACCTCGGGTCGGCAGATGGTGATCTTCGCCACGCCCTCTTCGGTGCGCTCGAAGCGGATGTCGTCGTAGCTCTTCACGGTCTTCCAGTCGGTCATGTCAGCCTCCAGGCGCCGCGCGGAGCGCGTCCGCCGGCCGGTGGGGATGCTCGGCCCGCGCAAGGAAGCGCCGGAGCGCCGCGAGCAGGGCATCGGGGTTCTCGAGGTGTGCGGCGTGTCCCGCCGCGGGGATCGAGCCGGTCTCGGCTCCGGGAAGCAGCGCGGCCAGCTCGGCCGCGATCGCGCCGAACTTGGCGTCTTTGGCGCCGTAGCCGAGCCAGACCGGCACGCTCAGCGCCGACACCCGCTCGCGCAGGGGCGGCTGCACGCCGCTGCCCAGTCCACGCAGCGAGTTGGCGAGCCCTTGGGCGCGGTTCTGCAGACGCTGCCGGTGGAGCTCGGCGCGCGCGGTGTCGGAGAGGGTGCGCTTCTGGGTCTCGAAGAGCGGCAGCTCGGACCAACGCCGCGCGAAGGCCTCGACCCCGTCGCGCTCGATCGCATCGGCGAGGTCTGCGTCGTGGCGACTGCGCTCGGCGCGCGCCTCGGGGTCGGAGAGCCCGGCGCTGGCGCCGAGCAGTGCCAGCGAGCGCACGCAGTCGGGGCGCAGCACGCCGAGGCCGAGGGCGACGCGGCCCCCCATCGAGTAGCCGAAGACGTGGGCCGGGCGCGCACCGCTGCGGTCGAGCAGGCCCGCGAGCTGCGCGGTGCAGCGTTCCATGCGGTAGGGCGCGGGGTCGTCGGGCGCCTCGCTCTCGCCGTGGCCCAGCAGGTCGACGGCCAGCACCCGGAAGTCCTGCGACAGAGTCTCGGCCAGCGGCGCCATGCCCGTGGCCGAGCCGCTGAAGCCGTGGAGCAGCAGCAGCGGCGCGCCCGCGCCGCGCTCCACCCAGGAGAGCTCGACGCCGTCGATCTCGAGCCGGCGCCTCACGGTGTCTCCTCGAGGGCGGCGTTCACCTCGTCGGCTACGCGCTGGCGCAGCGCCAGGCTGGCCTCGGCCTCACAGGGCACCACCAGCACCTGGGGGCCCGGAGCCTGGGCGGCTTCCTTCAGCGCGGCCCTGAAGTGGGGCCAGCTCTCGACGCGGGTGGCGGACAGGCCGGCTCCGGCGCACAGCGCGCGCAGGTCGTGGCCGTGGGGCGTGCGGAAGAGCTCGTCGAAGGACGCCTCGGCGCCGTAGTCGGCGACGGGCAGCATCGAGAAGATGCCGCCCCCATCGTTGTCCACCGCCACCACCACCAGCGGCAGGTCGAAGCGCTGGGCGGCGAGCAGGCCCGAGACGTCGTGGAGCAGCGCCAGGTCGCCGCAGAAGAGCACGCAGCGCCGGCCGGCCGCCGCCGCGCCCAGGGCGCTCGAGACCATGCCGTCGATGCCGTTGGCGCCGCGGTTGCAGAGCACGCGCGGGGCGTTGCTCGCCGCGGGCCAGAAGGCGTCGAGGTCGCGCACGGGCATGCTGCTCGAGACGTAGAGCAGGGTGTCGGGCGACACGGCCGCCGTCAGCTCGGGCACGACGCACGGCTCGAGCAGGGCGTCCTCGGCGTCGAGACAGCGCGTCAGGGCGTCGCGCGCCCGGGCCTCGGCCCGGCGGAAGCGCTCGCGCCACGGGCTCTCGCCTCGCCGCGGCGGCAGCCGCTCGAGCAGGGACGCGCACAGCTCCTCGGGCGCGGCGCGGTGGATCTCGGCGGCGCGGTGGCTCGGGTCGTGCCACAGGGCGTCGGGGTCGACCCCGATCAGCGCTTCCGCGCCGTCGATCCAGCGCGCCAGGGGCTTGCCGGTGGGCGCCGCGCCGAAGCGCAGCACTACATCGGGGCGCTCGGCGTCTGCGAAGCGCGGCGAAGCCAGCAGCCAGTGGGCGCAGTCGACGGCGGCCGGCATTCCTTCGAACTGCGCCGCGCGCAGCGGCGAGGTCGCCTCGGCCAACAGCGGCCAGCCCAGTCGCTCGGCCAGCGCGGCGATGCCGGCGACGTCTTCCGGCGATGCGTCGAGCGGTCCACACACCAGCGCGCCGCGCTCTGCGTCGAGCAGCCGCCGGGCCAGCGCGTCGGCCTCGGCGTCGGTGGGCCGCACCCGTCCGCGCTGCAGTCGGGTGTAGGCCGCGCCGTCGCGGCCGCGGGCGGCGTTCGGGTCGCGCTCGGCGAGATCGGCCGGCACTTCGCCGGGCACCGGGCGCGGGTCGAGGGGATCGCGGAAGGGCAGGTTCAGGTGCACCGGACCGGCCGGGCGTCCCCGCGCCGACTCGACGGCCCGCGCGGCCAGGGCCCGCGCGTAGCGCAGACGATCGGGCGAGGCCTCGGGCGTCGCCACCTCGGCGAACCAGCGCAAGTGGGAGCCGAACAGCCCGTGCTGATCGATGCTCTGGCCCGCTCCCCACTCGCGCAGCTCCGGGGGTCGGTCGGCGGTGAGCACCAGCAGCGGCACCCGCGCGTAGTGCGCCTCGATCACGGCCGGGGCGAAGTTGGCGGCGGCGGTGCCCGAGGTGCAGAGCAGCGCCACGGGCTCGCGACTGGCCTTGGCCAGGCCCAGCGCGAAGAAGGCCGCAGAGCGCTCGTCGAGGTGCACCCAGTGGCGCAGGCCGCTTCGGGCCGCGGCGATCGCCAGCGGGCCAGAGCGCGAGCCCGGGCAGATACAGACGTGGGCCACGCCGGCGCGCTCCCACTCCTGGAAGAGCGCCGCGGCGAAGGCGCTGCCCGCGTTGGGCGCCGCCTCGGGTGCTACAGGCTTCACGGGCCCTGCAGCGCCGGTAGCAGCGCGTTCCACTTGAGGCGCGTCTCGCGCACCTCGGCGTCGGGGTCGGAGCCGGCCACGATGCCCGCCCCGGCGAAGACGCGGGCCCGACCGCCCTCGAGCCGC
>Ga0224508_10003621_pt1 | contig 12758 bp, 8 predicted proteins | sample SF_Jan12_sed_USG_4_FD_170157 | JGI IMG/M metagenome (GOLD analysis project Ga0224508, IMG submission 170157) | Sediment microbial communities from San Francisco Bay, California, United States - SF_Jan12_sed_USGS_21 | ecosystem: Environmental > Aquatic > Marine > Sediment | place: USA: California...
TCCGCGGCCTTGGCCAGCGTGTTGGCGCGCTTCGAGAGTTCGCGTTCGTAATAGTCCGCCACCCGTGTCATTACCTTCGGCAGGCTGCCGGTCTGCTCGCCGGTGCTGATCATCTGCTGCACCATCAAGGGTATGAACTCGGATTGTGAAAAGCCACTGGCGACTGTGGCACCTTCCTGAATTCTGCGCTCTACGCCGAGGATGAAACGCCGGTATACGCTGTTGCTCACCACGTCTCGGCAGGCTGCAAGCGCATCGACGATGCTCACCCCGTTACCCAGCGACAGGCCCAGCACACGCAGCGACTGGACCAGGTACAACCAGATAAACACTTCTTTCAGCACCGGGAAGCTGAGCTTCAGCGAATCGAGACGCTCTCGCCCGGCCGGGGTCGCCGACCAGTAACGCCAGGCCAGAATCAACCCCCCGCTGCCTAGCAAAACGAAAATCCAGTGCTGACGCAGCTGATCGCTGGTCCACATCAACGCCAGCGTGGTCGCCGGTAACTGATCGGCAATGGAAGCGAACAGTTCCGCGAATTTCGGGAATACCACGACCAGCACGAATACGACGACGGCACCCGAAAAAGCCGCGAGAAACGCCGGGTAGGACAGCGCAGACATCAGCGTGCTGCGTAACCGCTCGCGCTTTTCGTCCATGTCCAGCAGTTCCTGCAGGACGCGGTCCAAAAACCCACCTTGCTCGCCCGCGGCCACCAGATTGACGTACGTGGTGGAGAAGAATTCCGGGTGCGTAGCAAGCGCTGCGGCGAACGTGCGGCCGGAACCGATCTCGTCCAGCAGTCCATCGATGATCTTCTCCATGGCGGCTTTGTCGCTTTGCTTCTTAAGCGCCGCCAACGCCTGATTAAGATTCACACCGGTCTCCAGCAGCAACGCGAGACGTTCGGTGAATAACATGCGATCGCGATCGCGCAATCCGCCTTCCTGCGGCAGGATGCTTTTCAGGCGCTCCAGTCGTTTTGAATCGCCAGTGGGCCGTGTGGTTTTTGCGGTCAATTCGAGCGGCACTGGCTAACTCCCCACGACGCGGCTGATTTCCTCGATGGTAGTCAACGCTTGGCGTGCCCGGTGGATGCCGTCCCTGCGCAGCGTGACGATGTCTTTGCTTTGCAGGTAGGCTGTAAGATCGTTGCGACTTGGATTGCTGAGCACCAGCTTCTGCAACTCTGCTTCCACCGGCACCACTTCGTGAATTGCCACCCGCCCGCGGTAACCGGAGTCGTAACATTCGCCGCAGCCACGGCCACGCACCAGCGTGACCTGCCCGGCCCCCTGCCAGTCGAAACGCTCCACCAGTTCGGGTGAGGCGAGATAGGTGGTGCGGCAGTTCGAACAAACCGTGCGCACCAGGCGCTGCGCTATCACACCGATCATTGCGGATGACAACAGGTACGGTTCGACGCCCATATCCAGCATACGGGTCACTGCGCCAACGCTGTCGTTGGTATGTAAAGTCGACAAAACCAGGTGACCGGTGAGCGCCGCCTGGACCGCAATTTCCGCGGTTTCCTTCTCGCGGATCTCGCCCACCATGACGATATCGGGGTCCTGGCGTAACACATGCTTGAGCACCTTGGCGAACGTCAGGCCGATATTGGCGTGCACTTCGTTCTGATTGACGATGTCGAGCTGGTATTCGACCGGGTCCTCGATAGTGACGATGTTTTTTTCGATGCTGTTAAGGTAGTTAAGCCCGGCGTAAAGACTCGTGGTCTTGCCGCTGCCGGTGGGGCCGGTGACGAGGATCAGGCCGTTGCTGTTATCGAGCAATTGACGATACGTCGCGAGATTGGCATCGTTCATCCCCAGCTTGTTGACATCCAGGATCGCCTGATTCTTATCCAGGACGCGCAGCACGACCTTCTCACCGTACAGACCGGGCAGGGAACTGAAACGCAGATCCACCGCTCGACCCTGGGTTTGCACCTGGACACGCCCATCCTGCGGCAGACGGCGTTCGGCGATATCCAGGTTGGCCATGATCTTCAGTCGCGACACCAGCGCAGGGTGCAATTCGATGCGCGGCGACATTACCTCGTACAACAAGCCGTCAATACGAAAGCGTACGCGCGACTGGTTGCGCCCGGGCTCGATGTGGATATCGCTGGCGCCTTCCTGCACGGCGCGTTGAATCAGCGAGTTCACCAGGTTGATGACCGGACTGCCGGCGGCCAGTTGGTCGATCGCTTCATGATCGCCCTGAACGTCGTGGTCGACAACCTCGAAGTCTTCGTCGACTTCGGCCAGCAGGTCCGGCACATAGTTCTGATGCAGTGCGGCACTGTCGACAACGGACACAATTTCTTCGCGTGCCGCGAGCACCGGCGCGACGCGGCACTGGGTGCTGTCCTCGACCTCGCGGAAACTGGGCATGGCCTGCGGCTCGGATGTAGCCAGGTACAGCGTGTCGTGAACCTTGAACAACGGCAGAATTTTCAGACGCTGGATGACGGCACTGCCCAGCAGCTCCACGACGTCCGCGTCGTACAATCCTGGACGCAACTGCACGAACGGAAGCGACAACTGCACACCCAACGCGCGCAACATCTCCGCCTCCGTTACCCAGCGCTTATCGATGAAAATCTGCCCCAGCCGGCGCCCGGACTTCTGCTGCAGGGTCACCGCCTGTTCGATCTGCTCTTCACCGACGACGCCGTGTGCCAGCAGAATGTCACCGAGTTTGGCCTTTTTGTCCGGCACTTCCGGCATGGCACCGGCGCGCCGCTCCGATGAGGTAAGCAGATGATCAAGCCGCACGACACGCAGAATATCACCCACCGTGCCGTCGGCATTGGCCAGGCCGAGTTGCCCGCTGACCCGCAGCAATGCGGCTTCGGCATCGCGCAGGACTTCCAGCACCTTACTGTTGAGCAACTGCACGCTGGCAAGATCGATGACAACGTGCGTCTCGCCCGCCGTGTAGCAGTTGTGCAGGGCACTGCGAAGTGCTTCGATGGCATCGTCTTCCAGCAGCGACGCCGTAGGCGCAAGACGCGCGACTACTCCGCCCCGGGAATGCAGGATCGTCGGCGCGGACGCTGCCTCCGCTACTGTCACGGTTGCCGTACCCGCCACTGCCGATAATTGTGCATGGAAACTATCTACGCGTAGCGCTTGCTGTGTCGTTTACCGAGCACCTGCAGCACATCCAATAGCGGTCCGGGCCGGCCGATGCCATAACCCTGCGCGTAGTCGATGCCGATACCGCGCAAATGTTCGAGGATCTCGTCGTTCTCGACAAATTCGGCAACAGTTTTCGTGCCCACCACCCGGCCGACTTGGTGAATGGCTTTCACCATGGCGCTGTTGACCGGATCCTGATGAACGTTGCTGACAAACGAGCCGTCGATTTTCAGATAATCGACAGTCAGCTCGCGCAAGTATTTGAGCGAGCTGAATCCGGTGCCGAAATCGTCCAGCGAAAAAGCGCAACCGAGTTCCTGCAGCGCGCCGATGAACCGCTGCGCCTCGGCCAGATTGGCCACGGCACTCGTTTCGGTTACTTCAAAACAAAGGCTCGATGCCTTGGTACCCGTACGCCGTATTTCTTCTTTTACATGGCGCAGGAAGTCACCGTCACTGACCGAATAACCCGACAGATTAATCGCCCAGATCGCATGAAATTCAAGCTCGTTCATGCCGTGATCCGTCAGCAACTCCAGTGTACGCCGCAATACCCAGCGATCGATCCCAGGCATCAGTTGATAGCGCTCCGCCGACGGCAGGAACAAACCGGGCGGCACGATCTGCCCCTGATTGTCTTGCATGCGCAGCAGTATTTCCCAATGACGAATCTCACGCGCATCGTCAATTGGCGCTATGGGCTGCGCATACAGCTCGAAGCGGTCCTCGCGCAAGGCATCCTGGATACGTGACACCCAGGTAATTTGATCGCGCCGCTGCACCAGTTCCGGATCATCGAACAGATGCACACGATTGCGGCCTTTTTCCTTGGCTTCTTTGGTAGCCATCTCGATACCGGTCATGACCTCGTCGATCGACTCGGTCTGCGAGGTGAGTTGCGCGATACCGACAGATGCGCTCACGTCCAGCGGATGATTGTTCCACTCGAATGCCAATCCTTCCACCGCTGCCCGTATCTTTTCACCAACGCGCTCGCCTTCGGTTAACGAACAGTCCCTCAGCAGCACACCGAAACAACCGCCACCCAGGGAAGCGACTGTGTCGCTTGCGCGCACTTGTTTTTCGATCAACCTGGCAACCCGTTGTATGAGCACGTCGCCGGCCTGGTGGTCGAGATCATTCACGAGCTGCAGACGATCCACGTCGGCCTGCAGCACGGTGAACGCGCAATCTGTGTGACGTGCCGACTGCAACGCGTTTTCCAGGTGGTACTCAAGGCCGACGCGCTTGACGAGTCCGGTTCTCGCGTCGTAGTTGGTCTGAATGACCTTACTGGCTTTGCGCGCCAGCACTTCGAGGATATTCCGGTCGCTGTTGGTGAAGTCCTTGTGCGACACACCTGTGACCACCGCCAGCATGCCGTCTACTTCGTTGACCACGAATATCGGCGTGCACAGCAGCTTGCCCGGGAACACCGATACGTTTAAGCGGTTCGCATCATCGCTGTTGTTGGCGACGATGCCTTGTCTAGAGGTGCGGAGCGCGTCGAACACTGACGCGGAGAGTTCCTTCAACAGCAGCGGGATGCGCTGCGGCGCGAGGGCCTTGCTGTAGTGTGACTTGTGAATCCCTTTGCCCGGTACCAGCAACGCGGCAAGATTCACATCCAGGTAGTCGACGCAATTTTCCACGAGCTTTTGCAGTACGTCATCCTGTTCGCTGAAACTGCTCAACTCATCTTCGGTATCGTAAACGAGATTCAATTCTTCGTAGCGCGTCGCCAGCTCGTCGGTGATATTCAGCATATCCCGATTGAGTCGGTATTCGTCACGGATAAAACCACCGACAAACGTCATCAGCGCGTCAACGTTCGCTGCATCCGCCTGCGCAGCGGTAGCGATTCCAACCGTGACGATCAAGGTGTCGGTCTGGTCTTGCACGCAACCGTAGTGCAGGGTATGAGCGCCATCCAAAGCTTCAACGCCATTGCGCCTGTCCCGGGCATCGCGTGCGAAGCGCGCATCCACGCGCTGCAGCATGTCGCTAATCTGCAGGCCTGTCACCCTGGCATCACACCATTCGCCCGCCGGCGCAATCAGGCATATACCCATGCACTCCGGCAACAGCCGGTAAATCAGCTCAATGTATTTATCGCCGTTGAGTAAGGTCATCGAATCGCTGCGAATCGCTCAAGCTACCGAGGCATCCTGCAAATCAAAATAGTCTTCCAACTGATTCAACAATTTGCGCGTGCTCACCGGTTTTTCCAGAAACTTGACGTTGGACAGAGCCGCCGACCACTCGCGATGCTCTATCTCGGTGCGCGAGGTGAGTATGAATATCAGAAACTGCCGATCGGGCATCTGTTCCTGAATGCGTTCACAAAGCGTCTGGCCGGTCATCTTCGGCATACTGATATCCGTGATCAGCACGTCGGGCGCCGCCTGCACGACAAGCTCGTACGCGTCGGCACCGTTAGCCACCGTTTTCACCTCATAACCTTCACGCTCCAGCGAGTGCGCCAGCACCCGCAGCACATGCGGTTCATCATCGGCTACCAGTATACGTTTACTCATCAAATGGCCTTCTGTAACAGTCCGCTGTCTTTCTTCAGTTCGATAGTGAACTCGGCGCCCTCGCCGGGTTCACTCACAACATGCAGTTCACCGTGATGCAGGTGCACGATATCCTGCGCCAACGCCAGTCCCAGACCATGGCCGGTACGACTGCGCACCTTGTCATCGTCAGAGCGGTAGAACTTCGAGAAAATGTTTTTCTGGTCTTCGCTGGAAATACCAATGCCGTCGTCTTTGACGCTGACCAGAATAGCCGCATCGGTTTCTTCAGCCTTCAGTGTCACCGTGCCATTCGGGTTGTTGTATTTGATCGCATTGGTAAGCAGGTTGTTGATCGAGATGCGTAACAATTCCTTGTCAATCGATACAGGGCTGATGTCATCCGGCAGCTCCAGCTTGAAATTCAGGTGCGCGTCGCGACCGCTGCGGGAGACGTTTTCGAACGCATCCTGCAGCAGTTCGCGCAATTTGACGCGTTGTTTCTCCACCTTGAGATGACCCATCTCGATTTTGGTGATGCTGAGCAGGTTATTGATCAGCCCGGACAACCGTGCGACCTCATCACCGATGACGTTCACCGCCTCGATGCGAAAATCTTCACTGTCCGCATCCTCCCCCTGCAGCGCTTCTGCATACATTGCCAGCACGTTCAGCGGCGTTTTGAGTTCGTGCGCAACATGCGCCACAAATTCACCGCGCGCGCGCTTGGCCAGCACCTCTTCCGTTGCGTCGCGAAACACGACCAACGTGCCCAGAATCTCTGCAGATTCCCTCGGTGAAAACAATGGGTAGCTGTGTACATGGATGGTTTTGTTTACTGCATTCGGTAACGAAAGCTCCAGACAATGGCCCGCATATCCGGGCGCGGACTTGGCACGCAGTTGACTCAAGTACTCGCGCAGCTTTTCGTCTTCACACCATTCCGCAGGTTTCGTTGCAACGATATCGTCGACCTGCCGCCCCAGAAGGTTTGCCAGGCGCATGTTGGCATAGTTGATGGAGCCGGTATCGTCCATCACCAGGATCGCCTCGGGAAAAGCCTGCAGCACGGTTTCCACGCGCATGCGTTGATAGGTGAGCAGTTTCGATGACGTCATCAGGCGCGTTTGTTCGCCTTCCAGCGTATCGACGCGCGTACGCATGAATTCGACAAACGAATTGAAGCGCGCGAGAAAATCGCCCAGTTCGCCGCTGGCGCGAATGTCCACCGTGTTCAGTGCACGTGAATCGATCAGCGACTGGATTTCGGAATTGGCTTCGCGCAACGGACGGACTTCACGGCGCAGCAGGAAGTAGAACAGTGGCACGAGCAGGAAAATCGGCAGCGACACGGTGGCCAGGAAAGAAACCTGGGCGCGATCCAGGCCCATGATCGGCTTGAAATAACCCAGGCGCACGTGTCCGGCGAGATCCCCGTTGACCAGCAACGGCGCATAGAACTCCATGATTTCGCGCGCTGCATCGATGCTCAGCGTGCGCTCGCCCAGCCACTCGCTTGGCGTGGCACCGGGTTGGATGCCGGGAATGATAACGCCCGGCGCGGCGATCTCTGTTTGCGGCTGCCCGTTACGGTCCGTTACCGCCGCATACGCCAGTTGTCCATCATTGGCACTCTCGTAGATCAGGTGCAACGGGCCGCGCCGCGGCGCCTCGCTGGTAATTTGCGCATAGGGCGTTTCGGCAAGCAACCGCACCAGGTTGACACCGCGCGAGCGCAGTTCCGCCACCCGGGTTTCGAGTTGTGTACTGACCAGCACCACAAGGATGAAGCCGATCACGGCCAGGGAAGCCAGGACTACGGTTATACCGAGTTTCTCCTGATTGGAGCTTTTAGTTGTTTTGGGCATGCGTACACGTTGCGCCGATGGATTGCACTGTCCCTTGTGTCGACCAGGGCGCGTTAATCTTTATCCTTGCCCGCTTGCTGAAGGCCTGCAACAGCGCTGGACAGGTATCCGACAGTGCGCAGTCGACCTGCCCCCTGGCGGCCGAGCTACAGGAGCGTTCAAGTTCCCTGACCGGGCAGCCGCTACGTACCGCATCCGGTACCCGGCAAGAATTACCCGTGACGTCGCCATCCGATTCTTACAACCCGACAGTGACTGGCGCGCAAGCCGTGCCATTCGCCACTGTGATCATGATCGAGCACGGCAGAATCGTGGCCTGGCCGCAATCGGCGCAACACGCATTGGGTTGGGCAGCCGACGAAGTCTTGAATCAGGGTTTTCTGACGCTGCTGGCCCCCGACGTTTCGTTTCACGCACCCGGCGTCGAGCTTGCCGATACAGACGATGTCGCCTTTGAGGGCTGCGCCGTTGCAACCGCCGTCACCCACCGGGACGGGTCACGGCGAGCCGTAGAATTGGTTTTTGTGCCCGACACTTCCGGCACGTCCGAGCGCGTCGCCGTGGCAATACGCGCCAGTGGTGTCGCAGGCGGGAAATCGCAGGCTGTCGAGCAAGCGGCTGAAAACCCGATTGCCCTTGAAAGCGAGTTTCTGGCGCGCATGAGCCACGAAATCCGCACGCCTATGAACGGTGTTCTGGGGATGCTCGAATTAATGCAGAGCACCGAGCTGAGTGGCATACAGAAGCGCTATGCCGACGCCATGAACCGGTCGGCCCTGGCATTGCTGCAAATCGTCAACGACATTCTGGATTTCTCGAAAATCGAGGCCGGGAAACTCGAACTGATCACGGCACCCTTCTGTCTGCAGGAATTGCTGGACGACGTGAACGAACTGTTCGCCGAGGCAGCCCGTAAAAAGGGAGTCGAACTCCTGAACGAGCGTGCTGCGGACACGCCGCGCCAGTTCATCGGCGACGCTTATCGGTTACGTCAGATCCTGGTCAATCTGGTCGGCAACGCGATCAAGTTCACGGATACGGGTGAAGTCGTCACCGCAGTCGAAGTATCCCGGCGCGAGCACGATGCGCTGTTGCTGCGTTTTAGTGTTCGCGACACCGGCGTTGGTATTGCACCGGAGCGGCACAGCGACATCTTCCATTCGTTCGTGCAGACTGACGATTCGGCGACCCGCCGTCACGGAGGGACCGGGCTGGGATTGCCTATATCCAGACAGCTCGTGGAACTGATGGGCGGCCACATCAGCGTCAGCAGCGAGCCTGGCAAAGGATCCACCTTCTCTTTCACCGTGAACTTGAGAGAACGACGCGACAGCATCGCGACCATGCCCTCGCAGCGTATCGTCGATGCACGGATATTGATAGCGGACGACAACCCGCCCAGCCGGCGCATACTCGCTTTAAAACTGGAAAGCTGGGGTATGCAGGTGGCCTCAGCTCAGGACGGCAGCGAAGCCTGGTCGCTGATGTGCGAAGCCAGCGCCGAAGGTAATCCATTCGACATCGCGATACTGGATCGTATGATGCCCGGTTTGGACGGCCTGGCATTGGCTCGCAAAATAAAGAGCGAAGCGAGCTTGCGCGGCACGCGCCTGATCATGTTGAGCGGCGTGCGCGATCAAGACAGCGACACCTGGCGCAGTGCCGGCATTGATTACTACCTGACCAAACCGGCGCGCCTGAGCGAAATACGCGACACCTTGATGCAACTGACCGACACCAGCGAGGCCACCGGGGAAAGCAGCGAGAAATTACAGCTTCCGCCGCTCAATGCCCGGCTGCTGGTCGTGGAGGACAACGAGGTGAACCAGGACGTTGCGCGCGGAATGCTGAAGATTCTGGGTTGCGAAGTCGATATTGCCGCAAACGGCAGGCTGGCGCTGGCAGCGATCGAAGAGACAGACTACGATCTGATCCTGATGGATTGCCACATGCCGGAGATGGACGGCTTCGAGGCGACGCGCGCCATACGCCAGCGTGAAAGACGCAATGAAAAGATGATCAGCACGCCGATTGTAGCCCTGACGGCTAACGCCCGGCCGGACGACTCCAGGGCGTGCAAGGCGGCAGGCATGGACGACTTCCTGTCAAAACCCTTCTCGGTCGAACAACTCCACAGCACACTCGCCAGCTGGCTGCCCGGCAACGCCGGCGCGGCGCCAGCCTGATTTTCCGCACGCCCGCCGCAAGCTATCGCGGCACTGAGCGATTATTCGTCTGCTTTGTAATAGCCGATCGTGTCGTCTTCGGTGGTGACACCCAATCCGTTGAGCAAACGGTTGGAATAATTGAAGTACGCGCACACCTGATTGACTTCCAGGATCTCACCGTCCTCGCAACCGGCCGCCTGTAACGCTTGATAGTCTTCGGCGCACATGTCCCCTACGGCACGGGTGAGTTTGCCCGCATAGCGCAGCAACGCCAGGTGTTTGCCCGAAAACTCGCTCGCCAGTCTGCCTGACTCGAGCGCTGCATAAATCGCGTCCGCACGCTGCTCATCTGCCAGCAGGCGGCGCACGTTGGCGAAATGGTGCGTGAGGCTGTAATCACAGCGATTGAGCACGCTGGTGAAAGAAGCGACGACTTCGAGAAACCAGAACGGCAAGGTGTTATCGGGATTGTGCAGCACACTGCGGTACAAAGTGACGTGCCCCTGCATGGTGTGCGGGCGCAGGCTGTGCACACGCATAACGTTATCGACAGTGCCATACGGAGTACGCACCAGATCGTACATTTCCTTCACGGCGCCGGTTGCATCGGCGTCTGAAATCATCTTGATCCACGCGGACATGGGCGGAGTATATAGAAAAATTTTGGACCACGAGCGAGCAGACGCCACTTCGTGTTTCGCCGCTGGCGGCAAACCCTGACATCGCACCATGCGGCACAGCGTATGATAGGCTGCGGCCGCTGTGCGGTTATTGCCCATCAGCCAACCGCGCGACATTTTGTGAAAATCGCTGAACAAAACCTGGCGAAACTGGCAGCCGTCTACTCGGGGCTGGTATTCGGTGTCTACTGGATCCCGTTGCGTGCCCTGGCGGAACACGGAATTAGCGGCATCTGGCCGGTAGTCGTTATCAACGTAATCCCGCTGACGGTATTGTCGCCACTTGTTGTCATTCGCCCCGGCGCATTTTTTCCCGGCCGTTTGCGATTTCATGTTGCCGGATTTCTCGCCGGTATAACGTTCGCATTGTATGCCGCCGCGTTTCTGTACACCGAAGTAGTACGAGTGGTACTGCTCTTTTACCTCACACCGGTGTGGGGATTTCTGTTGGCGCGTGCCGTCATCGGTGACGCCATCACCCCGCTGCGCTGGATGTCCATCTGCCTCGGCCTGGGCGGCATGCTGGTGATACTCGGCGTGGAAGTCGGGTTGCCCGCACCACATAACGCCGGCGACTGGATGGCGCTTGCCGCCGGCATTACCTGGGCGTTCGCATCCTTAATGCTGCTCACCGACAGCAAAGCAAATACGCTGGACTACTGCTGCATATTCTATTTCTGGAGCGCCGCCGGTGCCGCAATACTGGCTGGCATCGCCACCGTACACGGAATCTCGACGGTGCCCGACCTCTCCGAGCTGCCGGCCACTCTCCCCTGGTTGATTCCGGTGGCGGTGCTGGTGATCCTGCCGGCTGGATTTGCGGCCATTTACGGCCCGACGATTCTCAATCCGGGCGTGGTGGGCTTGCTGTTCATGACCGAAATCAGCGTAGCGACGATTACTGCCGCATGGCTTGCGGGTGAACCGTTCGGAACCAGAGAACTGCTGGGCGTGGTGCTGATTACGCTCGCGGGCGCGCTGGAACCCGTGATCCAGACATACCGGTCGCGCACCGCCCGCGCCGTGCCGCAGAGTGAATAACGGGGTCCGCGCAGGTACCCACTGCTCACGTGTTGAGGCCAGTCAGCGTGACCCACAGGAAGTACGCGGCGCCGCTGAGAATGAATCCCTCCACCACCACGGTGTGGATACGGATCGGCGTGTTGCTGACGACCCAGCGCCCGGTGTAAGCGCCGGGTATCGTGCACAGGCCGATCAGCAGCCCGGTAAACGCGAGGTCGGTAGTGAGCAGTGGCGAGAACCCGAACACGACGGTCTTGGTTAGGTTGAGACCGAATCCCAGCGCGGCAACCACCGCGATCAGCCGCACACCGGCAAGCCCCGCCCCCAGCAGGAACGGTGCAAGCATGAGCCCCGCGCCCATAGTGGTGCCCGAGATGATGCCGTAAGGCAGGGCGGCCACACGCAAACCGTTCAGGCCAACCCGGTAGTTGTGCTTGTTTACGTAGCGGCGCAGCGGCACGGTGACCAGCAGAAACAGGCTGAGCAGCAGAGCCACCCAGTGGGTGGGCAATTCGATGTAGAGCACGGCGCCCAGGACGATACCGGGCAGCGCCACGGAGAACACCGCAGCGAACACCTGCCAGTCGATCGCGTGGCGAAACACCCACACGCGCGTGACGTTGGAAATGACCATTGCCACCGCGGCAACCGGGATGGTCGCCTTGACGCCGAGGATCGGCGCCAGACAGATCATCAACAGCAACCCGCCGGCAAACCCGCCGACGCTGTGGAACAGCGCGGTGCCGTACGCGATGCACGCGATCAACACCAGCGTGCCCAACGTCAGTGAATCCAGCATCACCTCAGCGTCGCGCAGGGGACGGCCACGCTGCCCGGGGACCCGCAGCGCTGCTCAACGCCCTTTGAACTCCGGCGGTCGCTTCTCCTGGAACGCCTCGCGGCCCTCCACGTAATCGTCGCTCGCGAAACAGTCGTCCACCAGGCGCTGGCACAGAGCCAGATCGCGTTCGCCGGGGTCCTTTAGCACTTCGCCCACGATCACCTTCGCGGCCTTGACCGTCAACGGCGCATTGCCGGCCACGGTGTTTGCGTAGTCGTCGACGAATGTGCCAAGTTCCTCTTCCGGCACGACGCGTTGCACGAGGCCAATACCGAACGCTTCGTCCGCAGCGAGGCGGCGCGCCGAAAACACGATGTCCTTGGTGGCGCCGGGACCGACCGTATCGACCAGCCGCTTGAGCCCCTCGAAGGGATAGCCGAGCCCGAGGCGTGCCGCGGGCAAACCGAATTTCGAGCGCGGCGAGCAGAAGCGCAGATCGCAGGCCACCGCAAGCGCCAGCCCACCACCGAGACAATAGCCGTTGACCATGGCGATAGTGGGCTTGGGTAAGTGCGT
>Ga0224508_10003622_pt1 | contig 12758 bp, 9 predicted proteins | sample SF_Jan12_sed_USG_4_FD_170157 | JGI IMG/M metagenome (GOLD analysis project Ga0224508, IMG submission 170157) | Sediment microbial communities from San Francisco Bay, California, United States - SF_Jan12_sed_USGS_21 | ecosystem: Environmental > Aquatic > Marine > Sediment | place: USA: California...
ACAACCGCTGCCGCGCATCGTCCTGATCAGCGTCGACCCGGAACGTGACACGCCCGAACTGATGGGAAAATACGTCAATCACTTTGGCGACGGCAACCTCGGTGTTACCGGGAGCCTTGACGAGCTGACGCGGCTGACATCAGCGCTCGGCATTTTCTTTCAGAAGCAACCGGGCGACACCGGGAATTATTCGGTGGACCATACGGCAGCGGTCCTGCTGGTCGATCCTGAGGGCACCTTCCGCGCATTGTTCAGCGGCCCACACCTTGCAGAGAACTTCGTGCACGATCTTCCCATTATCCTGGAGGCCGGTTAATGCGTACACGCGGGCTGCTGCCATTGATCGTGTCGGTGAGCGCCTGTGGCGGAGTGCCGCAGCCTGATCTCGTTGCGAGCGACGTCGTCGTTACTCGGCCGATGCCCGGCATGGCGATGAGCGCGGCATACCTGACACTGCATAACAATTCGGATCGCATCATCAGCATTACGCGCGTGACCAGCACGGAGTATTCACTGGTTCAAATGCATCAGACGACGGTCGAAGACGGCATCGCACGCATGCGGCCGCTACCGCAACTCGATATTCCGGCCGGTGGCGACATAAGGCTCGAGCGCGGCGGGAAGCACCTGATGCTGATGCGCCCAATGGGATCGACGGACGGGGTATCGCTGCAGTTTTATGACGGAGAGACGCCGTTGCTCACCGTCAACAGCGGTTATGCAGCCGCGCAGTCGCGCTAGAACGATGCGCTCGCTCATTTTTGTCATCCTCCAGTATCTGTTTCCGCGTTACTGGCTCACCGCCGCTGTCTATTCAATCGCCCGGATAAAAAACGCGCGCATCAAGAACTTTTTGATAACGCGCTTCGTGCATTGGTACGATGTTGATACGGATGAGATCAAGCTCAAACTGCCTGGCGAATTCGCAACCTTCAACGATTTCTTTATTCGCGAGTTGCAAGACGGCGCGCGGGACATCGACACTGCAACGCAATCGATTGTCTCGCCGGTCGACGGCACCGTCAGTGAGGCCGGCACCCTGCGCGGCAACCGCATACTGCAGGCAAAGGGTCTCGACTATTCCGTCCAGGACCTGCTTGCCACTGATACCGAAGCGGCCATCGCTTTTACAGATGGTCAATTCGCAACCATTTATCTTGCACCCTACAACTATCACCGCGTGCATATGCCTCTGGACGGCGAGCTGGTGGCGGCCCGCTATGTGCCCGGTGATCTTTTCAGTGTCAATGGCGCTACTGCGTCGCGGGTCAGGGGACTGTTTCGTCGCAACGAAAGACTCATCCTGCACTTCAATACAGCTTACGGCAGCGCCGCAGTGATCCTTGTCGGTGCGCTCAACGTAGGCAGCATCTCGACCCCGTGGAGCGGCGAGATCCGGCCCCGCAACACCGGCGTCGTCGAAATCATCAGCCTATCCGGGCACACAACGCAGCTCGACAAGGGTGACTTGCTCGGCTGGTTCAATATGGGCTCGACTGTGATACTGCTGATGCCCGCGGGTACCTCTAGGTGGCAGCCGAATATGCAGGCCGGCAACAGGCTGCGCATGGGACAGGCGATCGCCGCCTTGTCGGACTGCCCGGCATGACGCAGTGGCGGCCGGCGGCGGGGCCGCAAGCGGCGGCCACTAGAGCCGCCATGCTGCGGCGCATCCGCACACACTTTCAGGAAGCCGGAGTCCTGGAGGTCGACACGCCGGCGCTGAGTCCATTTGCGATCAGCGACACGCATATCGAGAGCCTTGAAATTCGCCACAGTGCCGTCAGCTCCCGGCCGTTGTTCCTGCATACGTCACCGGAATTTTGCATGAAGCGCTTGCTCGCCGCAGGCTATCCCGACATCTATTCGATCTGCAGGGTGTTTCGCGACGGCGAGTCCGGCAGAAAGCATCAGCCGGAATTCACGATGATCGAATGGTATCGGCTCAGCTTCGAGCTACAGGACATCATCGACGATTCGCTGCGAGTTATTCGCGCCGCCCTGGCGACGGCTCTGCCGACCGACACCAGTCAATACGACTACCGCGAGCTCTTTATTGACAGCGTCGGTCTGGACCCCCTGCTGGCGCGAGTAGATGAACTGGCAGCGGCGGCGGACGTCGATAATCAGCTCAGAGAAACCCTCGCCGATGAGCGTCACGACTGGCTCGACCTCCTCCTGGCGACGCGCGTCGCGCCCGGATTCGACAGCAACTGTCTCACTGTCGTTCGTCATTACCCCGTCAGCCAGGCCGCGCTGGCACGCGTTTGCCCAGCCGACGCAGGCGTCGCCGATCGCTTCGAAATATTTCTTGGCGCAACCGAACTCGCGAATGGCTACGTTGAGTTGACCGACGCGCGCGAACAGCGGCGGCGAATACAAGCCGACAACGCGTCACGCGAGCGACGCGGCCTACCGCAACGCCCGATCGATCAAGACTTGCTGGCGGCACTCGAGCATGGCTTGCCCGCCTGCGCAGGCGTCGCGATGGGTCTGGAACGCCTGCAAATGCTGCACGACAATTCCGACCATATCCGCGACGTCGTTACCTTTGCGTTTGAGGCGGACGCATGAGCGACCTCGATTACGATCTGTTGCAGTCGCAGCTACGCACATTGCTCACGGGCGAGACCGATGCGCTGGCCGCGACCAGCAACTTTGTGGCACTGCTGTTTACAACCCTTGACGACGTCAACTGGCTCGGTGTTTATGTGCTGCGCGGTCACGAGCTGGTGCTGGGCCCTTTCCAGGGTAAGCCGGCCTGCGTTCACATCCCCGTCGGCAAAGGCGTCTGCGGCGTCGCGGCGAGTGCGCGCACTACGCAGCTCGTCGCGGACGTGCACGAGTTTCCCGGCCACATTGTCTGCGATACCGATTCGCGTTCCGAGTTAGTCGTGCCATTACTGGTCGACGATGAACTCATCGGCGTGCTGGATATCGACAGCCCGTCTCTTGCGCGCTTCACGGATGCCGATCAACGTGGAGTCGAACAATTGTGTACCGTTTTTTGCGATCTGTTGCCGCGCGCTAGCGGACTCTTTATTTGACGCGCGACACATACTCGCGAGAGCGGGTATCGACCTTGATGGTCTCGCCCTGATCGACGAACAATGGCACGCGCACGACGGCGCCCGTGGACAATGTCGCCGGCTTGCCGCCGCCACTTGCGGTGTCGCCCTTCACGCCGGGATCTGTTTCGACGATTTCCAGTTCGACAAAATTCGGCGCCAACACACTGAGTGGTGTCCCGTTCCACAAGGTAATGCCGCAGATATCGCCATCACTGATCCAGTCTTTGGCGTCGCCAACCGCTTTCTCGTCGGCGGCGTGCTGCTCAAAGGTATCGGCGACCATAAAATGCCAGAATTCGCCGTCGGTATACAGGTATTGCATTTCCGTTTCGAGGACATCGGCAGCCTCGACCGACTCGCCGGATTTGAAGGTTTTGTCGACCGTTTTGCCGGTCTTCAGGTTGCGGATACGTACGCGATTGAATGCCTGCCCCTTCCCCGGTTTTACAAACTCATTATCGACAATAATGCAGGGATGGCCATCGATAAGGATGCGCAATCCGGATTTGAACTCATTGGTGCTGTAATTGGCCATACCGTAACCGTTCCTGCGGTGCGAATCGGGGCGATGGGCAATGATACCGGAGTACGAGTCCGCCGCCAGCGGCATTTGCCGTTCGCCTTTCCGTCAAAAGCCGGTATTTGACAGTTCCCGTCGCTATTTTGAGACGCCAGTCACGACGGCGGACGCCCCAACGTCTAGACTCTCTTAACAGAATAAGGACATCACAGGGCTACCGGACACACCAAGGAACTGGATTTGGACGGGCACGACAGCATCGCAATCGCCGTTCTGACTGGCAGTCAGGACGACGTCCAGCTAATTAACAGCACTCTGCGCGACGCCGGGCACGCAGCCCATTGCCATTGGGTGACCAGCCCGAAGTCCCTCGACGACACGCTGTCCGCTGAAAACATCGAACTGATTGTCGTCAATTGCGAGCGCTATCCGGACGAGATCCGTCAGATCGTTAAACAAAAAGATCGCTACAAGCCCGAAATACCGGTCATCGCTATTCAGCCCGATGCATCGGAGGCCGACATCGAAGCAGCGATGTGCGCCGGCGCCTGCGACCTCGTTTCCTCCGGACTCAAGTCGCGCCTTCAATCGGTCGTCAACCGCGAACTTCGTGCGATGCGCATCGAGCGCGCACTGAATTCAACACTGCAATCGGCCTCTGAGTACAAGCGTCAGCTGAAAGACCAGATGCGTTCATCGAGCAGTTCTATCGCGCTGGTACAGGAAGGTATCTTCATGGATGCCAACGACTCCTGGCTCAAGCGATTCAAAGTCAAGGAGCGCGACGAGCTGGTCGGTTTGCCGATAATGGACAGCTTCGATCCGGACAGTCGCGCGGCCCTTAAAGGTGCTCTGGTCGCCACGTTGCAGGGCAAATGGAAGTCGGACGAAAAACTCGTCGTCAAGACTTACATAGAGTCCGGAGATACCGCGGAAATTCACCTGGAACTCAATCGCGTCGAATTCGATGACGAGCCGTGCGTGCAGATTCGAATAGCTCCTCCGCCAATCACCGCTGTTGAACCAACCAAGCTCGTGCACGACGCGTTGCAGCGTGATCCGACGACTTTGTTTTATCACCGCGGGCAATTTGTTGAACGTGTGCGCAAGCGATTGCGACGCAAACCGGCATCCGGCACGCACTGCCTCGTTTACATAAGGCCTGACAACTTCAGCGAGATTCGCAACAAAGTTGGCGTACTCGATTCGGAAGAAATATTCGCCCTGTTTGCCGACGAGGTGCGCAAGCGCATGCATCCGCGAGACATTGCCGGCCGTTTCGAGGGCACGGCCATCATGGCGCTGCTGGAACGTGGCCACGCGCGCGATGCGCAGATGTGGGGCAAGCAGCTGGTCGAACAGATCAGCAAATCAACATTTGATATCAAGGAAAAATCGACAAACCTGACGTGCACCGTTGGTGCCTGCGCAAATAGCAGCGCCTATAACGAACTCGAGGATTTCGTTGCCGCGACCGTCGAAGCTTATGAGATTGGCAAGGAATCTGGTGGCAACGGCGCGTTCCTCGACGAAACCACAGGCGAGGATACGAAGCAGCACGAGTACGACGAAATTTGGGTCAAGCACCTGAAATCAGCACTGATGGACGACCGCTTCCGGCTCGCGCAACTGCCGATTGCCGGGTTACGCCGCGAGTCCGTACAGATGTTCGACCTGCTGGTGCGCATGCTGGATGAACAAGGCCAATCGGTCCTGCCCTCCGAATTCCTGCCGGCCGCCGAACGCAATAATCTGATGAAGAACATCGATCGCTGGATGTTGCAGGCCGCCATGACGTTTTGCGAAGAAAAGAATGCCGACCGGGTCTTCGTGCGCTTGTCACGGCAATCAGTTACTGACCCGGCAACCGCTGTATGGATGGCAAAAACGTTCGATGCCGCGCAATTTGACTGTTCGCGCCTGGTCCTGCAATTGCCGGAAATCGATGCGGCAAAACACATCAAGCAGACTCGTGAACTGGTCCGCCACGCGCACAAACTTGGTGTCGGTTTCGCCATTGAGCATTTCGGAGTTGGCCAGGAGCGTTTCCAGATCCTGGATTTGTTGAAGCCGGATTACATCAAGGTCGACGGCGAAATGATGCACACGCTGATCAGCGATATAAAGACTCAGGAAATGGTCGGGCGGATCGTCATGGCCGCCAAGGAACGGAGCATCAAGACTATTGCCGAGCGCGTCGAAAACGCCAACGCGATGGCAGTATTGTTCCAGCTCGGGCTGGATTACATGCAGGGACATTACGTTCACGAGCCTGAGGTCGTGCTGCAGGAAGCTGACAGCGTAATGAATAACACACTGGCTGGCCTGGCAGCCGCGAACAATGCGTGACCCGCGCCGCTGCTCGCGCGAGAACCTGATGTGTGACCTGCATCACATTTTTCTCACCGAATGTTACAAAGATGTCGTCGGTCTGCCAAAACATAGAATTACGTCATATTTAGTTCAATCTATCTGGTCATAATCTGAAAACAGCGATTCGGCGGAGTATCCGACAGTGAAGAATGCATTACCCAAGCACAAGCGCAACCATAGCCTCGCGGAGTGCACGCAAAAAACTCTCTTGCCGCTGCTAGCCGTCGGCGGTGGCCTCGCGGTTGCACCCGCTCACGCGATCGAACTCGGTGAAGCGACGGTTCAATCACGGCTCGGGCAACCACTGCGCGCCAGCATCGCTTTCGCGCTAGCTCCTACGGAACAACTTTCCGAGTCGTGCATCTCCCTGGGTGTCGGTCAGTCCGGACTGCCGGGAATCGGCCGCGCCACAATCAGTATTTCAGACGGTGCGTTGCTGCTGAACGGCAGCACACCTGTTCGCGAGCCGCTGGTCGCCACGAATGTCGTCATCAATTGCCCGTTTGCCGCAAAGCTGGCACGCGAGTACATGATGTTTGTTGACCCGGCAAGCTCCGCCGCCGATACATCGCCGGTCGCCCAGGCCGCTCGGGTAACAGGGCCGGCTCCGGCACCTGTGTCCGAACCAACGAGAACGCAGGCTGAACCTGCCAGCCAGTCGCCGGATGCAAGCGCTTCCAGGCCGGCTGCAAAGGCCCCGGTTACGCGTGCTCCGTCGGCTGCCAGCCGCCAACCGATCGGCAAGTCAACGCGGTACCAGGTACAACGCGGCGACTCCCTGTCCGAGATCACGCAGCGCATTGAAAATCGGCGCATGCGGTTGTGGCCCGCAGTAAACGTTATTTTTGAAGCCAACCCGGAAGCGTTCATCAATAACGACCCGAACAAGCTCAAAGCCGGTAGCTGGTTGACGATACCGAGCTTCGACGGTAGTGAGCCCGTCGTCGCCGAAACTGCACCCGCGATTCCGACGGCGATTCCGACAGCGATCCCGACGGCGATTGCAGAAGTGCCGTTACCCGAGGTCGATTCCGACTTTGTGCCCGTTGATGTAGCCGAGCCAGAGTCCGTCGCGGTCGTTGGCGGGGAAGAGTTCGCTGAATTGGGGCAAGCATCTGCATCGGCCGACGACGCTACCGCCGACCTGCAGCCTGGCACGCTCGATCCCGTTCTTGACAATACGCCGGCAGAAGTTCCGATCGCGGACAGCGAGACAATAGCAATACCGGACACGGCGCTGCTCGGACCGCAAACGACCTCGTCGTCACCAAATGTCACGACGGCAACGGTGCAGCCTCGTTCCGAGCAGCGCACATCGTCATGGTTGTGGTGGCTCGCCGGCAGCGGCGCCGCGATCATCCTTGCTCTGCTGTTATTCGGTCGCACGCTGCGCGGACGGTTTGGATCCACCCCGTTCGACGTTGCAGACGAATTGCCGATGCAAGATTCGCCAGTCGAGGACGACGCGCTACCGTTCAAGGCCGCGGCCGACTACGACATTAATGACGACGAGGCAACGGCCGAAAATCCGACAATTGATGCCGATCTGGTCATGGGTACCGGCCTCGACGTGAATGCCGATGCCGGCGCTACCCAAGACGTCGGTTTGCCATCTCCGACCGCAGTCGACATTGAGTTACCGTTCGCGTCCGATGACGCCGCGCAGGCCAGAATCGAAAAGACAATGCAGTCGGAATCCATGCGCGCGGACGAGACGATACTCGACAGCGAAATACTCCCGGATAGTGATGACTATCCCGACGCCGGAGATTTCGACATGTCCGTCATCATGGATGCCACCAAGATGCCGGGACTGGAAGACGCCGCGCAGCCGGATGCGGAAGAGTTCGAGCAGGATTCGACTCTCGAGCCTACACTTGAGGAACCCATCGGCGTTACCACGGAACGCGACCTCACGATCCTTGAACAGGATTACGAGGAACAGTTGTCCGCAACGATGGCGCTGAAAACGGAACTCACGCAGGCCGCGGAAAAACTTGTACACGGTATGGATCTCGACGACACCAACAGTGGTGAGTTCACCTTGGATGACGACTCGACGGCCGCCATGTCTCTGGGTTCGCTGTCCGACGATGACGTCAAGAATCAAGCTGCAGCAGTCAACGACGAGCAAGCCATCACGCAAAAGGATCTCGAGGAACTGAAGATAGAGATATTCGGTGACGAAGAGACGGTCGAGATGCCAAAAGTCGACGACGACGAGACTCGTAAAATGCCAAAACGCGGCGCCAAGCGGAACAAGAGGGCAAGCTGACGCAGCAAGCTAGCTGACACCGGTCAGACGCAGAACTTTGCGCCACCCCTTGGGAAGCAGACTGCCGCGCAGCGCGCGGTCGCCATAATAGTCGTCCAGGTCATCCCACTTGATCGTCATCGTGCGAGAAGCGGTGTGAACCTGCAGATTCCCGTCCTCGGGAATGACGGCGACCGCAACCATACTCTCCTCGCCACTTTGATATTTCCTGGTCGGTATGTTGATGATCTTGTTGCCCTTGCCCTTGGCGAGTTCCGGCAACTCCTCCATTTCGAAAACCAGTAGACGACCGATCGAGCTGACTGCAGCAATCAGGCATTCCGTGTCGACCGGAACCGGCGCCGGGACTACGGGCTTGCCGCCCGCGCCCACGCGCAATACCGCCTTGCCCGCCTTATTGCGCGATACCAGGTCACCGAGCGATGCAATAAAGCCATATCCCGACTCGCTTGCCAGCAGATACTGCTGCTCGTCGCGGCCAATCATGGCGCCGCAGAATGCGGCCCCGTCGGGTGGCTTGAATCGGCTCGACAATGGTTCGCCCTGGCCTCGCGCCGACGGTAATGTCCCGGCCATGACGCTGTATACGCGCCCGGTGCTATCAATGAACATGGCGAGCTGGTTGCTGCGGCCCTGCGCAGCGGCAAGATAGGAATCCCCCGAACGGTAGTTCAGAGTCGCGGGGTCAATATCGTGACCCTTCGCCGCACGCACGTATCCCGCTTGCGACAAAACAACGGTGACCGGCTCGCTGGCGACCAGTTGTGTCTCGTCGAACGCCTGCGCCACCGGCCGTTCCACAATCACCGTTCGGCGATCATCGCCGTACGCCTCGGCATCCGCCAGAATCTCTTTCTTGATTAAAGTCTTCAGGCGCGCGGCGCTCTTCAGCGTTTTCTCAAGCACATCGCGTTCTGAGCGCAGCTCGTCCTGTTCGCCCTTGATCTTCATCTCCTCGAGCCTGGCGAGATTGCGAAGGCGCAGATTGAGTATTGCTTCGGCCTGCGTATCGCTGATCTTGAACCGCTTCATCAGCACCGGCTTTGGTTTGTCCTCGGCGCGAATGATGGCGATGACTTCATCGATGTTCAGGAAAGCAATCAGCAACCCGTCAAGGATATGCAGCCGATCGGTGACGATATTCAGTCGGTGGCCGATACGATTCTTAACCGTCTGTTTACGAAACTTCAGCCACTCCGTCAGGAATTCAACGAGATTGAACATGCGCGGCCGACCATCAAGCGCGATGATGTTCATATTGACACGCAAGGTGCGCTCCAGTGATGTCGTCGAGAACAGGTGTGACATGAGCTGTTCTACGTCGACGCCGCGCTTCCTGCCAATGACGAGCCGCGTGGGGTCCTCGTGATCGGATTCATCGCGCAAATCGTCAACCTGCGGCAACTTCTTGTTGCGCATCTGCGCGGCGATCTGTTCTTGTACCTTGGCGCCGGAAATCTGGTGCGGCAGTGATGTGATTACAATATCGCTGCCTTCGAGCTTGTAGGCCGCACGTAATCGCAGCGTGCCGATTCCGTTCGTATATACATCCTTGATCTCTCCCGGTGATGACACGAGCTCCCCGCCCGTTGGAAAGTCCGGACCCTTGATGTGCTTCATCAACTGCGCGACAGTCGCCTTGGGCTTTTCGATCAGATGTACCAGTGCGCTCGCCACCTCATTAAGGTTGTGCGGCGATACGTCGGTCGACATGCCGACAGCGATGCCCGTGGTGCCGTTAAGCAACAGGTTCGGCAGGCGCGCCGGCAAGACGACCGGCTCTTTCAGCGTGCCATCGAAGTTCGGGATCCAGTCAACGGTTCCCTGCCCGAGCTCCTGCAGCAGGCTCTTGGCATAAGGAGCGAGCCTCGACTCCGTATACCGCATGGCGGCAAACGACTTCGGATCGTCGGTCGAACCCCAATTGCCCTGCCCGATGACGATTGGATAGCGGTAGGAAAAGCCTTGCGCCATCAGCACCATTGCTTCGTAGCAGGCCGAGTCGCCGTGGGGATGAAACTTGCCGATCACGTCGCCTACGGTACGGGCTGATTTTTTGGGTTTCGAGCCGGCCGACAAGCCGAGCTCGCTCATCGCGTAGATAATGCGGCGCTGCACCGGTTTCAGGCCATCGCCAATTTGCGGGAGCGCGCGATCCAGAATGACGTACATCGAGTAGTCAAGATATGCCCTCTCAGTGTATTCCTTGAGCGGTTGCTGTTCGACACCTTCGAGATTCAGGCTGTTTTGCATGTCACTCATACCTCGGCAAGATTGCCCTTGGTTTCCAACCAGGCCCTGCGGTCTTTGGCGCGTTTCTTCGCCAGCAGCATATCCATCATCTGGTCGGTCTTGTCGCGGCCGCTGACAGTCAGCTGCACGAGACGGCGCGTGTCACGATTCATGGTTGTCTCGCGCAATTGCTCCGGATCCATCTCGCCGAGCCCCTTGAAGCGCGTGACCGTCACTTTCGCCGTTTTCTTTTCCGCCTCGAGTCGATCGATGATGCCCTTACGCTCGCCTTCGTCGAGCGCGTAGAACACTTCCTTGCCGACATCGATGCGGTACAACGGCGGCATCGCCACGTAAATATGACCGGCGAGTACCAGTTCGCGGAAATGTCGCAGGAAGAGCGCGCACAGGAGCGTTGCAATATGCAGGCCGTCCGAGTCGGCATCCGCCAGTATGCAGATCTTGTGGTAACGCAGGCCACTCATGTCGTCGCTGCCAGGATCAACGCCGAGCGCGACCGAGATGTCGTGCACTTCCTGCGAGGCGAGAATCTGGCTGGTCTCGACTTCCCAGGTGTTAAGGATCTTGCCACGCAATGGCATGATGGCCTGCGTAATGCGATCGCGGGCCTGTTTCGCGGAACCGCCGGCCGAATCGCCCTCGACGAGAAAGAGTTCGCACAATTCCGGTTCCTGCGAGGTGCAGTCGGCGAGCTTGCCTGGCAGCGCCGGGCCGGAAACAATTTTCTTTCGAACGACCTTCTTCGCGGATTTCAGGCGTTTTTGCGCTTTGCCTATCGCAAGTTGTGCGATCTGGTCGCCGGTTTCGGGGTGCTGATTCAACCAGAGCGAAAAATTGTCCTTGATAACACCGGCGACAAATGCAGCCGACTCGCGCGATGACAGTCGTTCCTTCGTCTGACCGGAGAATTGCGGGTCCTCGAGCTTGGTGCTGAGTACGAAGCTCAGCCCGTCCCAGACATCCTCGGGCGATAGACTGACGCCGCGAGGCAGCAGGTTGCGAAAGTCGCAGAATTCACGCAGCGCATTTGTCAGGCCCGTACGCAGTCCGTTCACATGCGTGCCACCTTGCGGCGTCGGAATCAAATTGACGTAACTCTCCGTAACACTGGACCCGCCGTCTGTTGTCCAGACTAGCGCCCAGTCGACGGCCTCGTTATTTCCCTGCAATGAGCCGGAGAACGGTTCCGCGGGCAACGTCTCGCCCGCGCCCAGCTCCTCCAGCAAATACTCCTCCAGGCCGCCGGTATAGCACCATTCGATTTTTTCTTTCGGCTTCTCGATATTGAGTTTTACCTTGAGCCCGGGGCACAGTACGGCTTTGGCGCGCAGTACGTGTTTCAGGCCCTTGATCGAGAACTTGACCGAGTCGAAGTATTTTTCGTCCGGCCAAAAACGAATGGTGGTTCCGGTATTGGCTTTTCCGACGGTGCCTACGGTGTCCAGCTTGCCGCGTTTCTTGCCGCCGGCGAAGCTCATGTTGTATTCCTTGCCGCCGCGGCGAATCCAGACTTCCAGATTCCTTGACAACGCGTTGACCACCGAAACGCCGACGCCGTGCAGGCCGCCCGAGTACTGGTAATTCTTGTCGGAAAATTTTCCACCCGCATGCAGGCGGGTCAGGATCAGTTCGACGCCGGGAATTTTTTCTTTGGGATGCTTGTCGACCGGCATGCCACGCCCGTCATCGGTCACCTCGACCGAGCCATCCTTGTAAACGGTAACGTCGAGCTTCTTGCAATAGCCGGCCAGCGCTTCATCGATACTGTTGTCGATGACCTCGTGTGCGAGGTGATTCGGTCGCGTCGTGTCGGTATACATGCCCGGCCGACGTCGCACAGGTTCGAGTCCACTGAGGACCTCAATGTCCGCAGCGTCGTATTGTCTACTCATCAATCAGATGGCCAGTTATCAGATTGCCAGAAGTTTGCCCGGCGGAATTCTAGCCTGAATACCTGGGCGCTGCACCCGGAATCACCGGGCAACACGCAAGAAAGTCGGTTCAGTCGAAGTCCTGCAGCAGCGATGCGCGAATATTGTCTGGAACCGGTCGGACTTCAACTCGATAGTTTTCGTGGTCGATACCCGCAAAAAACGGGGCTCCGGACCGCAACGCTGCGATCTGTTCAGCTGGCAATTCGAAGCGCAGGAAATGAACGGCCGACGTCTTGTCATCGTCAGTACGCTCGAGATCCTCATCCGCGATCGCGAACACCCGGTCGAAGTCCGCCACCTGGACATAGACTCGATTCTCTACGCCACGAAGC
>Ga0224508_10003623_pt1 | contig 12756 bp, 13 predicted proteins | sample SF_Jan12_sed_USG_4_FD_170157 | JGI IMG/M metagenome (GOLD analysis project Ga0224508, IMG submission 170157) | Sediment microbial communities from San Francisco Bay, California, United States - SF_Jan12_sed_USGS_21 | ecosystem: Environmental > Aquatic > Marine > Sediment | place: USA...
AGGTTCCTTTTGAACCAAAAGCAGACAGACCAGTATATTGTAAAGAATGTTACCAAAAATCACACCAAAAGTAGAAGATTTAGACTAGTTTCGTTTGATTAATTTTAAACTTAATTATTTTCAAATATTCTTTTTTTTATTTTTTTTTTGAAATTATTTTTTAGCCTCATTTTTGATCAAAAACCCAGAAAATATGACTAAGAATATTTATGAAACCATAATCATGAATCTCTCTATGAAACAAAACCATCATAATAACCTAGGACGAAACATGGTACATTATACACAATTCATGGTAAGAAAATCAAAGACATGAACAAAACACACAATTATACTATATTTGAAAGGAAAGAAGAAATTTGAGAATAATACTTTGCGGATTCGGTGTAGTTGGTCAGAGTTTAGTAAAGCTTTTTGAATCACGATCAGAGGATCTTTACGCCAAATATGGATTAAAGACACGAGTTGTTGGAGTATTTGATAGCAAGGGAAGTGCAATAGATTCTTCAGGACTAGATCTTGTAAAACTAGTAGATGCTAAAAAGAAATTTGGAAGTGTAAAAAATTATTCTAAAACAAAAAATGATATTTCCGGACTAGACATGATAAAAAATCTTGATGCAGACGTCTTAATTGAGACTACTGCCAGTAACTACAAAGATGCAGAACCAGGCATGACACACATTACTACTGCAATGAAAAAAGGAATGCATGTAATATCAGTAAACAAAGGTCCTTTAGCATTAGCATTTCCCTCTTTAATGGAATTGGCAACGTACAATCAAGTGATGTTAAAATTTAGTGGTACTGTTGGTGGAGGAACCCCTATCATAGATTATGCCAAAGATAGTCTAAGAGGAGAAAGAATCACATCTTTTGCTGGAATTTTAAATGGAACCACAAATTATATTTTAACTAACATGGCAAATGGGCTGTCCTTTGAATCTGCATTAAAAGATGCCAAAGACAAAGGGTATGTTGAGGCCGATGAATCCCTTGATTTGGATGGTCTGGATGCTGCTGCAAAATTAGTGATACTTGCAAACTGGATTATGGGGATGAAGGTAACCATGCCTGATATCAAGTGTACAGGGATTAGAAAAGTTACAACTGATGATATTAAAAAGGCTGCAAAGAAAAATTGTGCCATCAAATTGTTGGCCTCATGTGACAAAGAACTTGAGGTAGGACCCAAGGAAGTTCCAATAGATGACCCACTATGTGTTAATGGAACACTAAATGCAATTGCATTTACCTCGGAGCATTCAGGAACTCAGACAATAATTGGAAAAGGTGCAGGAGGAATGGAGACTGCAAGTTCGATTCTTCGTGATTTACTAGATATCAGACAAGAGACTGCAAGAAATTGAAATCAAATTTAATTTCTAAAAGCGAAACATCTTTAGTTTTAAAATCAATTTCAGACCAATGGAAGATGGAGTTTCCAAAAATAAAAAATCTTAAAGTTCATGAACTCTCAGATGATGCACAAATAATTGTAGGAAATGGAATTAAAATTGTAAAAGTTTTTGATGAATATGTTCCATTTTTATCTGAAACCAAAACACTAGAAAAATTTCCATATGTTATGGTGGATATGGGTGCTGTAAAATTTATGTGCAAGGGTGCCAACGTTATGAGACCAGGCATCAAAAAATTTTCAAAATTTCAAAAAGATAGTGTTGTATGCATAATAGAGGAATCACATCATAAATTTTTGGCAGTAGGAAAAACTCTAGTGTCTAGTGAAGAGATGGAAAAAATGGAAAAAGGCGAGGTGATAAAAAATCTTCATTATATTTCTGATAAATTTTGGGAGATTGGAAAAACTCTCAATTAGTTATTTTTTCAGTAGCCTCTTTGATACCAGATTCAGTAATTACCATAATATCCAGACCATCTCCACTTGCAGAGTCTCTAAGTGATGCTGAGCGAACTGCTTTTTTTGCCAAATCGACTGCTTCGTCTTCAGTCATATTTGGTTTGAATTGTGGATCCAAGACACCCAAGGCCATTTCAGCTCCTGTTCCAACTGCTGCATATTCGTCTGGTAGAACCGAACCCAATGGGTCTAGAGTATACAAAATTGGTTTATCCACTACGCCTCCAACAATTACCTGAGTTAGCAAAGGAAAATACCTTCTTTCATACATCATATTTGACATCATTTTAGCTACAGAATTTGGGGGAACATCTCTTTTTAGCTCCATTTTTCGAATTTTAGCCAATGCTGCAATTTGTAAGGATAAAATCTGCATATCTGCTACGAGACCAGCACAGGTGGCACCTACTTTAGGGGTAATCTCAAAAGTCTTTTTTGTCGATTTACTTACTAGGAAATTTCCAAATGCGATCCTTTTCTCGCTTGCAAAAACTACGCCACCTTCAAAAGTAATCCCAACTGCAGTTGCACCAGGCATATACATTGACATAATTCAAACAATTTGTTTGCATAATAAAGGGCTTTCTGCCTTTTGGGAGGTCAAGGAATTAACCTTGAGCAAATTTATCCATAATTAGGCAAATGCATTTTGTCGTCTTTTTTAATAGATCTACTCGCGCAAATTCATTTGGAGAATGGATTCTAGAAAATATGTATGTGCTTCCAATTGAAATACAAGGAGCTTTGAGGTTTTCAACAAAAGAGTACATTGGTCCAGTACCTGCATTTGAAACATTGAGAATTGAGGTTCCAAAAGATTCGTCTGCTGCATCCTTTACGTTAGACACAAAAGGATCAGATGGGTTAGTTCTAGCAGCTGCCTCTCCGTGAAATATCTTTATCTTTACATCAGAGAACCCCTTTGATTTGAGATGCACCTTTAATCTCTGAATTTGTTTTTTAGGATTCATTTGAGGAACCAGTCTAAAGTCAATCTTTACCAAAGCCTCACCTGGAAGAACTGTCTTTGCGCCCTCTCCAGTATATCCTGAAACAAATCCTGCAATGTTACATGTTGCACCGCCAGCAAGGGCCTTTTTTGCATCAAGACCTTTCTTGTTTGAAACAAATGATTTTACTCCAAATTCTTTTTTGAAAGATTGTTCATCAAAAGGCTCTTTGGCAAGTAGATTCAAGTCTTCTTTGGAGAAGGGTTGTACCTCACGATACCAGTCTTTAATGAGAATTTTTCCATCTGAATCCCTGAGAGTTTTTACTGCATCTATTAAACGCCATGCAGGATTTTTAATCAAAACTGCCAAACTAGAATGTGCATCTCGAATGGATTCTTTGACTGATAATTCTACAAAAAGTAGTCCCTTCATACCCAGCCCTACAATTGGTCTATTCTTTGAATCAACATAACCAAACTCCCAAATCACTCCATCGCATGAAAATTTCTTTTTGTATTTTTTTAGATATTGATCAATATGTGCACTTCCGGTTTCTTCTTCTCCCTCGATTACAAACTTGATATTGCATGGAACATCGCCCGTTGTCTTCAAGTGTGCCTCTACTGCCTTTATTCTGGTGATTAGTTCTCCCTTGTCATCAGTTGCGCCTCTGCCAAAAATCTTGTTTCCCTTTATTTTTCCACTAAATGGTGGATAATCCCATAAATCAAAGGGCTCTGCTGGCTGGACATCATAGTGGTTGTAAAACATCAAAGTTTTGGAATTGTTTGTCTTTGATTTTACCTCCCCAAATACTAGTGGTGCCACACCTTTTTTTAGTCGTAAAATTTCAGATTTAATTCCAGATTTATTTAGCATTTTTTTAACTAGTTTAGCACATTCTTCTATTCCTTCATTTTTTGCAGAAACACTTGGCTGACGTATTAGAGTTTGCAAGTCAGAAATTAGATTATTCATATTAGTATCTACATGTTTGAGTGGTTTCAATACAATCACACTATTTTATCAAACGGTTTCATTACATTTGGAATCTCATCTAAAAGATCCATCGAAGTCATGTGCAAGCCAAACTTTTTTTGAACAGCCTTTCCTGCAAGTCCATTGATAAAGGTTGCAGCAGCAGCAGACTCTAGAGGTTTACGATTTTTTGCAAGCATTCCTGCAGTCAATCCAGAAAGAACATCACCTGTTCCACCAACTGTCATTGCAGGAATTTTTTTTGTATAAAGGAAGGTCTTTTTTCCATCAGATATTACATCAGTTTCTCCCTTTAACAAAACTGTAATCCCATATTTTTTTGCGTTTTTTTCTACAAGAGAAATTCTTTCTTTTTTGTAATTTGATGGAGCCTCTCCAAATAATCTCTTAAACTCTCCTGCATGCGGAGTTACAACTACGTTCTTCTCAGACAAGAGGGGAAGCACTTCTGGAATTAATGCACTGGCATCAAGGGACAATCTAACATCTCTATCTAAAAGAGACTCTACTAAAATCAGCAATGCATTTTTTTCTTGAACTGCTAATCCCATTCCAATCGTTGCCGAATCCAAATTCCTTGGAATTGCACCGAGCAGTTTTCTTACAGCTCCTCTTGTAAGTTTTTGATCAACTAGTGGAATTACAATTAGATTTGGGGAAATTGAGCGAGTGGCGGAGACGTTGATTTTGGGAACACTGGTGTATACTAGATCGGTTCCTGAACGGAAAGCAGCAATTGAAGACAAGATTGGAGCGCCATGGTAAATGTAGCTGCCTCCCACTACCAAAACTATTCCATTATCGCCCTTTCTAGAGGATGATTTTCTGGCAGGAATAAATTTTTTGACTATTGACGCCTGAAGTTGAACTGAGACCAATACTATATCAAGGAAATTTAGAGGAATAAATCTTGTTTTTATTTGGATTTTGATGATTTTGGCTTTATTGTCTTGACAGATTTTTTTGCAGTTGTTTTTTTAGGAGATTTTTTTTCAGCGGGTTTTAGTTTGCTGATTGTTTTTTTCTTTGAACCCCTATCAAAGAATGCCTTTCTTGCAAAACAAAGGTAAGTGGTATGTCCTATTCCTTGGAATGAATGTCTAGTTTTTCCCTCTCTTGCATCAATAGTTCTTAGAATGTGTTCTGTTGATTCAATGTCGGTAAATTCATTTTCAATTAATGACATTGTAAGTTTTTCTAATTGATTCATTGTAGGACAAATTGCAAATACTGCACCGCTTCCCTTTAGCATTTTTCGGACTTGAGGAATGACAGTCCATGGATCACCTAAATCAATTAAAGCTACATCTATATCTTCTACTGGAATCTTTTTTACAGTTTTAATATCCAAATTTTGTTGTGTAACATACTTTTCCATTCTACATTTTTTTAAATTTTTAGCTGCAATCTTCATAAAATTCTCATCAACATCAAAGGTGTAAACGTGTCCTCTAGGTTTTACAATACTTGCAATAAAAGATGTCAATGATGCACTACCTGTTCCAATCTCTAAAATTTTTTGACCGTTTTGTATACCTGCTCGCGCTACAATGTATCCAAGATCTTTTGGATAAACAATTTGGGTTCCATGTTGAATCTTCATTACATAATCGTACATTGTTGGTTTTAGAAGGTAAACGTACTTGTCCTTGTTTGTAATTAATTTAGAACCATATTCTTTTCCTATTGCATCTGAATGTTTTATTACTCCAATATGGGTATGAAGTGATTCTTTTTTTGAAACCTTAACTAGCCATTTTTTTGATGAATTAAAGTAAAACAAGACCGGTGAATTGTTCTTTATTTTTTCCATATGATTCCCCTAAAAATTTTAGATAATAACCTACTGGAAATAAAAATTTTAAATCGATGCCAAAAATGGGTTTTTTTCAATATCGAGTCAAAAACTATCACTGGAAAATAGTGTAAAAATTATAGATTTGGTGAAAAATTTTGAAGTGGGGTAATTATTCGCTTAATTGACATGTTTAAAGTAGGTCGACCTAGAAATGATGAGTCAATTTGAGCCTGAAGGAACGTCTTTTGAGCGTGAAAGGGCAATTTTAGAGGAGATTCACAAAAATCCCGAACTTCACCATAATGCGTTGATAAAATTAATGGTTCCAAAATACATGGCTAAAACCACCTTTGAGAAGACAAAAAACCGTATGGTTGAGAAAAACGTTTTATCTGTAACCAAAAGAGGAAACAAAAATTTTTACAAGATTACTGAAAATTACCAAAAAAAATCATTACAGTTAATGGAGAGATTTACCCATGAAAATTACCAACACCTACAACATGAAATAAAGAAAATAGATGATTATCACCATAAAGATGTTAATGAAAAAATTTTAACATGTATCCAATTATTAAGAGAATTACTTGAAACAGATAATGGATTTACACTTTTAGATTCAATAAAAAATTCTAAAAAAACTTTGTATAAAGATGAACATCTTGAAATCCAAGAAATGATCTCAAAAGTTTTTAATATAATTTTTAACGATCAAAAATTTGAATTAATTTATCCTGTTGTAATGAAATATGTTGGAATATATACATTAAATAATTTTGAATAGTTTTAAAATTTTAAACAATAAATTTTTGTAATAAAATAATTAACACAATTTTTTTAGGAACAAAAGTAAATTATTGTAATAAAACAATTGTTACAAATTTTTATTTTTACGAACAAAAATAAATTATTGTAATAAAACAATTGTTACAAAAAATAATAATTGTTAAAATTTTGACAATGATACGAAGTATGTAAAATTTACCCATTACAGTTCGGTGAGATTATTAATAGGTTGTTCAAATGAACACACAATGAATACAAAACAACGTTATGGCACTTTTGCAGGAGTAATGTTTGCAGCAGCTTTAGTTGCAACATTTGCTTTAGTTCCAGCAATGGATCAACAAGCTTTTGCAAAAAAACCATTAAACAATCCAGACTTTGAAAATGCCGAACGAATTATAGGAATTAACTATATCGGCTTGCCAAAAGGTGACGGATCTGCCCCAGACGGAAAATGTCTCGGAAACAACAGTAACAATGTTTACACAGTAAGAGGCAGTGGTGGACAGCACATTTACTGGGACAATACAACTGACAGTTACGTACAAGATCATTGTACTGAAGCTGTAGATGGAAGTGAAGCAATTGTCAAAGTAGATGCATTCGATCTTGAAGCAGGTGAAGAAGGTGAGGTATATTACACAGTAAGAATGCTAGGAAAACCAGGCGGTGAACTAAAATTCTGTAAAGAAACCGTTGCGAATTTCACCGGTGGGGACCATTGTGTAATTGATGTAGACCCAACTTGGCAATTCCTCAGAGATAATGGAAAACCACAATTCACAGCTCCAAAACCATTGTTTGATTTGAAAAACGAGGACATTATTTGGCATTCCCAAACAAATAATGACTTTAGAATCGCACAAATCGATATTTGGTACGTTCCTCTAGTTTAGAGAAACCAAATCTTTTTTTTTTCTATCCTTTTCAAAAAATAATTTCAAAATTACGTGAAGAACGACTGGTACATTATCTTTCTAACGAATTATTTTTTTTAAGGACTAGTAGAAAATTCAAAAGTAGGAATTTCTAAATTATGATTTACAAATTAAATTCTAGAATGTATTTCGTTTTTAATTACAATTGATCGTAAACAATAAATAAAAAATGTAATACATTAATTGTAACAATAGATCGAAAATAAAATTTACATTGTAATAATTCTGTAGTGACATTTAAGTAATTTTAAAAGGGGATTTTTTTCAGAAACAATAATGACTTCACAACAAAAAACTAGAAAGCTAGGTGTTATGGGTTTTGCTGCAGTTGCAGCAATCTTAACAGTTGCAATGTTAACAACTAATCTATCAGGACTTCAAGTTGAAGCGGCCCCTGCCAATAAGGCGTCTTGGTCAAACGACGATGAAGCTTTGGCAGTAGGTTGGACCGCTGGAAATTCTCCAACAGTCAATGAAGTAACTCTTCAGAGTTTTACTTTAAAGAGTAGTGACAAAGGAGATTGGTTAATTGACATGGCAGCTGAATGTAGTACCTTTACCACCATAGAGGCAAAAGGCAAGAAAAACGATGAATTTAGTGGATCCACTGCAGGAGCTGTAGTAACACTCTATGTAGACGGATTAGAAAATAAGAGTTGGAATTTATGTCAACAAGACTTTCAAACCAAAGCATACTTGAATGATGTAATCATTGAAGATGAAGAGGGAAATTTGAAATTCAATTGTGACGCCGATGGAGTACCCACAGAAGGGGAAACTGAAGAATGTGAACAATTCATACAACTTTATTTGCTCAATGCAGGTTCATACAATGCCAAATGGGTAGCTGCAAATCTTAGTGCTGGAGTAGATCATTTGATTGAAATCAAAGCAGTGTTAAATGCAGGTCCTAGTCAATTAGGGGATACACCTACTGAATCATCTGGAATTGATGCAGGCGTAATCATTGGAAGAAATGTGGTTATCGCTGAACCAATCCATGTTGCAGTAGGTGACTTCTAACCTTTTTTTTTCTTAAAATATCTTTTTTAATTGAGATTTTTACTTTTGTGATCGTTAATCTTGAATTTTTCAAAAAGAAAAAATTAATTTTGTCCAAACATTATCCAAAATTACAAAAATATGGATTTTTTGATCCTTCTTGGTCAATTCATTATCAACTACACAAAAAATTATCTTCAAGTAAAAATCTGTTTGTTATAGGGATAGTAAAAATAGTAAACTTCTGTAGAAATTAGAGATCAATACGCTCAAAAAAGATAAATTTTGATAAACAAATTAACACCGAATTATGACATTTTTCTGACTTTGATATTAAACTGGATTTAAAGAAATTTCAAGTAGTTTGAGCTCCGACGTGTCCCAGATATCGACAGCAGATGCTGTTTTACGTATAAAGAAACTAATTGATAATCACCAGGGAGATCCTGGAAGACTCCAATACATTTCAGAGGCTCTTCAAAAGGGGAAAAAACTATTTCGCTCTGATCAAATCTACATTGAAAAGAAAATCTCTGCAACGGTACTTCCCATCCAAATAAAAAAACCCACAGAGGCAGATAAACAAATTAAAACTGTAAAAAAAATTCTTGCATTAAATTTAGGCGATGCAGGAAGACTCCAACATATTTTAAAAACACTAGAAAGAAAGAGAACACTATACCATTCTGATAATTTGTATCTTGATTCTAAGACACAACAACTACAAGAATTCATTGAAGGAAAAAAATTAAAACAAAGTTTCAGACCCAAAATTCCACAAAGACAAACTCCTGAAATTATTGAACGCCCTGTTTTTAGACCAAAACCAGAAGTAAAGTTTGAAGAAATTGAACAAGCAATAATTCCGGAAGAAATAACAGAGGAAATTCCCTCGGCTGAACCAACACAGTCCTCTGAGTTGGTTGACCAAATGGAGGAAACATCAAAAGTTGATTTAGAAATTGGACAAGAACGTGAAAAAATCGCACAGCTACAACAACAGCAGCAGGAAAATAAAATAAAGCGCGATGAATTATCACAATTAATCGCATATCGTCAGGAATATGAACAAAAGTTAAACCTGGAAAAAGAACGTCTACAAAAAGAAATTAGGATTGAACAAGAAAAGGTAAAAGAAAAGGACAAACAAGTAGAAGAATTAATAAAAAATCAAGCAAAACTGATTCAATCAAAGGCAGAAAGAGAAGTATTAATCGAAAAAATCAAAACAGATAAGGAAAATTCAGAAAAAGAACTAAGAGAAGCACAAGAAGAGCTAGAATTACTAAAAGAACAGTACGAGGATCTACAAAATAAAACAAAACTAAAGAAACAGATTCTCGACGATCAAATAAAAGACACAAAAGAAAAGATCGGTAAATTAAAGGAAGATTCTGAGGAAAACTAGAAAATCAAATCATGACAAAAATTTGATTCCTTTAGGCACAAATTTTACTTAAAAATCCAAAAAAAATCGATCAAAAATTTTTTGACAAAAAAATAGAGTGTTTTAATAAATGCAAAAACTTTGTTCCAATATGATTAGAGCAATAGTGGTAGATGATGACAAGGAAACTGTTGCAGTTTTTTCAGAGATCCTTGATAGCAATAACATTGAAGTTGTAGGTAAAGGGTATAATGGTCAAGAAGCAGCTTTTCTTTACCAGAAATTAAAACCTGATGTGATTTTCTTAGATGTAATCATGCCAGTTTATGATGGTATTTACGGAATAACCAAAATCAGAGAGATAAATCCTGATGCCATTGTAATTATTACTACAAACCAAATGACCATTAACGCCCAAATTGCGCTAAACAAATTAAACCCATCAGCCATAATCAAAGAACCAATTGATGTCAATGAAATAATGAAAACAGTAAACCACTTGTGCACACCAACAATTGACTCTGAAGATAAAATGAAAAAGACCTTGGTTACCTTGGCACTAAAAAATACACTTTTGGAACTTGGAATTCAAGATTATGATAAAGTGGTGTCGTTGCTCCAAAAGGATTATAGCTGTACATTAGAGGACTGTTATGAGAATCCAGTATACCTCAGACACATTCTAAAGGATCTCTATGGTAATTCATATCCAGATATTTTAAATTCAATTTCTGCAAACATGAAGGAGATTTCCTCGCAGCAATCCGTAAAAGATTTTTTGCAAGTTTTAAAGGTGTAAATTTAACTGCAAATACCTTATCCCGTATTCATTAAATACGGGACTGATTCAGGTTTCTTATGGCAAATATGAAATGTGTATCATGTGGAATTAGTTTCTTTTCTCCTATGGGTTCAGACAAATGTTCCAGATGTGCCGGTAAAAATCCTCAAGAACATGCAGGTCATGATTCCTGTGGTTGTGGTCATAGCCACTAGCCCTTTTTTTCATTTTATAAAAAAATAGATTTTAAAGAATTTTCAAAAAAATCAGAAACGTGGAAAGATCACATCTTTTTAATCAAATTTTAGCCTCAAAATAGATATTTTTTATGAAGGTTATTTGGGAAGCGATCAATCTAACAAAGTCAATAAAATAACAGAATTTAGAAAAACTCGTAAAAATTATGAAAATATTTAATAATTTAATGAAATGTAACTAGATCCAGTCGGGTGAAGGGATTGCTAAAAATGAATCCCAATCGTTTTGATGCATTATTTGAAAAAAGTTCTGCTTCAAAAAGTTTGGAAAAAAATGAAGAACGTGTAGAATCTAATGAGAAGACATCAGAGATAAATTCACATCATTTTGAAGAATTATACAATATTGCTATTGCTTTGACAAAATCAGAAATGCATGAGGAAGCTGTTGCATGTTACGACCAATTGTTGGAAATCAGTCCAAATCACATTGATGTGTTATTCAACAAGGGAATAGGATTAGAGAAATTAGAAAGAAATGAAGAAGCAGTAGTATGTTACGACCAGTTGTTGGAAATTAATCCAAATCATGTTAATGTCTTATACAATAAAGGTGTAGCATTGGCCAAACTTGAAAGTCAAGAAGAAGCTGTAGCATGTTACGACAAAGTTTTAAAATTTAATCCGAATCACGTGAATGCCTTATCAAACAAGGGTGTCGCCTTAATTAAAATTGGAAGGTTAGAAGAAGCTGTCATATGTTTTGATAAGACCTTGGAAGTAAATCCCAATCACGTGAATACCTTATCCAATCAGGGAGTAGTATTATGTTTTCTTGAAAAATATAGAGAAGCTATAAAATATTTTGAAAGAGCATTGAGAATTAATTCAGATGATTCAAGGATAATTGATAACAAAAATCTCGCAGTTAAAAAGATGAATCAGAAAACGAATTAAATTAAAAAACACAATAAAAAAATCGGAATTAATTTTTGAAATTTTTAATCTAGATTCTCCAAGGCTATTTTCTTATTTAATAAAATGTTAGAATCATTTGGATTGATTTGCAAGGCTTGGTCATAGCATGCAATAGCATCTTTGAACCTTTCGAAAAAACAAAAGGCCACGCCTTTGTTGGATAAGGTATTTGGATTATTTGGATCAATTGCCAAAGCCCTATCATAATATACCATAGCTTCTTCGTGATTTCCAAGTTTTGCCAATGCAACACCCTTGTTGGATATGGCATTCATGTGGTTTGGATCAATCTTTAGAACTTGGTCATAGCACCCAATGGCTTCTTCCTGTTTTCCAAGTTTTGCCAATGCAACACCCTTGTTGTATAATGTATTCAAGTGATTAGGCTTGACTTCCAAAGCTCTATCATAGCATCTTATGGCTTCATCGTGTTCTCCAATATCGTTCAGGGTAACACCTTTGTGATATAATGTATCAAAATCATCTGGGTTAATTTTCAAGCCTTGATCATAACATGATATAGCCTCTTTGTACCTTCCAAGAAAATATAGAGATAGACCCTTGTTGGAAAGGGTACTCGTATCATTTTGATTAATGGTTAAAACTCTGTCATAACAGAATATAGCTTCCTTGTGATTTCCAAGTTTTGCCAATGCAACACCCTTGTTGTATAAGGTATTCACGTGATCTGGGTCAATTTCCAAGGCTTGTTCATAAAATTCAATAGCTTCGTCATGGTTTCCAAGTTTAGCCAAACTAACACCTTTGTTGTAAAATGTATCAAAATCATCTGGATTAATTTTCGCCTGGTTTGAGTAATTTTTTAAAGATTCTGCTTGTTTTTGGAGCTCTGCTTGCTTTTGGAGCTCTGCTTGCTTTTGGAGCTCTGCTTGCTTTTGGAGCTCTGCTTGCTTTTGGAGCTCTGCTTGTTTTTGGAGCTCTGCTTGCTTTTGGAGCTCTGCTTGTTTTTGGAGCTCTGCTTGTTTTTGGAGCTCTGCTTGTTTTTGGAGCTCTGCTTGTTTTTGGAGCTCTGCTTGTTTTTTGTGCTCTGCTTG
>Ga0224508_10003624_pt1 | contig 12754 bp, 5 predicted proteins | sample SF_Jan12_sed_USG_4_FD_170157 | JGI IMG/M metagenome (GOLD analysis project Ga0224508, IMG submission 170157) | Sediment microbial communities from San Francisco Bay, California, United States - SF_Jan12_sed_USGS_21 | ecosystem: Environmental > Aquatic > Marine > Sediment | place: USA: California...
GTGATTGTAACGATCGACGAACTGCCGATCTAAATCGAGGACATAGGCAAAGCCGCCGGTCATCCCAGCGCCGAAATTGACACCCGTACGCCCGAGCACCACGACTACTCCCCCGGTCATATACTCGCAGCAGTGGTCCCCCGCACCCTCTACGATCGCCACCGCGCCGGAATTGCGTACGGCGAAACGCTCGCCCGCCAGACCGGCAGCAAAGAGAGTTCCGCCGGTTGCGCCGTACAGACACGTATTGCCCATAATGACCGTTTCCTGGCTCTCGAAAAGAGAGCCTGAGGGCGGGTAGATGACGACTTTACCGGCCGCCATGCCCTTCCCAACATAGTCGTTGGCATCGCCCTCGAGATGGAGGTGCAGTCCCCCTACGTTCCATGCGCCGAAACTCTGTCCCGCCGATCCTTTGAGACGCAGCTGGATGGGCGCATCGCCCATCCCATAGTTGCCGTAGCGCCTGGCGATTTCACCGGACAGGCGAGCCCCTATGGTGCGGTGATTGTTGCGCACGTCGTACTCGTATACGCCACCCGTCTTGTTTTCGATAGCCGGGAGTATGTCCCGCACCATCTGCTCGGCCAGCTCACCCTTGTCGTAAGGGTCGTTGCTTGGCTCCGTACAGAAACGGGGCTTGTCTTCGGCAATGCCACCGTTGGACAGTATCGGTGACAGGTCCAGCTTTGTTTGTCGGTTGGTGTCGCCCGCCTGGATGCGCAGAAGCTCCGTGCGTCCGATCACGTCCTCGAGCTTGCTGAACCCAAGGGACGCAAGAATCTGCCGGGTCTCCTCGCCAACGAAATGGAAGAAGTTGACGACCATATCCGGCAGGCCCGCGAAATGCTTGCTGCGCAGAACGTTGTTCTGGGTCGCGACACCTGTGGCGCAATTGTTCAAATGGCACACGCGCAGATACTTGCAACCCAGGGCGATCATCGGCGCGGTACCGAAGCCGAAACTCTCCGCGCCCAGGATAGCCGCTTTAACGACATCGAGGCCGGTCTTGAGGCCACCATCCGTCTGCAGGCGGACTTTGTGGCGCAAATCGTTCGCGCGCAGCGTCTGCTGAGTCTCCGACAACCCCAGCTCCCACGGCGTGCCCGCGTATTTGACCGAGGTCAACGGGCTGGCGCCGGTGCCCCCATCGTATCCGGAGATGGTGATCAGGTCCGCGTAAGCCTTGGCCACGCCCGCCGCCACGGTTCCGACACCCGGCTCTGCGACCAGCTTGACCGACACCAAGGCGTTTGGATTGACCTGCTTGAGATCGAAAATGAGCTGAGCCAGATCTTCGATCGAGTAGATGTCGTGGTGCGGAGGTGGTGATATCAGGCCGACACCGGGTCGAGCGAAACGCAGGCGCGCGATCATCTCGTTCACTTTGTGCCCCGGCAGCTGGCCGCCTTCGCCGGGTTTGGCGCCCTGTGCGATCTTGATCTGCAGCACCTCGGCATTCACCAGGTATTCGGCGGTCACACCGAAACGCCCGGAGGCCACTTGTTTGATCTTGGAGGTTTTCTCAGTGCCGTAGCGACTCGGATCCTCTCCGCCCTCGCCGGAGTTCGATCGCCCACCCAGTCGGTTCATCGCGATGGCGAGGGCTTCGTGAGCTTCGGGGGACAGCGCGCCCAAAGACATGCCGGCGCTGTCGAATCGCGGCAGTATGTTCTCTACCGGCTCGACATCCTCGATTGCTATAGGCGCGCGCTCGCTGTGTAAGGCCATCAGGTCGCGAATCATCGCCACCGGGCGTTCGTTGACGAACCGCGCATACTGTGCGTAGCGCGCGTAGTCACCGGCCTTGACCGCGGCCTGCAGGGTTGCCACCACTTCGGGGTTGAAGGCGTGGTATTCGCCCCCGTGGACATACTTCAGCAGTCCGCCCTGTTCGACCTCTTCCTTCGGGTTCCATGCCTTCTTCGCCAGGCCCAGCTGATCTTCGTGGAGATCGTTGAAGTCGGCTCCCTTGATGCGGCTGACGGTACCGGGAAAGCACCGATCGACGACGTCCTGACTCAGGCCGATGATCTCGAACAGCTGGGCACCCCTGTAGCTCGCGATGGTCGAGATACCCATCTTGGACATGATCTTGAACAAGCCTTTTCGTATTCCCCGCCGATAGCTGCGCCCGAGCTGACGGGTCGTGTAGTCCTCGGACCTCAAATGGCCCCGGCGATTCATGTCGTGGAGACACTGGTAAGCCAGGTAGGGATACACGGCCGTTGCGCCGTAGCCGATAAGACAGGCGAAGTGGTGCGGGTCTCGCGCAGTACCTGTCTCGATTAGCATGTTGCAGTCCGAACGCAGGCCCGCGCGAACCAGGTGATGATGGACCGCGCCCGTCGCCAACAAAGCGTGCACGGGGATTTTGCCTTTTTCCAAATAGCGATCGGTCAGGACGATCAGGAGTTTTTTCTGGCGCGCCGCGTCCTCCGCCTGGCTGCAAATGTTCTCTAGCGCGCTCAAGAGATCGCCGGACTCCGGGTACTGCAGGTCGATGACCTCGTGACTGAGTTCTGCATCCTGGGTATCGAGGAGCTGCCGGAACTTGCGCTGGGACAGCACCGGCGAGTTCATCGTGATCTGCCTTGCGTGGTCGGGCAGGGGTTCGAACACGTTGCACTCGGGGCCGATTTCCGTCTGCAGCGACATGACCATACGCTCTCGCAGAGAATCGATCGGCGGGTTGGTCACCTGGGCAAACTGTTGCCGGAAAGAATCGAACAGGCAGCGAATGCGCGTCGACAATATTGGCATGGGCGTGTCGTCGCCCATCGAGCCGACCGCCTCCAGCTCGGTCTCGGCGAGCACACCGATCACTTCGTCGCGCTCTTCACAGGACAGCTGGAACAGCTTCTGATAAGAGGCCAGGGTCTCAGGATCCATCGGCTCTGCTATGAGGCGCGGGTCGACAAGCTCCGAGTCGAGGTAGCGCACGCCCTGCTTGAGCCACTTTTTGTACGGCGCCCGGTTCTTCAGAAGCTCCTCGATGCGCTGAGTATCCAGGAGCTCACCGCTCTCCAGGTCGGCGGCCATCATCTGGCCCGGGCCGAGGCGGCCTTTGGCCACCACATCCTTTGGACTGTAGTCATAGACACCGACTTCCGAGGCGATGGTCAGATGACGGTCTTTAGTCAGGACGTATCTGGCCGGGCGCAGGCCGTTGCGATCCAGCACGCAGGCCGCGTAGCGGCCGTTTGTCAACACGATACCGGCTGGACCGTCCCACGGTTCGACGTGGGCGCCATAGTACTCGTAGAAGGCCCTAACGTCGGGGTCGATGTTGTCCACGGCCTGCCACGCAGGCGGTATCAGAATGCGCATGGCCTGCAGCACATCCATACCGCCCGCCAACAGCACCTCGACCATGTTGTCGAGGCTCGAGGAATCGGATTCCGAGGTCGAGACGATCGGCTGTATCTCCGTCAGATCCGGCAGCAGCGGCGAACGAAACTTCGCGCCCCGCGCGATGGCCCAGTTGCGATTGCCCTGAATCGTATTAATCTCACCGTTGTGCGCCAGCAGGCGGAAAGGCTGCGCGAGGCGCCATTCCGGCCAGGTGTTAGTCGAAAATCGCTGGTGAAAGACGCAGGCCGAAGCGCTGAGCCCCGGATCCGCCAGATCGGGATAGAACTCCGCGAGATGGCTCGGCATGACCATCGCCTTGTACGAGATGGTCTGCGCCGACAGGCTCGCAATGTAGAACACCGGATCGTCTTCGCCAAGTGCTTTCTCGGCGCGTCTGCGCGCCAGAAACAGATGACGATTGAAAGCGCCCGCACTGGGCTGCCCCGGCGCGTTCACGAACACCTGTTCGATGCGCGGCAGGGTCCTGAGCGCCTCCGAACCGCATACCTCCGGGACAATAGGCACTTGACGCCATCCCGCGACTTCCAGACCTTCATCCTCAAGTTTCTCCTTGAGGCCGCGACGCGCAAGATCGGCGAGCACGGGGTCAGGATTAAGGAAGACCAGGCCGGCGGTGAAGCGGTCGCTCAACGCGATATCACTCTGCTCGGCCATTCGCCGCAGGAAGGGTGCGGGGAGTTTCAAAAGCAGCCCGCAGCCGTCGCCGGTTTTGCCGTCGGCTGCGATCGCGCCCCTGTGAGTCAACCTCTGCAACGCGGTGATGGCCGTTTCAACGAGCCAGTGGCTCGGCTGATCGTCCAGGTTGGCGATTAGGCCGAAGCCGCAGCTGTCTTTCTCAAACTCCGGACTGTACAGGCTGGTGTGATCTGGTCTGCGCATACGACCCTCCGCGTGAACCCCCGGTTCACGCTTCTATTGATGTTCTGATCTTGTTCAGCGCGGTGCGCTGATGGGCCGCTTTTTGCTATGAAAGAAATATTGCGTGGCGAATATTAGTTCCGATTTGAAATTTAACGTCCCCGGTAACCTCTAATTTTAGCGCATTGGTGTTGGCTCCGGCCACTCATATTATGCGCATAGTCTGTAAAACATGCGCCTTCATGCCCTATTTATGGACTCCCCGATGCCAGCCGGCGCGGATCAGCTTCCAATCCCCGGCATCGTCCAGGCGCATTTCGAGCTCGAACCGGTAGACGTCCGCCTGCAGATCCCAAACGCTCGAGGCCTGCTTATCGCGCCCAGCAAGGCCAGCGACCAGCTCCACCCTGGCGAGCTCCGGGATGGGAAACTCGATGCTCTCGATGCTGCTGAGCACGTGAATGGACTGATTCTGGTTAAAGTAAATCCACGCCCGCTGGATGATCTCCGAGCGGCTTCTGCCGCGGCGATCGGAATAGTCCTCCGCAATCAGAGCCCTAAAGAAGCCGAGATCGCGCTGCTCGGCGGCTTCCTCGGCCTCGGCGAGGGTCGCTCTCAGATGAGCTTCCGGCGATTCCGGGTCGCTGCACGCCCCGAGCAACGCGAGCGACAAAACGGCGATGAATCCAGCCGCACGGCTCACCAAGAGCTACCGATGCTTCCAGTCTTGCGCAGACGATACGCCCGACGGAGACAAGCCGAGCCTGTCACCCTCGGTTGTCACGCCGAGACCCAGCACGGTGCGGTTCGCATAGGCGAAATAGCTGACCACCTGATTGATCTCGAGGATCTCACCATCGGCCAAGCCCGCTTTGCGCAGGCGTAGGATCAACGAGTGGCTTACGTCCATAGGCGAGAGAGTCAGATCTCTGGCGTATAGCAAAGCCAGCCTTTCCCGCTCTGAGAACAGACCGTCCGGGAATTCCTGGTTTCGCAGCGTCGCGATAACAGCGTCTGCCCGAGACTCGTCTTCCAGCAGCCGCCTGAGACCCTGTGAATGGTGTGCCACGCAGTATTCGCAGCCGTTCAACATGCTGACATAAACGCCCAGCGTCTCCAACAGCCACTTCGGCAGAGCATTATCGGTATGGTGCAGCACGCTTTTGTATAGCGCCATATGGCCGTCTAAGGTGTGCGGCCGCAGACCGTGGACCATCAGTATGTTGTCGATGTAGTTATCCGGCCCTTTCACCCGATCGTAAGTACGCTTCAGCCGGCCCTCGGCCGCCTCGTAAAGAACGGATTCAATCCAGCTCATGTCTTCTCCGCCTTACGGCCCTTGGCGCTTTTCTTGGTGATGAGTCTCCCCTTCCAGAATCCCTCCGCCGAGTAGCAGCGCCATGCCCACGGCAGCCACTTCAGTAGCGCGAAACTCAGCCATAGCGCCCAGAGCAGTATGGCCGCCTTGTAATACCAGATGGAAATCGAGAAGACCCGGCCCTGGGGAAGGCTCGTTTGCGCCTGATCCTGGAACCAGTTCAGGTTATTGCCGAAGGACTGCTGGCCGCTTATCTGCATGTCCGGGCTGCCCAATAAACCGGTAGGGATAGCGCCGACCAGCGCCAACACCGCAGAGACAGAAAGCACGCCCAGGCCGAGCTGGGTCAGGTTGAAACGCCAGGGAGAATCGCCCAGGTCCGCCTCCTGGCGCCAGTCCATCGCGAACAGCCAAACGATCACGAGCAGCAGGACCGGCCAGGCAAAGGTGCTCAGGCCCAGGCCAAGCAGCAACCAGTCCCATGATTGAAGCGGAGTTCGCCGAGTTCGCGCCAGCAAGAAAGCGACCACTACAAAGGCGAGTAACTCCGGCCAGTACAGAATCGCCGGTCCGAGGCGGGGCCCGCTGGCATAGAGTATCCAGCGGTCGTTAGGAACGCTCAGCGCGAGGCGGATGTTGCTGCTGCCGGCACCCATATCAACCTGCGCGGAGCGCTGCACGTTTTCGACCTCGCGTTCGCTGCGCCAGCTGATCTCGTAGTTGTGCGCTCCCGGAACGAGCGGTAGGGGCAGCGCGCCGTCCTCCGGCCGCAGCGGTATTGCGCGTCCGTCGCTCTTCACTTCGAGAACCTGTGCGTCTTGAGGGAGATTTATAGGATGCTGGCCGCCGCGGGTGCTGCGGTAGGAAAAACTTAGATCCGATTCTATAGAGCGTTTCCCAATCCGCGTGACGACACTGACCTCGTCGATCGCAAGAGTCCGGCCCTCGGCGCCGGCGGGTCTGGTGATATCCAACACCAGCGTTTCACCAGGCTGCGGGTAAAACTCGGGTACCCAGATATACGATTCCGGGTCTTCCGGCGCAACCGCGGGAATTCCGTCGTGCTCCACGTGCCAGATGGGCGTCGCCTCAAGGTGCCAGACCTCGCTCCAGGACTTGCCCTTATTGGAAGTCAGCTCGAGCCGGCTTCCCTGGGGCAACGTCGAACGCCAGGAGAAGGTATTGAGCCCGGTGTGCATGGCGGCAAGCACGTGCCTATCCCTCACCTCGACACCGGGGCTTATGACCGACTCTCCCTCGAGCACAGGAATCTCGAGCGTGAAGGCGCCCGCAACCGGGGCGAGCCGGTGAACCTCGGTGGAAACGAACCAATCGATCCCAAACTGAAGCCGCCGGACAACCCGAACGAAGGGCTCGAAGCGTTCGGAGCGCACAGTCTCCCGGTCGTCTTCGCTCTGGGTCGCCCGCCGTATCAGCTCAATGGACCCGCTCAGCAGCCGGTTCTCGTTGACGCCGGAGTAGTCCCACCCCTCGGCGTCGACCTGAACGAAGCGAGGCGGTTGAGGAAAGGCAACGGTGAGGGAATCGACGGGCGGCAGCGGTCCTCGCAGCATCACCTGGTGGGTACCCGCCGCGAGGTTCAGCCACAGAATCCCCGCGCGGTCACGGTATAACGCCGAGGTCGCCACACCCTCCACCTCCACTCTGGCAGGCTGCCAGGCCTTGAGATCCCCCGGCAGAGGAAGCGCGACGTTGGCCAGAGCATGCATCCAGAGGCGGATCGTGAGCTCCGATTCGTCCGCTTCCACCACCGCGCGTGCAAGCTCCCCGCACTGAGGGCTGCATTCCGGCGGCTGGGTCAGGCGGTGTTTCAGCTCCTCCAGCATCGCGGCATCCGGGATGGGTTCCTGGGCGTGTGAGGTCTGGGGCTGCACGAACCCGGACACAATAAGTGCGGCAACCATACTGGCCTGGACGCTCGGCTTCTGAAACGGGAGCCGCCTTGGAAAACCAAAAGCCGCCCTTGAAAGCGCTCCGATCACTATGAGGATCAGGAAGATGCCCAGCGTCCGCCACAGTGAGACGGCCCAGGGCGGGAGAACCAGAATCTCCACCTCCTGCTCGACGGTCACTGGACCGCCCCACGAGAGACGGTGCAGATGCCAGGTCCAGTCCGGGACCCCCGGGCCGGTCTGCACCAGCGCACTGGGCTCGTAGAGAGAATAGGCCTTGTAGGGCTTGGATCCCGTCACTGCTATTTCTTCGAGAGCGGCCGTCTCGGCCGGCGCCGACGCAGGGAGGTCCGCAACCCGACCACGCTGTGGCGCACCCTTTAACTGGAACTGTCGATCTTGCCCTAAAGAATCTCCATAGCCCGTACCCAGCATGCTGATGGACGACCGCTCCAGCTGGGGAAACAGGGCGAGGCGCGCCTGAGCCGCAAGGAAGGGCACGGCCACGATGACCAGCAGGCCGAAGCTCAGGTTGCGGTAGCCGTTCGCCCATCTCCTGAAACGGCCCTCCGGCGCCACAGCGGCCAACGCCATGGCAACCAGCAGACTGAGCCAGCTCCACACCGGCGCACTGCCCTCATGATAGGTAAGCACAAGCATCGCCAGCGTGACTGCGCCGAGATAGGGATTCAGGAGCTTGCCGACCGCGACGGCAACGATCAGCACCAGAAACAGATCCAGCAGCGTCCACCGGTCCAGCCAGGCATCAGCCCGATCTGCGCCCCCGGCCCTGAGCAGGCGATGGCCGGGCGGCAGATGCAGTTGCGTCGTCACCGCATTGAACGACTCTTGGTAGCCCGTGACCGGTATAGGCCCGGAGACCCAGATCACGCGGCTCACGGTCTGCAGGCCAAGCTCCGGACTGCGCAGTTCGACGCCGGTGCCACCTGCTTGGGATGCATCGGTAACCAGCAGGTTTTCCTCACCCTCGAGCGCGCTTTGCATGCGGTAGGGCAGTGCCATGTCCAGTCGCCACCTCTGGCGCATGGTGCCGCTGATCTGGTCGCGGGCGGTCAAGCCTCCGCGATTGAAGTCGAGCCACATATCCCGATTGAGGGTGAGCTGGTTACCGTCCTCCTCCGACAGCCCGCGGGTACGCTCGGTGATCACCAGCGAGTCCCCGCGGGCCATCCGAAAGCTCGGTAGCTGAATCCAGTCGCTAGGGACGCCTGCCTGGACTGGGTCCACGGGTTCGCCCCCCTGCACCGATGTGACCCTGAGGCGGTCCCGGCTGCGGTAACTCCACACCTCTTCTTTCGGCCAGTTTCCTTCCTGGGCACTCAGTGCGATGGCGTCGATCGCTGCGGTTGCCCGGGCACTGATCATCAGCTCCCAACTCCCCGGCCGGGCCTGCACGATCAGTTCGCCCTCCGGTCCGATGCGCGCGGGCAGTGTACTCGTCAGGTCCATCGGCACGAACCCGGCAAGCACAACGCGGCCCAAGGTTTCCTCCCGGCCGGGACCCGAGATATCCAGTGAGACGACGGTCATCGCCGTTATGGGCACACCGTCTGTGATGGCGCGATACACCTGAATATCCAGCTTCTCCTGTTCTTCGCCCTGCTGCCGACGCTCGCCAAGAAAGATCGCATCGCCCTCTCGCCGCGGATAACGCACCGCTTCGCCGTCTATGGTCAGGTCTACCAGGCCCGTCGCCATGGGCAGGCGGATCGAAGCGGGTCGGCTCGCCCAGCGAAGAAAACCGGCGATTCTGTAGGTGCCGGGAGTGAGAAAGACGTGCGGGATATTGTTGCGGGAGACGACGCGCGCGGAGCGCCCGTCGACGGTGACGTCTTGCGGCCAGTGCAGCGCATCACCGGGCACCGGGATCCAGGAATCCGTGTCCACCCGCCAGCGTTGGTCGAAGCGCGCCCCCGCGCCGACCACCACCAGGTTCAAACGCTGCGGCCAAGCGCAGATGTGATCTGTGGCCTTGCCAGGCGCCCGGTTGCCAAAGAACGGACAAGAGCGGTGTTCCTCGCCCTCCAGCACCCACTGCTGCCAGTCATCTAAGGCCGGGGGCACATACACCTTGGACTCCGCGCTGAGCTGGGAGACCCAGCAGCATGCAAGCATCACCAGGGTGGTGCGGAGAGTCTTGTCCATGGCGTTCCCCTTTCTGCGGACAACTTAGAGCTGCTCGGCGTTGCCCACATTAGCAAAACCCGGCAGCCGCGCGCTATCCACGCTCTCAATTTAACGCTGGCCACAGCCAGGGGGGTTGGCGAGCTCGGAGGGGCTCTGACCCCTTCTTCAGTCTTGACAGAAACGGGCGAACAAGGGGTCAGAGCCCTTCTTCGCTTCTTCTGTGCGTTAACCGTCGCTGGCGAAGACCCGTTTCAGCAGATCCGTCGTACGCTTGGTCGGGTCTTTGCGGATGGCAGCCTCCTCTTTCGCCAAGTAGTAGAAGATGCCGTCCATGCTTTTATCGATCACGTAGCGGCTTAGATCGGCATCAACTTCCGGCGCGAGCGGGACGGCATTATAACGAGCCATAATGTCGTCGTAGGTTTTGACGGCGCCGGCATCGGCGAGGCTCTCGTCAACGACCGGCTTCATTTCAGAAGCTAGCGGCGCCGACATCTTAGATTTGAAGTATTGGGTCGCCGCGTCATCCGGGCCCTGGTAGATCGACATGACGTCGTCCAGAGTCATGTCACTGATCGATTGCACAAAGAGCGTTTTCGCCTTGGGGGTGGCCAACTCCGCCGCGCGGTTCAAGCGTAGCTCCAAGTCGACGAGCATGGAATCCATGCCGACTTTTCCCAAGACACTCTTTACTTTGTCGAGCTGACTGGGAAGGGCGATGTGGACTTGCTCATCGAGATTGAACCCGTCCGGTCGTCCCAGACCCGCGACTACATTCTCGGTACCGACACGCAGCGCCTCTTTCAAACCGCTGCCTATCTCATCGTTGCTCAGCGACTGGGTCTGGTCCTGATCGCCACCGAGTTTTTCTTTCAGCTTGTCCAGCCAACCGGCCGTCGCATTGCCGGTGCTGAACATCAAGGCGACAGTGAGCAATAGAGCCAAGGTCGTCTTGCGGCGGTTCACTTGCATTGCGAATGACATGGTGCCCCCAGTGGATGCCGTGGCGTGGCTACACGCAGTTGATTGACCGGTGCGCAATGCCGTCATCGTAGAACAGGTTCTGAGCAAAAGCGACTTTGCGCATCGCCATTTTCTCCTTAGGGTCGATTCGTGTATCGTCCTCTTCGAGCTGGCGAAACAACCTAGGGCGACAATAGAACCTCTTGAGCGCCGGCACGCAGGAGAAATAAGAAATGATCACAGGAAGCCCACGACGCGTCGCAATCATAGGCGGCACGCGTATCCCGTTCTGCCGCTCCAATACCGCCTACTCTACCAGCTCGAATCAGGACATGATGACCGCCTCCCTCAAGGGGTTGGTAGAACGTTTCAACCTGCAGGGGGAAAAGCTGGGCGATGCCTCCCTGGGCGCCGTAATCAAGCACTCCAGAGACTGGAACCTGGCCCGGGAATCGGTGATCGGTAGCGGCCTGGCGCCAGAAACGCCCGCGTTCGACATCCAGCGCGCCTGCGGCACCAGTATCGAGGCGGCGATCCTGATCGGGAATAAGATTGCACTGGGCCAAATCGAGGCTGGGATAGGCGGCGGCAGCGATACGGTCAGCGATGTGCCGATCGTCTATCCGAAAGAGTACCAACAGATCTTGTTGGGCAGCGCTCGCGGCAGGAGCCTGGGCGCACGCCTCAAGCCGTGGTTGAAGCTCAGGCCGCGTCATTTCAAACCCGATTTTCCGGGCGTCGAGGAACCCCGAACCAAGCTCAGCATGGGTCAAAGCACAGAGCTGATGGCCAAAGAATGGAACATCGGCCGGGAAGAGCAGGACCAGCTCGCGCTGGAGAGCCACCTGAAGGCCGCCAAGGCCTACGACGAAGGATTCTTCGACGACCTCATCGTCGAATTCGATGGTGTATCAGTCGACAACAACATGCGCAGGGACTCGAGCCTCGAGAAGCTGGCGAAACTAAAACCCGCTTTCGACCGCAGCAGCAGCGGTACCCTCACCGCGGGAAACAGCACGCCCCTGACCGACGGCGCCGCCTGCGTGCTATTGGCCTCGGAAGAGTGGGCGAAGGCCCGTGACCTACCCATCGGCGCATACCTGACCTACGGCAAGGTGGCGGCAGTCGATTTTGTCAATAAGGAAGGACTGCTGATGGCGCCGGCCTATGCCGTTTCCGAAATGCTCAAAGATGCCGGTCTGTCTTTGCAGGACTTCGATCTCTACGAGATACACGAGGCGTTTGCGGCCCAGGTGCTGTGCACGCTGAAGGCTTGGGAGTCACCCGAATTCTGCCGCGAGCGCCTGGGAAGGGACGAGCCTCTGGGCTCGATCGACAGGAATAAGCTGAACGTCAAAGGCAGTAGCCTGGCGGTCGGGCATCCCTTCGCTGCCACGGGGGCCAGGATCACTGCCACGCTGACTAAGCTGCTGACCGAGCGCGGCAGCGGAAGAGGTCTCATCTCAGTTTGCACGGCCGGCGGGATGGGAGTGTCGGCCATCCTGGAGCGGCCCTGAGCATCCGGCGCCCGGACCGGCTTGCGTGCCGGACGGGATGCCGACATCATTGGCGCCAACAATAATTACTCGAAAGGGTATTCGATGCCGGGCCTTGACCAGTTCCTAGCCGATCTCAACGGCTTCCTGTGGCACGAATCAGTCCTGTACGTCCTTCTGGGGACCGGGATAATGTTCACGATCTGGAGCGGCTTCTGCCAGTACCGGGCCCTGACCCACGGCGTACGCGTCCTGCGCGGTGAATATGACGATCCCGCCGATCCGGGCGCAATCAATCACTTTCAGGCCCTCTCGGCCGCGCTGTCGGCAACGGTCGGACTGGGCAATATCGCCGGCGTCGCGCTGGCGATTTCCCTCGGCGGCCCGGGCGCGGTGTTCTGGATGTGGGTGGTTGGCCTGTTCGGCATGGCAATCAAGCTCACCGAAGTGACCCTTTCGATGCTCTATCGCAATACCGCTGATCCCGACAACCCTCACGGCGGACCGATGTGGGTGGCGAGCAAGGGCATCGCCAGGATCAAACCGAGCCTGGCCGGAGCGGGCAAGCTCATCGGCGGCATTTTCTGTGTGACGCTGCTGATCTCGACGGTGACCGGCGGCAACATGTTCCAGGCGTGGAACGTGGGCGACATCACCGAGGAGTACTTCGGCATCCCCAGTAT
>Ga0224508_10003625_pt1 | contig 12753 bp, 14 predicted proteins | sample SF_Jan12_sed_USG_4_FD_170157 | JGI IMG/M metagenome (GOLD analysis project Ga0224508, IMG submission 170157) | Sediment microbial communities from San Francisco Bay, California, United States - SF_Jan12_sed_USGS_21 | ecosystem: Environmental > Aquatic > Marine > Sediment | place: USA...
TGAATAACCTGCCATTCTGAGCGTGTGTCGCGTCCCACGGCTATGTTGTGACGGTTTGAAATGGGAGGACCATTCCTGCACCGACGCCTTGCCCTGGAACGCGACACGCGCTCAGAATGGTAGGTTATTCATGGGACAGGACACTAGGCGGTCACGATTGCTGCTGATAACTACTTTGTATGGCCTGGCGACCGGGGTATGCCTTGCAATCGGCGTCTATTCCCTGTTCGGCTCGTTGCATGCGTTTCTCGTTTTCAGCGGCGAGCGGCTCATTGCCAACTTGCGGTTCTGGTTGCCGATCAGCGTGTTTTTTCTCGGTTTCGGCTCCTGGTTGGGATACAAGACGCTGCAACGTGCGCTGACGGGCCGGCACTATTGAGCTTGTGACTTGGAAGATCGCGCGGTCAGGAACTGGGCTTTGCGTTTGCGTGAAACGCCTGTTCATCGCCGATCCGAAAACCATTGATTGCGGTTTGTCCCGCCTCGGACAATAACCAGTGCACAATGGTCTGCGCGGCGTCTGCCTTGGTGTGCGGGTGCACCGCCGGATTCACCGCGATCAATCCATATTGGTTGAATAACCTGCGATCACCTTCCACCAGCAGTTTCAGCGTGCCGCGGTTGCGGAAGCTCAACCAGGTCGCGCGATCGGTCAGACAATACGCGCCCAGCGAACTGGCGATATTCAGTGCCGCTCCTTGTCCGGCACCGACCTCGCGATACCAGCCACTGCCGTTTTTCGCCGGATCGAGGTTAGCGTCGCGCCACAGGGCTAGTCCACGTTTGTGTGTACCGCTGTCGTCGCCACGAGATGTAAAGAGTATTTTCTTCTGTGCGATCTCGGTCAGCGCCTGTGTTGCATCCTGCAGTCCGCCGACACCGGCCGGGTCTGTTTCCGGGCCAACGACGACGAGGTCGTTGTACATTAGGTCGTAACGCTCCACGCCGTGGCCGTCGCTGATGAATTTCTCTTCTGACGCGGTGTGGTGAACAAGCAGTAAGTCGGCGTCACCGCGTTCCGCATACCGGATTGCCTGCCCGGTGCCTGCGACTACCACGCGCACATCTATGCCGGTGCCGGCGTGAAGCAGCGGAGGTTTGTAGTTCAGGAAACCGGAATTGTCGGTGCTGGTAGTGGCTGCCAGGGTGACCGGGCGTTGATCCTCGGAAGCGGTGCCAGCAAGGCTTGCCGCCGCAACCACAATGGCGATCAACCAGCGCATCGCTGCCATCACTCCCAGTACAGCTCGCCGTTCACGAACGCTTGTGCCGCCGGCGTGTGCGGTTGTTCGAAAAATACCAGCGCCGCGGCGTGCTCCACCAACTTGCCCTGGTGAAGAAACAATACCTCGTCGGCCAGGCGCTGTGCCTGGCTCAGGTCGTGGGTAGACATGACAATCTTCGTGCCCTGCTCGTCTATCGATTTGATCATTTGCTCGATGGCGTAGACCGCACTGGGATCCAGATGAGCTGTAGGCTCATCGAGAAATAATATCTGCGGTCGGATCGACCAGGCCCGCGCCAGCGCGAGCTTCTGTTTTTCGCCGCCCGAGAGCACCCGTGCTTGTCTATGGGCGAGATGCGCAATGCCGGCCTGTTGCAGCGCGGCCTCGGCCAGTTCGCGGCGGTCGCGCGCGCGCGCACCCGTTGCGCGCAGCGCGAATTCTACATTCTTTATGGCGCTGCGACGCAGCAGCACCGGTGTTTGAAACACCATTGCTTGCGCGTGCCGTTGCTCGCTGGACCAGTTCACTTGCCCTGCGGAGGGGCGGATGAGTCCGTGACATAGACGCATGAGCAGGCTTTTGCCCGCACCGTTGGGACCCATGACGATAGTGCGGCCACGGGCCTGCAGCGTGACGGTGATGTCGGTGATCAGCGATTGTCCCGCCTTGCTGTAACAGACGTTGCGCAAATCCAGAGGGAAAATGCTGCGCGACGGTACCGCTGACTGTACGTACGCCATTTTTCAGCCGTGGGCGCGTTGCGCGAATTTTTGCAGCGCCAGCGCCGCGGCGTTGACGGCGACAATAAGTGCGATGAGAACAAAACCCAGGCCCAGGGCCAGCGACAGGTTACCTTTGCTGGTTTCCAATGCGATCGTGGTGGTCATGACACGCGTCACGTGATTGATGTTTCCGCCGACGATCATTACCGCTCCCACCTCTGCGCTGGCACGCCCGAATCCCGCCAGCAACGCGGTCAACAAGCTGTAGCGGCCTTCCCAAAGCAGCGTTGCCAGGGCATGCCACCAACCAATCTGCAATGAACGTAATTGCTCGTCGTATTCGGCATGCAGGTCGAAGACGACCTGCCGCGTCAATGCTGCGATGATTGGCGCCACCAGTATCGTTTGAGCAATTACCATGGCAGCGGGCGTGAACAGGATGCCGAATTCACCGAGTGGTCCCGCGCGCGACAGCAATAGGTAGATCAACAGGCCAACCACCACGGGTGGTAAACCCATCAGTGCGTTGAGTAACGCAACCACGACGCCGCGCCCCGGAAAACTCGACAGAGCAACGGCCGCGCCAAGCGGCAGTCCGATCAGCGCGGCGAGTGCGACCGCGCTGAGGCTGACGCGCAGAGACAGTCCGATGATCGCCAGCAATTCGGCGTCTAGATTGGTTATCAGAGCCACAGCGCTGGTGAATGCGGCCGATAAATCGTTCATTTATGCGTATCCGGTTCTTCTGCCGTTCAGGGGATATTACGGTAAAGTGAGTTCGGCTCACAGGTTACACACGCTCGCTATGCAACTATCGCACAAGCTTTGCTTCGCATTGGCGGCACTGAGCATTGTGCAGGCTGCCTACTACTATCCGCAGTTGCCGGATACCATGGCATCGCACTTTGACGGCGCGGGTGTTGTGAACGACTGGTCGTCCCCCGTAGGATTTTTCGCCGTGGTGCTGCTGGTGGTAGCGCTTAACCTGTTCGTGTTTGTCGCATTGCCGCACTTGATCGTGGCTGGCAGATTACGCGTCAACCTGCCGCATCGCGACTATTGGCTGGCCCCGGAACGCCGTGAGCAAACACGCGCACGCATCGCTGGTTTTCTGGGCTGGTTTGGTGTCGCCAGCCTGTTGCTGGCCGTCGCCGTAGTGCAACTGGTGATGGATGCCAATCTCGCGCAAGCCCCTCTTTCGCCTGTCGTCTGCTGGCTGTTGCTCGCCTATTTCGTCTACGTGCTGGTTTCGCTGGCGCGTTTGTTCTGGCAATTTCGCAAGCCAGCGGTCTAGGGTTCGCTGTGCACGAGGGCGAGCTAGAGCGACTCCGCGTGATGGCAGGCCACCTGCCGCCCCAGCAAAGTCCGCAATTGTGGCCGTTCGGTTTCACACACCTCGGTCGCATGTGGGCAGCGCGCGTGAAAAGCGCACCCGTCGGGTGGCGATAACGGCGACGGTAACTCGCCTTTCAGCACGATGCGGTGAGCGCGCCGTTGCGGATCGACAAACGGCGTAGCTGCGAGCAGTGCGCGCGTGTACGGATGTTGAGGGTTATCAAAGATTGTGCTTTTATCACCTTGCTCTACGGGTCTGCCCAGGTACATGACCATGACTTCCTCAGCGATGTGCTCGACCACGCTCAAGCCGTGAGAAATGAACACGTATGCCAGATCGAACTCATCCTGCAGATCCAACAACAGATTCAACACCTGCGCTTGAATGGAGACGTCGAGCGCCGAAACCGGCTCGTCGGCCACCACGATGGATGGTTTGAGCATCAACGCCCTCGCGATCGCTATGCGCTGGCGCTGGCCGCCGGAAAACATATGCGGAAAACGATTGTAGTGCTCACTGCGCAGACCGACACGTTGCAGCATTTCGTGTGCCGCGGCGCGCCGCTCCCGCTTGTCCATTGTCGTATTGATGCGCAGCGGTTCCTCGAGAATCACGCCTACCTTCTTACGCGGGTTCAGCGAGCCGTACGGATCCTGAAAGATGATTTGTACGTGCCGGCGCATTTCGCGCCGCGCCCTGCCCGCGGCGTGGACCACATCTGCGCCGCGGATATTCAACTCGCCACTGGTCGGCGGTTCGATCATTGTGATCAGACGCGCCAGGGTGGATTTCCCGCAGCCGGATTCACCAACCACTGCCAACGTGCTGCCGGAGCGCAATTCGAAGTTCGCTCCGTCCAGTGCTTTCAAGGTTTTCTTCGCCGCGAAGGTATACGGCCGCACCTCATAGTAACGGCAAAGATCCTGTGCGTTGAGCAGGGTTTCAGGCACCAACGGCGTCCTCACGCAACGGGTGCCAGCAACGAACTCGGCCCCTGTTGCCTGACTCGATTGGCGGCACCCGCTCGGTGCAGTCGGCTTGCGCGCTGGCGCAGCGCGGATTGAACAGACAACCCGACGGGCGATCGTAAAGACCCGGCACAACCCCCGGGATGGTCGGCAGGCGCGGGCGATCGCGGCCGCGTTCCGGCAGGGCATCCAGTAAGGCGTGCGTGTAGGGATGACGCGGATGCGTGAACAACGCCCCGGCCGCACGCTCTTCGACCAGCTGTCCGGCATACATCACGCTGACACGCTGCGCGGTTTCAGCGACTACACCCATATCGTGAGTAATCAGCACCAGCGCCATACCGTATTCGCGTTGCAAACCCAGTAACAGCTGCAGTATCTGCGCCTGAATCGTAACGTCCAGCGCGGTGGTGGGTTCATCGGCAATCAGCAGTTTCGGCCGGCAGGCGATTGCAATGGCAATCATCACGCGTTGATTCATTCCGCCCGACAGCTGATGTGGAAAGGAATTCAAACGCCGCTCGGGATCGGGGATACCGACTTGCGACAACAACTCCAGGGCGCGCTCGCGCCGCGTGTTACGTGTGCCGCCCTCGTGTACTTTCAATGTTTCGGTAATCTGGAATCCGACGGTGAAACATGGATTCAGGCTGGTCATCGGTTCCTGGAATATCATAGCGATATCCTTGCCCGTCAGATTGCGTCGTTCGCGTTTGTTCAGGCCGGTCAATTCTCTGCCGTTGAATCTCACCGCGTTGGCACGAACCACGCCCGGGAACGCGATCAATCCCATCACCGCCAGCATGGCCACGCTTTTGCCCGAACCTGATTCGCCGACGATACCCAGTACCTCACCTTCATCGATGCTCAGGTCCAATCCGTCCACGGCCCGCAGTCCGCCGAACGTCACGCTCAGGTTGTCGATTTCAAGCAGCGGCATTACGTGTAATGATCCTCGCGGGTGTCAGCGCTTGAGTTTTGGATCCAGCGCGTCCCGCAATCCGTCGCCGAACAGGTTCAACGCGAGCACTGTTAACAGAATAGCGACGCCCGGAAATGTGACTACCCACCAGGCGCGCAGAACGAACTCGCGCGCCTCGGCAAGCATGGTGCCCCACTCGGGTGTCGGCGGCTGTGCGCCCAGGCCCAGAAAACCCAGCGCGGCTGCGTCCAGAATCGCGTTTGAAAAACTCAACGTCGCCTGCACGATCAGTGGCGCCATGCAGTTGGGCAACACGGTGATGACCATCAACCGCGGCATCCTGGCACCACTGACTTTCGAGGCAACGACATAGTCCTTGCTCAACTCGGTAATTGCAGCGGCCCGTGTCAGGCGCACGAGATGTGGCAGGTAGGTGACGGAGATCGCCAGCATCGCATTGAATAGTCCAGGCCCCAGGATCGCGACGATGACAACTGCCAGCAGCAGACTCGGCATGGACAACATGATGTCCATGGCACGCATGACCAGCGCCTCGAAGCTGCCGCGAAAAAAAGCGGCCAGCAGACCCAGGGCGATACCGACGGTCAACGACAGTGTGACGACGATAAAGCCGATCACCAGCGAGTAGCGCGAGCCATGCAGTATGCGGGTCAGAATGTCGCGGCCTACCGCATCGGTGCCAAGCGGGAACTCCCAGGTGCCGCTTTCTTCCCACACCGGCGGTTCGAGGAAATGATCGCGGTATTGCTCATGCGGATCATGCGGCGCGATAATGTCGGCAAACAGCGCGACGAATACCACCAGCGCGACGAACGTCAGACCGGCGACTGCTCCCCGGTTCAACCGGAAGTAGTTCCAGAATTCACGCAGCGGATGCGGTGGCGCCTGCGCAGACTCCAAACCGCTCATTGACTGTGCCGTTTCGTTCATCGCCTGTGCCTGATGCGCGGGTTGATGAGCCCGTAGACAAGATCCACCAGCAGATTGATGATGATGACGGTTGTGGCAATCAGCAGAATACCGCCCTGCACGGAGGGGTAGTCGCGGCGATGTATGGAGTCGATGATCCATTTGCCGATGCCCGGCCAGGAGAAGATCGTCTCGGTCAGCACGGCGCCGCCGAACAGTACGCCGACTTGCAGGCCGATTACGGTAATCACCGGAATCAACGCGTTGCGCAGGGCGTGAAATCCGATCACCCGCCAGGGTGCGAGGCCTTTCGCTCGTGCGGTGCGCACGTAGTCCTCATGCAGGACTTCCAGCATTGCGGAACGTGTTTGTCGGGCAATCACGGCCAGTGGTATTGTGCCCAGCACCACGGTTGGCAGTATCAGATGACGTACCGCCGATTTGAACGCACCTGACTCTCCAGACAGCCAGCTGTCGATAAGCATGAATCCGGTTACGGGTTCAAAAAAATACAGCAGCGAAATACGTCCCGAAACCGGCGTCCAGCCGAGAATGCCCGAGAACAGGATGATGAGCAGCAGTCCCCACCAGAAAATCGGCATCGAATAACCCGTGAGCGCCGCACCCATCACCGAGTGATCGAACACCGAACCGCGGCGCACTGCCGCGAGAATGCCCGCCGGGATGCCGAGCGCCACCGCGAACAGCATGGCGCATATGGACAGCTCGACGGTGGCCGGGAACAACGTGAAGAATTCGTCGACCACCGGTTGTTTGGTGACGATGGATTTACCCAGGTCGCCCTGAAGGACGCCGGTCAAATAATGCCAGTACTGCTCGAGTACCGGCCTGTCGAGTCCCATTTCCGCACGCAGTTTCGCGTGGCGCGCCGGATCGAGGCCCCGCTCGCCCACCAGCAGTTCGATCGGATCGCCCGGGATCAGCCTGATCATCGCGAACGTCAGCAACGTTACCCCGATGAATGTCGGGATCAGAATGCTCAGGCGGGTGAGGATGAATCGCAGCATTGGCGTGGCTCAACCGGCACCGCGGCCAGCACCGCGTTTACGGAGGGACTGCATGATGTGCAGCTGGATTACCGGCTGTCGAATTTGCAGAAAAAGCGGGCGGAGCGATGCTCCGCCCGCCTGCATAGTCCGCGATCGTATCTATTTCAGATCCACACCGTAGAACATGTGGCCACCAAACGGGTCGATGCGAAAGTCGACGACTTCCTTGCGTACCGGTTTGAACACCACGGAGTGGGCAATGGTCACCCACGGCGCTTCGGATTTGAAAACCATCTGCGCCTGCTTGTACAACGCAGTGCGTTGGGCAACGTCGCTGGTCTGCTTTGCATCGCGCAACAGCTGGTCGAATTCCTTGTCGCACCAACGGGCCCGGTTGGCGCTGTCTTTGGCGGCCTCGCAGCCAAGCAGCACGTACAGGAAGTTGTCCGGGTCGCCGTTGTCACCAGTCCAGCCGAGCAGCACCGTTTGATGCTCGCCCTGCTTGGAGCGTTTCAGATATTCGCCCCACTCGAAGCTGACGATCTTGGCCGTCACGCCGACCTTCGCGAAATCGGCCTGCAGAAGCTCCGCCATGCGCCTTGCATTGGGGTTGTACGGGCGCTGCACCGGCATCGCCCAGATGTCGGTTTCAAAACCGTTGGGATAGCCGGCCTCGGCGAGCAGTTTCTTCGCTTCATCCGGATTGTAGGTGTAGTCCACTACGTCGTCGTTGTAAGACCAGATGGTCGGCGGTATTGGGTTTTTGGCTTTTTTACCCGCGCCCTGGAAAACCGCATCGATGATCGCGTCTTTGTTGACGGCCATGTTCAAGGCCTGGCGTACTCTGCGATCGTCGAACGGCTTTTTCTCGGTGTTGAATGCCAGGTAACCCACATTCAATCCTTCCTGTTCCAGCAGGTTGATGGCCTGATCCTGACGCATGGCGTCGAGGTCGGCTGGGTTGGGATAGGGCATGACGTGGCATTCGCCGGCTTTCAACTTCTGGTAGCGAACCGAATTGTCGGGTGTGATCGCGAACACCAGATTGTCGATGGGCGCTTTGCCGGCCCAGTAGTCGGGGTGTGCCTTGTAGCGGATCACCGCATCTTTCTGATACGCGACCAGCTGGAATGGTCCCGTGCCGACCGGATTCTGATCGAAAGCCTCCATGGTTCCAGACGTCTTGTCCGCGTATTCCGCGGAATGAATCGAGGCGAAATCCATGGCCAGGTTGGCGATAAACGGCGCTTCCGGCTGATTCAGGTGAAAACGGACCGTGTTATTGTCGACTTTTTCGATGTCCTTGATCAGGTTGGTCATATCCATGGCCACGAAGTACTCGTACTGGCCACCAACTTTATGATACGGGTGACTTTCGTCGCGCTGACGGTTGAAGCTGAACAACACGTCATCGGCGTTGAAATCCCGCGAAGGCGTGAAATTCTTGGTGGTATGAAATTTAACGCCTTTGCGCAGGTTGAAGGTGTAAGTCAGGCCATCGTCGGATACTGACCAGGATGCGGCGAGTGCCGGTACGATCTTGGTCGAACCGCGTTCGAACTCCACCAGCCGGTTGAACATCTGGCGCGACGAGGCATCGAACGTGGTGCCGGCCGTGTAGAGTGCCGGGGTGAAGCCTTCCGGGCTGCCCTCGGAGCAATACACCAGCGTTTTCGCACCGACGTGTCCGGCAGTCAGCGCGAGCGCGCTGGTTAATACCAATGCATGGACGCGTGGTCTCATGAGGTCTCCTCCTATCCAATTGATTGTTGTGGCTGCGCCCGCCAGCCGATCGGCGAGCACGGTGTTGCGAAGTATAGACGCTCTCGCGGCCAAGCTGTTAGGCGAATATGTTAGTGTGCTGCCCCATAGATAACGCGCAGAATTACACGTTATCTATGGGACAGCACACTATTATCCCGCGCCCGGTAATCTGCACATAAACGTGACGAACAAGCTCGAACAATTGTTGGCGGAGCGACCGTATCTGCTTGCCGATGGCGCCACCGGCACCAATTTGTTTGCGATGGGACTGGAGACCGGCGACGCCCCGGAACTCTGGAACCTGGAGCGGCCGGACAAAATCGCCCGCCAGTACCGCAGTTTCATCGAGGCTGGCGCAGATATCGTGCTTACCAACTCGTTCGGCGGCACTCGCTACCGCCTGCAGCTGCACGGTGCGCAGGATCGCGTAGCCGAAATCAATCAGGCCGCCGCGCGGATCGCCTGTGAATGTATCGTCGACTACCCACGGCCGGTGGTGATCGCCGGTTCCATGGGTCCCACCGGAGAGATTCTTGCCCCGCTGGGCGACCTCTCCGCGGAAGGCGCGACTTCGGCTTTTGCCGAGCAGGCGGTGGCGCTGGCGCAGGGTGGCGTCGACGTGCTGTGGATCGAGACGATGTCCTCGCAGGAAGAGTTGGTGGCGGCGCTCAACGGAGCTGCCACTGCCGGACTGCCTACGGTGTGCACGATGAGCTTCGATACCAATGGGCATACCATGATGGGAATCTCCCCCAGCGCCGCGCTGGAGATCGCGCAAAGCGTGGCACAGCAACCGGTCGCGTGCGGCGCCAACTGCGGTGTCGGAGCCGCCGACCTGGTGTCGTCGCTGCTTGAGATGAGCGCTGCCGGCACTGCCGACGGGGTGTTCGTGGCCAAGGCCAACTGTGGCATCCCCAGATATGTGGATGGCCGGATCGAATACGACGGTACCCCGGAACTGATGGCCACCTATGCGCGCCTGGCGTACGATGCCGGGGCCCGTATCATCGGCGGCTGCTGCGGCACCACACCTGCTCATCTTGCCGCGATGCGCGAAGCGCTGCAGACGCACACGCGACGCAGCGTACCGACGCGCGGAATGATCGAAGCCGCACTGGGGCCGGTGTCCACAGCCCCCGCGCCGCGTGGCCACAAGATACGCAGCAGCCGGCGTCGCAGCCGCAAGCCGTCACATCCTTCTGTCAACTAACTTACTGTTTTATCTATAAAAGTACTAACAATGTACATGATCAGAAAAAAATACTTGAAAATTAAACATTGTTCAATTAATCTGTGTTTAAATTGAACGTTGTTTAATATACGAGGAGAAACACTATGCGCACTTTCAAACGCCTATTTGCGACATTGACGGCGGGTTTCGACAGTTTTATCGATCAGGTGGAAAACCATGAGGCAGTGGCCGAGGCGGTGGTCGCCGACGTGCGACGCCAGGCTGCCCGCCTGAAAGTGCAGATCACGCGCCTGGATCAGCACATTGCCAGGCTTGGCGAACAGCACCAGCAGGCGCTGGATGAAGCCGGGCAGTGGCGCGAGCGCGCATTGCGCGTCGCCGAGGACGACGACAGGCGGGGTTTGTACTGTGCGGCCCAATACCGTGATGCGGAAGCCCGCGCCCGCCAGCTGGCGAGCCAGATAAGCGAGCACACCGGTCTGCGCACCAACGTGCAACGCGAACTCACCGCGGTGGAAGACAAACTCAACGAACTGCAGCTGAAAAAAACTCTGCTTGCGTCACGCAGCGCGCATGCGGAAGCGAGCAAGGTCGCGGCAGGCGTGGCTCACGCCGAATGTGATGCCGAGGGTGTATTCGAGCGCTGGGAGACCCAGATCACACAAAACGAGTATCTGACGGCCGCGGGAACACCGGTCCCGGTGGATCCTTTGCGTACCGAGTTCGAGGAGCAGGAACGCGATGCCGCGTTGCGTGAACAGCTGTCGGCATGGCGCGACGACGCGTCCAAACCGGCTGGTAAAGACGAAGGCGGCGCTTGAGCTTCGGCGCCCGACAATACGGGAGATCCAAATATGAACCTTCAAACTGACAACGCAACGTTGGCGGGAACCGGCCAAGCCGGTGCCCTGGCCGCCAATGTACTACGCATCCTCGGAGCCGCCGCGACCGTATTCGGCGCTGTGATATTCATGCTGCAGGGTTTCGATCACATCGAGCTCAGCTGGCGGCCGTGGTTTTATCTGGCCTTCATAGCGCTGCTCGGGGCCGGCGGCTTGGCGAGTCTGCATTTATTCAGAGATGCACGCGGTGCGCGTTTGTTTCTGGCTCTGGCCGCTGCCCTGGTGCCGGTGCAGTTCACACAACTCGGCGGCATGCTCTACGCGCTGTTGCACGAGTCTGCAAGTCCCGTGCCTGGCATTTTCCAATCCGGTGTCGTGACAGCCGCGCAAACCGCAGTCGTGGCAGGTGTCAGCGTCCTGGTGCTCGCGGCTGCCAGCTGGGCCGGATTTGTCATCCTGGTAAGACCGTATGCCAGATCGCTTGGCATGACGTTTCTGGCGGTCTGCGTACTGCTGTTGCTGCCCGAACGAGCGTCGCCGATCGGTATGTTGGTGCTTGTCGCGCAGGCCGGTGTGTTTTTATGGCTGGAGACACACCGTTTCCGCGTCGCCCCGGAATTTGCCACCTGGGAAGGTTGGGCGGTGCGGCTGATGTTTGTCATGCCGTTATGCATCACCGCGGTGCGCGCCGCTTTCTACCTGCATGACCTGACCATGTATGCCATGTTGTTCAGCGTCGCAGGCGGATTTCTGTTGCTGACGATTCGCGCTGAGTTCCGGACCTGGATCGCCGAGGCGATGCGTGCGGTAGCCAGTGCCTGCCTGATAATTGCCTGGCTGCTGCTCGCGCTGGAAGTCTTTTCGTTGGGGTACGACTACCTCTGGTTCGCGGTTGTTTTTCCGATGGGGGTCGTCTTGCTGGCCGTGGGCCACTTCGCACCGCGCAGCGGTGTGCTGTATCGCTGGCTGGGCATGGCATTGATTACACTGGCTTCGTATGCGCTGATCGATGCCGCTGACGAAGTATTTGCCTGGCTGATCGTGTGCGCCATCGGGGCCGGACTGTGCGCCACTGGTGCTTATTACCGCGAACGCACGCCCGTGATCATCGGTGCGCTGCAAGCCGCTATCGCGCTGTTCGGGATCGTCGCCTTGTCACTGCGTGCGTTCGACGTGGATACTTGGCTGGTGCTGGCAGGGGCGGGTATCGCGCTGGTGCTGCTGTCGTCCGCAGCGGAGCGCTACGGGCTGCCGGTGTCGAGGATCCGCCGGTTTGTGCGCGGGCGCGGTGACGATTGAGTGGCAACCAGGGCGAGCCGCGCGCAGCGCGGCCTGCCCGGCCACTTCTCGCGGGCGTCTATTTGGCGGGTTTGTGACCCATTGGCTGGTATTTTCATAGCGGCATGGCATCATGCGGTTTTGCCTCTCACAGGGTCACTGCCATGCAGCAGGACGCGCAGCCTAATATCGATGACAACGTACGCAGAACGGTTGGATACGCCGCCCTGCGACAGATCCATCGCCTGTTGGCCGCCTGGGAATGTGAGGAGCGGCGGGACCGACGCATCGCCTTCGTGCTCGCCGGCGTGCTGATTTGCGTGATCCTCGCAGCGACGGCGATTTACTACAGCACGCTGCAGCTGGTGACCATCAACTAAATTCATTTGACGCCGCGCGGCGCGCAATCGGACTTGCACAGTATGCCCGATTTGCGCAAAACATTGCGTATGGCTCGTGATTTGTTCGTCTACGGCTTATTGACGTTCCCGGAGCTGCTGAGGGGATTGACTCGCCAGCGGTTTGCCACGCATAGGGCGGTATTGCCGGACCACGTCCGATTG
>Ga0224508_10003626_pt1 | contig 12753 bp, 9 predicted proteins | sample SF_Jan12_sed_USG_4_FD_170157 | JGI IMG/M metagenome (GOLD analysis project Ga0224508, IMG submission 170157) | Sediment microbial communities from San Francisco Bay, California, United States - SF_Jan12_sed_USGS_21 | ecosystem: Environmental > Aquatic > Marine > Sediment | place: USA: California...
CGGTGACTCGTCGCGGCCGGATCCGACCACGCTGCGGGCATTCGGCCACTTCATTGGTCAGCACTGGCGAATGTTTGCGACGCTGTTCGGCAGCTTCACCATGCTGGTGCTGGTCGCGTACGGCAACTTCGCCTGGGTGCCGACGTTCTTCATCCGCACGTTCGGTTGGAGCGAAGCCCATGCAGGAGTGGTTTACGGTTCGATTGTTGCGATCTCGGGTACTTCAGGTGCGCTCTTCGGTGGTTGGTTCGCCAGCTATCTGATGCGGCGCGGCTACAGCGATGGCCCGTATCGCGCCACGCTGCTTTGCTCGTTGCCCCTCGCACCGCTCGCGGTGCTGGTGTTTCTGGTGGCGCCGGATGGTGACTGGGCGGCCGTTTTCTTCGCCCCGTATCAGTTCTTCAGCGCCGTACCTGCGGGGCTGGCCGCCACCGCGATGATGACGGTGACGCCCAACGAGATGCGCGCAAAGATATCGTCGGCGTACTTGTTTTTCAGCAACTTCATCGGGTTGTCGCTGGGCGCGGCCTCAGTCGGGTTCATAACCCACAGCGTGTTCGGCGATGACATGATGGTGGGTTACTCGCTCACCATCGTTAACTGTGTTGGCGCGCCGCTGGCGGTGCTCGCCATTGCACTGGGCATGAAACACTATCGCCAGAGCCTCACGCAGATCGAGGCTGGGTAGCGAGCCTCGACAGGAAGACGGCGCCCATGGCCATGGCGGCGGCGAGCCCGGCCAACGCGTAGAGCCCGGCTTGAAAACCGCCGGTAAGGTCGTACATCAGGCCAAGCCCCAACGGCCCGAGCACGCCGCCAACCTCGGCCGCAGAAAAGAACAGTCCGCTTGCGGTACCGGCGTGGCGCTCGCTGACCGCGGGCAGTTCCATCAGGGTGAGGATCAGCACGGTCATCAACGATGAGCGGACGAAGCCCTGCAGGATCAGCGCACCGGTGAGGGTAGTTGGACCTTCCAGCATCAGCCCGAGGCTTGCCAGCGCCGCTGCAATGCACAGCGTGAACAGAATCTTGAAGCGCCGCTCGGGTGTTGCCAGGCGCGGAATGGTAAGCGAGCCGATGATGCCCACCACCAGCGGCAGCGCGGCCCAGTAGCCAGCCTGGACAATTGACATGCCACCGCTGCGCAACAGTTCCGGCAGCCAGTTGTTCAAGCCATGGTTGAACAGAAACGCACCGATCGCCATGACAAGCAAAAGTTGAATCGCCGGCTGCCCGAGGAGATCCCGGATCACGCCGGTGCTCGATTGCTTCTGGTGGTGCGACTCAGGCTCGTTGGAAAAGCCATCGACCTTCGGCCCGAATACCGATGCGATGAACAGCCAGATCAGCGCGGCAGCCAGAGCGAAGCCGCCCCAGACCAGCATCACCGACCGCCAGCTTTGCTCGAACAACGGCAGCAGCACGGAGTGAGTCAGGGTCAGCGAGAGTATTCCACCCAGGGTCGGCCCGGTCATGTAGATGCCCATGGCCAGGCCGCGCTGGCTGCCCTGGAAGATGCCGGTCACGACTTTCGGGGCGCCGGACGAAATGATCGGGCCACCCAGCCCGAACAGCATGACGGCGAACAATAGTCCCCAATAGTCAGCGGCCATGGCGCGGCCTGCCGCACTTGCCACCACCAGCAGCACGCCCAGCGTCAGTGCCCAGCGGGCGCCGAGCCTGTCCAGCAGAATGCCACATGGCACCGCCGCGATGATGTACACGAGCTGCCAGGCGCCCATGACGCTGCCCATGGCGGAATGGGACATGCCAAGGTCGGCCTGGATGACGGGGACCAGGGGGGCCAGCGAGGCAACGACCACGCCGAACGACAAATAGGACAGCCACAGGCCAGTGAGAATGAGCCAACGCATCGAGTTAAGGCGGTGCCCGGCCTGTGCTGGATGGGCCGGCGAATATAGCAAATGTGGCTGTCCTGGACGAGGTTCGGGTCTCTGGCGTGAACGGGATCACGATGTGGAAAGCTGCGAAGGCTTATCGTATCCGATCCATATTGAGCCCCCGCATTTGGTACAGAGGAGTACGGATGAGCGATAAGGTCACTAACTTTCAGTTCTCCCGGCAGCCCGCAGCGGCAGGCGACGCCGTTGAATCAGTCATCGGCCCCACCCTCGTTATCAAGGGGGAGGTGACCGCTGAAGAAGATCTTCTGATCATGGGTCGGGTCGAGGGCAAAATCGACCACAATCAGACCCTGACCATTCATGCCGAAGGGTCCGTGAAAGCGGCGGTGAAGGCCAAAGAGATTCAGGTCGACGGGTCGGTGGAAGGCAACATGTATGGTACCCAGCGGGTGAAGATCTGCGAAACCGGCCAGGTCGTGGGCAACGTGTTTGCACCGCGAGTAGGTCTGATGGAAGGCGCCACGTTCAAAGGCATGGTGGATATGGACTCGGACGCGGCCGCCGTCGAAAGCCGATTTGCCGAGCAGGTGTCGAATCGAAAACCGAAGGCCCCGGCGCAACCGGCCGAGCCGGCTGCGGTGGAAGAGCCGACGAAGGAAACGGTGGAACCGGCGCAAGCCGCAGAACCCGAAGAAGCTCCCGCCGCATCAAGCGCTCCTAAGAAGGCGAGCGCGCGCAACGGCCGCAAGAAGAGTACCGCCAAATCTGATGCCGCAAACAAAACGGACGATGCCGCTGAGTCGGATTCGTCTGAAGAGGAATAGACTATGAGCAGCGAAGACACCCAGGGCTCCAGCCACGAGTCTGACTCAGAGTCCGGCGCTCCGTCGGGCGGCTATTCGGCCGACGCCTATAGCTCAACGAGCACCATTGCCGACGACGGCAAGATGTCGGTAATAGGACCCACCCTTGTCATCAAGGGTGAGCTCGAGGCCGGAGAGAATCTGCTGATCCAGGGCCGCGTTGAAGGCACGATCACGCACAACGCCGAAAGCCTCGTTATCGGCGAGCGCGGAACGGTGCAGGCGAACATCAAGGCTCGCAACGTGGTGATCGAAGGTACGGTAGATGGTGACATCTACGGTTCTGAGTCGGTCTCCATCCGGGAAACGGCAAAAGTGAAAGGCAACATCTTCACGCCGACCATCAGCATCACGGAAGGTGCACACTTCAAGGGTGGCATCGATATGGATGTGCGCCCAGAAAACGCGAAGAAGCACTAGCGAGGTCGGAGGCACCCCGCCTTCTACCCCTACGGTGCGTCTCAGCACCTCGCAGCATGATTTGCTTGCCAGGGCCATCGCGGCCCTCGGCGAGCGCTTCGACTCCGACTGCAATTTGCTCGTTCACCCGGCGGTAGAGAAATTCCGCTCGGTGCGTGAGTCTCTCTGTTATGCGGCGCTGCTCCTGGCGGATCAGGAGAGCGTTCCACAGCCTGATCCCACGCGCGTTGATCAAGCCGTTGCTGTTGTCGATGCGGTGCTTGGGACGCAAGTGACAGGGAAATCGGCAAAGGAGCTCGGTGCATTTCCCCTGGCATGGGCGCCGGAAGGAAATGCCGCGGACCTGCTCGATGCCGAAACCCGCCAGACGGTGGGTAGCATGCTCGGCATGATCGCCAGCCGTTTTGCCAATCTTCTCGGCGTCGAGCGCGTACAACAGATAGAGATCGCCCTGCACCGCTGCTGTGTCGGGGAGCGAGCAGGGCGTATCGATGCGGCACGGGCGCACGCAAAGATGATGCATGCGTGGCTCGACCTCGAGTATGGCTATGAGGCGGGTGGCGAGCGGCTTGCCGGCGAGGTGACGCAGCTGCCCAGGCTTGCCTTGCGAGTTGCGAGGCTGGGTGATTCGCAGACATTGGCGCAACAGCTGTGGTCCATTGGCCTGTGGTTTCACAACGCCAAGCTCGGTAGCTGGGCGGCCCGCTTCGGCATGGAAGCCTGGCAGGACGTTACCAGTTGGCGACATCCGGATCTGTCCACGCTGTTCGGTGCGGGCGTGCGATCGAAACGGCTGACCCGGGACGGCCCGCCGGGATCGGAGCGGCTGTGGCACCAGGTGTGGTTGAGCTGGTTGGACCTCACCCGGAATTGCGACCTGCTGGATCTGGATGATCCCCGCGCTGCGGCAATGCTCGCACTGCCGGTGCTCGCTGCACAGCAGGATGCCAGCAGCTTACGGAAAGGCCTAGACGCGCAACCCGACGAGCGCATAGTCAGCGAGAGACTTCCCGGCATCGAGTTGAGCGGCTGGTTCGAAAAGAACCTGCACATCGAAACCACGCGATTGCCCGAGGCACGCCGCGGTGAGGTGGTAATGGCCGCATATTGGCCAACCCGCAGCGGCATCGCCCGCATGCTGTGCAGAACAAGTAAGGGGCTCGTCGCCCGTTGCGATAAGCGCTTCGTGCGATTGGATCGCCCCGGTGTGGCGGACGTTCAGATCTCCGGGCTTGGTGCCGGAGAGGCGCGGATGATCGAAAACGGCTGGTGGCTGGCGGGTCTCCATCTGGGCATGGAAGGCTTTCAGATCAGCGATGCCAGGCGCACCGAAGACGGCTTGCGCCTCACTCTGCGGGCCTCGGTCGATGAACCGCTCCTGCTGTTCGCTCCGCTGTCTGACTGACGGTTCTTTTCATGGCCTTACCGCTGGACAGTCACAACTGACTGTTTTAACTTCTGTGTTCAGGGAGTGGTAATCACGTTAAGGGGTCGTGATTGCCCATGAGCCACAAACAGGGGAGAGCTATGGAAAGTCAATCTTGGAAACTGCTGCGGGCTGTGCCGGTGTTGATAGCGGCTGCAGGCGCAAGCCTTGTCAGCGCGCCGGTAGTGGCAGCCGAATCGGCGCGGGCATCGAACCAGATCATCGAAGAAATCACGGTAACGGCCCGTAAGCGTGAGGAGCGTGTCATCGACACGCCCGTGGCCGTATCGGTGATGGGCGAGGACGACATCGATCGTTACAACGCGCGCGACCTGACCCAGCTTACAAAACGCATTCCGGGTCTCGAGGTCAGCCACGGCGGCGGCGGCGGTGCCGGCGGCAACATCACCATTCGCGGTATCGGCAAACCGCCTGGAACCAGCGACTACGGCATCGACGCGCCCGTGTCGTTGGTGATCGACGGCATGCCATTCTCCCGTAACCATATGATTCTCACCGGGTTCTTCGACTCCGAGGCGGTAGAAGTGCTGAAGGGGCCGCAGGCGCTGTATTACGGCAAGAACACGCCGGCCGGTGTGATCAACATCCGCAGCAATACGCCGGAGGTTGGTGGTGAAAGGGAGGGGTTCATTCGGGCGAGCTACGAGTTCGTTTCCGAAGATCCGGTTGCGGAGGTCGGGTTCAGCTTGCCGGTAGGTGACCATTGGGCGTTTCGCATCGCTGCGCGGGGCCAGGATGCCGATGGCGGCTGGCTGAAAAACACCGCACAAGTTCTTGACGCCAGCGCCCTGTACCCCGGAACCAGTTTCCAGACTGGCGGCCCGTCGTATGACGAGTACCCGGCACAAAAGCAGGCCGTGGTTCGATTCACCGCCGTGTGGGAGCCAACGGAAACCTTCAACGCTACCCTGAAAGCATTCCGCTCCTACACCAAGCGTAACGACGCTTCCACCACCGTGCTGTACGCATGCGCGGATGGCCCAGGCACCAACCCGTATTACGGGGCCGGCTTTGCAGTGATTGCTGATCCCACTCAGACCTGCCAGGACAATAGAGCCAGACTGGAGCGCAACGGTGCACTGCCGGTGCCCGAGGTTGCCGACTCCGCCATCAACTTCGATCGCGACGACCGGTATTACTACAAACTCGACCAATACGTGCACACGCTGCAGATGAACTGGGATATTGGCGATTACACTCTCAGTTCGTCCACCGGCTATTGGGATTATCGGCACCGGGAGTTCACCAATTACGACTACACGAGCTGGGGCATTGTGACCTCCAAGCAAGGCGAGGAGGGCGAGGCGTTCACCCAGGAATTGCGATTGGCGTCGAATTTCGACGGGCCCATCAACTTTACCATCGGTGGCTTTTTTGAGGATGCCGAGAGAAATCTGTCCGCGCCGGTGCACATCACGGCACCCTTTGTATACGAAGCGTTTGCGGCGGCGCTGCCGGGGGTTCCCGGGTTTGACCCGCCACCTGCACTGCCGTTCGATGGCCCCGGAGCCTACAACGGTACGTATTTCCAATATCACCAGATCTGGGACAATGACATTGAGAGCATTTCGTTTTTCGGAAGCTTCGACTGGGAGGTTTCAGAGAAGCTGGAGATCTCCGGCGGACTGCGGTGGACCGAAGAGGATCGCGAGGCCATCGGTGGAAACGTGCACGAGAACTCAGGATTCTTCGGCTTCAGCCCTGCCGGGTTCGTCTACAATCCATCACAGAAGTCCGACAACGTATCGCCTGAGCTGACGTTCAGCTACCACATCAACGACGATCTGATGACCTACGCGTCGTACCGCACCGGGTTCCAGTCCGCGGGTATCTCTAACCCTGGGACCGTTGCAAACCTCTCATCACTTCCCGTCGACGTCCAGAACGACACCCTGATTTTCGACGAAACAGAAATCGAGGGTTTCGAGGTCGGGTTAAAGGGCACATTCCTGGATGGCAGGATGCGCGCCGATCTGGCTGCATTCTGGTACGAGATGACGGATCTGCAGGTGGGCATCTTCAACTCGAATACCACTTCATTCACCCTGCAGAACGCTGCGGTGGCCCATAACCTGGGCTTTGAAGTCAACACCATATTTCAGGTCAACGAGCGTTTGCAGCTCAGACTCTCCGGCCAGTACAACAAGCTGGAATATGACGAGTGGGAAGACGCGGGATGCCACTCGATAGATGGCGCGTTGCCTGCCGCCGTTCTAGCTGCACGGACGGGTGAAGGATCTGAGTGCTACATCGGACCCGACGGAGTACCAATCCAGGATCTGTCGGGCTTAAGCTACGGAGGCCCACCGCTACAGGTCAACGTGGGTTTCACATACGACGTACCGCTTATGAGTGGCTGGGGTCTGGAGCTCAACTGGGACACCATCCACCACAACAAGGGTAAGAAAACAATAAATCAGCCCTTCACTGCGATTCCGAGCCGCACCGTAACGCACATCGCCGCTACGCTGCGCCAGGAAGGTGGGCCGGTGGAAGCAAGCCTCATCTGCTCTAACTGCTTCAACGAGATCTACGTGACCAGCATCGGCAACAAACCTCTCCAGAAAATCAATGCTGGGGTCAATGGCGACATGACTGCGGGAATCCAGCCGCCGCGATTACTCACCCTCCAGGTGACCTATCGCTTGTAGCGTTGCGGTAACATGCGAACGAAAGGGCGGCCAGCAGGCCGCCCTTTTTCGTTCGTGGGTGGCTAGGTACCCGTGTAGCGATCCCGCCAGGTGCGGTAGTGCCGCACCCGATTCTCGTCGTCATTCACCCATGCCTGACTGAACCCCCGCGAGTGCATGCCTTTCTGCACATCCCGGCGCAAAGCAACGCGGTAGTCGTGCCGATCCCGGCGGTCGCTCCGGTAATGCACAATGACTCGATCTTCCAGGGGGCTTCCCTCCTGCGTGTCGGACCGGCAGACTCTACCGAATAATTGCACAGGCGGGGTATGGAGTGAATAGTGCCTGAAATTGACGAACTCGTGAGCCTGTTACTGCGATTCTGGCCGGCGGCGCTCACGATCGCGGTTTTTGGCGGCGCAATCTGGGTGAGCAATCGCGTGCTCGACTCGCGCGAGAGCGGCGCCAAGTTTCGTCGTCAGCTAGCGGGTTTTCTGCTCGCGAACATCGGTATCGTGACGTTTCTTGTTGTGCTCCCACTTGCAGACGAGTTGCGCGGGCAGCTTCTTGCACTCTTGGGCATTGTGGTCAGTGCCGCGCTTGCCCTGTCTTCCACCACATTGCTCGGTAACATGATGGCGGGTGCCATGTTGCGTCTGATCAAAAGTTATCGTGTGGGAGATTTTGTCAAGGTGGAAGATCACTTCGGCCGTGTTTCGGAAATGGGCTTGCTGCACACCGAGATACAAACCGAAGATCGCGATCTGGTGACATTGCCAAATCTGTACCTGGTGAACAACTCCTATCGCGTGCTGCGCAACAGCGGCACGATCATCTCGGCCACATGTTCTATCGGGTACGACACCCACCATCGACAGGTGGAAAAGCGGTTGATTGCAGCTGCGGAGCGCGCGGAGCTGCAGGATCCGTTCGTGCACGTGGTGGATCTCGACGACTATGGGGTTACCTACCGCGTTGCGGGCCTTCTGAAGGACATAAAGCAGCTCTTGAGCACCCGGTCGCGCCTGCGTGTGGCAATGCTTGATGCGTTGCACGAGGTGGGCATCGAAATCATGACCCCGGTAGTTCAAGCGCAGCGCCCGGTTGCGGGCGACCGGAAGATGGTTCCGCCCGCACAGGCAGCTGCGCCTGTGACCTCGCAGCCAGACAGTCGACCGGAAGACATTGCCTTCGACAAGGCAGAGGCGGCCCAGGCTCGCGAGGAACTCAAGGTCGAGCGCGAAGCGCTGCTCGGCTACATAAAGGAGCTTAACTCACAGCTTGAGTCGGCGGAGGGCGAGGGCGCTCGGAACGACCTGGGCCGGCGCATTGCGCATGCGGAAACGCGCGCCGATCATCTGCTTGCTCGAATCGAACAGGCCTCAGTTGAATAGGATCGAATAGGAGACTACAGCGTGGCCTCAGGATCGAAAAAAGTTATCTTAGCGGCGCTTGTCGGCAACGGGCTCATTGCGATCACCAAGTTCGTGGCGGCGACCATTACCGGCAGCTCGGCCATGCTCTCTGAGGGGATCCACTCGGTGGTGGATACCGGCAATCAGGTGTTGCTGCTCTATGGGCTGCGTCGGGCCGACAAACCGGCGGATCATCGGTTTCCGTTCGGGCACGGCAAAGAGATCTACTTCTGGAGTTTTGTGGTCGCTATTCTGATCTTCGCGGTGGGCTCCGGGGTGTCGATCTATGAGGGGGTGCAACACCTGTTGCATCCCTCGGCGATAACCAACCCGCTGATCAACTATGTCGTGCTGGGCCTAGCCATGGCGTTCGAAGGGGTGGCCTGGACCATGGCGTTTGTCGAGTTTCGAAAGGTGAAAGGCCGCTGGGGGTACGTGGAAGCCGTGCAGCGCGGCAAAGACCCCACGCTGTTCGTGGTACTGTTCGAAGATTCCGCCGCCATGCTCGGGCTGATGGTCGCGGCTGCCGGGATCGCTCTGGCGCAGATCACCGGCATTCCCTATTTCGATGGCGCAGCGTCTGTGATTATTGGCCTCATCCTTGGCGCCACGGCCATCTGGCTTGCTTATGAAACCAAGGGGCTGCTGATTGGTGAGTCGGCCAATACGCGGGTTGTTGACGGCATTCGCGAATTGGCCGCGGCGGCGTCTGAGGTCGATCACGTGAACGAGGTGCTGACAATGCACATGGGCCCGGACTACGTGCTGCTGAATCTATCGGTGAAGTTTCGCGATGAAGCGACGGCCCCGGAAATCGAGGCCGCTGTGCGCGGATTGGAAACGAAGATCAAGGATGCCCACCCCGAGGTGCAGCGCGTCTTCATCGAAGCAGAAGCCCGCTCCGCTATCGCGGGCTGAGCCGAACCGCTACCAGCTCGGTTCGATCACCACGTCGATGCGACGGTTGCGCGTGCGGCCCTCGGGCGTCTCGTTGTTCGCAACCGGCCGGGATTCGCCGTAGCCCAGCGAGCCGAGGTTGGTCGGTGAGATCGGCATCGACGACAGCAGATGCTGCACGACGGCCTCGGCACGATCCTGAGAAAGCTCCAGATTCTGATCATCGGAACCGAAGGCGTCGGTGTGGCCCTCGACCATCACCCGGCTCTCAGGAAATACGCCGATCGCGTTTTCCAGCACCCTCAGCATGCTTGCGTGCTCAGGCTTCAAGGCGGCAGCGCCGCTGTCGAAGTTCAGGCCGATCATACGAATGATGACGTTGTCGCCTTTACGCAGCACGTTGGCCTGATCTGCGCCAAACATGGTCTCCACCTTTGCGAACCGCTGGCGATGACGTTCCTGCTTGGCGAGCAGCTGATTGAGTTCCTCGATGGTCTGGTTCTCACCGCCGAGGCGCGTCTTCATGGTCTCCACCTGCTCGTTAAGGGTTGCAAGTTGAGCGGTGTTGTCGTCCAGATCCTGCTGGAGGTGAGTGTTCTCGCGCTGCAGCTCCGTGATCGATGCGAGCACTTCCTGAACGGCATCTTTCTCGCCGTCGTCGAAGTACACGGGTTTGTCGACGGCGTCACCGAGCTTGCCGATCGATCCTTCCCAGTCGAGCAGTATCTGTTCGAGGGTGGTGTCTCCGTCGCGCATGCTGCGCTCGAGCTTGGCGACATAGATCGCGTGCAGGGCGTTGTGCTTGGCACCCAGGGCCACGCTGCGTGGCCGGTCGGTGTCGTAGCGGTTGCTGTTCAGCTCGGCTTCGGCGGTGGCGAGCAGGTCGCGGGCGCGGGTGATCGATATCGGTGCGTAGCGATCGGCGCGCAGCTTCTTCGCCTGCTCGAGAAAGGTTTTGGTTTCGTTGAGGTAGTTGGCTTTGATCGCCTCGAGCTCGGCGGCGCGATAGGCAAGCTCCGCTTTCTCCGCGTAGTCCTGGGCGTACTTCATTTTGCCCCGCTCCAGGCGCTCGGTTGCTTTACCGAATGCAAGCTCGCCGGTATCCCAGTTGTCTGGCGCGTAACGAATGGCATCGCTCGACTTGGCGTCCAGTCGAGCCTGAATGGTGGAGTCCAGGGCGACCGAAGCTGCTTCGCTGACATCGGCAGCCTTCTCGAACAATCCCAGCGATTTTTTCAGCGACCCGCGTATCGAGTCGATGGTACCGCCGCGATTGAACGTCGACTCGGCGCGGTCGTAGTACTCAATGGCTTCGCCATAGCTCAGCGGCGCCAGCAGCTTGGCGTTGGCGGACTCGCAGCGTTCGCGAGCCTCGTCGGCGGCTGCGAAGAGCGGTCCGCGCATGTTCTCGAGCCCGGCGTGGGCGAAAATTGAAGCTGCCAGTGTGACAGCCGCGAGCAGTATGTGTAGGTAAAATCGCATTGGTTTGTCGTCCGTGACGATGATTTAGTGAGACTTATCAAGAGCTTAAGTCTTCGCGGGGCAGAAATTTGCGACATGGGTACCAAAACGACCGGGGCGCAGGGCAATGATTGAAGCCGATGAGACATTTGACGGGACCTGGCGGTATCCGCCGCCAACGGCGCCATCAATTTAGGGCTTGACCGCAGTCGTGGCTCTTCTATTGTGGACGGTTCGAAAATCAAACGGGGGTGATCATGACGGGAAGACTCGAAGGTAAGGTGGCAGCCATAACCGGTGCGGCCAGCGGATTCGGTGCGGCGGCTGCACGGCTCTTTGTTGCCGAAGGCTGCAAGGTCGCGCTCGGTGATATCCAGCAGGAACAAGGTAGCGCCATTGCCGAAGAGCTTGGTGATGCCGCGGTATTCACGATCTGCAACGTCACCAAGGAAGAGGACGTTGCCAAGCTCGTAGACCTCGCGGTCAGCGAGTTCGGCAAGCTCGACATCATGTTTAACAACGCCGGCATCGTGGGCGCCGTGGGCCCCATCGATACCACCCCGGCCGAGGAGTGGACCGCCACCCTCGATATTCTGCTCAACGGCGTGTTCTACGGCATGAAGCATGCGGCGCGGGTCATGAAGCCCCAGGGATCTGGTTCGATCGTCAGCATGTCGAGCACCGCCGGCATCATGGGTGGGCTGGGTCCGCACACCTATACCGCGGCCAAGCATGCGGTTGTTGGGTTGACCAAGGGTGTGGGCGCGGAGCTCTGCCGATTTGGCATCCGGGTCAACTGCATCTCACCTGCCGGCATGGCCACCGCCATGGTCGCAAATGTGACCACCGGCGATCACACCGCCATTGAAGACACCAAGAAGGTGCTTGCCCAGAACTCGCCGCTGCTCGACCGCGCAGGTACGGCTGAAGACGTCGCCCAGGCGGCTTTGTGGCTCGCGAGCGATGAATCTGGCTACACCAACGGGCACACGCTGACCACAGATGCCGGAATCACCACGGGTTCGACGGTCAACGCGCCGGCGTTCGATGAGTATCAGCCCATGTTCCGGGAAGCCGGGAAAACGGGCGTCTAGCAGAGTAAGGCCGGCAATGAAGTCCTATCCGGTTACCCCAGACGAGCTCAGCGCCGAGTGGCTCGCCGATGTCATGGACTTTCCGGTTCACGGCTTCGAGGTGCAGTACTTTTCGGAAGGGGCGGGCGTGATGGCCCTGGTAACCCGGGTGCAGCTGCAGACCGATAGCGGCAATCCCGACTCGGTGATCGTTAAGTTCCCGTCGCCGTCGGCGGACAATCGAGGTGTCGCACAGACGTACAACATGTACGGCCGCGAGGTGGAGTTCTATCAGAGCATCGCGCCATCGGTTTCGCTGCGCACGCCGGATTGCTACTTTGCCGCGTTCGACCCGGCCGATCACAATTTCGTGCTGGTGCTTGAAGACCTGGGTGACATGCGTATAGGCGATCAGGTTGCCGGCTGCACGCTGGCCGAGGCGCGCACGGTGATCTCGGCGATCGCACAGCTGCACGCGGATGGTTGGGACACTTCGCAGTTCCCCGGCTTGATCTCGCACGGCAGCACCATGCAGCGCGACGGTATGATCGGTGGATGGCAACTTGGCTGGCCGGTGGTCCTGGAGCAGTTTGCGGATCTGGTTTCGGGTTCCGCCCGCGCCGCGGGTGACAAGATGCCTGACGCGATCGGGCGCCTGCTTGGCGAGATGTGTCAGGATCCG
>Ga0224508_10003627_pt1 | contig 12753 bp, 11 predicted proteins | sample SF_Jan12_sed_USG_4_FD_170157 | JGI IMG/M metagenome (GOLD analysis project Ga0224508, IMG submission 170157) | Sediment microbial communities from San Francisco Bay, California, United States - SF_Jan12_sed_USGS_21 | ecosystem: Environmental > Aquatic > Marine > Sediment | place: USA...
GCCGAGGATCTCCACCGCCTGACTCAGGCGATCGACGGTGATGACCTCCAGGGGGCTCGCGGCATGGGGCCGGTTCGCGGTCGGGATGATGGCGCGTTTGAAACCGTGCTTCGCCGCTTCGGCGAGACGCTCCTCACCGAACGGCACGGGTCTCACCTCTCCGGTCAATCCAACCTCGCCAAACGCCACGAGATCGCCGGAGATGGGGCGCTCCCGGTAGCTCGAGATCGCCGCGAGGCAGAGGGGGAGATCGGCCGCGGTCTCGACCACCCGCAAGCCGCCCACGACGTTGGCAAACACATCGTTCCCGGACAGCGAAATGCCGCTGTGACGATGGAGCACGGCCAGCAACAGCGCAAGCCTCTGGCCGTCGAGCCCCTGTGCCAGGCGCCGCGGGGAAGCTCCGGTGTTGGTATCCACCAGCGCCTGAACCTCGACCAGCAGCGGCCTCGAGCTCTCTCGAGTCACGAGGGTGACGCTGCCGGGAACGGGCTCCGTGCGCCGGGCGAGAAAGATCGCCGAGGGATTCCGGACCTCCTTGAAGCCCTGCTCGCCCATCACGAAGAAACCCAGCTCGTTGGCGGCGCCGAAGCGGTTCTTCGCCGCCCGGATGATCCGGAACCGGCTGCCCAGGTCGCTCTCGAAATAGAGCACCGTGTCGACCATGTGCTCCAGCACCCTCGGGCCCGCCAGCGTGCCCTCCTTGGTGACGTGCCCGACCAGCACCGTGGCCACATTGCGCTCTTTGGCGAACCGAACGAGTTGCGCGGTGCACTCGCGAAGCTGCGCCACCGAGCCGGGGGCAGACTCCAGCTGCTCGCTGAAGAGCGTCTGAATGGAGTCGATGACCAGCACCTCCGGCGGCACACCAGACAGCGCGCCAATGATGCTCTCGACGCAGGTCTCGGAGAAAAGCTGCACCGGGGCCTGCCCGACCCCCAGCCGATCTGCCCGCAGCGCGATCTGATCCAGGGACTCCTCACCGGTCACGTAGCAACCCCGTTTCGCGCGGCTCACGTTCGCGATGGCGCTCAGCAGCAGCGTGGACTTGCCGATGCCCGGGTCGCCTCCGATAAGCACGACGGCGCCGGGAACCAGGCCGCCGCCGAGCACCCGGTCCAGCTCCGAGAGCCCGCTGCTGCTGCGCTCGACGTGGGCGATATCCAGGCTGTCCAGCCGCGTCAGCTCGGCGCGCGGCGCCTGGGAAGCGGCCGACCCGGCTTGCCGCGAGGGCGGTCGGGTCTCGGAAAGCGCGTTCCATTCCCCGCAATCGGCGCACTGTCCCTGCCACTTGAGGTGCTGCGCACCGCAGGCATCACAGGTGTAGATACGCTTGGTTTTGGCCACCGCCCGAGCATAGCACCCGTGTCAAGAATACCGGCCAGCCGTCGATTCCGACTCTCGAAAGGGCCCGCGCACGTTCCCGCGAATGGCGGGCGCGATGGTTTACGCACTCCCTGCGTCGAACGCACAACGCTCTTGTATACCAGCGGGGGAGTACGCTCCGGTCGGCGTAAACCATCACGCCCGCCAGTGCAGGTCACTGTGGCTTCGCGAGCAGTGGTGACGTGAAGGCCCTGACCGTCAAGCCACCGCCGTGGTCAACGCCCCAGTGAGGGTCGAGGCCAGATGAGCACTGCCCTTGCTGGGAGCATTGCGGCAGCGCGAGCAGCAAGGGCAGTGCTCATCTGGCCCTTTGAAGAGCAGGAATCGACGGCTGGCCGGCTTTGCGGCGTGGGTCACAGGGGTGACGGCGCGGCACTGGCACAATGTGATCAGGACACCTACGTACCATGGACGGCCCCTCAATCACGCGCCCACCCCTCGCGGTGGCGATCACGCTGCTCCTGCTCGCCGTAGGCGCGTTGAGCCTGCCCCCCATACAGCTCACCCAGCGCGCGGATCGAGCGCTCTACGACACGTGGTCGACCGTGGCAGCCCGCACTCCGCCGCCCGAACAGATCGTGCTCGTCTATCTCAGGGATCCGGCCTGGCACCAGGCGCTGCTCAATCTCGCCCACCACCACGGTGCCCGGCTGGTCATCAGCACCCTCCCGCAACCGCCCGCCGGAGGCGACACGCACACCGCCGTGGGGCCCGTCGCGCTGGCCTCCGGGGCCGCCATGGTCGTGCGGGAGACCGACTGGACTCGGGGCGGGCACCTGTGGATTCGGACCGACTTCGATGGCGTGGTTCGACAGGAGTGGCCTGTCCTGGAGGCGGACACGGCTATTCCATCGCTGGCTCTGGCCGGCGCCCGCAGCCTGACCCAAGGCACCAAGTCGGCGGACCCCATCGGCGTGGACACCCTGAATCTGGATCCCCAGGGTCGGCGCTGGCTGAGGTTCTTCGGCGATGGCTTCGTGGAGCTGACCCCTTCGGAGCTTCTGGCCGCGCCGACCGCGCTCAGCGGCAAGATCGTGATCGTCGGGCGCGAAGGAACGGGGCGTCATGCAACGCCAATCGGTGCGTTGACCACCCGGGAGCTCATCGCTCACAGTATCGCCGGCTACCTGGAGGGTGGGTCGATCACGACCGCTAGCTGGGCGGCCGGCCTGGGGTGGCTCATCGCCGGCATCACGGTTCTGGCGCTGGGCTTCATGCCACTGAGTTGGGGCGTCAGCGCGGCCGCCGCATCGCTTGGCACCGCTGCCCTCCTCCTCTGGAGCGCGCTCGCTTTCCTATCCCAGGCCTTCTGGCAACCGGTGGCTGGTCCTGCGTTGCTGCTGCTCGCCTCGGGCTGCTATCTGGCGTGGACCCGCAAGTATCCTCTCGAGAGGCGCAGGCGTCCGCGGGACACGACCCTCACCGACGCGCGTCGGCTTGCGGCTCGGGGCGAGTTGGAGGACGCCTGGACGCTCTATCACCGGATGCCGGTCAGCCAGATGATGCTGCACGAGCTTTACGATCTTGGCTCCGCCCTCCATGACCAGGGCGCCGAAGCGATGGCGACGGACATCTTTCATCGCATCGCCCAGGTCGACGCGGGCTTCCGGGATGTCACCAACCGGCTGGCCGATCCATCGCAGACGCAGACGGAGCAGCCCGCCGAGGAGGAAGGGCGGATCCGCCACCTGGGACGTTACCAGCTGCTCAAGGAGATCGGCCGAGGCGCCATGGGTGTCGTTTATCTCGGCAAGGACCCGAAGATCAACCGTATCGTGGCCGTCAAGGCCATCGACATGGCCGCGGAGTTCGAGGCCGAGTACGTCGACGAGGCAAGAAACCGGTTTATTCGAGAAGCGGAGACGGCGGGCCGCTTAAACCATCCGAATATCGTGACGATCTTCGACGTCGGCGAAGAGAAGGATTTCGCCTACATCGCAATGGAGTTCCTCAAGGGGCGGCGCCTGGACGATTTCGCCGAGCCGGACAAGCTCCTGCCGGTCCCTCTGGTGCTGGAGCTCGTGGCTCGCACGGCGGAGGCGCTCGACTACGCCCACAACCATGATGTGGTGCACAGGGATATCAAGCCCGCCAATATTATGTATGATTCGAGCTCGGACACCTTGAAAATCACCGACTTCGGCATCGCGAGGCTCATGGACGTAAATCGCACCCAGACGGGTATCGTCCTGGGTACACCTTCGTTCATGTCCCCAGAGCAGCTCGAAGGGGAAAATGTGAACGGGCACACTGACTTATTCGCGCTAGGGATTAGTCTATTCCAGCTACTGACTGGCCATCTGCCCTTTCGGGGAGCCTCAATGACCGAGCTTATGTTCGTGATTGCGAACGAACCGCACGTCCCTGTGACTTCGATCAGGGCCGATCTCCCCGAATGCCTGGACCGGATCCTGGATCAGGCGCTGGCAAAAGACCCCGCGAGCCGATACGAGTCAGGCGCCGAAATGGCCCTGGCGCTTCGCGAGGCGGTGGCCGAAGTCGGCTAGCGGTCCGACGGAACCGAAGCGACATGAGTCTTAGAGGCAAATTCGCTCACGTTGAGCTGACGGATACGGGAAAGGTCAGGGATCACAATGAGGATGCGATCGCAGCAGATCAGGACATTGGCCTGTGGGTCCTTGCGGACGGCATGGGCGGGTATAACGCCGGTGAGGTGGCCAGCGGCATTGCCGTCAAGACCATCGTCGATCTGGTCAGGGAAGCGTGTGCGCGAGAGGACCGCGCTGACACCGAGCCGGGGACCGGCTACATGCGCCAGACCATCGTGCTGCGAGACGCCGTCCACCGGGCCAACAAGATCATCAATCAGACCGCCCAGTCCCAGCCCCAGTGCGAGGGGATGGGCACGACGCTGGTGGCGGTGCTCTTCTACGACGACAAGGTTTCGGTTGCCCACGTGGGCGACTCACGATTGTATCGGATGCGTGCCAATCGGTTTGAGCAGATCACCATGGACCACTCGCTCCTGCAGGAACTGGTGGATCGGGGCTTCTACTCCCAGGAAGAGGCGCAGCGCTCGACGAACCGCAACTACGTTACCCGGGCGCTCGGCGTTGAGGGCAATGTAGATGTCGAGGTGCAGGAGGTCGATGCGGAGAAGGATGACTACTATCTGCTGTGCTCGGACGGGCTGCCCGACATGGTGGAAGACGAGGATATTCACTTAACCATCAGTACGTTCAACGGTAATATTAATACGATAGGCGAGCAGTTGATCAAGCTCAGCAACGACAACGGCGGCCGGGACAACATTTCCGTCGTGTTGGTGCGAGTGATGGATGCATTTCCGGCGAATGCCGGGTTGCTGGATAGAGTTCGCAGTCTCTTTGGATAATCGGGAACACCGCAATGGCACGTTTGATTCTAAGCTTGGATGGGCAGACTTTGGCCGAGTACAACATGACCAAGGAACGTTACACGGTCGGGCGTCTGCCGGATAACGACATCCGGATCGACAATGCCGCGGTCAGCGGTCATCACTCCTTGATCATCAATATCCTCAACGACTCGTTCCTGGAGGATCTGAACAGCACCAATGGCACCTACGTCAACGGTAAGCTGATCAAAAAGCATGCCTTGCAGCAGGGCGACGTCATTACGGTCGGTCACCACCAGCTGCGCTACGTGGACGAACAGGCCGACGAGATAGCACCCCAGGATGAGTTCGAGAAGACCATGGTGATCGAGCCCTCGGGCCAGATGGAGGAGCAGGTCGCGAAGGCCGCCCTCGCGGCGGATCAAGCCGCATCGAGCGCGGCTGCAATCCGCGAGGCGCCCGCCGTGGCAGCGGTGCATGCAGCCACCGTGACGGACCACGAGCCGGAACCCGTCCGCGCGGTCGCCTCATCGTCGGCCGTCCCCGCCTTCCGGCCGACCGAAACCCAGGATGTCGACAGAGACGCCGTCCCGATCTTACCGCTGGCCAAGCTGCAGGTGCTCTCGGGCACCTTTGCGGGCCGGGAGCTGGAGCTCACCAAGGCCCTCACGACACTCGGGAGCCCCGGTATCCAGGTCGCGGCAATCTCCCGCCGCGCGGAAGGCTACTTCATCGTGCACGTGGAAAGCGGGGATGAAGACAACTACCCGCACGTGAACGGTAGCTCTATCGGGCCTCAGGCACGACGCCTGGAAGACAACGATGTGATTAAGCTCGCTGGCGTCAAGATGGGCTTCTTCATGGACTAGCGCTGAGGATCCTCAGGCGTCGCGGTACATCCCCGAGGAATCAGACCAGGAATCACACACTTCCTGCTCGACCGAAGCGAGAAGCCTCAGGCGAGCGCCTTCCTTACCCGTAGACACCCTCGCCGTAAGCCTCGGCGACCAGGTTCTCGAACTTCGTGAACTCGCCCAGGAACGTCAGGTGGAACTCACCGATGGGTCCGTTGCGCTGCTTGCCGATGATGATGTCCGCGACGCCCTTACGCGGCGTATCGGCATCGTAGACCTCTTCGCGGTAGATGAAGACGATGACGTCCGCGTCCTGCTCGATGGCGCCGGACTCCCGAAGGTCCGACATGACGGGACGCTTGTCGGTACGTTGCTCGACACTGCGGTTCAACTGTGACAGCGCGATCACCGGGACATTGAGCTCGCGCGCCAGTGCTTTCAGCGAGCGGGAGATCTCCGAAATCTCCGTCGCCCTGTTTTCGGTGCTGCCCGCCACCGACATGAGCTGCAGGTAATCCACGACGATCAAGCCCAGGTTGTGCTCGCGCTTCAGGCGACGGGCCCGGGCGCGAACCTCGGTGGGCGTCAGGGCCGGCGCATCGTCGATGAACACCGGTGCGCTCGACATCATGGAGACCGCGGAGTCGATTCTCGACCAGTCCTCGTCCGTCAAGCGTCCGGTCCTCAGGTGAGACTGGTTCACCCGGCCGATGGAGCCGATCATCCTGAAGCTCAGCTGCTCCGCGGACATCTCCATGCTGAAGATCGCCGTCGGCAGCTGATGACCGATGGCCGCATTCTCCGCGATGTTCATGGCCAGCGTTGTCTTGCCCATGGACGGGCGCCCGGCGACGACGATCAGATCGCCGCGCTGCAGGCCGGCGGTCATCTCGTCCATGTCGCTGAAGCCGCTCGGAATGCCCGTGATGTTGCCTTCGCTGCGACTGAGATCATCCAACCGGTCGATGGTCTTGGGCAGAATCTCCTTCAGGGACGAGAAGCCCACACCGCTGCGCTGGCCGCGGTCGGCGATGTCGAAGACTTTCTGCTCGGCGAGGTCCACCAGCTCCTCGACGGACCGCCCCTCGCTGTCATGGGCGCTGGCGGCAATGTCTCCGCCGATCTCGATGAGCTGGCGGAGCATGGCGCGCTGGCGGATGATGTGCGCGTAGGCGCGTATGTTGGCGGCGCTGGGCGTCTCCTGCACCAGTTGCCCCAGATACCCGAGACCGCCTGCGGAATCCAGCCGACCCTGTCGCTCGAGATGCTCGCTCACCGTGACGGCGTCCGCCGGTTCATCCCGCTCGGTAAGCTCGCCGATCGCCCCGAAGATCAGCTTGTGATCGGTGCGATAAAAATCGTCGGCGGAAACGGCATCCGCGATCTGATCCCAGGCGCGCCGGTCCAGCATCAAGCCGCCGAGTAACGACTGCTCGGCTTCTACCGAATGCGGTGGCAGTCGCAGCGACTCTGCGCCGGAAGATAACTTGGATGTGGCTAAGGCTTCGGCCATTTGGGGGTAGTTCTAGTACGGTGTGAGCTTAGCACACACCATCAATCAGCCGGCTTCTCTTGTTCCTCGTCCTCCGCCTGTGTGTCGCCACCGTCTCCGGTGCTTTCGTTCTCTTCGTCCTCGAGCAAATCGATGGGCGCCTCTGTCAGCTCGGCCTCAACCACCACGGTGAGCGGCACCTTGACGTCCGCATGTAAATGCAGCTCTATCTGATGCTCGCCCGCCACGCGAATGGGCCCATCCGACAATCGAAGCTCGCTACGCTCGACGGCCAGGCCCAGGGCGTTACAGGCTTCGGCAATGTCGATCGTACCCACCGAGCCGAAGAGCTTGCCCTCCGGGCCGGCGTTGGCCTGGATCCTGACCACCTTGCCTTCGAGCGTGGCGGCACGGGCCTTGACCTGATCGAGCTCGCCGGCCGCTTTGGCTTCGAGCTCCGTGCGCATCGCCTCGAACTTCTTGAGATTCTCCGGCGTCGCGACCGTTGCCTTACCCTGAGGGATCAGATAATTCCTGGCGTAGCCGGGCTTCACCGTCACCTTGTCGCCAATGCCACCGACATTGTCGATCTTCTCCAACAGTATGATGTCCATGTCCCAATCACTCCCGAAAATGTGCGAATCAAGTCTTGCCGCGCAACGGCGCACGCAGATCAATCCAGTTATCCACCAGTCCGACCGAGGCCAGAGCGAGAATCGTCACGCCCGTAAACGGCGGCAACAATAAGATGTACATGGCCCCGACGACAGCCGGGTTCCATTGCCGCGCCCGACCCCAAGCATGAACGACGGCAATGCCCTGAAACCAGAACCCGAACAGCACCAGAGGAAACAGATTCTGGACCACGGCCCCCTCCAGGACCAGGCTCACCGCCATGAGGAGCGTCGCAGGCATCCCCAAGAAGCGGCCGAGTCGCAGCTCCCGGAACTGGCGACCAAACTGCGGCTCCGGACTCATCAGTGCGGCACACCAGCTGCCCAGCAGCAGCGGCGCCATCAGCTGCAGGAACACCCCGAGCGTCAGGAAACCGACGAAGAGCCTTTCCCACCCCTCGGCGAGAACGCGGATCTGTTCTTCGGCCGCGCCGGTGGATCGCAACCAGTCCACCCCCTGCTCCACGATGCTCGTGATCAGCACGCCCGGCTCCGGCCACAGCAGGGCCGCCAGGACCGCCCCCGCCGCGCACGCCAGGAACACGCCCTGGAACGCCAGGGCCAGTGTTCCGGACCAGCGCAGCAAGGCGCCCAACCCAACACCGGCCACCAGCGTTGCGCCGCCCGCAAGACCGAAATTGCCGGGATCCGCACCCCACACCCAGGCCAGTACCACGACACCCCCGGTGGCGGCCACCGCGCTCATCAGCCCCTGTCGGCCACCGCGATGCAGCGTCTCGAGCGTCATCAACGCCGTCGAGGCGAAGGAGATCAGCGGCGCCGGGGCAAATGCCGCCGCGAGAATGACAGGCCGATAACGTCGCACCAGTAACCACTGAACAAAACCTTTCATGATGGCGGCCCGCCGGGGCGGACCCAGGTGCTCAGTGCTGGTCGGTGTAGGGCAGCAAAGCGAGGAACCGCGCCCGCTTGACCGCGGTGGCGAGTTGCCGCTGATAGTTCGCCCGGGTACCCGTGATGCGGCTCGGAACGATCTTGCCGGTCTCCGTGACGTATTGCTTCAACGTCGCCAGATCCTTGTAGTCGATCTCTTCCACACCCTCGGCGGTGAAACGACAGAACTTCTTGCGTCGAAAATAGCGTGCCATGCCTAGCTCTCCTCTTTCGTCTCGGCGGCTTCGGCCGGGGCGTCTTCGTCAGGTGCCGGTGCGTCCGCAGGGGCGGCCTCCTCGGTCGCCGCCTCTTCTGGGGCGGCCTCGGCTGGCGCAGCCTCGGCGGCGGGCTCCTCGTCTTTGGTCTCCGGGGCTTCGGCCTCCGCTGTCGCGGCCTCCTCGCCCTCGCCGGCCGTCTCCTCCGCGGCTGCCTCGGCTGCGGCCGCCTCCCGAGCCTTGGCATCCGCGGCCGCCCGTTCCGCGGCAGCCTTCGAACGCTCGGCCTCGGCTGCTGCGGCGGCTTCCTCCCGCTCCTTCTCTTCGGCCTGGGCCTTGGCCATGTGGGAGACTTCGGTGATGGCCTTGTCCCGCTTGATGACCAGATACCGCAGCACCGCGTCGTTGAAACGGAACGCGCCCACCAGCTCATCGAGGACGGGCTTCTCGCACTCGATGTTCATCATCAGGTAGTGGGCCTTGTGGATCTTGTTGATGGCGTGGGAGAGCTGGCGCCGGCCCCAATCCTCTTCCCGGTGGATCCGTCCCTCGGCGCCCTCGATCATGGATCGATAGCGCTCCATCATGGCGGGGACATTCTCGCTCTGGTCAGGATGGACCAGAAACACGACTTCGTAGTGTCTCAACTGAGGCTCCTCGTGGGTTAAAGCCTCCCGGACCAGCGGTGAGGCAAGGAGTAAATGTTATTGAAGGTGCGCGGATGCTACTGCAGTGGGGCCCGGGTCTCAACCCGCACACTTCAATGGGGTCGCGTCCATACGCCTACCGTGCCGGATCAGCCCCTGCGCCGCGCCGGGGCCCGGGCGCGACGCCCGCGCGCTGGGCTTCGTCAGGCTCTCACGAAGCCACGGCCCGCGGGATCTTCCGCAGCGTCGAGCGCATCTTCTGCTCGGCTATCCAAAGGTCGTGGTTGGTCTGCATCCGCGCCCAGACCCCCGAGCCATTGCCGATGTAGTGTCCGATTCGCGTCGCCATCTCCGCCGTGATCGGCCGGCGTTCATTGAGGATCGCCGAGAGTATCTGCCGGCTGACGCCGAGCTCGCTCGCAGCCTGGGTGATCGAGATGCCGAGCGCCTCGAGCTCCTCGCTCAACACGCCTCCGGGGTGCCCGGGTGAATGAATCATGTCTTGCCTCCGCATTGCGTCTTCACGCTCTAGTGATTCTGCTCGAGGTCCAGATCGTAGACCGTCTCTTTTCGGAACCTGAAGGTCATCCGCCAGGGTCCGTTGACCCAGATCGACCACGTGCCGCCCCGGCCGCCCCTGAGCTCATGGGCCCGGTAGCTCGAAGGCAGATCCGAGATCGCGGCTGCCGCATCCAAGACGGCCAGGCGATTCCTAATCCGCTTCAGCAGATGCCTCGGGACACCGCTCGAGCGTCTCCGGACCGCCAACTGTTTTAGGCCTCCGTGCCTGATTGAGCCCGTATCTATCAAGCGTCAGATTGTAAAACATCATTTTACGACCTGTAAATAATCGTTTTACGATATTTCGGCTAGAAATGTGCTTCGGCATGCCCGAAACCGAGGACACCCCGGGGGGAGGTGAGGCGATCAGTCCCTGCGCCGCGCCGGCGCCCGGGCGGTGATCTGGCGCTGGAGCTCGAAGAGCAGCACGCCCGCCGCGACGGCGACATTGAGGCTCTCCACCGTGCCCTGCATGGGGATCGAGACGATCTCGTCGCAGAGCTCGCGGGTGAGCCGCCTCAAGCCCCGCCCTTCCCCGCCCACCACCACGACGATGGGCGTCTCGAGCCGCGCCTCGTAGACGGTGCGGGGCGTATCCGCATCCGCCCCCACGATCCACACACCGGCATCCTTGAGCCAGCGGAGCGTCGCGGCGAGGTTGGAAACCCGGGCCAGGGGCACGGTCTCCGCGGCACCGGTGGCGGCTTTCAGGGCCGCAGGGGTCAAGCTGGCGGCACGGCGACGGGGCACGATCAGGGCATCCACGCCTGCCGCGTCCGCGGTGCGCAGGCACGCGCCGAGGTTCCTGGGGTCCTGGATGCCGTCGAGCATCAGGCAGCGGAGCGAGCGGCCGCGGTCGACCACCAGCGTCTCGAAGTCCCGGATAGCGATCTCCTGGGGCCCGCGGGTGCGCACGATCACGCCCTGGTGGGTGCCGCCGTCGCTGAGCCTGTCGAGCTCCGCCCGCTGCACGAAATCCGTGGGGATATGGAGCGAGTGGAGCGCCCGGGCAAGCTCGGGGAGCGCCCCGGCTTTCGAGCCGTGCAAGAGCTTCGCATCGAGGATGGCTTCGGGGCGCCTGTCGAGCAACGCACGCACGGCGTGCACGCCATAGACGCGATGACCGCCGCCTCCAGGTCTCTTAGCCACGACGACGCCCTCCGCGGTTGTATTTGCTCCGGGCTCCCCGCGCGGATTTCTTTGCGGAGGAAGTTTTCTCGGACTCCTTTGTTATAGGGCGGCGCACCGTGCCCTTCTTTCCGCCGCCTTCTGAAGGTCCGGAATCCGACTCCACCGGCACGAAATCGAGCTTGCGTTCCTCGACGTCCACATTGACCAGCCTGACCTGCAACCGGTCCGTCAACCGGTAACGGTTGCCCGTGTTCTCCCCCTTGAGCACCGTGCCACCCTCCTCCCGGTGATAGTAATCCCGGGGGAGCGAGGTCACGTGCACGAGGCCATCGATGTGCAGATCCGCCAGGCGCACGAAGAGGCCAAAGGGCGTGATGCTCGCGACGACGACCTCGAACTCCTCACCGATCCGCGCCTTGAGGAAGGCGCACTTCAAACGTTCCTCCACTTCCCAGACGGCCTCGTCCGCGCGCCGCTCGGCTCGGGAACAGTGCTCGCCCAGCTGTTCCATCTCGGGCATCCGGTAGCGAAAGCCTTTCGCGCCGCCGTGGCGCAGGACGTGCTTGATGGCCCGGTGAACCAGGAGATCCGGGTAACGGCGGATGGGTGAGGTGAAGTGCGCGTAGGCCGGCAGCGCCAGGCCGAAGTGCCCGACGTTCTTCGGCTGGTAGATCGCGCGTTTCATGGAACGGAGAATCACCGTCTCGATGAGCTCGGCCTCCGGTCCGCCGGCCGCCCGGTCGATGATCCGGCTGAGGTCCCGGGGCTGGATGTTGCTGGGGGAGCTCAGCTTCAGTCCCAGGGTGCGCAGAAACAGCATCAGCTCCTCGGTCTTCTCCGGGTCCGGCCCTTCGTGAACGCGATAGAGCCCGGGGATCCGCGCTTTGCGAAGTCGTTTGGCGGCTTCCACGTTCGCGGCGATCATGCATTCCTCGATGATCCGGTGCGTGACCAGCCGCTCCACGGCGTGCACGTCTTTCACCTGGCCGCGCTCGTCGAGCTCGATGGCGGTCTCCGGCCGATCGAAGTCGATGGCGCCCCGGCGGCGGCGTTTCCTGGCGAAGGCCTGATAGACCTCGCGGAGGTTTTCGATCTGGGTTTTGCGCTGCTGCTTTCGGCCGTCCAGCTGCTTGCCGTCGAGGAGCTCGGCGGTCTCCTCGTAGGTGAAGCGTTCGGCGGAACGCATCAGCCCTTCGTAGAAACGGGAGCGGGTGACCTCGCCCGTGGGCGAGACCGACATGTCACAGCAGAGGCATAGCCGATCGACATGGGGATTCAGCGAGCAGAGACCGTTCGAGAGCGCCTCCGGCAGCATCGGGACCACCTGGTCCGGGAAGTAGACCGAGGTGCCCCGGGCGCGGGCCTCGTCATCGAGCTCCGTGCCCGGTTCGACGTAGTGACTGACATCGGCGATGGCGACGATCAGTCTCCAGCCTCCGCCCTGGGGCTCGCAGTAGACGGCATCGTCGAAATCCTTGGCATCCGCGCCGTCGATGGTGACGAGCGGGAGCTTGCGCAGATCCTCCCGCCCGCGTTTCGCCCTGGCGGGCACGTGGGTGGGG
>Ga0224508_10003628_pt1 | contig 12752 bp, 16 predicted proteins | sample SF_Jan12_sed_USG_4_FD_170157 | JGI IMG/M metagenome (GOLD analysis project Ga0224508, IMG submission 170157) | Sediment microbial communities from San Francisco Bay, California, United States - SF_Jan12_sed_USGS_21 | ecosystem: Environmental > Aquatic > Marine > Sediment | place: USA...
TCCGGGCATTCCAGGCATTCCAGGCATCCCCATTCCAGGCATCCCAGGCATTCCAGGCATTCCAGGCATCCCGGGCATTCCAGGCATTCCAGGCATTCCAGGCATCCCCATTCCGGGCATCCCCATTCCGGGCATCCCCATTCCGGGCATCCCCATTCCGGGCATTCCGGGCATCCCCATTCCAGGCATCCCGGGCATTCCCATGCCGGGCATCATCCCGGTCATCGGCGCCATCATCATCGGATTCATCATGCCCATCGGCGCCATCATCATGCCCGTCATCGGATTCATCATGCCCATCGGCGCCATCATCATACCCGTCATCGGATTCATCATGCCGGTCATTGGCGCCATCATCCCGGTCATCGGATTCATCATGCCCGTCATTGGCGCCATCATGCCGCCGGCTGCGCCACCGTAAAACTGGGGATTAGCCATTTGCATCATCGGATTCGCCGCGTGCATCATGCCGCCATAGTCTTTCTGGTAGCGCGCAATATCCTCGCTGGTATGGCAATCGACGCAGGACGCGATCATCGGCTGGCCCTGCAGCTCACCGCTCATCATGCTGTTCATGAGCTTGGTCCAGACGTTTGGATCCATCGATTTTTGCATCGCGTACGACATCGTGTCCTGCCCTTGCGCGGTCTCGTCGGTAGTCGATTCGGCCGCGTTCGCCAACATGCTGTTCATTCCCAGCATTAGCGCCAGCAGTAATTTGATGATGCTGTTGTTGTTCATACTGAACTCCTGAAGTTCGTTAACTATCGGATGACACGCTTATGCGCATCGCCTTAGATTGGTTTAAAAGTCGCCGCTCGCGGCGCCTTCCATGATGTAGCGGATTCCTTCGCGAATTCTGACCGCCTCCTCTCGCAATTCCTTGTCCAGCACGCTGTTTGGATTCTGCGCCAGGTTGAGCCAGTTGACGTCCCAGTCGAGCGTCATCACCCAGAGCTTGCGGTCGGCATCCTCGATCAACGCTATTCGGCATGGAATGAAGACAATAAATTCCGGCGCATGATCGAGCACCTTACGCGCCACCACGGCGTCACAGAAGTTGAAGATCTCGACCCGCGGCGTATCTTCATCGCCTGTAATCGCGACAATGTCTTTCCACAGCGGGCTATGGCCGACGAACTTGAAATTGATTTCATTGGCGCGCAGTTTCATCGAATCGACCGCATCGTCGAAGCTGACATCTTCGGCCACCGGCATCTTGTCCGCCATGATCGAGATCATGTCGCGCAAAGATAACGGGCTCATCATCATCAGGCTCTGGTACATGTTGCGCTTGGCTTCGTCCGAGATCGAATCCGATACCGTGTTGGCGGGAATATCGCGCCTGTTTTGCGAGGGAATCCACATTTTGGCCTGGTTGGAGCCGCCAAACATGCCTTCGAGGAGCTCGGTGTTGGCCGCACGCAGCATCGCGTCGAGCACACCGAAGCGGGTCGCCTCGTCGATCGGGGCATTCCAGAAATGGTTAGCCATCATCATCATCCACTGCATATTCATCCATTCGCTGGACAATCCCTGGGCGTCGATTTCGGCTGCCAGCCCCGGGGTGGTGTTGGCCATCCACGGGAACAGGTAAAACGGGTTTTGTAACGGGTTCACCGCCTGCGGGCCGCTGGCGGGATCCGCGGCCGAACTATTTTCCTGGCCCGCAGCGGGAAGCATATACATCGATAAAATGACCGCGGCGATGGCTACAAGACGGACAGGCATGACGATTCCTCTGTAAAATGTGCGAATGGGCTAATCAATTTGGCGCCACCTTACCAACCCTCGGGGACAGATCAAATATCCCCTAGTGCATACAAAACAGGCGTACGACTTGACGATTCCGACCGGGTTGGTTATAAGTTACCCCAATTTGGATATGGTCTTAAGCAGATCGAATAAGGTACTTTTCCACCATCGGACTGCATCTGCAAAAAATCAGCATTCATTAAAATACTGCCCCGCAGTCGAGGCAGCACTATAAATTATTTTGAGGAGGACGAGCATGACGATAAAGCAATTAACCAGCAGTACCGGAGCAGTTTTGCTTCTTTGTTGCATTTCCCTGTTTGGCGGCATCGCCAGCGCAGATATGGTCGCGGACGGCAAGAAAGTTGCCTTCGACCGCAAGAAAGGCAATTGCCTGGCCTGTCATATGATCGCAGGCGGCAGCCTGCCGGGAAACATTGGCCCGCCGCTAATCGCGATGAAAGCCCGCTTCCCGAACAAGGCTGATTTACGTGCACAGATCTGGGACGCCACGGTCAAGAATCCAAACACCATCATGCCGCCTTTCGGCAAGCACCGGGTCCTGACCGAGAAAGAAGTCGATCTGGTTACCGAATTTATCTATACCCTCTAATCCAGAATTTTCATCATCGCACGAGGAAACACAAGATGAACCTTTTACGTCGTAAATTTTTAAAAACGGCCAGCTTTGTTGGCGCGGCCGTAACCGTCGGCACCGGAGTTCTGGTCCCGCAACGCGCCCTCGGCGCCTATGCCCAGGCGGCATTCGAAGCGAGGGACGTCAATGGCGCCCTGACAGCTGCCATGGGGTCGGACCAGCATAGCGCCTCCGATTCGATCAAGCTGAAAGCACCCGACATCGCCGAGAATGGCGCCGTGGTGCCGGTCACCGTATCGGCCAGCATGGACAATGTCGACGCGATTTCAATCGTCGCGGAAGCGAATGCAACCGCCCTGACCTCTACCTATCAACTGACCTCCGCCTGCGAGCCTTTCGTTTCCACGCGAATCAAGATGGGTAAAACATCCAACGTCCTCGCGGTCATCAAAGCCGATGGCAAGCTCTACTCCGCGAGCAAGGAAGTCAAGGTCACCATCGGTGGTTGCGGCGGTTAATTTCAGACTTACAGAATTGGAGATATACAAATGGCTTCTATAAAGATTCGCGCAAAGGCAAAAGATGGCATCACAACGGTCAAAACCCTGATGAGCCACCCGATGGAAACCGGACTGCGCAAAGATTCGAAAACCGGCGAAAAGATTCCGGCCCACCACATCACCGAAGTAACCGCCGAGCACAACGGCAACCTGGTCATGACGGCCAACTGGGGTGTAGCGATCTCGAAAAACCCTTACCTGTCATTCAAGTTCAAGGGTGGCGCCTCGGGCGACAAGATTAAGGTCAGCTGGGTTGATAACATGGGCAAAGGCGATAGCGCAGAAGCGGCTATCAAGTAAGCCGCGGCTTCCACAATAAGACAGAGGAGGAGAACAGTCGTGAAAAAGATACTAGCAATACTGGGCAGCGCACTGCTGCTAGCACTGCCATTGGGCAGTTTCGCCACACCGCAACAGGACCTGGAAGCGTTTCAGGATTACTACAAGGAACGCTTTCCCAACACCCCGTTCGAGGATTTCGTCAACGGCGTCTACTCGATCGATGCGGCTTCGCGCGAGCAATGGAACGAAATCGAGGAATTTCCGCCCTACGAGCTGAACATCAGCAAGGGCGAAGAATTGTTCAACAAGCCTTTCGCCAATGGCAAGACCTATGCCAGCTGTTTCGAAAACGGCGGTATCGGCATTCGCCAGAACTATCCGTATTTCGATACCGATCGCGGCGAAGTAATCACGCTCGAACTCGCCATCAACGAGTGCCGTGAGGCCAACGGCGAGAAAAAGCTGAAATGGAAAAAGGGCCCGATAGCCGATATTTCGTCTTACATGGCATACACCTCGCGCGGTAATGTTTTCGATATCAAGATCCCGGACGACCCGCGCGCGGTCGCGGCCTACGAACGCGGTAAGAAGCATTTTTACCAGAAGCGTGGCCAGCTCAACATGGCCTGTGCCGATTGCCACAAGTTTTACGCCGGCATGAAGGTGCGCGCCGATCTGCTGAGCCCCGCGCTCGGGCAGTTGACCCACTTCCCGGTGTATCGCTCCAAGTGGGGCGGCATTGGCACCACGCATCGCCGTTACGGCGGTTGCAACAAGCAGGTTCGCGCCAAGGACTACCCGGCACAAAGCGAGGAATACCGTGCGCTGGAGTATTTTCATACCTATATGAGCAACGGCCTCGCGGTCAATGGACCAGGCGCCAGAAAGTAAATCCTGCGCTCATCGAGCAGTTTAAAATGCCGGGTTTTTACCCGGCATTTTTTTATCCCCAATGGGGTAGTCAACTATCAAACTGGGCAGTTATATCAGCCCCGTATTTCCTCTATGGTTGAGCACTAAATTCAACCTGATGTATCGAGTGATTGATACAGGTCAAGACCTGTTTACTCGAAGGCTTTAAAACATATGGCTTGCATACCGCATATCGTTTAACCACTAGCATGGGAATCAACTGAAGATGTCCGAATACACCGAAAAATTCGACGCCACTGGCCTCAACTGCCCGCTGCCAATACTCCGCTCAAAGAAAGTTCTGACCAAGATGAATAGCGGCGAAGTGCTTTACGTCATTTCCACCGACTCGGGTTCGGTGAAAGATTTCGACGCCTTTTGCAAGCAAACCGGCAACGAACTGCTGGAAAGCTCGGAAGCCGAAGGCAAGTACCACTACTACATCAAGAAAGCCTGAGACACATAGGCTCGGCTAACTACTTCGATTCGGAGCTGAAATATGTCTGACGAGAAAAAACTGGCGATTATCGCCACCAAGGGTACCCTCGACTGGGCTTACCCTCCCTTCATCCTGGCGTCTACCGCGGCCGCAATCGGCTATGAAACCCAAATCTTCTTTACTTTCTACGGACTCCAGCTGCTGAAGAAGGATTTGAATCTCAAGGTATCCCCGCTCGGTAATCCCGGCATGCCGATGCCGATGGGCATGGACAAGTGGTTTCCCACGCTGGGTACCGCGCTGCCCGGAATGGAATCCATGATGAGCGGCATGATGAAGTCCAAAATGAAATCCAAGGGCGTCGCCAGCGTCGCCGAACTGCGCGAAATGTGCCAGGAAGCCGAGGTCAAGCTGATCGCCTGCCAGATGACGGTCGACCTGTTCGATATGGACACCAGCGATTTCATCGACGACATCGAATACGCCGGCGCCACCACCTTTTTCGAATTTGCCGGGGAATCGGACGTCAACCTGTTCATCTAGCAATAAAGATTTATAAAACTAAGCGGACACCAGGAGGAATTTATGAATACGGTTCGGCTTAAACTACTGGCGGCTGCACTGGTAGCGGCTACTTTCCCGGCAACGGTTGTTGCCACCAACGGATACTTCACCCACGGCGTTAGCATTGTGGAAAAAGGCCTGGCCGGCGCCGGTGCTGCTTATTCCCAGGACACGCTCGCCGCGGCAAACAACCCCGCCGGCATGGTCTGGCAGGGCAAGCGTTATGACCTTGGCGTCACGGCGTTTGCGCCGATACGAGAATACTCGTCTAAAGGAATTAGCTTTCCTGCGGGCACAAATTGCACCGTTCCACCCGCACCGAATTGCCCATTTAGCATCGGTAACGGTGACCAGAGCATCGACAGCGAAAACGAACTGTTCCTGATTCCGAGTTTCGGCTATAACTGGCTACTCGGTAGCGGCAATACAATTGGATTATCGGTTTATGGCAACGGCGGCATGAACACCGAGTACAAAGGCGGTGAAGCAGTAGTCTGGACGCAACAGCCTCCCCCCAGCCCCATGGTTTCACTTGAGGGCACCTACGGTGATGGCACCGCCGGCGTCGATCTGTCGCAATTGTTTATCGCGACAACCTATTCCGCGAAATTATCGCCAACCAGCTCCTGGGGCGTCAGCGGCATCATCGCTTACCAACGTTTCGAAGCAAAAGGCCTGGCTAATTTCGCGGCTTTCTCAACCGACCCGGATAACCTGACCAACAATGACCATGATACCTCCACCGGTATCGGCCTGCGTTTCGGTTACCAGGCCGAAATCTCACCGGGATTCCGCTTTGGCGCCGCCTATCAGCCGAAAATCGATATGAGTGAATTCGACGATTATTCCGGGTTATTCGCCGAGGACGGTGATTTCGATATCCCATCTACATTCACCATCGGGGTATCGGTAGACGCGGGTCAGAACGGTGTCGTGATAGCCGATATTCAGCGCATCAACTACGAGGATGTCGATGCGATAGCCAATCCGATCGACGGTCTGGTTAACGGGCAGTGTGCTCCCCAAACAGGGCCAGGCGGCAGCGGTACTGGTGACGGCTGCCTCGGTGGCAGTGACGGCGCCGGCTTTGGCTGGGAAAATATCGTTGTCTTCAAACTCGGTTACCAGTGGCAAAATGGCTACAATACCTGGCGCATCGGCTATAGCAAGAGCGACCAGCCGATCCCGAGCAGTGAGGTGACGTTCAATATCCTTGCGCCCGGCGTGATTGAAGAACACTTCACTTTTGGTTTCACTCGCCAGCTGGACAGCAAAAGTTCGATCGATTTCGCGGCGATGTATGCGCCAAGCAACACGGTCGATGGCACCAATACCTTTGATCCGGCCCAGGAAATCGAACTTGAAATGTATCAGTACGAACTGGCATTTAGTTACAACCGCAGAATGTAATCAGGTTGTAGCAAGTTTTTACACCCCAAGCGACGAGCAGCTGTCACAACGGCTGCTCGTCACTTTCCAGATACCCGAAACTGATGCTCGATACCTCTCCATTTAAATCTGTGTTACTCGCCCTGCTGCTGTTGATTTGCTCCACTGCATCGGCAGACGATGTTCTTAAGCCCTTTGTGCTGGCCGCCTCCATTGCGGGTGGCGACATTTCCTCGGTCAGCAAAACTGCCCGCGAAAAACTGTCAAGCGCCGGTTTCGATGTCATAGGAGAATACGCGCCTTATGAAGGCGCGAACATACTCGTGATTTCAAACCAGCCGCTGCGCGATCTGGCATCGAAATCCGTTCGCGGCGGTTACGGCGCCGCACTCCGGGTATCGATTACGAGTAACGATGGAAATATCGAGCTTAGCTATACCAACCCGCTCTACTGGGCCAACGCGTACCGCATGCAGGCCGGCGTCGACGCCATCGCAGAGCAGCTGAAAAGCGCGCTCGGCTACGAAAAACAGTTCGGCAGCGGCGAGTTGTCGCTGGGAGCCGAGGATCTACGCAAGTATCACTATACCTTCATGATGGAGTATTTTGACGACCCCAGTCTGCTGAACTATTTCGACTCGCATCAGCAGGCGGTGGCAACGGTGCGTAAAAACCTCGCCGATCGCGTGTCGGCATCGACGCAAGTATTCGAGCTGCCGCTGGCGCCCGACAGCGAGGGCAAGCCGATGACGCTGTTCGGCGTCGGGCTGGTCGGCGCCGACCAGAATGACTGCAGCAGCGACCGCTACATCATGGGCAAGATCGACAAAAGTTCGCCGCGGCATAGCGCGCATCTACCCTACGAGATACTGGTCTACGGCGACCGGGCGGAGGCCCTGTTCGGCCGCTTCAGAATCGCAATCAGCTGGCCGCATCTGCCAATGATGGCGAGCGACACCGGCGCTACCTTTTTCAGTATCATGTGCGCGCCTGGTGCCATCGAAGACGCGCTGATGCAGATTGCCGGCGGCAGTCGCATATCGTCTGGCGACGAGAAATAAGGGCCGTAATATTTGAATCGATTTTTAGCGGGTAGCAGCATTCCATGGACCTAGATCTTTACACTCAATCACTACTGTGGGCTTTTGGCCTGTCTATCATCTTCGGCGCGATTGCCAACAAGGCCAATTTCTGCACCATGGGCGCGGTTTCCGACTGGGTTAACATTGGCGACCTGAGCCGCATGCGGTCGTGGATACTGGCGGTTGCAACCGCCATCCTCGGGGTCGGTATTCTCGAGTACAGCGGCAGTATCGACCTGTCGCTAACCACCAGCAATGAAACTTCCAACCCGCCCTATCGAGCCGCCAACTTCATCTGGTTACGACATTTGATCGGCGGCCTGGTTTTCGGCGTCGGCATGACGCTGGCCAGCGGTTGCGGCAACAAGACCCTGGTGCGCCTAGGCGAGGGCAACATGAAATCCCTGGTGGTGCTGATCATCATGGGCATTTGCGCCTGGTTCATGCTGTTCACCAACTTCAGCTATAACGGCTTCCTGCAGTGGATGCTGCCGCTCAGCATCGACTTTTCCCTGAGTGAAATTCCAGGCCAGGATATTGCGTCGGTTGTGTTCGGCCTCGCCGGCATCGATTGGGGACCCGGCCATGCTTTCGTCATCGCCCTGCTGGCCGGCCTGCCGCTTCTGTTCTGGATCCTGAAAGCGAGTGATTTTCGACAAAACCTGGAGCTGGTAAGCGCGGGACTGGTCATCGGCCTGCTGATTGTGATCGCCTGGTATATTACCGCAGGCCCCGGCGGCATCAGCCTGATGGAAGAGCTCGATTTCATGGATGAGCCGCCTTTCTTCACCGGCGCGCAATCGCTGACCTTCATCGGACCTACCGGCCACATCGCGCAGTATCTGAAGGAGGGATTTGCGGCAATATTCCTGACCTTCGGCGTCGCCACCGTTGCCGGCGTCGTCTTCGGTTCGTTTCTCTACACGCTGATATTTCGCAAGCTTCGCCTCGAGTGGTTCGTTTCCTGGCAGGATTTCTTCATGCACGCCACGGGCGCCGTGATGATGGGTATCGGCGGCGTGCTGGCGATGGGTTGTACTATCGGGCAGGGTATTTCCGGGGTTTCGACGCTGGCGCTCGGTTCCATCCTGACCATTGTGTCGATCATAGCCGGCAGCGCGGCGACGATGAAGTACCAGTATTATCTGATGATGCGGGAAGACGACTAAGCCCGATGCGGCAAGGTGGTATGCGCTCTGGGCTATTTGGGATATACCGGGCTAAAAATTAATTTGTTAATCTGAATCCAATTTGAACTAGTTTGAACGACAGGAGTTTCTGATGAACCAGGCTTATCGAGACGCAACTACCCAGATGGAAGAACTGAAAGTACAGCAAGAGTACATCCTCGGCTGGCAGGGTGGATTTCTGGGTCACCCGATGCGCGAAGAGCAGCGCGTCAGCGAAGCTTACGAGGCCGGCTACGAAGACGGCAGCGCCAAATCCACCGATAATTTTTCAAACTGGGTGGCGGCCGCCTAACACCCTTCCTCAACTAATTCTGGTTCAGAGTAAGAATTTTTTGAATTTTTACTCTGAACCGGGATTTTTAGATTGATCGAAAGTAACCAGCCCTGATAGCGAACGCTTCAGGGCTGTTTCGATTTCGGGTGCTTCGCGACCGACGATATAGTCCGGAATCCATCGATTATCGCGCTCACCCATGACCGCCTGAACCCAGTCGCCAAGACGGCAGCGCATCGCGAAACTGGCGCCCTCTTCCTCGCTGAAGCTATATCCCGCGTAGTCAGCGGAGCGCTGGTTGACCTTGTCCAGAAAAGCCGCCTGGTACTCGGCCTTGCCCTGCACATCGATGCGGCTGTCTTCCAGCATACGCGCCATATCCCTTACCAGCGCCGAAATGAACTCGGCGCGTTGATCCTGGCCGGCCCTGGCGTAGACCCAGCGGTCGCAAACATGCACCAGGTAACAGACGACTTCTTCCATGATATCGACCCGCTGCGCCTGGGTGTCGGTCTCGAAATTCTCGTTCTCGAGATTGAGCACCACATCCGCCGCCAGCTTCCAAACCGTCGAGCCGATGGCGTTCGCCATCTGCGCCTCGGTTCTCGGCGCGGCCTTGCGGTTCCAGTTTTTTTTGACTCTAACCATATTCCTGATTTAAGGGACTAGTTGGATCATTTATTCAACCAGTCGATAACATGCTGCTTGAGGGCGTTTTCATGTCCCTGGAAAAAATGATTAGCATCTTCCACCCGGATTTGCCGATAAATCCCGGATTTGTTCTTTTGTCCCGAGGTTGCGCGATCCTGCACCGTGTTCAGCACCGTATCGAGGTCCTTACCGCCGTAGAGGTCCAGCACCGGTACGCGCAGGCGCGCGAGCGCATCGATACTTTCCGGCCATGAGCCACTGCTACTGTTGCCCATACCGATGAGCACGACTGAGTTCACACCGTCGGTGCCCTGCTGGGCGAGATAATAGGTCGCCATCCTCGCACCCAGGCTGTGGCCGACGATATCGACCCTGGCGTACCCGGAGTCTTTCAGGAAATCAACCGCGGCCTGCAGACGTCCCGGCACTTCCGGATACAGGGCACTGTATTCCGAATCTTCGGCCTCGTTCGGTAGTATCGGCATCTGGATCGACAGCGACGTGATTTCGTTTTCCAGCATCGCTTCGCGCAGCGGAAATATCACATCCGGCCAGTTCGGGTGCACACCGATGCCATGTACCAGTATCACCGCTCGACCCGACTCGGTATCGCCCTCGGTCAGGATTCCCAGAAATTCGTGCCCGCTGCCGTCATCGAGCCACAGTTCGTCGCCGTCGAGCAGGCCGTCGATGACCTGCTCTGCCCAGCGCTTCTCCTTGCCGACATCGGAGTTGGTCGCATAAACCGGGGCGCCAAGCGCGATCGCGATTAGCAACAGAATGGATCTGGTAATGATTTTCAGTCTCATATTGCCTCCTCGAATGTAGTCAGAAGAATACATTTATCTAACCATAACGCGCGGATGATAGCGATATTTGCACGCATAAACTCTATCCAACTTGGGTATATCCGCAAGCGGTCAAACAGGTTAAATTTCATTTTATCGCGGGCCTCGGACTTTTTCGATGGAGAAAACGATCTTCGAAGTGAAAGCGGGCAGTTTCGTGTTCGCCAAGGACCATGCCCTGCCGCTGGATGTCTGCGCCGAAATGATCCGACGTTTCGAACAACACCGGGATGAGCAGTATCCCGGCCGCATCGGCCAGACCATGGACTTCGACGATTCGATCAAGCGCTCGACCGACCTGGTTTTGAGCGGCAAACCCCACTGGCAGGACCTCGACCGCGAGCTGTTTCGCTCACTCAGCCAGGCGCTCGGCGAGTTCAGGCAATCCTTCCCTTATTTCGGCGGCCCTTTCAAGGATAACGGCTACGCGATGCAGCGCACCGATGCGGGCGAGTTTTACCACTGGCATATAGACGGCGGCAGCCATGAATTCGCGATGCGGCAACTGGTTGCGCTCTGGTATCTGAACAGCCTGGAGGATCAGGGTGGCGAAACCGAGTTTCAGTACCAGGAAATCGCGGTTACACCAACGGCTGGCAAGCTACTATTGTTCCCGCCTTTCTGGACCCATTTGCATCGCGGCAAGACCCTGCAAAGCGGCCACAAGTACATCGCGACCACCTGGGTGGTATTCGCCTGATTCACGCTCGTACTGACGGCAATCAAGTTAAACACAAACGAAAAACGATATATTCGACGCCTCGGGTACAAATTCAGGTGTGGTGATGGATCAACTCGTTATTATTCTTGCGCTCAACGGCGCACTGGTCTTAACCATCAGCATGATCGCCGGCCTGTTTCTCTACCTGTCGATATTAAACGACCGCGACCCGGCAGCCTGGCACCTGCTGCACGCCGGCGGAACCGGCCGAGGCGTCATGCTGCTTGCGCTGGCGGCGCTGATCGAGATTCCCGCCCTATCCGATCAGCTGGCGGCAGTCAGCGCGTGGTTAATCATATTTTTCGTCTGGACGTCGATGCTGGCGATGGGTATCCGCGCGATCAGCGGTGACCGCGGGCTGCGTTTCGACGGCCCTTTCGCCAACCGGCTGGTGTATGTTTCGTACGGACTAGGCACCCTGGCGGTATTTCCAGGCTTTGCCTTGTTGATTTACGGCCTTCTCAAGGCCCTGCTACCGACCTGATCGGAAGAATCCGAAACCACCTTCAGTCATCGAGAAATTCATTTCCCTGGATTTCACCGTCGGTGTTGATGCGAATGCGTTTCGTCGCCGGCTTCTTGTGCAAAATATAGGCACACATCAATAGCGCGGCTTCGGTATTATTTTTTTGTATCGCGGTAAGCAGTTTGTCGGCCACGATCTGGCATCGCTGGGTGAGATCCGGATAGGGCACCCACCAGCGGCTCATCTGCCAGCCGCAATCCATGTCGGCGTCGATTTTTTCAAAGAAATCGGTGGCCTCGCTGGCGAGCGCCGGTGGCACATCCAGCGCATAACTCTTATCATCGAACTCGACGCTTATTTTCATTCGTAAATCCTGGATATTTGATGCTTGTAAAAATTCCCGACCTGTTAAATTCCACCCAGCTCGAGGCGGTCTGTTCGGTACTGCGCCAGAGCGACTTTGTCGATGGCAAGCTGAGCGCCGGCCGGCACGCGCAAGCCCACAAGAACAACCAGGAACTGGCGCCGCAGCAGGAAGCCTTCGACGCGCTCAACAACGTGGTCATGACCCAGTTGGTGCAGCATCCGCTATACCTGCAAAACGCAATGCCGGCGAAAATCTGCGCGCCGATTTACGCGCGCTACAGCAGCGGCATGGAATACGGCGGTCATATCGACGACCCGGTCATGGGACCGATGAATTCCAGATATCGCTCCGACATCTCGATCAGCGTTTTCCTGAATCCACCGGAGGAGTACGAAGGCGGTGAACTCTGCATAGAATCCTCACAGAGCGATAGCGAATTCAAACTCCCGGCCGGACACGCCCTGCTCTATCCATCAACCAGCTTCCATGCGGTGAAACCGGTTACCTCGGGCGAGCGCCTGGTCGCGGTTACCTGGGTGCAGAGTTACATACGCCGCGCCGACCAGCGCGAAATCCTGGTGCAACTGGATCAGGCCAGGAAATCGCTCGCGCTCGAAGACGACAATCCCGCCTTCAAACGCGTCGAGCTTTGCT